>JADMIO010852403.1_pt1 | contig 21307 bp, 11 predicted proteins | sample 8958161 | NCBI WGS metagenome assembly JADMIO01 (sample SAMN16585339, study PRJNA669376) | soil metagenome | isolation source: Crop rotation soil | place: USA: Cullars Rotation, Alabama | collected 2011
CTTTCCCGCTCAGCCAGTTGATGTTGCCGACGTCCTGGCCGGCCGTGGCCGACGAGTCGATCGACAGTCGGAGGATTTGGTTCTGGCCCGCGGTCAGCGTCACGCCGCGCACCCAGAACGTTTGCCAGTTCTGCCAGCCGCCGGTCGAGTTCAGGGCGATCGCGCCGGTGATGTTGGTCCCGCCCAGCTCAACGTGGGCTTGGCCGCCGGCGTAAGCGCTGGCGAAGCGGATGCCGATGTCGTACCGCCCGGTGGTGGCGACGTTGACCGTGTACTCGGTCCACTCGCCGGCCTGGACGTGTCCGATGTTGTACCCGCCGCCGGTGTCGGTGACGGCCTCGAGGTCCACGCCCTCGGCCGGGCGGTAGGCGCCGGTGACGTTGGCCGCATCGTTATCGTGGTACGCGACGCCCTCGCCGCCCTTGTCGTAGTTCTCCGCCTCGATCGTCGTCGTGCCGGTCGCGTTGATCGCGAACGGCACGGTGTACGGCAACTGCGTCGGCGTCGACGTGTCGTTGTCCGCGATCGTCACGGTCGCGCTCGCGCCCGTGGTGCTGACCGTGTAGCCGGTGCCGGCGGCCAGCGAGAGGATGACCGTTTCGCTCGCCTCGACCGCGGTGTCGTCGATCGGGGTGATCACGACGGTCTTCGACGCGCTGCCGGCCGGGATCGTGACGGGCGTGGTCACGAGCTGGTAGTCGCTGCCGTTGAGGGCCGTCCCGCCGAGGGCGACGTTCACGGTCAGCGCGCTGGTCGTCGGGCCGGTCCGGGTGACGGTGAACGTCCCCGTGTCCGTGGCCGTCTCGGAGGCCCCGGCGTCGGTCGCGGCGATGCTCACGGTCGGCGGCACCGCCGCGTTGGTCACCGTGAACGTGATCGTCACCGGCACGCCCACCGTGCCGGCGCCGTTCGCGCCGGTGTACGGCGTCACCTTCACCGTGTGAATGCCCACCGTCGGCGTCCAGGCGTAATAGTCGCCGGCGTTGTCGCCGGCGATCGAGTACGGCAGGGTGTTCTCGAGGCGGTATGACGTGGACGTGTCGTACGCGAAGCGGACGCTCCCGACGGTGCCCGGGTTGGTGTTCGCGCGGATGCTCAGCCGGGGCGTCGGCAGCGCCGCCAGGTTCAGCACCGCCCCGTCGAAGAGCGGGCTGAAGCCTGCGATTGGCTGGTCGGTGTCGGCGTTGATCAGCGTCAGGCTCGTGACGACTTGGGCCCCCGCGTCGTCATTCAGCATGAACCCGGTCGCCTGGGCGCGCGTCAGCGTCGCGCCGCCGCTCGGGGCTGAGAGGGTCACTAGGAAGTTCTCGTCCGACTCGACGGTCGTGTCGCCCTTGACCTGCACGGTGACCGTCTTCGTGGTCTCACCGGCGGCGAAGGTGAGCGTGCCGCTGGCGGCGGTGTAGTCGGTCGTGCTGCCCCCGCTGGTGGCGTACTGGACGGTTGTCACCGCGGCGGTGCTGCCGGCGCGGGTGACGGTGAACGCAAACGCGGTGTTGCCGCTGTTACCCTCGGCCTTCGACAGGTCCGCGATCGACAACGTCGGCGGCGCCGCGTCGTCGTTGATCACGGCGCCGACCGCCTGCGCGCGGGCCAGGGTCGCGCCGGCGACGTTCGACAGCGCGACGAGGAACACCTCGTCCGGCTCGGACGTGGTGTCGCCCGTAACCTGTACGGTGATCGTCTTGCTCGTCTCGCCCGCGGCGAACGTCAGCGTCCCGGTGGCGGCCGTGAAGTCGCTGCCCGAGGTGGCGGTGCCGTTAAGCGTCGAATAAGCGACGGTCGATTGTCCCGTCGTGCTGCCGGCGCGGGTGACGGTGAAGACGAACGCCGTGTTGCCGCTGTTGCCCTCGCCCTTGCTCATGTCCGCGATCGACAGCGTGGGCGGAGGCGGGGCCGCGTCGTCGTTCGTGATCGTGCCCGTGCCCCGGCCGCGCACGATCGCCGCGTCCGTCGCGGCGGACAGGTCCACGAAGAACGCCTCGTCGGGCTCATAGGTGGTGTCGCCGCTGACCTGGACCGTGACCGTCTTGATCGTCTCGCCGGCGCCGAAGGTCAGGGTGCCGCCGGCCGTCGCGAAATCGTCGGCGGCCGTGGCGCTGTTGCCGAGCGTCGAATAACCGACCGTGGAGTCGACGGCCGTGCTGCCCGTGCGCGTCACGGTGAACGTGAACGCCGTCGTCCCGGCGTTGCCCTCGCCCTTCGACACGTCGTCGATCGAGAGGCTGGGAGCCGCGTCGTCGTTCTGGATCGTGCCCGTACCGCGGCCGCGGGTCAGTGTCCCGTTCGTCGGACCGGCCAGGTCGACGTAGAAGGCCTCGTCGTGCTCGAACACTGCGTCGCCGTTGACCAGGACGGTGATCGTCTTGCTCGTCTCGCCCGCGGCGAACGTCAGGGTGCCGGACGCCGGCGCGAAGTCGTCGGCCGACGTGGCAGCGGCGCCGAGCGTCGAATAGCCGACGGTGGATTCCGCGGCCGTGCTGCCCGTGCGGGTGACGGTGAACGTGAACGCGGTCGTGCCCGCGTTCCCCTCACCCTTGGACACGTCGTCGATCGACAGCTCCGGGGGCGGCGGGGGCGGGGGCAGGTCGTCGTTGACAATCTTGCCCGTCCCGCTGCCGTCGGCCAGGACCGCGCCGACCGGCGACGACAGTGTGACGAGGAACGTCTCGTCCGTCTCGACGGTGGTGTCGCCGTTGACCAGGACGTCGACCGTCTTGCTCGTCTCGCCGGGCGCGAACGAGAGCGTGCCGCTGGCGGACGCGTAATCGTCGGGCACGACGGCGTCGCCGCCGCCGGCCGCGTAGGCGACCGTCGACGAGCCGGTCGTGTCGCCGGTGCGGATCACCGTGAAGGTGAACGTCGTCGTCCCGGCGTTGCCCTCGTTCCTTGTGACGTCGTCGATCCAGAGCGACGGGGGCGGCGGGGGCGCTTCCGACGGCGTGGCGTCCTTGACGGCCTGCACCTCGGCGTCGGTCAGCACGCGGTCGTAGACGCGCACCTCGTCCAGCGTGCCGGCAAAGTACACCGGCGCGCCGGCGGCGTCGTCGATCCGGCCGATGCTGTTGAACGCCGTCGACTTCAACCCGGTCGCGCCAGCGGCGGTCGCCTGGAGCGCGCCGTCGACGTAGACCTTGAGCTGACCGCTGCCGGCGTCGCGGGAGAGCGCGATGAGATGCCACTGGCCGTCGTTGACCACGGCCGTGCTCTTGGCGGGGTTGCCGCCGCCGGCCTGGACGGCGACATGCCCGGCCGCGTCGAGCCAGCCCCAGGCGATGCCCGCGTCGCCGGTGGATTGGATGCCGGGCGCGCCACCACCGGTGGACTGGTCCACGCCGGCGATGCCGGGGGCGTCGCTGAAGGCGTCGTTGCCGGTCTGGGTTGTCTTGACCCAGGCGGTCAGCGTCGCCGTGCCGCCGAGGACCCCGGCCAAATCGCGGTGTGTGCCGATGTAGCCGCCGGTCCCGTCGAGCTGCAACGCGCCCGCGCCGACGCGTCCCGCGCCCCACGCCATCACGGGCGTGATCGCGCCGTTGTTCCCCGACACGGCATCTGTGGCACTGCTGCCCTGACCCTCGTCAAGCTGGTAGCGGTACATCAGCCCGCTCGTCACGTCGCCGCTGCCGAGCGGGACGGTGTAAACGGCCGTGTAATCCGCCGACGCGGCGTTCGCGATGACGTTGTGGTTCCGCCCGCCGCCGTCCGACCAGCGCGCGAATGTGTACATTGTCCCGTTGAGTACCTGCGGAGAGCTCGCGCTGATCGAGTTGCTGGAACCCAGGATCACCGTCTTGCTGAACGGCGTCGTGTAGGCGTCGCTGTTGAAGCCGATCTTCAGACCGGCCGGCATCGAGGTGAAGTTCAGCGTGGCGGTCTGCGGTTGGAGGATATAGCTGGTCGTCGCCGACAGCCCGCCGGAGTCCGTTGCGGTCAGACGCAGTTCCAGGCGCGACGGGTACTCGTGGTCCGGCGCAACGAACGACCCGCCGGCCACGCCGTCGTAGCCGCGCAGGATGTGCTCGTGCGACGAGCTCGGGTCGGCCAGGTTGTCGTGGTGCAGGATGAGCAGCCAGCTCAGCGACGAGGCGGGAAGCGTGCCGTCCTGCGCGTCGCTGGCGCTGCCGGAGAACGAGATCGTGTCGCCGACCTTCCACACCAGGCTCACGGACGGCGAGAGGATCGTCGGGACCGGCGGGGAGTTGCCGGCGCTGATGACGACCGACGCGACGTCCGACGCGCCCTGCGGGTCGGTCACGCGGACGCGAACGGTCCGATCGCCGGGCGTCGTGTACTCGTAGGTCGGTGCGGCCGCGGTCGAGTCGTTGAACTGGCCGTCCCCGTCGAGATCCCATGCATAACTGAGCACGTCCTCGGGGTCGGCATCGAACGAGCCGGCGGCGTTGAACTGCACGGTCAGCGGCGCGGGGCCGTTCGTGTGGTCGGTGGCGATCGCGGCGCGGGGCGGGCGGTTAGTGGTGAAATACTGGTAGCGGCGGATCGTGCCGTTGTTGTAGTCGACGTAGAACAGGTCGCCGTTCGGGCCGATCTCCAGGTCCACCGGGCCGGAGACCGACGCGAACAACTGCCGGCTGGCGGGGTCGGGCTGGCCGTCCGGGCCCAGGTACATGACCCACAACCGCTGCCGCGTGTAGTCGGTGAAGAACAGGGCGCCGTCGTAGGCGGCCGGGTAGGAGGTGCCCCCGCCCGGCCCGCCGTAGAACGCCAGCCCGGTCGTGCTGGAGCCGCCGGTCGCCTCGTTGGTGCCCGCGATCACCGCCTCGCCGCGGTGGTAAACCCAGTACGGGAAGACGACGGCCCCCGGACCCTGGTTGTACAGGTTCTCGATGACCGGCAGGTTCGCGGCGTCGAACCCGCCCTGCTTTTCCATCCCCTCGTACGCCGGCCAGCCGTAGTTCTTCACCGGGCCGGTGTTCGTATCCAGCGTCGTCGGCACGTACAGGCGGTTGATCTCCTCCGCCCAGGTGTTGCCGACGTCGCCGATCCACATTTCGTTCGTGCCGGGCCGGAAGGTGATTCGGTACGGGTTCCGCAGGCCGTAGGCGAAGATTCGTTTGGCGTTGGCGTCGTTGCCGGTGGCGTACAGCGGGTTGCTCGGCAGGGCCGCGCCGGTCTCCGGGTCGATGCGGATAATCGTGCCGTCGAGCGTCGTCGGGTCGCTGGGGGTCTGCAGGTCCTGGCTCCGCAGCGCGCCGCCCTCGTTGACGGGATCATTGAACGGGTTGCCGCCCTGTTGGCCGTAGTCGGTGTAGAACGCGTTGGAGCTGTCGCCGCCGCTGACGTACAAGGCGCCGTCGGGCCCGAACGCGACGCTGCCGATTGAGTGGGTGAAATACTGCTGCGGCCAGTCGTGGATCAGGACCTGCTCCGGCCCGGCGGTGCCGTCAGGCTTGACCAGGAATCGCGACAGGCGGGCGCTGGCCGGCGTGCCGACGCCGGTCGGGTCGGGGCCACCGTCATCCGTCGTGCCGCCGGGCACGCCCCACTTGGGCGCCGTGCCGCCGATGTCACCGTCGTAGGCGTACAGGACGTACACGTACGGGTTCTGCGCGAAGTTCGGCGGCACCGCCAGCCCGAGCAGCCCTCGGTCCCAGAAGTTGTGGACCTGCGTCCGCAGGTCGAGGAATTGGGTCGGGGTCTTGTCATCGATGTTGTCGTAGACCTTGATGATCCCGCTCTTCTCCGCGATGAACACGCGGCCGTCCGGGGCGAACGTGAGCTTCGTCGCGTGGTCGATGTTCTGGTAGACGATCGACTCGGTGAAGACCGGCGTGCCGGTGGTGAAGGACCACGTGAAGTCGGCGGCGAGCCAGTTGCCGGCGGTGTCGGTCAGCCCGGTGGTGCCGCCGTGGACGCGGGCGTAGTAGTAGTTGTTGCTCGTCGCGAGCGGCGACGTGGGGTGAAGCGTCGCCGTGCGGGTGGCGCCGGTATAACTGACGGTCGCGGGGACCACCGCGTTGTTCGCGTCGCGCAATTCGAACGTCGCGCCGTTGATGCTGAGCGGGTTGACGTCGGCGCCGAACGTCACAGTGACGTCGGTGGCGGTGCCGGCCTTGACCGCGCCGTTCCGCGGCGACGTCGCCGTCACCTTCAACGTCGCGCCGGCCGTCACCTGCGGTTGAACCACGGCGGCCGCGACGAGCAGCGCCGGCGCCGTCGTACTCTGGCCGGCGGACAGTAGGAGCCGTGGCTCCAACGCCTCAATCGCCCGCGACAAGACCGCCCTCGCACCGAGCCGCCCGCCGGACGCGGATCGTCCGCGCGCACTGGAGCACTTCATGCCGAACACCTTTCATCAGACCCGAGAGCACGTGCGTACGGCACCCACAAAGCCCGTTGGCCGGCACACGCGCTATTCGCACCCACTAGACGAGAACCATTCGATAATCGCGTTGCCCCCCGCGATCCAACAGAAGTGCGCCGGTTCTTACGGAAACCGCTCAGTTCGTCGATGAGATGGGTGGGATAAGCTGTTTAAGCCGTGTGTCATGCGGTCAAAGATGATGGCTGGACAACCCGCGTTGCAATATGGCAACCGCATCCCCGGGCGCAGCGCCTTCCGAACAGGTGCCGGGCCGAGCTAATTCCATAACATCACATTGCAAAACCCTTTAGATCATCCAGTCTGCGTCATTGCATACCGATGCATTAGTCCCGCGTCGGCACCGCGAGATCGGGCTGGCTTGCCTAAAGGGGAATCGTGTGTCATTTTATGGCTGTCGGGTTATGGGACGCCCCGCGCGCAGCCGCAGCCCCATACAAGCTCGCCAAGCGGTTTTCGGCCTGATTTGAACGTAAGAGACGCCGACAGGCGGGGCAGCGCAGCTCGCCGCGCTGTAAACCGCTCCTCTTTCGTGGCCTCGTTCGCCGATATCGGAGGAGCCCTGCGACCCGGTTGGTGCCGGGGCCGAAGTGTGCGGTATCGGACCTACAAATACCCCACCCAGACAAACACTCTTTCATGAAGGACGTGCCAATGCCAACTGCTTCACCGTCGTTGTCCAATCGTCGTCGCCAACGGACCGCCCCGCTCGCCGCCGCCATCGCCGCGGCGATCGAACCGCTGGAGTGCCGGCGGTTGCTGGCGGTGGACCTCATCAGCGTCGCGCTCGGCGGCGGCTCCGCCAACGGCGCGTCCGGCGAGGCCTCGGTCAGCACCGACGGACGCTACGTCGCGTTCAGCAGCGACGCCACCAACCTCGTCAACGGCGACGGCAACGGCAAGGGCGACGTCTTCCTCCGCGACCGCCAGTCCGGCACGACGACCCTCGTTAGCGCCAACTCCGCCAATACCGGCTCCTCGACCGGCAAGAGCTTCGCCCCGGCCATCAGCGCCGACGGGCGGTACGTCGCGTTCGTCAGCGAGGCCGCCGACATCGTCGACGGCGACACGAACGGGCGGCCCGACGTCTTCATCCGGGACACCCAGACCAACACGACGCGCCTCGTGACCCGCTCGTTGACCGGTGGCTTCGGCAACGGGTTCGCGGGCGAGCCCTCGATCAGCGCCAACGGGCAGTTCGTCTCGTTCACGAGCAACTCGACCAACCTGACGGTCCTGGGCGACACCAACAACCGCAACGACGTGTACGTCCGCGACATGAACGCCGGCACGACGAAGATCATCAGCGTCAACACCACCGGCAACGACACCGGCAACGAGGTGTCGTTCGACTCGTCGATGAGCGCCGACGGGCGGTACGTCGCGTTCCGGAGCAAGGCGACCAACATCGGCGGGACGATCGTCCCCAACAACGCGATCAACGTCTTCCTCCGCGACACCCAGACGAACGCGACGACGCTGATCAGCGTGAACCAGTCGGGCACGAGCGGCAGCGCCGACTCGACCAGCTCGTCGGTGAGCGCCGACGGCCAGTCCGTCGTCTTCCGCAGCGTCGCCAGCGACCTAACGCCGAAGGACAACAACAACACCGACGACGTGTTCCTGCGCAGCGTCAGCGCCGGGACGACGACGCTGCTGAGCATCAACCGCCAGCGGACCGCGAGCGGGCGCGGGCGTTCGGAGTTCCCGTCGGTCAGCAGCGACGGCCACTTTGCGGCGTTCAGCAGCTTCGCGCCGGACCTCGTCGAGACCGACGCCAACGGTAAGGAGGACGTGTTCCTGCGCGACCTACAGGCCGGCCCGATCACCCTGCTCAGCACGAACACCAGCGGCGCGGCCGCCAACGGGCACTCGTTCGACCCGTTCGTCAGCAGCAACGGCCAGTTCGTCGTCTTCAGCAGCGACGCCACGGACCTGGTGTCCGGCGACGGCAACGGCGCGACGGACATCTTCGCCACAGGCACCCCCCAGCCGTCCGAGGACACCACACCCCCGACCGCCGCCGTCAGCACCACCCAGGAGCCGGCGACCAACGAGTTGACGTTCTACGACTTCAACGTGGACCTGCACGACGACGTCGCGCTGAACACGGTCAGCGTCGGCAACGTCACGGTCACGCTCCCCGACAACTCGACCCAGACGGCGACGCTCCAGGGCGTTCTGGGCAGCGGCAAGTCGGCGATCGCGACGTACCGCATCAACGCGCCCGGCGGGGCGATCGACGCGGCGGACAACGGGACCTACCAGGTCGCCGTCGGCGCCAACGCGATCAAGGACGCCGCCGGCAACGTCTTGGCGGCCGGGTCAATCGGGTCGTTCACGATCACCGCCGCCGACCCCAACAGCCCCGACCTCGTCGCCACGATCAGCGGCAAGATTCCGGACTCCGTGATTGGCGGCAAGTCGGGCAAGGTCAAAGTCGCGGTGAAGAACCAGGGCATCAACATCGCCCAGCAGGCCGGGGTCAAGACCAGCGTTTACCTGTCCGACAATGACACGCTCGACGCCGGCGACCGCGAGGTCGGGTCGGTGACGAAGAACCTCAAACTCAAGACCGGCAAGAGCAAGAGCTACAGCATCAAGTTCAAGTTCCCGTCGGACGTCGGGAACGGCGGGTACTTCCTGATCGCCAAGGCCGACTCGGGCAACGCGGTGCAGGAGGTGCGGGAGAACAACAACGCCTCGGGCGCGCTGGGCGGCAAGAGCGGCAACCCGATCGACCTGAAGCAGCCGTTCATCGACCTGACGCCGATCAACGTCGCCCGCCCCGTGGGCACGCTCACCGCCAACGGCGGCGCCGTCGCGGTCGTGACGCTCAAGAACCAGGGCAACGTCAAGTTCAGCAACACGGTGGCGATCAAGCTCGTGTCGTCCAGCGACCCGAACGCCACCGGGGACGACGTGGAAGTGACGACCTTCTCCAAGAAGCTGAGCATCAGCGCTGGCAAGACCAAGGCCGCCAAGATCAAGTTCACCTTCCCGGCAGGCTTGGCGGCCGGGACCTATAGCCTGATCGCCACGGTCGACCCCACCAACGCGACCGGCGACACCGACACCTCCAACAACACTGGAACCAGCGCCACCTACAACTTGACCTGATCTCGATCGCATCCTGATGCGATAGGAACCCCGAAGTCCCGGCCCGACGCCGGGGCTTCTTTTACATTGCCACACCTCGTTATCGGACGCGCCGCGGCCACGTAACCCCCGTTTTCCCGTTGTCTCCGCCCTCCCGCCCCACACACGCCCCACGCCCCTCATCGCTCCACTCTCTTAACCCCCAGCGCCATCTATGGCCACACGATTCCACGACTTTTCCTTATCGCGCCCCAAAGCCGGGGTACATTCCATCACATGCCGGCCACGCCGGGCCGGGCGGGAGACAGCCATGAACATGAACCTTTCCGACATCCTCCAGACCGTCTCCGAAACCGTCGTGTCCCTCAAGACCTTCTCGCCGCTGCACGTGTTGCTCGCCTTCGCCGGGTGCGCCCTGCTGGTTCACCTGATGAACCGCTCGCGCGAATCGCTGCTGATCGCCTGCACCGCGGCGGCGTACGCGATCCCGTTCATGCTCGGCGCTCACTGAAACTGAGGTAGTGCTCCTGCCCCGTGTAGCCGGCGAGCGAGCTCGCCGGCTACACGGGGGGTCAACTGGCGCTCAAAACGAAAGCGGGCGGCGCCGTGAAGTTTGGCGCCGCCCGCTGGTTTGTCGGGTTGTCGATCGAGGCCTGCCTCACGCCGCCTGGGCGTGCTCCGTCGGTTGGGACGTACCGGGCTCCGAGTGGTCGTCCGCCATGCGCATCGTCGGGCAGCCGGGGCGCTTGGCCCGCTTGCTGAGCAGTTCCGCCATCGCGCTCAGCGCGGCCTGGTCTTCCTCGGTCGGCAGACGGGACCGCAGCGCGTCACGCTCGCTGGCCGCTGACGAGACCTGCTCGCTCAGCTCACCGACCTTCCGCTCCAGCTCGGACGACAACGACTGGAGGCTGGTGATCCGCTGACCCTGGCTGTCGATGACGGCCTCGGCGTGCGAGCGGGCGGTGGTCGCCTCGTTCAGCTTCGCGCTGGTGCTGCTCAACTCCTCGGTCAGCCGGTGCACCTCGCCGCTCAGCTCCTTGGTCCGCCGCTCGCTCTCGCTGATCGACGCGGACTGGTCGAGGATCGTCTGCTGCTGCAACTTGAGCTTCTCGGCATCCGCCTTGATGCGGAGCTGCTGCTGGACGATCATCTGCTTGGCCTCGTTCAGCGCCTGGGCGTACGACATTTCCTGCTGGGACATGGCTGTTCTCCGGAAAAGGGGGACCAACGGCGGGCGGCGCCCCACGGCGATCGCAACATACGATCCTCACGACCCTGCGCCGCCCGGGCCGCCGTCGCGTCCCACGATTGGGGTCACTTCGGTACGGGGACTGCGCGACGAGGTCCCGCTGGTATCTTTTTTCGGATTTAACGCGCAAGCGGCTTACGAGATTCTTTCACCCACCCCACAGTGGTCGATTTCAGCGGGAAAACCGCGGTCCGCGTCCGGTAACGCCCGTTCGTCGTCGCCGGGCGGGATGCCGAGGATCTCCCGCACGCGGTCCGCGACTGCCGCGCGCCCCGACGCGTCGCTGGTGCTCGCGCGTCCCGCTCCGATAACTGCCTTCCGCAAGGCCTCGACCTGCCGCAGCGACGCGATCGCCTCCTTCACGACCTTCGAGAGCTCGAGCAGTTCCTTGGTCTCCATCCGTTCCTCCACCCCTTCCGCACCGGCCTGCATGAGCCGTTGCATGACCAGTTGCTGTAGCCGCATAAGGGCGACGTCGGGCAGAAAAGTCGCGCCGTGCGCCCGCGCCAGCTCGCCGAGCGCGTCGGCAAATCGTGCCGTGCGGCGCAGGTCCTGGAGCATCTCCTGAAACGCGCGTCGGTGAGCGCCCACCGCGCGTTCACCGACGTGGTACCCGCGAGCACGCAACCAAGCCACGAGCGTGTCATTGGTCGCGCCGGCGTCGCGGAGCAACGCCTCGTACGCCGCCCTGTCTTCATCCTTCAGGATCGCGTCGACCTTGTGCTTCGCGGGGCCGTTCGCGTCCGTGAGACGAGCGAGCCGGGCGTCCCGGTCGCGCGCCCGCGCCGGATAGTGCCGCCGCGCCGGCGCCGCGGGTGCGACATCCGACGATGCAGACGACTCGCCCTCCGCGATCCGATCTCGTGCCTTCATGTCCGAACTCCTGCGTGACCCACCGAATCCGACCCGCGTCCCACCGCATACCCTCCACGTCAACCGGCCGCGTCGCGGGAGGGCAAGCTTGACCCGCGCCCCGCGCGGCGCGGCGCCGTGCGAGAATCCTCGACCAGCGGGTCGGGATCGACCGCTTCCATGACGAGCGACGTACCCAGATTCGTGATGCGAAAACTGAGGTAGTCCAGCGCGTACGGCTGCCAGGTCCGCGTGCGATCGTCCCGCTCCTCGACGTAGCCGGCGCCGGCCAGGTCGCGCAACAGTCCCAGCAGGTGCTCGTCCGACTCGAGCCGTTGTGTCGCGGGCAGCGTGCCGTCGACGAGGTCGAAGATGAACCGGCCGCCCGCCCACCCGAACTCCGGCCGCACCTTCGCCGCGTTCAGCACCTGAAGCAGCCGCTTCCGCAGCCGTCGGTCCCGCTTGTGTTCCGCGTAGTCAAGGTCCATGGGGGGGTCTCCTTATGGGAATGCAGAATGATGAATGACGAATGATGAATGGAAAACACTGGGACGAGTCGTACCATTCTGCAGTCATCATTCTGCATTCCGCATTTCTTCCTACTCCTTCACCCGGTCGTTCAGCACCGCGACCGTTCCCGCGAGGTCGGCGAGCTTCAGCTCGACCAGGCCCAGCTTGCGGTCGACGGCGGCCTCGTACTTGTCGAGGTCCTTCTTGCCGGCGGCGTGGTCGCGGATGTAGTCCTTCAACACGTCGATCTTGCTGGCCAGGTGCAGCTCGATCTTCTGGTCCCGCTCGCCAAGGGCGCGGAACTCGTGGTCGGCCAGGTGGACGCGCTGCTTCATTTCCTCCAGCGCCAGCACCAGCCCTTGGACGTGGCTGTTCACCTCATGGGTCATGGCGCGGAAGCGCTCGTCGACCAGGCGCGCGGTCGTCTCGTGGAGCTTGCCCTCGAGCCCCTCGTACCGCCGCTGCCACGCGGTCAGCCGCCACAGCGAGATCGAGACGATTGCACTGAACACGAGCTGGAAGACCGCGAGCGAAACGGAGAGGCTGTCGGAGAGCGCGAGAGGGTCGAAGGGTGTGGTGAACGGCATCGCGTGCCCATCCGCCGCGCGCGCCGGGCCTTGCGGCACGGTCGGCGCGACAAAAAAGCCCACCAGCCTCCCGGCCGGTCCTACGACGGCGCGGGCACTGTTGGGCAAGACCTGCGTCTGCGAGAAGGAGCGCGACCGGCACGGGAAACACCCGGTCGCGCAAGCGTCACACACCGCTCCGCAAGACGTCACCACACGGCTTGCAAAATGAGCTTCAGTATTACCTAATTTATACCTAACTAATAAGGCCGGTCAAGGGTAAAATCCGGATCGGCTCGCTGGTGATTCGCGGCATGTCGGCGGGGTCGGTCGCGCGGCGACAATAAAAGTGGGTCGCACGGCCGGGGAAGGGGCAGCCGTGCGACCCTGCGAGGGAGGGCCCGATATCGGTTTTCGCCCCCACTGAATACCTAACATTATCCAAACCTATCGCGCGGTGTCAAACAAAAAACTATGGATGCGGGTGGGCGCGACGGGACGCGCCTCGATTTTTCGGCATGACCTTTGCCATCCCACGGGGGACAATGCGCGTGGTGTCGCCCGCAAATGCGATCGCGGGCCTGTAGGAGTGGACGATCATGGAGACGGTAAGAGCCAATGCACCCGTTAAGGACCGACCGGCCGCGACAGGAGTCGCGGCCAAAAGTTCGGGCGCCGCGACAAAACCACCCATGGGATGGTGGAATCTGTTGAAAAAGACCGCCTCGGAGTGGAGCGAACAAAAGGCCCCGCGGCTGTCGGCGGCACTGTCGCTCTACACGATCCTGTCGCTGGCGCCGCTGCTGGTGATCACGATCAAGGTCGTGGCCGTCTTTTTCGGAAAGGACGCCGCGGAGGGACAGGTCAAAGGGCAACTCATCGGCCTGATGGGCGCGAACGCCGCCCAAGCCATCCAGGACATGATCCAGCGTGGCAACCAGCACGGCGAGGGGGTTATGGCGACCATCATCAGTTCGGTCATCCTCGTGTTCTCCGCGACCGGGGTGTTCGGCGAACTCCAGGATTCCATGAACACCATCTGGGAGGTGAAGCCCAGGCCAAACCAGGGCATATGGGGACTGATCCGCAACCGGCTGCTCTCGCTGGCGATGGTCTTCGGCATCGCCTTTCTCCTGCTGGTCTCGTTGTTCGTCAGTACGCTGGTCACCACGGTTGCGACGAAGATCGCCGGCGACGTCGCATGGCTCGCGTTCGTGGTCGACCTGTTCATTTCGCTCGGCGTGGTCACCCTGCTGTTGGCGGCGATCTTCAAGTTCCTGCCGGACGTCAAGACCCAGTGGCGCGACGTGTGGCTGGGCGCTTTCGCCACCGCAGCGTTATTCACCATCGGCAAGTACGCCTTGGCGATCTATTTCAAGAAGGGCTCGACCGTGTCCGCGTTCGGCGCCGCCGGCTCGTTGGTGGCAGTACTGCTGTGGGTCTACTACTCGTCGATGATCCTGTTCTTCGGGGCGGAGTTCACGCGCGTGTACGCAATGGCGCACGGGCGGTGGGTCGGGCCGGACGACAATGCCGTCAAGGTGACGAGCGAGGAGAAGGCCCGCCAAGGTATCGTGTCAGAGGGCCGGATGCAGTCCGCGTTGTGCGGCCAACTCAACCCCCGCCCGCAACTCCTACGGCTCCCGCCACGGTGCCCGGACGACGGGGTCGGCGTAAAAGACTACGCGTTCGCCGCCGGCGGCATCATCCTTGGCGCGGCGCTCGGCGGCCTGGGCCTGCGTTACTGGCTGAACGACCCGAAACGACACGCCGCCCGCGCGCATGCCCGCGCGGCGATCGACGAGCGTCTCAACCATGTCGAGACCCGGCTCGGGCAGGTCGCCCGCGCCAAGGCCGACCTCGCAGCAGTTGGTCTGACAGAACGAATTGCCCGATTGAACACTGAGATCCGCCGGGCCGGCCTGCACGTCCGCGCCAGGGAGACCGGCAGACCGCTGTGGATGGTCCGCCTCGCCGACTGGATCGGCGGGCGTTGGTCCCTGCCATAGTGTTTTCCAAAAAGCTCGCCCGTCACGCCGGGGCAGAGCGCAGCACCGCCCCGGATTCGAAGCACAACCAATCCGGAGCGGCGCTGCGCTCTGCCCCTGTGTGATGGGATCAGTTGTTGGTAAGGGGCGCGCCCTCGAACTTAAAGACGCGACGTCATTTGTCTTCCGCCCAATGCCCATGAACAATGCCGCCCATGGCCCGGCTTAGCGACATGCCAAACGTGCTCCGGAGCGTCGGCGCCATCCCCTTCACGCAGCGCATCATTAAGGAAGTCAACGAGGACAACCTGTTCATCTGGGCGGCCGCCCTGGCCTATAGCTGGTTGTTCGCGATCTTCCCCTTCCTGATCTTCCTCCTCACGCTTGTCCCGTACCTGCCGGAAGGTTCCAAGGAGCGCGCCCGCACCGAGATCCGCGACATGATCCGCAACGTCTTCCCCGGCCAGGCGGCCGAGACGGTGTGGAAGAACATCGACGAGAACCTCGACAACCTCCTGCACGAAAAGGCCGGCAAAACGCTCCCCCGGCTGGCCGGGCTGGCGCTGGCGCTGTGGGGCGCCAGCGGGGGCATGGCAATGACTATGCGGGCGCTGGACATCTGCTACGAGTTGGACCGCGGCCGGCCGTTCTTCAGGCAACGCCCACTGGCGCTGGGCCTGACGCTGCTGGTGGCCGGGCTGCTGATCCTGGTCGTCTCACTGTTGCCGGTGGGGAGCCTGGTCAAGGCCTGGGTGATCTACCACGATTACTTGGAGAAGGGAAACCCGCTGCTCGTCGTATTCGACGTGGCAAGATGGACGCTGTCCGTGATCTTCATGATCGCGGTCGTCTGCGTGATCTATCACAAGGGCCCGCACGTGCGCCACCAGTTCCATTGGGTCACGCCGGGGGCGGTCTTCAGCATCGTCGTGTGGATCGTCCTCGGCCTGGCGTTTCGCGTCTACGTGACCCGCTTCGCGAAGTACAACCAGACCTACGGCACGGTGGGCGGCGTTGTGATCCTGTTGCTGTTCTTCTACATCGACGCGCTCGTGCTGCTTATCGGGGCCGAGATCAACAGCGAGGTGGACTTCGAGGTGCTTAAGGTCAAGCGCGGCACGCGCGACTTCCGGAAAGCCGAAGGACTGGCCGCGGCCGGGGCGCCGACGTCGATTTGAGGCGTAGAACGTAAAACGTAGAACGTAACGAATGGCTCCGGCTTGCTGTCTGCCCGTTACGTTCTACGTTTTACGTTCTACGCTCTACTTCACCTCGACGCTCCAAACGCGCCACGTGCCGCCGCGGTTGGAGCGGAAGTAGATGGCCCGTCCGACCGCGTCCCAGGCGGGGTTGTCGTCCCAGCTCTCGTTGCGGGTGACGGGCGCGGCCGTCTCCGGGCGGGACGGGTCCATGACCCATATGTTGTAGTCACCCGGCTTGGCCGCGGGCTTCTCGGCCTTCTCGTCACCGCCAGATTTCGCATCGGCGAGCGGCCGGTTCGATACGAACGCGATCCGCGTGCCGTCTTTGGACCACGCGGGGTCGAACTCGTCCACGTCCGGCGTTTCGGTGAGGAACGTCGGCGCCCCGCCGGTGTCGGGGATCGTGCAGAGGTCGCGCTTGCCGGTCCGGGGGTTCGTGACGGTGAACAGCACGCGGTCGGCGCGGGGGCTGACGCGGGGCTGCCGGCCGAAACGAGCCATCTCGACCCGCGCGGCGCCCTTGAGCGGCGCCATGAAGATGCGGGGCTCGGCGTGGCCGTCCAGCCACGCCTCGAAGAAGAGTCGAGGCCTGGGGGCGGAATCGAGCGACGGGGACATGTCGGTCGAGTCCCCGGCGAGGCGCGCGGTCAGCGCGGTCGCGCCCGGGTCGCCGTTGGCGGGCACGGACCAGATGCTCAGGTGCCGCCCGACGGCGTGCGCGGTGTTGTCGCCGGGCAAACCGTTCCCGCGGTCGGAGCTGAAAAGCACCTGCGCCCCGTCCGGCGAAAACACCGGCGTGAGGTCGAGGCTGGCGCCGTCGCCCAGCCACTGCGGCTCGCCGCTGCCGTCAACGTTGACGACGCGGACGCGCGACCGCAGCTTGCCGTCCGCGGCGGCGCTGAGCGCCGCGAACGCCAGCGCGGTGCCGTCGGGCGAGCTGGCGAGCATGTCGACCACCGCGCCCTCGGGAAGCGCCCCGGCCGCGGTCAGTTCCTTGACAGCCGCGCCCGACGGCTCGGCGACGTCGCGCATGGCGCTCGTGTCCACCCGCTCGGCCTCGACCCACCACCCGTCGTCGCGCCGCGCGAACCGCGGCCGCAGCAACGGCACCGGCCGATCGCGGACCTCGCTGAGCGCCACCTTGTACTCGCCGCGGGCGTCGTCCCAGCCGATCGTGAAGGATTTGGGCCCCCATTCGGCGTCGGCGGCCTTCTTCTCCGCCACCGCCGAGTACGTCCGCAGGTCGCCGCGATCGTCCACCGGCGGGAACGGCAGCACGCCCACCGACGCCCCGCTGGGGTCGCGCTGCATCTCCACGCCCTCCACCTTCACGACCGCGCCCGGCGGGTCGGTCACCACCCGCACGGGCTTGCGCTTCAGCGGCAGTTCCAGCACGTACTCGGACTTGCCGTCGTCCCACCCGATCTGGCCCTTGGCCGTCTCGTAGCCCTTCTTCTCGGCGCGCAACGTCTTCGGCACCCAAGCGCCGCTTTGCGGCTCGGTCTTCAGCTCGACGTTGCGCTGCGTGACCGGGCTGAGGCCGGCGGAAACCTCGTCGATGAAGACCTCGGCGCCAGGCGGATTGGTGACGATCTTCACGTCCTTGCGGCGCTGCTCCAGCCGGATCGCGTACGTCACGTCGGCGTCGGTCCAGCGGACCGTAATGTCGGTCTTGCGGTGCCCCGGCGCCTCGGCGCTAACGGTGTGGGGTAGCCAGGCGTTGGCCTTGCCGTCGACGTGGAACTCCAGGTCCGTCGTGATCTGCGCGACGCGGTCGGGACTGAGCGGCTTGCCGTCCACCGTCACCACCGCCGGCACCGGCCAGACGTTGAACGTCACGCGCCGCGTGCGCGGCTTGAGGGTGAGGATCACCGCGTCGGAGGGATAGGCGCGGGTCAGCTTGAGCGATTGCTCCTGATACCCGAACCGGCTCGCGCTGACCGTGTACGCCCGTTTGCCGGCAAACTCGAAGCGTTTCGTGACCGGCCCGGGGCCGACGTCTTGCCCGTCGACGCGGAGGGCGGCATCGGCCGGCTTCGCGGAGATCGTGATGTCCCGCCCGCCGGCGCAGCCGGACAGCGCGCCACCCGCGGCCACGACGACGGCGCCGTGGCCAAACCACAATACGACCCGAACCATGTAACGCATCACACCCAACCCGGCCCCGCGGCACTTCTTCCCTTGGGCGCACTACCTACCGGACCGGCGCGGAAATGTAAACCAATATGTTTGCGCGAGTGCGCACAACCCCTGTAAGGCCGGATTGTGACCGTCCCGTGACATTCAAGCCGGCCGGCGGCTGATTTGCAGGAGCGCGGTGCCGGCGGCGATACGAACATCACCGTCAGGGTCTTTCAGCAAGCCCTTCAGCGCATCCTGGGCGTCCGCCCTGCCGATCGAGCCGAGTGCCAAGGCCGCCAACAGGCGCTGGCGGGGGTCGTTTGCCTTCGTGGCGTTACGGGCGATGACGTACCCCAAGTCGTACGGCCCGTTCGGCCGCCGCGCGACCAGCCCCATCGCGCGGGCGGCGACGAGTTGGACCTCCGCGTAATCGGCCGTCAGCCCGACGCGCACGTGCTCCGTGACGCGCTGGTCGTGCCGAACGGTCAGCCCCATCAGCCCGATCATCATGTCGTCCGGGTGCTGGCTGGCGGAGAGGCCGATCAGGTCTTGCAGGCCCTGGTCGTCGCCCAGCCGGTAGAGCGACTCTGCCGCCTGTTGGCGCACCGCGGCGTGGGCGTCGGCGCGCAACACCTTCAGGACCTTGATCGCGCTCGGTTCCTCCATGCGGCCCAGGACCATCGAGGTGGTAAACCGCACGCGCGGGTCGGGGTCGACGGCCGACCGCTCCAAGTCGTGGCTGAAGGTCGGGACACCGAGCCGGTGCAGGGCATATCGGACGCCGACGCGGACGTTATGATCGGGATCCTCGACCTTGGTCAGGAGCGTTCCCTTCGCCGCCGCGAGCTTCAGGTCCCCCGCCGCCATCGCCGCGGCAAAGCGCACGGGGGGCTGGGGGTCGCCGAGCGCCCGGACGACGCCTGGCCCGACCTCGGCGCCGACGGTCTCCTTCAATCCCTCGAGGGCGTGGACGCGCAGGGTCGGGTCCGACGCCTCCAGAGCCAGCTCCAGTTCCCGCCGCGCCGTCGCGACCAGGTCCGGGTCTATCACGACCGCCTTGGGCGGCGGCGGGATCGGCGGCTCCTTGGGCTTGGGCATCCGACGAACCTCGGCGTTCTGACTCCCCTTGCCGCCGCAGCCGAAGGGTACCGGGGACATGACGGGGATCAGCACGAGCAGGAAAAGGCGGCGGCTGAAGCCGCCCCTACCCGCGCGATTCGATGGTAGGGGCGGCTTTAGCCGCCGGGTCTTGGTTGGGAGGACTCCCTGTTTGCTTTGCGATTCTGTCATTGGGATTTGTTTGGGGTTTCGAGCTTCTTGCCTCGTACTTTCGCCGCAATTCCCCATCGGCCAGCCGCCAGCAACGCCATGAACGTTACGATCGCCGCACACAGGTGCGAGAACCAGTCTCCCCAGCGCGTGTAGAGCGTGAGCCGGGGGTCGAGCCGGAGCGTCGCGGTGCTGGTGCCCTCGGTGCCGACCGGGATCAGGTCGTGCGTCCGACCGTCGGAGTCGATGAAGCCGCTGATGCCGGTATTCACGCTGCGCGCGGTCGGCACACGGTTCTCGATGCTGCGGAAGACCGCGCCCTGCAGGTGCTGCGGCATCTGGTTGAAGCGGAACCACCCGTCGTTGGTCAGGTTCACGATGAAGTCCGCGCGCTTGCGCGGCCGGCCGTCCGACCCCGTGTCGCGGAACATCCGGGCGACGAGTGGGCCGTCCGTGTCCTCGAAACAGATCGGCGTGACGAAGCGCCAGCGCGGCGGCAACAATTCCTCGCCCCGAGCCGTCAACGGGAAGATCACGAGGGCGTCGTCCGCCCCGGCCTGGAGCTGGTAGTCCTCCATGTTCGGCGGGCCGAACGACACCAGCAGCCGGTAGAGCCAGGGGATCGACTCCTTGAACGGGACGTACTCGCCGAAGGGGACGCGGTGGATCTTGTCGTAGTGCTGTTCGAAGGGCGGGCCGAGGCGCTCGTAGTAGTACGCGGTGTTTCGCGTGTCGCCCATGACCAGGCGATCGCCGCGCCTGCTGATGTCATCCCAATACGCGCCGCCGGCGATGATGCCCACGCCGTACTCGCGCGCCAGGTTCATGAGGTTGTTGTGGACCAGCTCGAGGAAGTCGCCGAACGGCGTGCCGCGGAAGTGGACGCGCGCCCCGCGGTTGATCGGGGGCAGCACGGTTTCCGACCAGGCGACGAGGTCCGCCGAGCGGTCGCGTTCCAGCGCCCGGTGGGTCGTGGTCTCATGAAACGCGACGATATCCTCCATCGGCGCGCCCTTGGCGCCGGAATTGTCCTGCGGGATGTTCGGCTGCACGACCAGCACGGTCGGGCCGGGCGAAGTCACGTTGGGCGTCTGCCCGATGCGGTAAACGCCGTAGGCGACGATCGCGACGGTGACGGCCAGGACCATCACGAGCGCCGGCGCGAGCGGGCGGAGCCTGAAGCGGTTTAGGATGAAGAGCGCGGCCCACGCGTTGAGCATCGCGACCCAGAACGTGACGCCGGCGACGCCGACGGTGTCGGCGATCTGGCAGAGCGCCAGCACCGGCGTCTGCGTATGGCCGAGGAATAGCCAGGGGAAGCCTTGAAACGGCCACGCACCGCGCAGCCATTCCAGCGTGACCCAGACGGTCGCGATGCCCAGGATCGCCGCCAGATTCCGAAATGGGGTGGCACCGTCCGCCGAGGGCGGACGCGTTAAGACCACCCAGCGGATCAAGAGTCCCGCGACCGCCCAGTAGAGCCCGAGGATGAACAGCAGCGCGATCAGCCCCGCGCCGGTAACGGAGCCGATCCAACCCATGTTCGGCAGAAAAAAGATCCCGCCGGCCAGCCAACTCCACCAGAACGCCCGCCACGGGGTCCGGCTGTGCGCGAGGACGAACAGCCACGGCACCAGCCCGACCCAGGCGAGATAGAACTGTCCGAACGGCGGGAACGTGAGGCTCAGCAGGACCACGGCCAGCAGGATCAGGGCGAGTTTGCCGTACCACCGCCGCGTGATCGGGACGGCCGACGGGAGCTCAATAGTCCCGGCCCGGCGGTATTCGGTTGCGGCGCGTCGTCCCATGGGGCAGTGATGGTTGTGGCGGGCGACATTGGAGTCAAGCGATGCGGCGTGAATCGACCGCCTCGGGTGTAGCGCGCCCTTCGGCGAATCCGGCATACCGCTGCTCTCTACGGAAGGAGCATCATGAACTGGGATACGCTGCGCGACGCCGGGCGGCTGGTGGCCGAACACGCGGTCGCGGCCTGCCGGGCCGTGTCGGCGGCCGTCGGCAAGGCCGCGCCGCGCGGCCTAGGGCTGGCCGGGCTGGAGCAGGCCGCCCACAAGGAGGGGTTCGTCGTCCGGCGGCGGATGGCCATTAGAAAG
>JADMIO011437920.1_pt1 | contig 21305 bp, 18 predicted proteins | sample 8958161 | NCBI WGS metagenome assembly JADMIO01 (sample SAMN16585339, study PRJNA669376) | soil metagenome | isolation source: Crop rotation soil | place: USA: Cullars Rotation, Alabama | collected 2011
TTTGCAGCCACGCATCTCAAGTGCCCGTGTGATGAAGTCGAGCAAAGGCGCTTTGTCCCGACGGCTTACGCCGTAGGTCTTCCATCCAAACGCGCTCGCAGCGCCGATCGCCGACTCAGGAAGGCTCATCCTGGAGGCAACCTAGCACAAGCGAACTCTAGCTCGGACCTTGGTGGGAACCTCATTGATGACGCCGAGACGCAACAAGCCACCAGAAAACTGGCTGAGTCGTCTTCGGACTCAATCTTGCGATTGCGCGCGGCGTTTGTCATTTCCCAAGGTCGGATGAAAGAGGAGTGGACCGTTCGCGTGTGATATGGATGCGCGCACCGCCAACCGCGGTGCCCCTATGACCCGCAAACGATTTCGACTTTACGAATAGGCGCGCCGGATTGACCGCTTCTTTGCGTCACAACGTGTGTTTCTTTACACCTTGAGATTGACGCGCCATAACAGGGTGGCGCTAGGGATTTTAAGGTTCTGTGCATATGATTGAGTACGCGGACCGAATAAAGCCGGGCGATGCGGCCATTACGACTTACATCGACGATCTCTTAAATTCCAAGTATCAGATCCCGACCTTTCAGCGCGATGTCGTTTGGGATGGCGACAAAGTTAAGCGCCTTTGGGACAGCGTGTTTCGCTTCTATCCTATCGGCAGCATTCTCGTCTGGCGCACCGACACGAAACTTCAGAAGCATCGTCAAATCGGCGGCTTCCCGATCGACAAGAGTTCTGATCATTCAGAGTATCAATACCTGCTTGATGGGCAGCAACGAACGACGGCGTTGCTCACCGCGCTTCATGGCGGAAAGATACACTCGCAGCCCGAATTTGATCCAACCCTTTACATCGATCTTACGGAACACTTGAACGACGACGACGATAGCTATCGTCGACGCTTTCTGTTCTGGAGCGAGATCGATGACCGTAATGGCGAGCTACTCGCCAACAAAGGCCGCGCTCAGCGATACGCCAAGGGCGAGATTGTTAGACTGCTTGATGTGGCGCGGAAATACGGCGCCCTCGAAGAGACGCTTCACAAGGAAGGGCGAGCGTCATGGGACGACCCCGTTCGCCAAGCTTTGAGACAAGCTCAGAGCGTTCTTTCAAATTATCGGGTGTCTTTTATCGTTTTGAGGGGAATTCAGATCGCGGAAGTTTGCCAAATCTTTGAGCGCATCAACCGTGAGGGGCAGCCGCTAGACACTTTCGATATTGTCGTGGCGAAGACTTACCGTCCGGCCGACCAAGCCCAAGGAACGAACGAGTTTTATCTCCGTGAACGCGTAGATGAGCTTCGACGCAAAATTCCATCCCACGCCCGATTCGCCGACATTGACGATCACACGCTGCTGCAAATTCTCGCGACCGTCATTGGCAAGGATCAACCGGAGGCGGGGATCAACAACATTACGGACCGCTATTTGACTGCCCTAAAAACTGAGAACATGGAAAAGGCGTGGCCCAAGTTCGCGGACGCGACTGTCAAGACCTTCGATTTTCTTGACCAGATCCTTCATTTGAAGGGGCCTAACCTTATTCCATTCCGCTATTTTTATATGACGATCGCCGCATACTTCTTAAAGGCCGAAAAGCCCGACTATGATTTTTTGAAACGCTACGTGTGGTACACGGCATTTCATTCTGACGATTTGCTATCCAATACGACCCACCTTCAAGCGCATGTCGCAGCGCTTACGTCCGACAACCCGGAAGCCGTCTTTGGCGAATTCAGCCTGGACAAGGACTCGCTCAGGCGCGCCTCCTATTCTGCGAGAGGACGTTTTTCGCGAGCAATACTTTCATTGCTGTCCAGCCGCAAGCCGCGTGATTGGGCGTCGCCGTATCGGAATGTAGTTTCAGATACCTATTACATGCTGACGGACAAGCCGAACTTGCACCACATCTTCCCCAGCAATTTTCTCGCTTCTCATCCGCATAAGAACAAGGTGGACGGTAACTCGCTGATGAACATTGCCTACATTACGCAGCTAACGAACCTCCGTATTAGCGATCAAAACCCGATTGATTATATTGCCGAGCTAGACAACAGCGAGTTTCCTAACGTGCTCGAAGACCACTTGGTCCCTCTGCAAGTTATTGAATGGGCCAAACAGAAGACGCTTCCGGAAGACGCGCTAGATCAGTTTGTCGACCAGCGAGTGGAGTTATTTATGGGCGCCCTTCGCGACCTTCTCCCGAACGTCACGTTCAAGGTGTTCGATAGCCGAGTATGATCACTCAAGGCGTTGGATCGATCGCCCGAACGGCATCGTGTGGAAAAAAGTTGCCCCGCGCACGCGATTCATTCCGTCCACAGTCGCGCTGAGTAGCGCATTGTCGCGGGCATCTTGATCACCGGAATATCCCGCTTCTCCCGGTAGATCTCGGTTTCCAGCCAATCGAGTTCGGTTTGCGGATCGTCAGTCAGTATCCACCACGCCTTCGGCCGCTTCCCGTTGCCTTCGTCCCAGCGATATCCTCGTTGTTTCAATGCGGCGCGTTGTTCGAATGCAGTCCCTTCAGCTCGAACGGCACGCAACGGACGTCGCGCACAGTCGAGGAGGGCCTTCAGGCCAGACTTTCCTGACACCGGCAATGGCAAGGTCAGAAGTAAAACCGTTGCGAGCGCGTCCGACAGCGCGCGATGCCCATCGTGGAACCAGCCCTGTTTGTAGAGCAAATAATCTAGCTTCGCCGACCCAAGGTCCTCAGCCTTCCAATCGATATCCACGAATGAACAGGCCCAATGTTTTTCCTCAAAGATCGGCCAAAGCTTCTCGACCATCGGCCGGTCAAAGGCGGCGTTGTGTGCGATGATGAGTTGAGCGGGCTCGATGACTGCTCGAACTTGTTCGGGGTCGATCGTCTTACCCGCGACGTCGGCGTCGGAAATTCCGTGAACCGTGGTGCTCTCAGGTGGAATCGGAAAGGATGGCTGCCGCAGCGCTGATAGAGCGTGCACTTCATCCACTCGCACAATCTTGCCGGTATCTCGCTCATACTCAAACGGCAGCAGCGCAAGCTCGACGACTTCATCGACGTCGTGATCAAGACCTGTAGTCTCGGTGTCTACGAATACGGCGCGCCGCAATTCACCGCGCGGCGCGTCAAGGCGCCACTCGGAGGCGGGCGGCACTCGCCTCAGCAGGCGGTAATCGCCATTGGCCTCAATGAGGTGTTCCGCTTTGCGTAGGTCCATGGGCGAGTTCTATCGCATCAACGCGCTTCGTTTCGAGGTCAGGATAGACGATATCATGCGAGCAGGTCATCCAGAACGGCCAATATCTCCCGAAGTTCGCGGCGAGCATCCGTGATCTTTTTCTTCGTTAGAAGCTCGTTGCGTTCTGCCAAATGGAGCACGCTTTCCAACACTTCGTCAGAATGCTGCAGCAGCCGAACCAGTAGCTCGCCACTTGGTGCGTTCTTAGCATCAAACCAATTTTTCACCGCGCGCTCGTTGGCGCGTGCGAGTCTTGCAACTGTTTTGACCGCCGCAGGGCTCGTCCCAAATTCTCGACGCAGCGCTTCACTTACAGCCGTTGCAAATTGCTCTCCGTCTCCTGGTGCGGGAGGCGCCGGCGGAAACTTTTTTCCAGATCCCGACCGAAGTTTTCGGTCTTTTCCCGTCAAGGACATTCCGAATGCCCCGTTGTAAATCGGTGTGGGGGAAGAGCGGCCCGCTCGGCGGAGGCCTTGTCGGGACACAGGCAAGAATTGGGCCCTGGTGTGAGCAGCGACGACAAACGCTCTGGTTCGGCAAGCGGAGGGGCAAGTCACGGCCTCCGTGCGGCGCAATATGTGCGTATGTCAACGGAGCACCAGAAATATTCCACGGAAAACCAGGCCGACGTCATTGCTCTCTATGCCGAGAAGCGCGGCCTTGAGATTGTTCAAACCTACGCCGACGCGGGTAAGAGCGCTCTCCGCCTCGATGGTCGCGACGCGCTCAAACGGCTAATCGACGACGTCACCTCCGGCCGCGCCGACTTCTCCGTCATTCTAGTCTACGATGTGAGCCGCTGGGGCCGCTTTCAGGACGCCGATCAGAGCGCGTACTACGAATTCATCTGCAAGGAGGCCGGCGTCACCGTTCAATATTGCGCAGAGCAGTTTGAGAACGATGGCAGCCTCAGCGCCACAATAATAAAGAGCATGAAGCGCGCGATGGCCGGCGAATACAGCCGGGAACTGTCGGCCAAGGTATTCGCGGGCCAATGCCGCCTTATCAAATTGGGCTTCCGACAAGGAGGCGCAGCGGGCTTCGGTTTACGCCGGCAATTGGTCGACGAGCACCGCACGCCAAAGGCATCGCTCGAACGCGGTGAGCAGAAAAGCCTACAGACTGATCGCGTTGTCTTGGTTCCGGGGCCGGCTGAGGAAATCGAGGTAGTTCGGCGAATTTATCGGCTGTTTGTGCTGCAGCAGCGATCCGAGGCTGAAATAGCGCAGACCCTCAACAGTGCGGGCATCAAGACGGATCTGGACCGTGCTTGGACGCGGGCGACGGTCCATCAAATCCTGACCAACGAAAAATACGTGGGCCATAACGTTTTCAATCGCGTGTCCTTCAAGCTGAAACAGCGTCGGGTGAACAACCCGCCGGAAATGCTGGTCCGGTGCGACGACGCGTTCTCTTCCATCGTTGAGGCGGACTTTTTCGAGGCGGCGCGGCGCATCATATTGGCGCGAAGCCGACGCTATAGCGACGACGAAATGATCGAATTGCTCGCGGCCCTGTTGCAGGAGAAAGGTAGGCTTTCCGGTCTCGTCATCGATGAAGTGGAGGGGATGCCTTCGAGCACCGCCTATCGGCAGCGCTTTGGGGGTCTTGTGCGCGCATATCGTCTCGTCGGGTACGATCCCGGACGCGATTGTGCCTACATTGAAACCAACCGAGCCTTGCGTGCGCTCTATCCTGGGGCGGTTAGCGATGCGATCACAGCGGTCCAGCGTTTTGGCGGGGACGCCTGCCAAGATAGCGCGACGGACCTCGTCACCATCAATGAGGAGTTCACGCTCTCTATCGTTGTGGCGCGAAGCTCGCGGACAGGCACCGGCGCATTGAGATGGAAGATTCGACTTGATGCTGGACTTAAGCCCGACATCACGCTCGCGCTCCGCATGGATGAGGCGAATGAGCAGGTCTATGACTATTATGTCCTGCCGTGGATCGATCTCGGCGCCGCCTCGCAGGTGCGATTGAGTGAGGACAATGGCGTGTTTCTCGATTCCTACCGTTTTGATTCTCTCGATCAATTCTTCCAGCTCACAAAGAGAACCAGCATCGCGGTGGCGGCATGAGCGGCGCGGTCCCAGAAATCCAGGTCATACCGACTGATGCGATCACGGTTCTAAATCCTCGTGTGCGCAACAAGAGAGTGTTCAATGAACTGGTAACAAGCATCGCCAATCTCGGCCTGAAGAAGCCCATCACAGTCAGCCGGCGCGCTGATGGCGGTTACGATTTGGTTTGTGGTCAAGGGCGTCTGGAAGCCTTTGCGGTTCTCGGTCAGACAGAAATTCCGGCTGTTGTCATCGAGGCCTCCGAAGAGGATTGCTTCGTAATGAGCTTGGTCGAGAACCTCGCTCGGCGGCAGCACACGCCTTTGGAGCTCGTCCGCGAGATCGGCGCATTGCGCAGCCGCGGCTATTCTATCCAGGAGGTTGCGTCCAAAACCGACTTCAGCACCGAATATATCGCCTCGATTTGCTATCTGCTGGACCATGGCGAGGAGCGTTTGCTGGCGGCTGTTGAACGCGGGATCATTCCCCATTCGATAGCAATGGAGATCGTACGAGCGAAAGACGGCGATGTTCAGCGCGCGCTCGCGGAGGCCTACGAGCGAAAGGCTCTGCCCGGCAACCAAGTGCTAGCGATCCGGCGTATTATCGAGCAGCGTAATACGACGGGTAAGAGTGTTGGCGCATTGGGGCCGCGGACCCGAAATAAGCGAGTGGTTACGGCCGACGCCCTGATCCGCGCCTACCGCAAAGAAACCGACCGACAGAAGCTTTTAGTCAAGAAGGCGTCACTCGCTCAAAGCCGTCTGCTCTTCGTCGTCAACGCGCTCCGGCGGCTCCTAAATGACGACCACTTCGTCACGCTGCTGCGCGCCGAGGCGATGCACACCCTTCCAGGTCCGCTTGCTGAACGGATCGGATCCACGGGAGACTGACATGGGCCGAACCGTGAAGGCGGCGTTCGAACGGGAGATAATGCTTGTCGCCGCATCCGACCTGCTGCCGCTGAGGAGCGTGCCGGAAAACGTGCGTCGATCGATGAAATATCAGCGTATTGCGAAATCGATCGCGGAGGTGGGCGTGATTGAGCCGCTCGTTGTAGCTCGCTCCAAGAATGGCGATGGCAAATACTTATTGTTGGATGGTCACGTTCGCCAAGCCATCTTAGTGGAGCAGGGGCAAACCGAGATAGCCTGCCTGATATCTGACGACGATGAGACCTTCACCTATAATGAGCGCGTCAATCGCTTGGCGATCATTCAAGAGCATTTCATGATTATGCGTGCTCTCGATCGCGGCGTTTCCGAAGAGAAACTCGCCAAGGCGCTGGACGTGGACATCCAACATCTCAAGCGCCGCCGCAGCATGCTGGATGGCATCTCTGCTGAGGTTGTCGACCTTCTCAAAGACAAATCCGTAAATCCGATCGCGTTCGAAGTTCTCCGAAAAATGAAGCCGTACCGGCAGATTGAGGCTGCCGAGTTGATGGTGTCAGCCGGAAACTACACGTCGAGCTACGCTAAGGCGCTCCTTGCCGGCACGAAGCAGATCGATCTCGCGCGACCGGACCAACCTAAGAGGGTTGGTGGAATGACGCCGGAGCAAATGGACAGAATGGAGCGCGAGATGGGTACGCTCACCCAGGACTTCAAAGCACTGGAAACTTCCTACGGCGATGACGTTCTGCATCTCGTGATCGCGTCGGGCTATCTCAGCCGGCTGGTGGCGAACCCAGCGATTGAACGATATCTGCTGCAACGGCATCCCGAATTGCTGGGAGAGTTTCGCGCCATCATTTCAGCGGCCTCGCTCGATCAGGCGGCGATGCCAGGTAACTGAATCGCTTCGATCAGGTCGCGGGTGTTGGGCCAGCGGTGCCAACATATGATCGCTCAAATATTGGTGGAAGACTTCCGGACTCAGGCTCGATGCGCGAAGCTCACGCCATTCCGCTGCTGCCTGTTCGAAATATCTACGGCGTAACGGAGCCTCCAGCACTAGTTGGCGCATCATCGGGGACTGGGCCAAATATTCCTCGGGAATTCTGCTCTGAAATTGCTCCGTCGACTTGAAATCGCGCGTGAATATGAAATCGATGACGCCGATCGCATGTATGCATCGCCAAAATGACGTTATCTCGTCGCCTTTGTTCAAGACTTCCAAGACAAGCTCTTCCACCGGCGCGCTCAGGAGAATTTGATCGCCCTTGGAACTTGCTACGAGATTGCGATGCAAGCTCTCGCGCACGGTCGGCGGCTGACGATTGATGAACTCGAGAACCTGCTTAGCGGGATCGATCACCTGTCCCTCCAATGTCGCAGAACCGATGACCGCGGCAACATTCCATCGATGATGTCCAACTGAGTGGTGGAATTCGGGGCGGGGCGAGCCGTCGGTAAGGGCCATTCAGGACGCGCGGATGTAAGTATCGCAGCAGCACTTGGCAGCACAAGGGCGATCTTGCCTAATCTTTCGCTTGCGCCCATTTCGACAGGGCTCAAGCGACGCGCAAGCGGCGCTGCCATTTGCCGTTCGTCGATGTATGAGGATTACAAACAATGGAACCCGGTCGCGAAGTAGAGAAGCTTATTGACATCGTGTCTGCAATTCGGACGCCGGGTAGCGGATGTATTTGGAGCCTTCAGCAGGACTTTGGGACGACTATTTCGTACACCCTAGAAGAGGTTCGCGAATTAAAAGAAGCTGTTTCGAAGGGGGCGGTCGAGGAAATTCGAGATGAGCTCGGGGATCTCCTCTATCATGTGGTGTTCTTTGCGCGAATAGCTGAAGAACGTGGCGCTTTCGATTTCGGCGACATTGTTGACGCAACCACCAAGAAACTAATACGGAGGCATCCCCACGTATTCGGTGGCGAATATGCATCCACGCCCGAGGAAGTGGATCGCATATGGGCCCGCGTGAAGGACCAGGAGAAGGCGGAGCGAGAGGCCCGGCGGAACTTTGGAACCGGTGAGGAATAGGCTGTGGTTAATCCGCCAAACGAGAGAGACGCGCTCGCCTAATTCTTTTCGCATGGCGCGCGCAAAAACGGTCGGAGCAAAGTCACGAAGGGGTCTTCTCCCCGCTATCGCCGCTAGGCTACTCCGACTCGGCGACGAATTTTTGTATTCCGTCAGAAGCCAGCTCGTACTGACAGTCCGTAGTACTGTTCAAGAACTCTTTATCATGACTCACAACCACCGCGCTCACCGAAGGATCAATTTCGCGAAGCACTCTTAAAAATTCTGCTGCTTCGGCGGAGTCAATGCGCGACGTCGGTTCGTCAAGAATCCAAATTCGAGGACGAAAAGCGGCCTGAAACATTAGACTAGCGCGCGTTCGTTGACCGGAACTCATTGACCAGTAGGTGAGGGCATCACCTGACCACTGCAGCGAAAAAAACTGTTGCCAATACTCCCACATAGCTTGGTCAAGCGGACTAAAGCCCTGACTCAATGCCTTATCGAACGCGCTCGGACCTGCGAGTTCAGGCTCTTGAGGCAAATAACCCACACCGCCGCGAAGGCCTTGCCAATTGATTTTCGATAATTGCTTTCCCAGAAAGTACACTTTTCCTTTCTTGGGTTTCGTGACGCCCGCCACCAATCTGAGCAGGGTTGATTTGCCTATGCCGTTTGGCCCGCGAAGGGCCACAAATTGACCTGTATCAATTTTGAACGTGACTTTGTCGAGAAGTCGGCGTCCGTCGACGATGGGACCGGCCGAAATTCTGTCGAACATGAGAACGACTCCCGCGAGACCAGCCTGCGTGACTACCGGTGGCGCTGCTGTTCGCGTCCGAATATCAGTAGAACTTGATAGCGTCGCAACATGATCAAACGGGAACCAGTTTGTTTCGGCCGCGCTTCCGAAGCAAATAAACGTACGATTTGAGTCCTCGCTGAGCCAAGATCGTACGATTTCAGCGGCGCGTTGTCGGTAAGCGTCGTCAAGCGAACTCATCCCACCATCAACAACGAGGTGATCCGGCGATGTGCTAAGGGCTAGGTCAAGAATGAATAGACGCTGTTGGCCACCGGATAGCGCCAATGGCGATAAATGGGATCGTGCGGCGAGGGGACTATTTGTCTTCCATGTTATATATCGTTCGTTGGCCAACGTTGGCGTGGCGGCTGAACAAAAATGAGAAACCAGGACTTCACTCTCAACATTCGGGGTAATAAAAAACGCGGCCGAATTTTGCGGGAGATATCCTGTTCGAGCTGAGCGTGTGCGCTGGGATGATTTGGCGTGGGGCAGCGCAAAGTGATCCTCACCCAACTGAACTTCACCACTCGTGGTAATCCAGCTGCTCCCCCGAAAATCGCCGCATAGCGCGCGGGCAAGCAGAGTCTTGCCGGCGCCGACCGCCCCCGTAATTAGGAGCGTTCTCGCGGAAGTCTCTAGTCGAAATCCCTCTATGACCCTGTTCTCGCCCGCCTGAAGATAGTCGACTTTGATTTTGATCATTCGCGAAACTAGAGACGTTTTCGATAAACAAATATGTTCTGTGAATTCGACATTCCGACTGTCATCATCTGCCGTTGAGCTTCCACGGTGCACTCCATGTCGGTGGACGGGGAATGGCGGGAGTTTCCCAAAAAGAAATCGGCAACGAGAGCTGAAGCATCAAGGGAGTGTGTTTTTATTAGCGGCGATATCTGGTAGATATTAAGAAGCTCAAGACCTAGCGCCCTTAGGGGCCTCTCTAGTTCGATCAAGTCGCGTGCTGAATAGATGTGTTTATTTGGACTAGCGCGATTCACAAATTCCTTTGTCTCCGCCCGATCGTCTAGGAGGGCAACAAAGCACGTTCCTCCGTCCTGAAGCACGCTGGCGATTGCTTGAAAAAATTGCGTCCACGATGACTTGTCCACGTGGTACAACACATTGGAAGCGAGGACGGTTTCAACTGTATTGTTCAGAGTATCGTCAATCGGGAACACTGAGTTGTGTGTTAGCAATTGCGCCCGCGATGCCGATAGATGACTTTGCGCTAGGCTAAATGATATTGGGTTAGGCTCGTACACGGTAATGCTGTGAAACATCCCCGAAAGCTGACTCGTGAGGCGTCCATCTCCGCAGCCGATATCCAAGTATGAGCAGCCCACGCCACCTAAAGACGTTATCGCAGGGCGCAACACATCGGCGAGATGATCCACTTCCTTTGAAGAGAGGCTCAAAACTAAGTAGCCAAGGGCGTACTCGCGCTGCGTGTGAAAGCGCGGCTTCATTCCGTCGGCGGCTGATCTGGGGAGAGTAGCCATGTCGATCACGCGATTCTGTCTCTTAAGAGGAGCGCCGCCACCATCAGCACGAGGGCGGCCAATCCCAGTAGTGAAGGGCGCGGATATTTAACAGCGAGATAACGCCTCGCTCCTATTCCTCTTCCGTCACAGGCCAATGCCAGTTCCCCAGCGGAGGTCAGGCTCGCCAGCGTCAGCTGAAGCCCGATGGCTGGTAGCTTACTTATCGCCACTTGCGTTCGTTTACGCAGCTTCCCTTCCGCCCTTAGTGCTTGAAGTTCGCGAATAGCGGTCCAGCGGCCGTGCGAGACCCCAATAAATGTGGTGGCCGTCAGAAGGGGAAGTAGAAGGTACTGACCAAGGACGAGCGCACGAGAAAGCTGCGCTGCGCCGCGAATTCCAAGCACTTGAATCCAGGTAATAGAGAGAAGGGCCATCCCACCGACACGCGCCCAGGCCTCCGCTGCGCGAAGTCGTGTTTCGTCGGTGATGGCGTTTCCGGAAAAACCTGGCTCTATCCCGAAATAGCTGACCAAAATCGGAACTACAGGAACCAACAAGGAGAAGAGCAAGAGGTACCACTTCACGCGTCCGAGCAGTGCGATGACCAGTGCCGCGATAAATCCTATGCCCACAAGCTCCGCATCTCTGGAGATCAATAGCCATGTGAATAGAACGCAGAATATCGCGGTGCGTGTCAGCACGTCGAGATGAAGGCTCCGAAGCCTCACAATAGGCCCTTAACGTATAGGTCTGCCCGCCGGATGATTTGGGTTCCAAAGCGAAGCAACGGTATGCCAATCAAGACAAACAGAATCAGGTTTCCCAAGTTCCACGCGACGACTGCCGTCCAAAAACTGTTTGGCCCGGAAAGAACGCCAAGCCTAAGATTGATATAGTTGTACCAAAGCGAACCTGGGATAGAGCCAAACACCAGGCTAATGAAAACGTAGCTGGCGGCATGCTTCCAATTCGGGAGTTCCGGCTTTAGACCGAGATACCTTATCGCGATCATTGGAGCCAAAGCTTGCATGAAGTCGCTGAGCGCCAGCACTAGACCATTCGGCACCGCAAACCATCCGCCTGCCGACCCAGCGGTCAGCAATCCGATGTAACTGGCGAACGCTCCCCACAAACCAAACCAGCTGCCGAACACGCTTTCGAACGCTGCAGCAGGATAGAGGACCGATACCCCAGGTACGAAGGGCACAGCTATCGCGGCGAAGAACGCGAGGAGTCCAACGATCGCCGCTGCCATCCCGCTAACAATAATCTTCTTCACGCCTTCCTCCGCAGTCTTTCACCAGTACAAGCCTACCCACTATGGGCGACGCTGAGTGTGCCTTCGCAGCTGTGATCGGTGGAGTTCTATATCGAGTGTTCAATTGCGAAAACGCTACCGACACGGACTTTGTCGAGGGAAATCGTAGAAAACAAGGCGTGTCAACGGTTTGAATTTGATGTTGGCGTCGGCCAACGCCTGTGTTTGAGCTCGACAAAACGACGTCGCCACGCACACTAGCGCAACTGATACTAGGGCTCGCGATTTCGCCATCATCTCTTCAGGTTCAAATCGATTTGCAACGGCGAACTGCGGGCTACTTCCCGTTGCGAATTGTGAGGCGGCTGATCAGAGACTAGGCTAGGTAAGACTTGGAGCATTTGGTGGCGGGACTATGCCAATTGATCACTCTTTGGATTGGAATCTCTTGGACTCACCGGACCCCAGAGAAATCTGGAAAAAGGTTCGTTCGCACCCGAATCTTCAGCAAATCGTATTCCGCGGCGAACCCCTCAATGAGATGCTTCGGCGCGAAGATCCCGAGGGCGGAAAATTGTCATTCGTCCCGTTCGCGCGAATGTACAAGCGAAGCGTCGAGTTTGCATGGCTTTCAGCGGCGGCTCTGTTGGGCCAACCGAGTTGGTGTCCCTCCAACTTCTTCACGGTTGAGCGGCGCCCCAATGAGGTCACGCTGACACTAAGCCGGGCTGCAATCGAAAACATTTCTTCGTTGAGCGAGGCCGACGCGTGGAGGGCCGCGGTCATTCCGCAAGTGCTTGCGGGGCCAGTTTACAATTTTCGAGAAGCCAAACTCCCGTTCGAAATCGCGCTTGGCGATGACGACCTTAGAACCTTGGAAGAACAAAATCCGGATCGCACGATGTTCTGTGTGAAGTGTGTTGACTTCGTTCGAGCAACGAAAACTGCGTCATCCACTGATCGCGCTCGTTACGATGCGCTGGAGGAATTGAAGACCTATGGTTTCGACTTCAGCAAGGTGCGGACAAAAATTCGATATAAGGCAGAGGCAGGCCCCCCGGACAACGATGAGGCAGGCGGCGCGACAGCTATTGCAACCTACCTGTGTTTCAATCGCTTCACAGACGAAGATGAGTCCGGACTTCATCTTGCAATCGAGAGACAGGATCATTCCCGAGGCAGAGGGAAGAGCGCTGCAACGTTGCTGAGTTCCGTATGGTGGTACAATCACCATAATCGCGAAGCTTGTCCTTACAGTCCTCATGCTTGCCCCAACGTGCATTTCGAAGACGTCGACATGAAAGATTGGTTTCAGTTTTCAATAGCTCCATACGTTGAAGTGTGGAGGAAGGAGCTTCAAGAAGATCGCGAGACCAATCTCGACCACCTAATCCTCATCGCAGCTGGCGTCGATTTTGATACCGCAGTGCTCGGATTTTTCCTTGCAATAGGGCTGAAGCTTGGACGCAACATTCCGAATAATGAGGTCACAAAAACTAAACTGGGTGAGTTCCTAGCGAGCGTGCGCGCGCATACGGGGCATGTGAGATTTCTGATGATCTCGAATTTGGCGAGCGAGATCTCTGAATTGTATCGTTCCGTGAGTGAAGTACGTCGAGGGCACGGGGAGATGCTTGAATTGTTGAACCGCTCTGTTGAGAACCTCAGAAGCGGTATGCTCGATGTATTGGATGATGCGAGGAGGATTACACGTGTAGTGCAGGGTCCTCAAATGGAACCGTTCGTGAAATCCAGTGAGGTCGCGCGGTACTTCGAGCCTACACCATCGGGAATTCCAGGAGTAAAAATTGGCGACCGCAGGTACAAGATAAGCCACAACGCGGACTACGCAACATTGCATGAGCAATGCGCGATATTCTCCGCGATCGTTCTAACGATCTTCGGACCGGGCGCGAAGGACGGAGTGTCAAAGTCGTCGACACGAAATGAAGTGTTCGGAAAGGAATCCACACCTCTCGGTCTCTTCAAAGCGGCGTCCGGTCTATTGAACAGGCGGAGCGGGCCTGACGGAGAGCTTTCGAAGCTACTCAGTGAGCTCACCGGAGTCGACGAAACGGTCTCCAAAATGATCGACGACAAGCTGTCGAGCGGGGAGGCGAAGTCCGAAGAATCGCTTACGTCCGCATTAGATCGGATTAAGTCTGTTCTCTATACGCCCGCCAAGGAAGACGCCGCTCACTATCCTTGGGATCCGCTATTCCTAGTCGCGTTTGGCGGTGTTGGGAGCGCCGCGGCGCGCACGGTCATTATTTCTGAAGCAGGAATGCCGAACAAGAAATTTGGTACTTTCGCAGAGGCACTTGCCTCACCGATGGTGAAGGGCGGGGGGAAATTCCTGCAAGATCTTCGGCTCCCCGTGCCGAGGTATAACATGCTGCTAAGTTTTCTCGCCAGTTTGCTGGCGTATGCTGATACAGACCCAGCAGCGAAGTCTGAAGCGCAACGCGAGTTTTTGATCTCGCGGGCTTCATTGGGGTGGGCTATCGAGTTCACTTTCCCAGTGATCGAGAGTGCATGCGAGCTTTCCAGGCAAATGTCGCAATGCCACAAGATCGGTAATTGGCCGACCTATACCGGCGATTTGTATGGGCCCTTCCTTGCATGGGCTGCTGAGTGCGGTCCCGAAAGACGGACTGCCGAAGTGCCGGTGGATCCCGGGAATCCATCTACCCTGTTTTGTGTCGTGCATAGAGCAACCAGGACCACGATCAGTCAGACGGCTAGCCGCTTGCGCATCACGTTTGAACCGCACAAGGATGAGCGCCTTCGTTGAGTGCGCACGAGTGTATTAGAATGATCTATTATCACAACTGGGCAAATAGCGACGAGCGGACACGGGGGATCGAGGAATTTTTCGGCTCCGACGGATATGGATTCCCTCGGGTTGACGAGCCCTGGGTTGGGGATCGGGCCGCCGAGGATGGGGCGACCATTTTTGTCCATTCAGAACCGGGCCCAAGGATCGCTTTTTGGTTGCCACTTGCGGAAAAAAACCTCCGAACAAACTACGTGTTCATGAGTACCGAACCTGGAACCCTAGCAAACATCGAGACGGTCGAACGAAGCAACGTTCATGTCTGTGAGTTTCCGGCGCATCAGCTCGCAAAATGCCCTCAGATTCGTGAATTCATAGAAGAGCTAGAATGCGGAAAAGCAAACTGGGAATTGCTGCGCCGCAAGCGCGCACCACAATACCTTGTTGCCGCCTATGTACTTCTGCTCGCAAAAGAGAGGGGTGTAATTCAAGGCGCGGATGATCTAGGAGCGCTATTTGATCGATCTGACATTTGGGACGGGGCGTTGATAGAGTCGGATGGCGCGATTGATCTATTACCGAAGAATTCGCGGAGTTTTTTGGAGATGAGTCGCGATGATGTTCAGAATGTGCTTATCAAAATCAAGAGCTGCCTGAACGAAACCGCATACTCCCGATGACGTTGGAATATGAGTACCCCTTCGCCGATCTCACGCTGGCGGCGGCGAACGAGGTTGCAATAGTCGTCACAAAGAGCCGATTGCGACACTCGTGGCTTGAAAACCAAATTCTCAATCGCGACCCCGTATATGTGGCGCAACGGCATCGTGAATCCTCCAGTGCTCGCGATGCATTCGAGGAAAAAATCCAACCAGGCGGCGAATTTGACAGAGCGTTGGATGATGCGAGAGAACTTTGCGCGCGAGTGGTTGATGCTTGTAGCCCGACCCAACTCGTCAATTCCCGGCCGCTAGCCGAGTTACCAGAAAGGACGCGTCATGCTATTTGCGGGCTCCTTGAAGCAATATACCTAAGAGAGTGCTCGATTACGGAAGTGCGATCTCAATTCACGGCAGCCATTGAGTGCTTTTCCGGCGCTCTTTGTGATTTCAGCGGCGCTTGGTATCGCGAGCCTTTGGTCGACCCGGTGGTTGTGAATGTTGCATTCGTCCGATTGCAGCGCGCAGGAGCCGACTTGCACGGCGTGCTTGGGCGCCTACCGGGAGGCATCATTCTTCCATGAATGCGACGCTACCTCGAATTCTTGTTATCGACGACCAACTGGGGAGTGACGCCGATCTTCGTGATGAATTCTGCCGCAAGCTTGGATTAATCGAGGCGCAGGCGGGGAGGCAAGATCGAAGCAATAGTGAAGCGGTTGCATTCGTTACCTTCTGTGCGGGCCAGCGTAACCAGGGAGGTGAGGCGACGAATTCCATCGATATCGCGGAGCGCGCCGTATTAGCGGGATGGCCAGCTGATTCAGGAAGACGTTGGGCTTTAGTGCTTCTCGATCTGAGATTTGATTCTTCCTTGGGACGACCAGAGGATGAGTACTTTGGACTTCAAGTTCTTGAACGGTTGGTGAGTGTTTGGCCTGACCAAGGTCGGCCGGGAAGTTCGGAAATTCCGATTGTTGTGCTGTCATCAATTGAGCGCAGCCGATACGGAGGGCGAAGCAATCGCATTGGCGCCGCTGATTACGTGGAGAAGTCTCAACTCGATCGAGAAAAACTAAGGCAGCTTTTGTGGCGATATGGATTGCTGGAAGACTCGGGCGAGCGGCTTGTCGGAAGCAGTCTCGCGCTCTTACGGGTATTGCGCGCGGCTAGACGTGCGTCGAGTGAGGCAAGGGGCAATCTGCTTATCCTTGGCGAGAAGGGCACGGGCAAGTCTATGCTCGCCCATTACATTCATACGAGTTCAGCGCGACGCAGCGCTCCGTTTCAAAGCATTACCGTTAGCCCGGGGATGGAGCCGAACGCTCTGAAGGCACAATTGTTCGGCTACTGGTGCGGCGGCTATATCTCCATGGACAAGAGCGAGCCTGGTCTCGCAGAACGAGCTCACGAAGGTGTTCTGTTTATCGACGAGATTGCAAATCTTCCGGCAGGGGCTGACCGGGATTTGTTGGAATTTGCTCGTCTTGACAGCAACCATCGCGGACTGCGCCGGCTAAACCGCTTAGGGGCGTTTCCGTCCGCGCCGATGACCGCAATTCAACAGGCAAACGAGAGCATTTGTGGAGTGTGGGACGCGGACACACAATCGGTCTTGGCGGACGTGTTTCTTATTGCTGCGACCAACAAACCCCTTGACGACAAAGCTTTTCGGACAGCAACCGGCTTCTCGGATGATCTGTTTGCTCGCCTCGGCGAAGAATATGGGGGGCCAATTCGATTTCCCAGTCTTCGGGAGCGCAAGGACGACATAGCGCCGTTATTTTTGAGGTTCCTTAAGGACGAAACCAGCTTGAGCGGCGGAGTCTGGCCCAAGGTGATCACGTCCGAGGTGTTTGAGGCGATCAGAAGTCATTCATGGCCTGGCAATGTCGCTGAGCTCGCTGGTATTGCGAGAGAAGTTGAGCAAGAATCGCGGCCGTGGGACGAAGTGCTTCTGCGTCATCTGCCCATTCTATCCGCCCCGAACGTCGCTGAGGATTCGTGGCCGCGTCCAGCATTAGACAGCGAGCAAAAACAAGGCGATCTAGATTTGACGGAGTCGCTCGCGCGCCTGCCGGGTATTCGTGATGCCGCGCGTATTCTGGAGACGGTTGTCGTTCAAGACAGCCGCAAGGACTTAGAGGGGTCTCTCAAGACCCTTGCTCACGCATACGGGCTATTGTTGGAGCGCCTTCTCTCTGCAGCGCTTGATCTTACTCGCGACCGTTCATCGAGAGAAAGGGACGAGCTTCTAGGTGATTTGAGTCCTACGCGGGCTATCAGTCTTCTAATGAATGAATCATTCAAGACCGACAAGGCGGCAGACGAGATTAAGCGCCTGGTCGCGCTTTTGCCCTTCGCGCCCGCTCCCGAGACGGATTTAGGTCGCGTCTCGTCTTGGGCTACAAACCTTCGTAAGGGTGGAAAGCGAACTCCGAAGAAGGATTGACGTTCGCATGACTGATGCGCCGCTTCTCGATGTGATCACGATGCTTCTCCGTTCCGCGCAGAGGAGCGTCCAGAATGGTTGGCCCAGCTCCCCAGGGAATGAAGAATTCGTACTTCTCTCCTATCGGCGAGATTTCCGAATCCTTTGGGGATTGATTGACGCTGCGACCACAGATCAAGAGGCGATCCTCGCAACGCTTAGCCGCTCCGCCCCCAACGCAGCGCGACGGGACATCAATCTAGTGTTGCTCTGGGACGGCGATGTGCCAACTGCTGGCATGGAGCAAGATTGGCTCACTGCATATGATTGGCTGGTCGCATTTGGCGAAGTCGCGTCGCAATTTCCCCCCCCGATTCGCGTATTTCTAATTGACCTCGCGCCGTCACGCCCTCGGTCATTCTCGGAAAACACCTTTCGACAGAATCCAGGATTGGTTCCGTGGGCACGAGTGTATCGACCGATTGTCGGAAACGATATACCGCGCAAAGCACTCTCGAAAGTGCTTGGAACATCAAGTTCGCGCGTAGTCGCCCAAAATCTCGATCTTTCGCAATTGTTGGACGATTTAGTTGGCGTCGGTTGTGATGTACCAACAATTGCAGATTCAAACCGCGATCTCGATGCTGGAGCGCCCCTTATTTTGCGCGACTTGTGGGCAAATAAGCTGGCGGGGGTTGGAGATCATCACTCGATCTCAAACCTGATCGCACCACTGATTTTGGTCAGAGAGCTGGAAAACTGCAAGAGTGATGAAGCGTCTCAGCGTCCGGCATTGCGCTCCGGTAGTCCAACGCTGGAACATTTTGAATCACTTCTTAGAGCGCTAAATCTCCTCCCGCCCCGGCAAAAGCAGTCGACGCCAATCACTTCTCCGCTGACCGAGGAATTCGTTCAGGTCGATATATTTGGCCAGTTCAGCGACGTTCGTTTTCTTCTAGTGGATGATGATGCTGACAGGGGATACGCAGAGATTATATCGAATCTAGTTTCGGCACACGGGCAGAAAAAGGCCTCTATTACGTCGACAACCAAACCTGATGTACTTGCCGAATGGCTTGAGGCCCCGGGGGCTGGTGAGCAATTCCGCCTAATTGGCGCAGATCGAGCGAATCTGGAATCCTTTGACGTACTGATACTCGATTTGAGGTTGTTCGATGAGGCGGCTGAAACGGGGAGAGCGAACCTACTGCAGTTTCTAAATCGCCTAATTGAATTTTATGAGAGGCGTCCATCACTGTGGAAGCACGAACAGTTGGCCAAGGCAGTTGAAGCCGCTAGGCGGCGTCGCGAATCCGTTGGAGCCGCCCCGGCATTTCAACATCTCTTGTTACTGCCCCTGCTACTGTCTGTCGTCGATCCCTCCCTGCCCATCATTCTTTTCACCAGTTCACGCCAGCGAGATATTGTCGACCAGCTCGCTCATGCTCAGAATATCGTGATGGCGTTCGCGAAGCCCGCCGTGAATGGCTACGTGGAAAGGAACATCCGCCCCAACGAACATATCGGTCAACTTCGCCGAGCAGTTCTGGAAGCGCTCGTACGTCACGAGAGTAGGGTGATCTGGCGACGCCTTTTTAACCTCAAGTCCGGACCACCTCCCGTGATTGGATTTGCTTGTTCTGGCGACGTGATTCCCAAAGATCTGCAGGGGAAGGAGACGGAATTTGGGTCACGTATGTACTTGTACAATACAGAGGCGGGTAGAGTTGAGCATCATCCCTGGCCGGACAACAAAAAAATCCGAACGAGTCTCGCGCGTCATTATCTGGATTATATTCTTACGGAACGATTTCATGAATTTTCGTCCGTGCCGTCCGAATTCCTCGAAGGAATTTGTACACCGAAGAAGAAGCTCTCAAACACATATTGGAAAAGTGTCCAGGTAAAACTCCATGCCGAGTACAAGGGCTGTAGCAACGTTTCACGTAGAAATTTTTTGGCCGAGGGGCTCTACGTCTGCAGGAATCGAAAGGTGCACGGCTACGGATTGGGATCCTCGCTGCAAGCGAACTTGGCAACCTCTAGTGCGACTGACAGCGCAAATCGGACCGCTGCGATACTCCAGTTCCTAACTTTGCTAGACTATATAGAAGGCAAATATTGCGCTGAGGGGCCCGGGCCCCCGGAATTGTTTGAGATTTGCTGCCGGCTGGTAGCGAAATTCTATGCAATTAGTTGGTGGCCAAAATCCAAGCGAATCCAGCGCGGCCAAGACAAGCGGTGGATCTTCCACGCGAGCGAGCTGGTCTCGATGACAGCTATTGATTGGGCTGATTTTGTACTTTTTGCCCTGCGATCGAAGGAATGTGAAGCGCAGGCGTGCTTTCAGCCCGAGACGAGGGCTGCACTGGACCGATTTGCGAGGCAGCGTTGGACGAGAGAATTGGGAAAAGTGTTTCAGCCGCCAACTGCGAGCAATGGACTGATCGCTAGGGAGAGTCAGATCGGTTTTGTATCCGTTGATGCCAGTGTGGTGCGCACTGCGGGAAAAAATCTGGCCCTCGGTGATAGGGTTAGTTTTAATTTGAAAAGCGATAGCGCGATCGACATAGAGTTTGTGAAAGCTCCGTGGATTTGACCCACAATAAGCCTCGATGGCGGGGTGCATCCTCCAAAGCATAACGATAGCGATGTCGGCGCCTGTGATATCGAGTGCGCTAGCTCTGATGTTCGCCAGGTCGGACACGCTCGCGGTGGAGTTGTCCGCGGGCTGAAGTCGTTCGTTCGTCATTGACAGCGCTGAGAGCAACGGTACAAGCACGTTGCTAGGAATCTCGGTTCTTCGTTCCCGACAGTACGCTTCTATTGTTTCTGTCGGAATGGTTTGAAGCGGCTCAGTTGCTTGCTTCGCTTTAACATTCGGATTTGGGCGCGGATTGGTCCGCGCTAATAAGCGAAACGGGCGTGGAGTTTCTCCACGAACCAGACGCATCCGAACGTTGGATCGAGGAGGCGCTCTGTGACCGGTTCGTCGTTTGAACTCTGCATTGATAGCCCAATTGAAGAGGCGGACGTCGAGTCCAAACGCCTCACTGCGGCCCTCATCGTCCAACTGCTTGAGCTGAAAGCTGCAACAGGCGATAGCGTCCCCGCTTTTGCGCGCCGAATTGGGTGGAAAGAAAGCGCAACCGACAAACTGGTCAGGCGCGCAAATCCGGAAACTCAATCGCTGCACACACAGAGCATGGCCGCGATTCTGGACGCAAAACGCGTTAGCGACTCGACGCGTGAATTAGCGAGAAAAGCGATTGATGCGCTCCTTTTGAAAAGGATTTTGGCCGCCGGTCTTTTGGACGCTCAGACATATGCAGCTCTGCAGCGCTATGACGCAGAACGCCATGAGTAAGCATTTGCTCAGAGACCTTGTCGCTATTGCCGCGTTGGGCGCCACGCTCACCGGCACGTATCTGGCTTGGGCCGGCAACAGGCAGATGCTTTGCGCTCAGAATCTTCCCGGTTGCTTTGAACGTCGCTCGAAAAATCACGAGTTCGGTCGCCGCGCGCGGCCCGGTCGGCCGCACATGGAGTCACATAGGCCCCGCGCGTTGCCGTCTACCGGCGCGACCGCTGCGGAAGTGGTAGCAACGCCCCTGGCGCCGTCTTCTTCTTTAACAGTGCGGCCTGCGCCCGCATTATTGCCTCAAATCGCAGTTGGGGTTGAACC
>JADMIO011456550.1_pt1 | contig 21302 bp, 26 predicted proteins | sample 8958161 | NCBI WGS metagenome assembly JADMIO01 (sample SAMN16585339, study PRJNA669376) | soil metagenome | isolation source: Crop rotation soil | place: USA: Cullars Rotation, Alabama | collected 2011
TGAGCGTCGAGCAGCTCGACGTCGAACTTCAGGGTCGCATTCGGCGGGATCACGCCACCGGCGCCGCGCGCGCCATAGCCCAGCGCGGCCGGGATGATGAGGGTGCGCTTGCCGCCGATCTTCATGCCGGTGACGCCTTCGTCCCAGCCCTTGATCACCATGCCGGCGCCCAGCGAAAAGGCAAAGGGCTCGCCGCGGTCCACGCTGGAGTCGAACTTCTTGCCCTGCACGCCGTCGTTGTACAGCCAGCCGGTGTAATGCACGTGCGCGTGCTGGCCGGCCTTGGCTTCCGCGCCGCTGCCGACGGTGGTGTCTTCGTATTGCAGGCCCGAGGGGGTGGTGATCATGGTGATTCCTTTGGAAGGGGAAGAAAGCCGAAAATTGTAGTGGGGCAGCGCGAGGCATCTGTGCGCCGCCTCGCATCCACGGCGGCGTTGCCCGGGTGGTTCAGCGCAACAGCCCGCGCCCGGCCAGGTTGCGCATCAGCGCCGACAGGCCGAAAGTCCATGGCGGCGCCTTGTCGGAGGTGGTGACCTGGTTGACCAGGGCCCCGAGCTGCGGCGTGGCCACGCTGACGACGTCGCCCACGACGTGGGTGAAGCCCTGTCCCGGGCCGTGGCGGTCCTGCGTGGGCGCGAACATGGTGCCCATGAACAGCATGAAGCCGTCGGGATACTGGTGGTTGGCGCCGATGGCCTGGCCCACCAGGTCGAGCGGGTCGCGGCTGATCTTGCTGAGCGAGCTGGCTCCCTGCATGACGAACCCCTCCGGGCCGGTGACCTGCATCGAGAGATCGCAGCGGCGCACGTCGTCGATGCCGAAATTGCCGTCGAACAGCCGGATGAACGGCCCGATCGCGCATGAGGCGTTGTTGTCCTTGGCCTTGCCCAGCAGCAGCGCGCTGCGGCCTTCGAAGTCGCGCAGGTTCACGTCGTTGCCCAGGGCCGCGCCGCAAGCCTCGCCCCGCGAATTGACGGCCAGCACCACCTCGGGCTCGGGATTGTTCCAGGCGCTGCCGGGATGGATGCCGACCTCGGCTCCGGTGCCCACGGCGCTCATCGGCTGCGATTTGGTGAAGATCTCGGCGTCGGGGCCGATGCCGACCTCCAGGTACTGCGACCAAACGCCCTGCGCGATCAGCACTTCCTTGAGCTTCATGGCCGCGGGCGAGCCCGGCTTGACGCTGGACAGGTTGTCGCCGATGACGGCCACCACGGCCTTGCGCACGCCTTCGGCCCGGGCCGCGTCGCCGCGCGCCTGCTCCTCGATCACGCGCTCCAGCATGCTGGAGACGAAAGTCACGCCCGCCGCCTTGATGGCCTGCAGGTCGCAGGGCGCGAGGAACCAGGGCAGGGCGGGGTCGCGCCTGCCTGGCGCGGAGTTGGCCAGCACGTCGGCCGTGCCGGCCAGGCGCGCGCCGCCGTATTCGCGCAGCGTGCCGACGGGGTCGGCAAGCTCGAGCAGTTCGCTGCAGGTGGCCGCCAGGTGCGACAGGTCGTAGATGCCGTCGCCCATGACGCGGACCAGGACGGGGCCCGTGCCTTCGAGCCAGATGCGGCCGACGAGGATGGCCTGGTGGGCGTCAGCCGGCAGGCTGCGTTCGAGGGAGAGTTGGTCTTGCATGGATAAAAAGGGGAGGGTTCGGAAGGGGCGGGGAAGGGCTTCAGGGCTGAATTTTCTTCTTGGCCTGGCCAGCCGCCCAGCGTGCCGAGAAGGGCTGCAGGTCGGCGATGCGCTTGAGCATGTCGGTTCCGGTGGGAGTGACGACGTAGCCGTCGGTGCCGTGCGTCATGAGGCCGGCCTCGCGCAGTGCCTTGATGCGGGTATTGAGCGTGTTGGGCGTGATGCCCCCCACGCTGTCCTGCAACAGGCGGAAGGTCTGCGGGTGGCCGTCCCGGAGGGCCCACAGCACGCGCAACGCGTAGCGGGCTTCCAGCAGTTCAAACAGCTGGTTGACCGAGGCGTTTTCCTTGGCACTCATTCCTGGCTTGCTCCTCATCCCGCGCGCAGGCGCAATTTTTATTTGGAGGATGAGTGTAGTCGCTTGCGCTACATAAACAATAGCGCCACCCGGGCTAGAGATAAATTTTTTGCAGCAGCCGCATCAGCGTCTTGCGCTCGGCGGCCGAGAGCCTGGATGCCACGTCCGCCTCCAGCCCGGCAGCCGTCTTTTCAGCGTCAAGCATCAGTTTCCGTCCGGAAGCCGTCAGGTGCAGGCCCATGGCACGGCCGTCTTTGGGGTGCGGCCGCCGCTCGACGATCTCGCGCTTTTCCAGTGCGTTGATCATGCCGACGAGATTCGGCGGCAGGATGTTGAGCGCGCCGCACAGTTGCCGCGACGTGATGCCGGGGTTGTGGGTGATGAGCGAGAGCACCGAGAAGTCCACGGGCTTGAGGCCGTACACCGCCATCCGCTCCAGGAACACCTCGATGACGGCGAGCGCGGCACGCCGGGCGTTGTAGCCCAGCAGGCTTTCGAGGTAGGAGGTGTCGATCTGATCGACGGAGGAAGGCGATGCGGCTTTCATGCTTCGGGGCGTCACGGCTGGCACACAAGCATACCGCCTGGCGGGTGGCGGAATCCTTGATCGGCTTTCACCGCGGCGCCATGCGCAGCGCGCCGTCGAGGCGGATCACTTCCCCGTTCAAGTGCCCGTTCGTCACGATGTGGCAGGCCAGTTGCGCGAATTCTTCGGGGTGGCCCAGCCGGGGCGGAAACGGGATAGAAGCGGCCAGCGACGCCTGCACCGGATCCGGCAGCTGCTTCATCAACGGCGTGGCGAAAAGCCCAGGCGCCACCGTGCAGACCCGGATGCCGTGTTGCGCCAGGTCACGCGCCATGGGCAGCGTCATGCCCACAAGGCCGCCCTTGGAGGCGCTGTAGGCCTGCTGGCCGACTTGCCCATCGAAGGCGGCGACGGACGCGGTGAACATCATCACGCCGCGCTCGCCGCCGGGGAGCGGCGCGAGCCTGGCGCACTCCGCGGCGAACAGGCGGCTCATGTTGTAGCTGCCGATAAGGTTGACGTTGATGACTTTCGCGAAGTCCTCGAGGGGCGCGGCGCTGCCGTCCTTGCCGACGATGCGTTTGGCCGTGCCGATGCCCGCGATGTTCATCATGATGCGGGCGGGGCCGTGGGCGGCTGCTGCCTTTGCGATGGCGGCGGTGACGCTGCCGGTATCCGTGATGTCGCACTGGCAGGCCACGCCGCCAATTTCAGACGCCACCTTTTCGGCCAGCGCCATGTTCACGTCGAGCACCGCGACCTTCGCGCCGAGCCGGGCCAACTCGCGCGCCGTCGCTTCGCCGAGCCCCGATGCGCCGCCGGTGACGAGCGCGGCTTGCGTGTTGATGTCCATGTTCAGGCCTCCGGCTGGATGATGTTCGGGGCGCTTGCGGCATGCAGCGCGGTGACGAGTGCGTCGCGGTGCCTGAGCACGGCGCGCTGGTTGATGGAGCCCTTGTCGGTGACCTCCCCCTTGTCGATGGAGGGCGGCTCGTGCAGCAGGATGAGCCTTGCGATGCGGCTTGCGCTCCCGGTGGCGGTTTCGGCCAGGTCGTTGACCACCTGCTGGAAATGCGCGAGCACCGGCGCGCTCGCCAGCACTTCCTGGAGCGATGCCGACGAATCGAGCTCGCTGAGCCTGCGCACGGCGGCGGTCGGAAAAACCATCGCGCCGACTTCGCCCATGTTGATGCCGGTCAGCACGGCGTCCTGCACGTAAGGCGCGCCGGCGGCGATGATCTTCGCCCGCATCGGCCCGACGCTCACGAAGGTGCCGGTCGCGAGCTTGAAGTCCTCGGCGATGCGGCCGTCGAACTTCAGGCCCTGGTGCGGGTCGGCCTCGTCGATCCACTTCACCGCGTCCCCGGTCGAGAAAAAGCCTTCCTCGTCGAAGGCCTCGCGCGTCGCATCGGGCGCACGCCAGTAGCCCGGGGTGATGTTGGGCCCGCGGTAGCGCACCTCGGTCTTGCCGTCGCTATCCACGAGCTTGAGCTCGAGGCCGGGCGTCGGCACGCCCAGGTCGCCGGCTCTCACGTCCGGGCTGGTGATGAAGAGCCCGAAAGGGCTGGATTCGGTCATGCCGAGGCCGGTGCCCATGACGATGCGCTCGCCGATCTCGGCCTCCTGCGTCTGGTGCAGGCTGTCCCATACCGGCTGCGCCAGCGCCGCGCCGGCGTAGAAGAACATGCGCACGCGCGACAGCAGGTTGCGGCGCAGCTGCGCGTCGGTCTTCATCGCGTTGGCGATCGCCTCGAAGCCGGTCGGCACGTTGAAATAGACGGTAGGCGCGATCTCGCGCAGGTTGCGCAGCGTCTCGCCGACGAGGGCCGGTGTCGGCTTGCCGTCGTCGATGTACAGCGTGCCGCCGTTGTACAGGGCCAGGCCGAAGTTGTGGTTGCCGCCGAACGTGTGGTTCCACGGCAGCCAGTCGACCAGCACCGGTGGCTCGCCGGCCAGCGCCGACATCGACTGGCGCATCTGCTGCTGGTTGGCGCACCACATGCCGTGCGTGTTGATGACGGCCTTGGGCAGCTTGGTGGAGCCCGAGGTGAAGAGGAACTTGGTGATGGTGCCGGGGCCGGTTGCCTGCATGGCCGCATCGACCGCCGCGGTCGCGCGCTTGGCGAGAAGGCTGGCGAAGGGCGTGACCGTCCGCCCGGGGAGCAGGCCGTCCGCCAGCACGACCTCGACGCCTTCCGCGACGGTGGCGTCGATGGCCCGCGCATAGCGCTGCGCGTCGGCGGCGAACACCATGCCGGGGGTGAGCGTGCCCAGCACATGGCGCAGCTTCTCGAAGTCCTGGCTCACCAGCGAATACGCTGGCGACACCGGGCAGTAAGGCACGCCCGCGTAGAGGCAGCCGAGCGCAAGCAGGGCATGCTCGATGCCGTTCTCGCTCAGGATGGCAACGGGCCGCTCGGCATCGAGGCCGCGGTCGAGCAGGGCCTGGCCGATGCTGCGCGCGGCCTGCAGTGCCTCGGCGAAGCTGACGTGGCGCCATTCGCCGAGGCTGCCGTCGGCGCTTCTCTCGCGCCGCGCGATGAAGGTGCGGTCCGGCGCGGCCCCGGCCCAGTACACGAGCCGGTCGGTCATGCGGGGCGCGTGCTCGCCGAGCGGCTGGTCGGCGCTCAGGTACCGCGCACCTTTGGCACCCTCGCGCAGCACGATGCGCGTGACGCCGAAGGCGAGCGGTCGGTACTTGGCGGGCCGGCCCGCGGAGGCGCCGGATGGTGTCTCGCTCATTTTTTGTTCTTTCCTGGCCGTGCCGTTCAGGCTTTCCTGACCTTCGCGGCCCGGCCTTCGAGGAAGGCGCGCACGCGCTCCTTCGCTTCGGGCGCCGTCTCGACGATGGCGGCCATCATCGACTCGCTGAAGAAGCCGCTGTCGGCCGATTGCTCGGCGATGCGGGGCAGGGCCTGGATCAGCGCGTAGTTGGTGAGCGGCGCGTTGGTGGCGATGTGCTCGGCCAGCGTGAGCGCCTTGGCGAACGCCTCGCCCGCCGGCACCACGTACTGCGACAGGCCGATGCGCTCACCCTCCTGTGCGTTGTAGACACGGCCGGTGAGCATCATGTCGGTCATGCGGGCCACGCCGATCAGCTTGGGAATGCGCACCGAGCCGCCGCCGCCGACGAAGATCCCGCGCGAGCCTTCAGGCAGCGCATAGAAGGTCGACTCGTCGGCCACCCGGATGTGGCAGGCGCTGGCAAGCTCGAGCCCGCCACCGACCACCGCGCCGTGCAGCGCGGCCACGACCGGCACGCGGCCGTATTGAACGCGCTCCAGCGCCGCATGCCACATGCGCGAGTGGTGCATGCCGGACACGGTGTCGTGCTCCTTCAGCTCGCTCAGGTCGAGGCCCGCGCAGAAATGGTCGCCCTCGCCGGCGATGACGGCGGCGCGCGCTGCATCGGGCAGGGCGTCGAACATGTCGCGCAGTCCAAGGACGAGCTGGTCGTTCAGCGCATTGCGCTTTGCGGGGCGGGTCAGGTGGATGATGGCGACGGCGCCGCGCATCTCGAGCTTGAGGTTTTCCGGGGTCATGGTTTGCTGTTGCCAGTGAAGCGAATTATTGTTATAAATAATAACCAATTCAAGCCATCCCCGCTGCCAAAACGATAGGGGAATACCCGGAGACACCATGGACCACCGAAACCTCGTCGCCATCGACGTCCACACCCACGCCGAAGTCAGCTGCTGGAACCCTTTCGACAACTACGGCGAGGAGTACGACCGTGCGGCCGACAAATATTTTCGCAACAGCCGCCGGCCCACGATCGAGGAGACCATCGCGTACTACCGGGAGCGCAAGCTCGGCCTCATCATGTTCACCGTCGACAGCGAGTCCCAGCTCGGCCGCCGCCGCATCCCGAACGAGGAGATCGCCGAAGCGGCCAACAAGAACAGCGACATGATGATGTGCTTTGCCAGCATCGACCCGCACAAGGGCAAGATGGGCGCGCGCGAGGCCGAGCGGCTCATCAGGGAGCACAACGTCAAGGGCTTCAAGTTCCACCCCACGGTGCAGGGCTACCACCCCTACGACAAGATGGCCTGGCCCATCTACGAGGTGATCAACGCGCACAAGCTGCCCGCCATCTTCCACACCGGGCACAGCGGCATCGGCAGCGGCATGCGATGCGGCGGCGGGCTGCGCCTGGAGTACAGCAACCCGATGCACCTGGACGACGTCGCCATCGACTTCCCGGACATGCAGGTCGTCATGGCGCACCCGAGTTTTCCGTGGCAGGACGAGGCGCTGTCGGTTGCCACGCACAAGCCCAATGTGTGGATCGACCTGTCGGGCTGGAGCCCCAAGTATTTCCCGAAGCAGCTGGTGCAGTATGCCAACACGCTGTTGAAGGACCGCGTACTGTTCGGCTCCGACTACCCGCTCATCTCGCCCGACCGCTGGATGAAGGATTTTGAAGAAGCCGGGTTCAAGCCCGAAGTGATGCCGGGGATCCTGAAGGGCAACGCCGTGCGGCTGTTGGGCCTCGCCTGATCACGCACTCCCGCCGCGCGGCGGTGCTAGGTGATGAGCTTGTGCGCGAGCGCGTAGCGCGTGAATTCGCTGTTCTGGGTCATGCCCAGCTTTTCGAGAATGCGCTTGCGGTAAGTGCTCGCGGTTTTCACGCTGACGCCCATTTCCTGCGCCACCTCGGTGAGCCGCGTGCCCTTGGCGAGCCTTAAAAAAACCTCGAGCTCGCGCGCCGAAAGCAGGTGGTGCTTTTGCGGGCCGCCACGGCTGCCGGCATCCCGGGCGTGGTCGCGCACGAGGCGCGACATGAACACGCCGCCTTGCGCGACTGTCCGGATCGCGGTGACGAGCGTCGCGATGTCGCGCTCCTTCCCGACGTAGCCGCGCACCCCCATGTTGACCAGGCCCGCGCCGTACAGGTCTTCGGGAAACGCGGAATACACGAGCATGTTGAGCTCCGGCACTACCTGCCTGATCTGCGCGATCGCGTCTACGCCGCTCATGCCGGGAAGGGCGAGGTCCATGACCATGACATCCATCGGCACGCTCCTGGCGGCCTCGAGCGCCTGTGACGCGTTTGCCGAAAGGGAGGCCACTCGGAAGTCCACGTACTCGGCCAGCGTCAGGCTGAGCGCGCGGCGCACGATGGCGTGGTCGTCCACGATCCCGATGCGGATCATGGCTGGCCCGGTTTGCGATTTGGCTGCATGAAGCGCAATCTACCGCCGTTTCCAGAAATTAATCCAGGTTAATGGGGCCCTTCATCGCCGCAGTCCTACATCCGGCCCCGCGATTTGTTGGGACACTGCATGACCATGCTCGTACAGAACCTCCTGCGCAACCGTCAAGGCGGCGACCTCTCGCCCGCCGAGCGCGACGTCATCGAACGCGCAGTGTCCGAGGTGCGCAAATTCAGCGCCGGCGAAGTGGTGGTGCAGCACGGTGTGCAGGTCGACGTCAGCACGCTGCTCGTCAAGGGCCTGATGAGCCGCCACCTCTACGACCGCAGCGGACGGCGCCACATGGTGGGCATCCACTTTCCGGGCGACTTCGTCGACCTGCACGCCTACGCGCTCAAGTCGCTCGACCACAACGTCGGCACGCTCACGGATGTGACCGTGGCGATCGTGCCGCATATCCGGCTGGCGCAGATCCAGGCCGAGCTCGTTCACCTGACCCATCGCCTCTGGTTCCTCACGACGATCGACGCCGCGATGCATCGCCAATGGTCTTTCCGGATATCCAGCCTGGATGCGATTGCGCGCATCGCCCATTTCCTGTGCGAGACGAACGCGCGCCTGATGGCGATCGGGGAGTCGGACGGCCATCGTTTCATGCTGCCGCTGACGCAGGCCCAGGTCGGCGAGGTGTGCGGGCTCACCGGCATCCACGTCAACCGCGTGATGCGCGACCTGCGCGACCTGAAGCTCTGCACCTTCCGTTCCTCGCTCGTGGAAATTCACGACCTTCCGGGCCTCGTGCGGCGCGGCCAGTTCCACCCCGCGTACCTTTACCTGAACGAATCCATCTCCCAGCGCGCGCTGGGCAACATCCGCGAGGACCTATGACAGACGACGAACGACGTAACGTGAACAGGCCTCGCGAAGACGCGGGCAAGGCCAGCGTGGAGGACGGCGTGGTCCTGCTCGACGGGCCCGATGGCGTGGCGGTGGCAATGACGGCGGAGGCCGCCATGCAGACCGCGGACAACCTGCGGCGCGCCGCCGCGGAAGCCTTTGGGCAAAGGGCCGGGCCGGGCGCTGGTTGACGCCAAATAACCATCGGGTTATGATTTTGGCATGCAAAGTGCCAACGACGATGTAGCCAACGGAGTCTTCAAGGCTCTCGCCGACCCGACGCGCAGGGCGATCTTCGAGCGCCTTGCCCGTGACGGGGAGCAAACCGTTCGCGCCTTGACGGACGGTGCCGGTGTGTCGCAGCCGGCGGTGTCCAAGCACCTGCGTGTCCTCAAGCAGGCCAGGCTGGTGGTCGACCGCCCCAACGGACGCGAGACCCACTACAGCGCCGAGCCGCTCGCGCTCGCGCCCCTGCGCGATTGGGTGAGCCACTACACCGCCTTCTGGCACGAACGATTCGACAGCCTTGAATCACTTCTGAAACGGATGGACCAATGACCAATGCCGCCGCGGCTTGCAATGCCGCAACCGAAACGCTCAGCGTCGTCGTTGAGCGCGAAATGCCGTTCCCACCCGAGAAGATCTGGCGCGCGCTCACGCAGCCCCACCTGATCGAGGAGTGGCTCATGAAAAATGATTTCAAGCCTGTCGTCGATCACCGCTTCAAGCTCAGCGCGGACTGGGGCTCGGTCGAATGCAAGGTCATGGAAGTCGAGCCGAACAGGATGCTGTCGTATACGTGGGAGGCCTACGGGCTCGAAAGCGTTGTGACCTGGACGCTCACGCCCGCGGCGAGCGGCACGCACCTTCGCATGGAGCAGTCGGGCTTCCGGCCGGATCAGCAGCAGGCCTACCAGGGAGCGAAGTTCGGGTGGCAGAAATTCCTTGCCAGCCTCGAACGAGTCCTGGCGAGGGCAGGATGAAGGCCGCAGCACCCGCGGGCGAATCCGCGTCGCGGCTGATCGACGCAAAGATCCGCGAACTGGACGACTGGCGGGGCAAGACGCTCTCGCACGTCCGCGCCCTGATAAAGCAGGCCGACCCGAAGGTGGTCGAGGAATGGAAGTGGAGCGTGCCGGTGTGGTCCCACGGCGGAATCCTCTGCACCGGCGAGACCTACAAGAAGGCCGTGAAGCTGACGTTTGCCAAAGGCGCCTCGCTCAAGGATCCTGCCGGCCTTTTCAACTCCAGCCTCGAAGGCAACACCCGGCGCGCCATCGACCTGCACGAAGGCGACGAGATCGACGAGGACGCTTTCAAGGCGCTGATCCGCGCCGCCGCTTCCCTGAACGGCGCTTGAAAACCATCGCGCGAAGGGTGGTCGACAGGGTCATTTGACATGCAAGCAAATACTTGCATATACTGTCATCACGCGGCCGCTGTTGCCGCGCCCATCAACCCTTCAAGGAAGAAAACCATGGTCCATATCCTTTACGACGCAGGCATCAAGTCAGCCCCTGAAGTACGGTGAATCATTGGCCACCAGGGTGCAGCAAATCGACAAGGTCTTCAAGGCGCTGGCCGATCCCGGCCGCAGGCGCCTGCTCGACCAGTTGCATCTTGAAAACGGCCAGACGCTGACGGCCCTTTGCGAGCACATGGACATGTCTCGCCAGGCCGTGACCCAACACCTGAACCAGCTCGAAGACGCCAATCTCGTCGCCGTCGTCTGGCAGGGGCGCGAAAAACTCCATTACCTGAACCCCGTCCCGCTGCACGAAATCTACGAGCGCTGGATCGGCAAGTTCGAGCGCAGCCGCCTCGGCGCGCTGCATGACCTCAAGACCCAACTCGAAGGGAAAGACAAATGAGCAAGCCAGACTACGTTTACGTCACCTACATCGCCACCACGCCGGACAAGGTGTGGCAGGCATTGACCGACCCGGCCGTGATGCGCCAGTACTGGGTCGGCCCCAAGTCGGGCTGCGCCCGCATGAACGTGTCCGACTGGAAGCCTGGCTCGCGCTGGGTGCATGAGCGCGCAGACGAGCCCGGCGTGATCGACATCGCCGGCAAGGTCGTGGAGAGCACACCGCCGGCGCGGCTGGTGATGACCTGGGCCCGGCCGACCGAAGAAGAGGACCTGTCCAGGCATTCCCGCGTCACCTTCGACATCGAGCCCTATATCGATGGCCTCGTGAAGCTGACCGTCACGCACGACGACTTCAAGGGCGACACCAAGATGCTCGAAGGCATTTCGAGCGGCTGGCCGGCGGTGCTGTCGAATCTGAAGACGCTGCTGGAAACCGGCCGCGTGCTTCCGCGGGTGCCTGCCGCTCAATAAACCAGGGAATCCCATGCGCACTACCCTTACGGTCATCGGCAGCATCCTCGCCCTGCTGGGTGTAATCTGGTTCTTTCAGGGCATTAACGTTCTGCCGGGCAGCTTCATGACCGGGCAGACGAAGTGGGCGGTGTATGGTGGGGCATCGTTTGTAATGGGCATCGCATTAATTGGTTGGGCGCTGCGAATGCGACGTTAGGTCCCGCGTCCATGGCTGGCTTCGCATGGAGACTTGCTCAGGCTGGGCCCGGCTGGCAGACTGATTGTCGATTCCTAACGATCAAATCGGCCAACTCCAACCGGCGCGCCACTCATGACTATGCAACACACGCATTTCTCGTCATACAGAGAAAAACTCATCGAGCACCTTTTCATTGGCGAACTACTCAAGCTTTCGTGGCTGAAACATGGTTGCGAGCTGGAGATCGCCAAGCCAGAAGTCGACAATTCCGGATACGACGCTATTGCAGAAGTAAAAGGGATAGTGAGGCACATTCAAGTCAAGACGTCGATTTTGAACGGCCGGACCGCGAACCAGAAGATACACGTGAAGCTAGCCGAAAAATCGAGTGGTTGTGTGGTCTGGGTCTACTTTGACCCGGAGACGATGAAGCTTGGCCCATTCCTGTATTTCGGTGCTCCCCAGCCTGGGCAACCGATGCCGGCTTTGGAGCATAGAAAGGTGGCCAGGCACACGAAAGGCAACAAAGATGGAATTAAAGCCGAACGGCTCAACTTGCGAGTTTTACCCAAAGGGGTATTCACTCGATTTTCGTCGCTGGAGGATTTATACAGGCAGCTGTTCGACGTCTCTTACAATGCGCCCCCGTCTTAGGATTCAGCCGGGATGAAGCTTTTCAAAGCACCACGGTGCTGCCGGTCCGCGAGGAGCCGATGATCGCGTCGATCAGCCGCTGCGCGTCAAGCGCCGAACGGCCCGACACCGCAGGCTCACGCCCGGTTTTCACCGCGTCGATGAAGTCGGCGATGACGGTGCGGTGCGCGTCGTGGTCGAACGCCATGATGTTCGCGCCGAAGCCGGTGGACTGCTTCTCGCCGGCACTGAAGGTCTTGCCGTTGCTGAACTCACCCGTGAGCCCGCCGCCTTCCAGCGTCGCGGTGCCCTGGGTGAAGTTGAGCGCGATGCGCTCGGCAAACCCCGGTGGCGCGGCGGTGGTCGCGTCGATGGTGCCGACGGCGCCACCCGGAAAGTGCAGCAGCGCGCACGCCGTGTCTTCCGCCTCCATGCGATGCGCCGGGCTTGTCAGGGCCAGGCCCGTCACGCGGTCGGGCATGCCGGTGAGGCTCAACATCAGGTCCAGCGTGTGGATGGCCTGGGTCATCAGCACGCCGCCCCCGTCGCGCGCGAGCGTGCCGCGCCCCGGCTCGTCGTAGTAGCTTTGCGGGCGCCACCAGCGGGCGGACGCCGACACACTGATGAGCGTGCCCAGCTCACCGGCGCGGATCATCTTGCGCAGGTGCGTGGCCGCTTCGCGCAGGCGGTGCTGGAACATCACGGCCAGCCTCACGTCATGAGCCTCGCACACTTCGACGGTCTCCTGCGCTTTTTGCAGGTTGACTTCAAGCGGCTTCTCCAGCAGCACGTGCTTGCCGGCCTGCGCGGCGCGGCGCACCACGTCCAGGTGCGCGTTGGGCGGCGTGAGGACGAGGACGGCGCGCACGTCGCGGTCTTCCAGGATGTCCTCCAGCCGGGTCGTGGTGCGTGTGCCGGCCGGGATGCCGAAGCTGGCGGCAGCCGCCGCAAGGCGCTCCGGCGTGCGGCCGTAAAGCCAGCCGAGCTTCACCTGGTCCGACAGTTCGGCCAGGCTCAGGATGTGGGGCTTGGCCGCGAAGCCGGCGCCGATCACCGCGACCTTCATCGCGCGCGCGCCTCGACGTTCCGCACTGCCAAGGCTAGTCGACCTTGACGTTGGCCGCCTTGACGACCTGCGCCCATTTGTCGACCTCGGCGCGCTGGAATTCAGTGATCTGCGCGACCGTCATGTTCGAGCCCTGCATGCCCAGGCCCTTCAGGCGCTCCTGCATCTCGGCGGTCTGCAGGATCTTCATCGTTTCGTCGTGCAGCTTGTCGACGATGGGCTTGGGCGTTCCGGCGGGAACGAAGATGCCCTGCCACGAAGTGACTTCAAAACCCGGCACGCCCGCTTCGGCGATGGTGGGAACGTTGGGGAACGCCTCAAGGCGCTTCGAGGAGCTCACGCCCAGCGCGCGCAGCTTGCCGCTCGTGACGTGCTGGCCCGCCACGACGGAGGTGTCGAACATCATGTCCACCTGGCCGCTGATGACGTCCTGGATGGCGGGGCCGCTGCCCTTGTACGGGACGTGGATGAACCTGGTGCCCGACTTGAAGCCCAGCAGCTCCAGCGCCATGTGCTGCGACGTGCCGCTGCCGGCCGACGCGGCGGTGATGGTGCCGGGCTTGGCCTTGGCCGCGTTCAGCACGTCCTGCACGGTCTTGTACGGGCTTTTCTCGCCGACCACCAGCATCACCGGGTTGGAGCCGATGAGCACGATGGGCGTGAAAGACTTGATGGGGTCGTAGCCGAGCTTGGGGTACAGGCTGATGTTGATCGCATGCGAGCTGACGGTCCCGCCGATCAGGGTGTAGCCGTCGGCCGGCGCGCGTGAACCGATCTCGGAGCCGACGCTGCCGCCGGCGCCGCCCTTGTTGTCCACGACGAAGGTGGTGCCCAGCACGGCGCCGAGCTTCTGGCCGATGATCCGCGCCAGGATGTCGGTCGTGCCGCCCGCGGGGAAGGGCACGAGGTAGGTGATGTTCTTCGACGGGTACTTGTCCTGCGCGAAGGCGGGCAGGCCAAGCGTGGCGCCGGCGGTGGCGGCGAGCGCGGAATGGATCAGGGCGCGGCGTTTCATGGGTCTTGTCTCCTCTGAAGGATGATTGAAAAAGTGGCCTCTAGCGGACCATGCAGGGCATCTTGTTGTTGAATTTCCAGCCGGGAACGAGGTACTGCATGGCCACGGCGTCGTCGCGCGCGCCCAGCCCTTTTTGCAGGTACAGCTGGTGCGCCTTGTCGACTTCCGCCATGTCCAGCTCGATGCCCAGCCCCGGCTTCTTCGGAACGGTAACCAACCCGCCTTCAATCCGCAAGGGTGCTTTCGTGAGGCGCTGGCCGTCCTGCCAGATCCAGTGCGTGTCGATGGCCGTCACGCGGCCCGGCGCGGCCGCCGCCACGTGGGTGAACATCGCCAGCGACACGTCGAAGTGGTTGTTGGAATGCGAGCCCCAGGTCAGGCCCCAGGTCTGGCACATCTGGGCCACGCGCACCGAGCCCTGCATCGTCCAGAAGTGCGGGTCCGCCAGCGGGATGTCCACGGACTGCAGCGAGATCGCATGCTGCAGCTCGCGCCAGTCGGTGGCCACCATGTTGGTCGCGGTCGGCAGCCCGGTGGCGCGGCGGAACTCCGCCATCACCTCGCGCCCCGAGAACACGCCTTCCGCGCCGCACGGGTCCTCGGCATAGGCGAGCACGTCGCCGCGGCCCTGGCAGATGCGGATCGCGTCCCGGAGCAGCCAGCCGCCGTTCGGGTCGAGCGTGATGCGCGCGTCGGGGAAGCGCTCGGCCAGCGCGGTGATGGCTTCCATCTCTTCCTCGCCGCGAAGCACGCCGCCCTTGAGCTTGAAGTCCTTGAAGCCGTAGCGCTCGTACGCGGCTTCGGCCAGCCGCACGATGCCCCTGGCGTCCATGGCCGGCTCGTGGCGCACGCGCGCCCAGTCGCCGGCATCGGCCGGCTCGTCGGAAGGCGAGCGGTAGGGCAGGTCGGTCTTGTTGCGGTCGCCCACGTAGAACAGGTAGCCCAGCATGGCCACTTCATCGCGCTGCTGGCCTTCGCCCAGCAGCGCGGCCACCGGCACGTTCAGGAACTGGCCGAGCAGGTCGAGCAGGGCGCTTTCAACCGCCGTCACCGCGTGGATGGCCACGCGCAGGTCGAAGGTCTGGTTGCCGCGCCCGCCGCTGTCGCGCTCGGCAAAGCGCGTGCGCATGGTGTTGAGGATGCTGTTCCAGGCGCCCAGCGGCTGGCCGACGACGAGGGCCGATGCGTCTTCCAGCGTCTGGCGGATCTTCTCGCCGCCGGGCACCTCGCCCACGCCGGTGCGGTTGGACGTGTCGGTGATGAGCACCAGGTTGCGGGTGAAGAATGGGCCGTGGGCGCCGCTCAGGTTGAGCAGCATGTCGTCATGGCCGGCCACGGGAATGACGCGCATCGAGGCGATGCGCGGGGCCTGGCTGAGAGCGGCGGAAGAGGTGGAATTCATAGGTGGGCGGCGGAGCGGATGAAGGCAGGAAAACCAAAATTCATCAGTCATCCTACAACGTGTATTTGGGGCGGCGCATCGGTATTTCTCCCTGCCGTCCCGGCAGGGCCATCACGACGCGGTGGGCTGCGCCTTGCGCAAGCGCTCCCTGCTGTTGGACAGGTGCGTGCGCATCGCCGCCCGGGCCGCTTCAGCGTCCTGGTTGCGGATGGCGATGAAGATGCTCTCGTGCTCTTCGTTGACCCGCTGCAGGTAGCTGGAACGGCCTTCGGGCGCGTGCTGCGGCGTGTTCACCCGGGTGCGCGGGATGATCATCGTGCCCAGGTAGGTCATGAGGTCGGCGAAGTGGCGGTTGCCGGTGGCGCGAGCCACCTCCATGTGGAACTGGAAGTCCGATGGCACGGCATCGGAGTCTTCGGAGATCGAATCGCGGAAGGCTGTGAGCGCGGCTTCCATGGTGGCGAGGTTGGCGCTGCTGCGGCGCTGGGCGGCAAGCCCCGCGGCCTCCGTCTCGAGGCTGATGCGCAGCTCGAGCACCGAGATCACGTCGGCCACCGTCGCGAAGTCCTCGTCGGCGATCTTGAAGTTGCCGGACTCGCGCTGCTGGATCACGAAAGTGCCGATGCCATGGCGCGTCTCGACCAGGCCGGAGGCCTGCAGCTTGGAAAGCGCCTCGCGCACCACCGTGCGGCTCACGTCGAAGCGCGACATGATTTCCGCCTCGGTCGGCAGTTTTTCGCCGCGCTGGATATGGCCTTCGCGGATGCTCGCGGCCAGGCTGTCCACGATTTCGTCGACCAGTCCGCGCTGCCGGCGCGGGCGCGGCGGCTCCTCCGTGTGCACGGCGAGCGGGATGGCGGGCGAAAGAGTAGGGGTTTGCCTTGGTTCCATCAAATTTGGCTTGACAACGTTGGTCTCGAATCGCTAAATTCCACGTTGTCTGACAACGTATAACTGATCTTTAGCTTACGACTGTATATCAAAGCCACTGCCGAAGTCCAGCATGGCCCAGCAGCTTTTGAAGAATTTGAGACAAAACAATGACGATAAAGAATCATGAGCGGCTGCTGTTGACCGGCGCGGCCGGCGGCTTGGGCAAGGCGCTGCGGGAACGGCTCAAGGCCAACTGCAACGTGTTGCGCCTGTCCGACGTCGCGGATTTCGGCGCGGCAACTGAGGGCGAGGAGGTCATGCTCGCCGACCTGGCCGACGCGGCCGCCGTGCATGCGATGGTGAAGGACGTTGACGCCATCGTGCATCTGGGCGGCGTCTCGGTGGAAGGCCCGTTCGGACCTATCCTGCAGGCAAACATCCTGGGCATGTTCAACCTCTACGAAGCGGCGCGCAAGCACGGCACCCGGCGCATCGTCTTCGCCAGCTCCAACCACGTCACCGGCTTCTATCGCCAGAGCGAGACCATCAACGCCGACGCGCCGGCCCGGCCCGACGGCATGTACGGGCTGTCCAAGGCTTTCGGCGAGGACCTCTCGCGCTTTTACTTCGACCGCTACGGCATCGAGACGGCCTGCGTGCGCATCGGCTCGTCGTTCCCGGAGCCGCGCGACCGCCGCATGCTGGCCACCTGGCTCAGCTTCGACGACCTGCACCGCCTGATCACCGCCTGCCTCACCACGCCCGTGCTCGGCCACAGCATCATCTTCGGCATGTCGAAGAACGCCGTGACCTGGTGGGACAACTCCCGCGCCAACCACATCGGCTATGCGCCCCAGGACAGCTCGGACGTGTTCCGCGACGCGGTCTATGCGCGCACCGAAGCCCCCGACCTGTCGGATCCGGCCGTCCAGTTCCAGGGCGGCGGCTTCACCAAGGCCGGCCCTTTCGAATAACCCGATTTCCCGTTCGTTCCCGTTCCCTGACTCATTACCACCTGAAGGAGACTTTGATGACATTCACCAAGACAATCATCGGCGCCGCCGCCGCCCTGCTGGCCTGCGCCGCATGGTCGACCGAGTTCCGCTCGACCGACATCCACCCCGACGACTACCCGACGGTGCTGGCCGTGAAGCACATGGGCGAGACGCTTTCCAAGGCCACCGGCGGCAAGCACACCATCAAGGTCTTCAACAACGGCTCGCTCGGCCAGGAAAAGGACACCATCGAGCAGACCAAGATCGGCGCGCTGGCCATGACCCGCGTCAACATCGCGCCGATGAACAACATCTGCCCGATGACCGTGGTGCCCACCATGCCCTTCCTGTTCCGCTCCAAGGCCCACATGCGCGCCGTGCTGGACGGGCCGATCGGCGAGGAAATCCTGAAGAGCTGCGAAGCGCAGGGCTTCGTGGGCCTGGCCTACTACGACAGCGGCGCCCGCTCGATGTACACCGTCAAGAAGCCCATCAAGTCGCTGGCCGACGCCAAGGGCCTGAAGGTGCGCGTGCAGCAGTCCGACCTGTGGGTGGCGCTGCTCGAAGCCATGGGTGCCAACGCCACGCCGATGCCTTACGGCGAGGTCTACACCGCGCTGAAGACGGGCCTGGTGGATGCCGCCGAGAACAACTTCCCCTCGTACGAGTCCTCGCGCCACTTCGAGGTGGCCAAGTACTACTCGATGACCGAGCACTCGATGGCGCCTGAAGTCCTGCTGTTCTCCAAGCGCGTCTGGGACACGCTGAGCCCCGCCGACCAGACCGCCATCCGCGCGGCCGCCAAGGAGTCGGTGCCCTACATGCGCAAGCTGTGGGACGACCGCGAAGAGAAGTCGCTCGCCACGGTCAAGGCCGCCGGCGCGACCATCGTCGAAGTCGACAAGCCTGCCTTCCAGGCCGCGATGAAGCCCGTGTACGACAAGTTCATCTCCGACCCGAAGATGAAGGACATGATCAAGCGCATCCAGGACACCAAGTAAGTCGCTTGCGCTTGACGCCATAAGCAACCTGCCATCCCGGGCTAGGCCCGGGATCCATGCCGCGCCGGCCAGAACGTAGCGGGGGAGACATGGATTGCGGCGCAAGCCCGCAATGACAGGTTGCAAGGCGAAATCCCCCAGCCTGAAAGACAACATGTTCACAAAAATCTGTGCGCGCATCGCGCGCACTTGCCTGCAACTGGGCGTGCTCGGCATCGTGCTTCTGCTCACGGCCGTGCTCTACCAGGTGTTCGGCCGCTATATCCTCAACAGCACGCCGACCTGGGCCGAGAGCCTGGCGCTGCTCATCGTGCTGTACGTCACCATGCTCGGCATGGCCGTGGGCGTGCGCGACGCAGGCCACATCGGGCTGGAATCGCTGCTCATCCTGTTGCCCGAGCGACTGCGGCTGAGGTTCGAGATCCTCGTGCACCTGCTCACGCTGACATTTGGCGCGCTGCTGGCCTGGAACTGCGCGATCCTGTTTGGTTCGGTTCGCGGCTACATGATCCCGACGCTGCACATCTCGGAGTCCTGGCGTTATGTGCCGATGGTTTTTGCCGGCACGATGGTCGTGCTTTTTTCAATTGAACACATCATTGCGCTGGTCAAGGGCACTGAAGTCGAACCGGCCTGGTACTGAACATGGCACTCACAATTCTCTGTATCTCGTTCTTCGGCCTGCTCATTCTCGGCGTACCCGTCGCGTTCTCGATCGGCCTGGCAGCGCTGTCGACCATTTTGTATGAAGGCCTGCCGATGGCAGTCATCTTCCAGCAGATGACTTCGGGCATGAACGTGTTCTCGTTCCTCGCCATTCCGTTTTTCATCTTCGCCGGTGAGTTGATGCTGTATGGCGGCATCGCCGACAAGATCGTCGACTTTGCCAAGGCCACGGTGGGCCACGTGCGCGGCGGCCTGGGCATGGCCAACGTGGTGGCCTGCACGCTGTTCGGCGGCGTCTCCGGCTCGCCTGTCGCCGACGTCTCGGCCATGGGCGCCGTGATGATCCCGATGATGAAGAAGGAAGGCTACGACGCCGACTACGCCGTGAACGTCACGACGCATGCTGCCCTCGTCGGCGCGCTCATGCCGACCAGCCACAACCTCATCATCTACACGCTGGCCGCCGGTGGCAAGGTGTCGATCGCCTGGCTGATCCTGGCGGGCATCATCCCTGCAATCGTTCTCACGGTCTGCAACCTGACCGCCGCATACCTGGTGGCCGTCAAGCGCGGCTATCCGCGCGGCACGTTCCCGGGCTGGGCCATCGTGGGGCGCACATTTGCCGCTTCGCTGCCGGGCCTCTTCGTGGTGGTGCTGATCCTGGGCGGCATCCTGTCGGGCGTTTTCACTGCGACCGAGTCGGCGGCCGTGGCCGTGCTGTATGCGCTGGTGCTGTGCGTGGTGGTGTACCGCTCGCTCAAGTGGGAGCAGTTTCTCAAGGCCGCCAGCAAGGCCGTGAAGACGACCGGGGTCGTGCTGCTGCTGATCGGCATCTCGGCTTCGTTCGGCTACATCATCAGCCTGTACGGTGTGGCCGAACTGACGGGGCAAGCGCTCAGCTCGCTGTCAACCAGCCCGTGGGTGATTTTCCTGTGGATCAACATCATTCTGTTCGTGCTGGGCACCTTCCTGGACATGGCCGCGACCATCCTGATCTGCACGCCGATCTTCCTGCCCATCGCCATGAAATTCGGCATGAGCGAGATCCAGTTCGGCATGCTGATGATCATCAACTGCGCGCTCGGCCTCAACACACCGCCCGTCGGCACGACCCAATTCGTGGGCTGCGCCATCGGCGGGGTGTCGGTGGGCACCGTGATGAAGACCATCTGGCCGTTCTACGGTGCGCTCATCGCGGCGCTGATGCTCGTTACCTACGTGCCGGCATTCTCGATGTGGCTGCCGACGCTGGTGCTGGGCAAGTAAAGCCGAATGAGTTCCGCCATGCAGCAAAACGCCTGGGTCTACGTGGCCAACGCCGACAGCCAGGACATCTCGGTGCTCCGGCTCGACCGTGCCGCCGGCGCGCTCACGCCGGTGGCAACGGTTGTGGCCGGCGGCATGGCCATGCCCATGGTGGTGAGCCGCGACGGGCGCTTCCTGTACGTGGCGCTGCGCTCGCAGCCGTTTCGCGTCCTGGCCTTTGCCATCGACGGCAAGACCGGCGGGCTGCAAAAGCTCGGCGAGTCGGCGCTGGCGGACAGCATGGCCAACATCGACCTCGACCCGACCGGGCGCTGGCTGTTTGCCGCGTCCTATGGGGGGAGCAAGATCACGGTGAACGGCGTGGGCGCCGACGGCGTGGTGGGCCCGGTGCACCAGCTCATCCAGACGGCGCCGAACGCCCACGCGATCCATGCCGATGCCTCGGGACGCTTCGTCTTCGCCACCAGCCTCGGCGGCGACCAGCTGTCCAGCTGGCGCTTCGACCCGGCCACCGGGCTGCTGGCCGCCAATGACCCGGCGCTCGTTCCCGTCGCGCCGGCCGGGACCGGCCCGCGCCACTTTGCCTGGGACCGGGCAGGCCGCCACGCCTACCTGCTCAACGAGCTGGACGGGGCCGTCGACGTCTTCGCCTACGACGGCGCGCGCGGCGCGATGCGCCACCTGCAGCGCAGCTCCGGCATGCCCGCCGGCTTCACGGGCAAGCCCTGGGCGGCCGACCTGCACCTGTCGCCGGACGGGCGCTTCCTCTATACGTCGGAGCGCACTTCCAGCACCCTGGCAACCTTCACCGTTGACCCGACGACCGGCGGCATCACGCCCGCCGGCACCACGCCGACCGAGAAGACGCCCCGCGGCTTCGCGCTCGACTCCACGGGCCGCTTCCTGGTATCGGCGGGCCAGGATTCCCATGGCGTGTCGCTGCACCCCGTCGATCCGGCCACGGGCCTGCCCGGCACGCCCACGCGGCTGCAGGTGGGCAAGAACCCGAACTGGGTCGAGATTGTCGACATGCCCTGAGGGCAACCCGGCCCGGGCCTAACATCGCGCAATGACCGCAATCCAAACACCCCAAGCCACACGCGCGCCAGGCGCGAAGGTGCCGCTTTTCATCCGCATCCATGATGCGGACAACGTCGCCATCGTGGCCAACGACGGCGGCCTGGCGCCCGGTGCCGTATTCGCCAACGGGCTGGTGCTGGTCGAGCGCGTCCCGCAAGGCCACAAGGTGGCGCTAGTCGACCTGCCCAAGGGCACGGCGGTGCGGCGCTACAACGTG
>JADMIO011227280.1_pt1 | contig 21301 bp, 18 predicted proteins | sample 8958161 | NCBI WGS metagenome assembly JADMIO01 (sample SAMN16585339, study PRJNA669376) | soil metagenome | isolation source: Crop rotation soil | place: USA: Cullars Rotation, Alabama | collected 2011
CCCTGTGATCCCAGGGTGGTAGAAGCGATGATCCCTTATTTTACAAAATCATTTGGCAATGCAGCCAGCCGCGATCATTCATTCGGATGGCAGGCTGAAGAAGCTGTTGACCTTGCCCGTGAACAGGTGGCTACATTGATAGGAGCAGAAACCAAAGAAATTATTTTTACTTCGGGTGCAACTGAAGCCGACAACCTTGCTATAAAAGGTGTCTGTGAAATGTATGGCGCCAAAGGCAATCACATTATCACTTGCTCAACTGAACACAAGGCTGTATTGGATACCTGCAGGCACCTGGAAAAAAAGGGAGCTGAAATAACATATCTCGAAGTAAATTCAAAAGGGCTGATAGACGTAAGGCAATTGGAAGATGCGATAAGGCCAACTACCGTTCTTATCGCCATCATGTATGCAAATAATGAAACGGGAACCATTATGCCGGTAAAAGAGATCGGCACAATTGCTAAAAAGAACAATGTCATTTTTTTCTGCGATGCCACACAAGCCGTGGGAAAAATTCCCGTTAATGTTATTGATGATGGCATTGATTTGTTATCATTCTCGGCGCATAAAATGTATGGACCAAAAGGTGTCGGCGCTTTATATGTCCGGAGAAAGAACCCAAGAGTAAAATTAACTGCCCAGTTAGATGGTGGCGGTCATGAAAAAGGAATAAGAAGCGGTACGCTGAACGTTCCCGGTATCGTTGGTTTTGGTAAAGCTTGTGAACTTTGCATGAATGGAATGAAGGAAGAATCGCAACGACTATTTCAGTTGAGGAATAAATTGGAAAACGCCTTTGCAGGCGAAACTTATTTGAATGGAGACAAAGAACAGCGGTTGCCACATGTAACTAATCTTGCATTTAAACACGCAGATGGTGATGCGCTGATCCTGAGCATTAATAAAAACATTGCGGTATCATCAGGAGCAGCCTGCGCATCGGCAACACCGGAACCATCGCATGTATTGAAAGCAATGGGGATTGAAGATGAATTGGCCAATAGCTCGATCCGTTTTAGCCTCGGCCGGTTTACAACAGCAGAAGAGATCGATTATGCAATAACAGAGATAACCGGTAAGTTGGAAGAACTTAAGAAAACAAGATCATTAATCCAGGAAACTAATTTATAGATTATGCAAACATTAGAGAACGCAATCCACGTAAGCGATAAAGCAAAAATAAAAGTGCAGCAATTATTAAAGGAGGCAGGCGTAAGTAACGACCCTTCTTATTTTCTGCGGGTAAGTGTTGTTGGGGGTGGTTGTTCGGGCCTCAGTTACAAAATGGATTTCGACAACGAATCAAAACCCAATGACCAGGTATTTGAAGACAATGGAATGAAGATAGTAACAGACATGAAGAGTTTATTATACCTTGTAAATACAACGCTGGAATTTTCCGATGGATTGAATGGCAAAGGTTTTTATTTCAACAATCCAAATGCCAGCCGCACCTGTGGTTGCGGTGAAAGCTTTGCTGTTTAATCTTCAAAGATAAAAACAGATATAAAGAGCCCTTCGACAAATCGAAGGGCTCTTTATATTATTATTGGGCACTGACCTTTTTAGGTTTTGGTGGTTTGGGTAGCGGCGGCGGAGGTGGTGGCATCGACATGATCTCATTGCCATATTTTTCTTCAAATGCATCTTTCTCTTCTTTGTTCTTCATGTTATACGTGAACTGCGTTTTATCCTTATGTACTACCACAACGTCTTTTTCCGATTTAAAATAAAGACTGGCCACATCGGGATTCTTTTTATAAAACTCCTTTAATTCTTTGGCAGGAGGTACATATTTGCTCATTACAACTTTTGGCGGTGGCGGAGGCGGGGGTGGTGGAGGCGGTTCATCCTGTGCCTTTGAAATAATAAAGCCGGAAAGGCATACCAGCATTGCTGCAATCTTCTTCATGCAATAAAATTTTCTCTAAGATTCAGCGTTACTGTTTTTCCATACGCATCGCTATTTTTTGTTTAAACATTCATCACTCATTAAATATTAAGACTTTCGCTTATTTTGCACCTTCTTTATCCAAATCTATGTGGGCCATTTGTAAAAAGGAACTCCGTCAATTTTTCAGCAGTCTTACCGGCTATATAGCGATCATTGTTTTTTTGCTGGCGAATGGCCTTGTGTTGTTCGTGTTTGAAAATAATATTCTTGACTTCGGGTATGCCTCTTTAGACCGGTTTTTTCAATTAGCTCCCTGGATATTGCTTTTATTGATCCCCGCTATTACGATGCGTAGTCTTGCCGATGAATTTAAAGCCGGCACCTATGAAATACTGCAAACACGGCCACTCAGCCGCTGGCAGATCATTACAGGCAAATATTTCGGGAGCCTGCTCGTTGTCGTGATCGCACTACTTCCAACGATAGTTTATTTTTTTTCTATACAACAGCTTTCATCAAATGAAGGTATCGATACGGGTGCCACGATCGGTTCTTACATCGGCCTGTTTTTTTTAGCGGCTGTGTTTACGGCTATAGGTATCTGCACCAGCAGTTTTACCAATAATGCAGTAGTAGCATTTATCATCAGCCTTATTGCCTGCGCTTTGCTGTATTATGGTTTTAGTGCAATCAGTCGTTTGCCGGGGCTGGAAGGAAGCGCCGATTATTATATTGAAATGTTAGGGATCGATTTTCACTATCATAGTATCAGCCGCGGTGTGATCGACACAAGAGATGTGATCTATTTCTTAAGTATGATCTTTTTGTTTTTAACAATTACGAACAGGAATTTATTAAAGCGATAAATGAAGGGCCTGCAAAAAATATTTGCTTCAAGATTCTGGTGGCTATTGCTGCTGGTATTGTTAGTTGCCATTAATTTCCTTGCGTCTGCTTTTCATTCACGGGTTGATCTTACAAAAGAAAAAAGATATACGCTGAGTAAAGCAACGGTAGAACTTTTGAATAGTCTCGATGACGACGTTGAAATCGATGTGTTTTTGAAGGGCGATTTTCCTTCAGGTTTCAGAAAGCTGGCTAACAGTACGGATGAATTTCTGCAACTATTAAAAGATCATAATAGTTCAAATATCAAATACAGGTTTATTTCACCACAGGATGAAATGCCGGAAACAAAAATGTTATATGGCGATTCTCTTTCAAGGCTTGGTGCGGTGCCTATTAACCTTACTGTACAAAAAAAAGCAGGGGAAAGCAGCAATATTATTTTTCCAGTTGCACTATTACATTATAAAGGAAAGCAATCGTTGGTAAATCTTTATCCCGGAGCAAGCGGGAGAATTTCACAGGACGAGATCAATAGTGCCGAAGCGTTGATGGAATACCAGTTCGTCAACGCTCTTGATAAATTAACCAAGAACAGCAAACCGGGAATTGCTTATGCCACTGGTAATGGAGAGCCTGTTGATGATCGTGCTTATGATCTTGCAGAAACATTAAGCCAGGACTATAATTTCGGTATGCTTAATCTGCAAACGCAGCCTGTAGTTCCTAAGGTAGACCTCTTATTAATCGTAAAACCCATTGCACAGTTTTCCGAAGAACAAAAGCTGAAAATAGATCAGTATATCATGCATGGAGGGAAAATCTTATGTTTCGTTGACAATCTCATAGCTGAACAAGATAGCCTTTCTTTCAAACCCGAAACAGTTGCTTTCGATAGAAATCTCAATCTTACTGATCTCTTTTTTCGATATGGATTCCGGCTTAACACGGATCTAGTCATGGACCTTCAATGCGACATGATACCATTGATAGTTGGAGGTACCCCCGAAAATCCACAATTTGAATTTTTGCGCTGGAATTATTTTCCTTTGTTTGAACCACGCCAAAATCAACTGCTAAACAAAAACTTAGGTTACATAGCTGGTCGCTTTGTAAATTCAATTGATACCATCCAGGCAAATGGTGTCACAAAAACAATATTATTAGCTTCCTCTACTAATTCACGTATAATTAAAACTCCTGCTTTAATAAGCTTGAATGAAAATAAGAACGCACCCGAGGATGCGAATTTCAAACAACACGATATACCTGTTGCGGTGTTGGCGGAAGGGAAATTTACTTCGTTGTTTAAAAACAGGATATCGCAGTCGCAACGGGATAGTCTGAGCATTCATGGAATTACCTATAGTGACGAGTCTGCCGACAGTAAGATGATTGTGGTAGCAGACGGGGACATTGTATTGAATCAGTGGTTGCCGGTTCCAAATGACAAACCTATTCCGTTACCGATGGGATGGAATAAATATACGTACCGGGAATACCAGCAACAAAGCGAATATGCTAAAGCCTTCATACCAGTAGCCAACAAAGAGTTTTTATTGAATTGCGTAGAGTATCTTATCAATAACCCTGCCATCAGCGAAACCCGTAACAAAGACATTGTTCTTCGATTGCTGGACTCAACAAAAGTAAAAGAACAAAAAACCACCTGGCAGTTCATCAACATCGCATTGCCCGTATTACTGATCATTCTCTGCGGATTTATTTATCAGCAAATACGCAAGCGAAAATATAATGCGAACTAGCTTGAAAATATTCTAAGAATTTTTTTGAACCACATAGAACATAGCGAACAAAAGAAAAAACATCGATATGGATACGGGCAAGGCTAATTACTATGTGCAACTTATGTTTTCTATCCTATGTGGTTCAATTTTTCAACCTAAGTACGCCGAAAATATATGTCATAGATTTTACCTTGCATTTACATCCTGCCTTGCAGCTTTCGGTATCTTTGCATTCAATCAATTATTGATGTGTAATGACGACTGATCAGATCACTTTTATCGTGTTTGGCGCTGTTTTACTCGTGGCTTTGATTTTCGATCTCGGGCTCTTAAGCAGGAAGAATCATAAGGTCAGTCTCAAACAGGCATTGTATCAGACTTTTTTCTGGGTTGGCCTTGCACTGGCTTTCTTTGTTTTTTTATTGGTAGAAAAAGGGAAGACCATTTCATTAGAGTATCTCAGCGCTTACCTGATGGAGTGGAGCCTTAGCATCGATAATATTTTTGTTTTCATCATTATCTTTTCATCCTTTGGCGTTAAAGAAAAACATTATGGTCGTGTATTGCTTATCGGCATATTAATGGCGATCATCCTTCGTATCATTTTTATTACGGTAGGGGTGGCATTGGTAGAAAAATTTGAATGGGTATTGCTGATCTTCGGGGCTTTCCTGGTGTATACCGGTTATAAAATGTTCACCGCAAATGATGATGAAGAATTTGAACCACACAATACAAAAGTTTACCGCTTCTTAAAACGCGTTGTTCCGCTTACGCCGCATGATGGTGATGGTAAACTAAGCATTATTGAAGATGGTAAACGCCGCTATACTATTCTATTTATTGTAGTGGTAATGCTTGCAGCTATCGACATTGTATTTGCACTTGATTCTATTCCTGCCGTACTTGGAATTTCAAAAGATAAACTCGTTGTTTATACTTCCAACATTTTTGCGGTGCTTGGCCTTCGTTCACTTTTCTTCCTGCTTCGCGGGGCCGTGACTAAATTTGATTACCTGCAGCAGGGAATAGCGATCGTTTTGGTTTTTATCGGTTTGAAAATGCTTGGTGAACATTGGATCAATCAATGGATAAGCCAGACAACCCAGGTGTTTATTTCGTTGGCCGTGATACTACTTTGTATATCCGGATCTATTTTTTATTCAATATTTATGAAGAAAAAAGGTGTACCACCTGATGTGGACGAAACTGATATCTATTAAAACCGTTTGAAATATTCATTAAAACATATAGCCACTATCGTCGGATCATTGTCAGCAGTTGACGACAGCCCGGTCGAATATTTGGTCCTTGACAGCCGGAAGGTCTATTCACCGGCAACATCTTTGTTCTTTGCGTTGAAAGGGGCGAGAAGAGATGGTCACCAATTCATAGGAGAAGTATATAAAAAAGGGATCAGGAATTTTATCATAAGCGACCCGGTAGATACAAAAACGTATAAGGGGGCCAGTTTCATTGTAGTGGAAAATACGTTAGATGCACTACAACAATTAGCGGCATGGCACCGGCAGCAATTCAATATACCCGTTATCGGCATTACAGGCAGTAATGGAAAAACAATTGTAAAAGAATGGCTCTATCAATTGCTGCATGCTGATCATAATATTGTTCGCAGTCCAAGAAGCTACAACTCTCAAATAGGAGTGCCTTTAAGTGTTTGGCAAATGAATGAACAACATCATCTGGCCATATTTGAAGCGGGTATATCGCAGCCCGGTGAAATGGAAAGATTGGAAAAGATCATCCGGCCGACAATTGGCGTATTGACCAACATCGGTGAAGCACATAATGAAGGATTTGTTTCTTTACAACAAAAAGAGGCCGAGAAAAGGATATTGTTTAAAAATGCGAAGCTTCCACAGGCATTAGAAATTGTTGATAGCAAAAAAGGAAGTGGTAACACAGTCATTTTTGCAAATACAGGTAAGCAAACGCAGAAAACCATTTCAATAGAAATTCCGTTTACCGATGATGCTTCTGTGCAAAATGCTATTACCTGCTGGCAGGTAATGCTGATGCTTGGCTATAATGATGAGGTGATAAAAACAAGGATGAGATCACTGCTGCCCGTAAATATGCGGCTTGAATTAAAAAAGGGAATCAATCATTGTACGATCATTAACGATAGTTATAGCGCTGATCTTAGTTCGCTGGAGATCGCATTGAATTTTTTAAATCATCAGAATACCGGTTCAAAAAAAACGGCCATACTTTCTGATTTTTTACAAAGCGGGTTAAAAGATGAAGAGCTATATGTTTTATTGTTTGAAAGTTTGAAGAAGTATGGCGTAACACGTCTTATCGGTATAGGAGAAAAGATATCAAAGGCATTGGGTCCTTTGGTCAGAAATCCCGATCAATCGATGAAGGTTGAAATGCATGCTTCAACTGAAAATTTTATTAAGCAATTCCGGTCAACACAATTCAGGGAGGAAACTATCCTGATAAAAGGGGCAAGGGTTTTTGGTTTTGAAAAAATTGTTCAGCTGTTTGAACAAAAAGCTCACCAGACCATACTCGAAATCAACCTCGATGCGATCGCACATAATTTAAAAGTATATCAAAACCATCTGCAACCTTCCACGAAAGTGATGGCGATGGTCAAGGCATTTGCTTATGGAAGCGGCGGCGCAGAGATAGCAGGCATTTTGCAATACCATAAAGTAGATTGGCTGGGCGTTGCGTATGCGGATGAAGGAGTGGAGCTGAGAAAGGCCGGCATTACACTACCGGTCATGGTTATGAACCCGGAAGAATCAGCTTTTGAATCGTTGATAGAATACAATCTCGAGCCCGATATTTATTCGTTTGATCTTTTATATTCTTTTGAAAATTTTTTACAGGACGAAGGATTGCAGCAATATCCCATTCATATCGAAATAGAAACAGGCATGAACAGGCTTGGTTTTGCTGCAGAAGATACGGACAAGCTGGCTGCTCATCTTCAAAAGATATCTTCGATGAATGTGCAGACTGTGTTCTCCCATTTGGCGGCCAGCGAAGATCCAACCGAAGATGCATTCACCTTTCAGCAGTTCGATCGTTTTCAACAGGCAGTATCGATCCTTAAACAAAAACTCACCTATCCTTTTTTACAACACATCGCCAATTCGGGGGCTATTCTTCGTCTTCCCCAATTACAACTGGATATGGTAAGATTGGGAATCGGATTGTATGGCGTAGATAGCGGACGTACACACCAGGATGAATTGCAAACGGTGGCGGCACTTAAATCAACTATTGCACAATTAAAAAAAGTAAAAGCCGGTGAATCGGTAAGCTACAACCGAAGGGGAATTGTAAAAAGAGATTCTTTGATCGCTACTATCAGGATCGGCTATGCAGATGGTTTTTCACGAAAGCTTGGCAATGGTGTTGGTAAGATGTGGCTCAAAGAAAAATTGGTGCCTGTCATCGGTACTGTTTGCATGGACATGACGATGATCGATGTTACAGATATAAGCAATGTAAAAGAAGGGGATGAGGTGGTTATTTTTGGAAAACCATTGCCGATACAACAGCTCGCGGAATGGGCCGGCACAATACCCTATGAAATAATGACTGCTATTTCTCAGCGGGTTAAACGGGTATATTTTGAGGAATAAATAAAAAAAACTTAAAAAAATGGAAGGCAGGCCCTATTAACTTCCCACTCTTTCCCCCTCGTCACAGATGCACTATATTTGCCGACTAAACAGTTATCGTGAAGCTCAGACACGCAATTTTTATTATCGCCCTGATCATTGTTGCTGACCAGGCGTTGAAGATATGGATCAAAACACATTATCCTTATGGTGATACGGGCATTACGGGGCTAAGCTGGTTCAAACTTTATTTTATAGAAAATAAAGGCATGGCCTGGGGCTGGGAGTTTGGTGGTGAATGGGGAAAAATGATCCTGACACTTTTCCGTTTGGTAGCTGTTATATTCGGAACCTGGTATCTCGGTAAGATCATTCATAAAAAATATAGCAGGGGATTTATTGTTTGTGCTGCATTGATCTATGCCGGTGCACTGGGTAATCTTATCGACAGTATGTTCTATGGGATGATATTTGATGAAAGTCCGACCGGCAATGGTTATGGTTATGTGTCGCATATGTTTCCTCCGCACGGTTATGCCGGTTTCCTGCACGGAAGAGTAGTGGACATGCTTTACTTCCCTATTATCAGGAATGCGCATTTCCCTTCATGGTTTCCTTTTATCGGCAATGATGAGTTTGAATTTTTCAGCCCGATCTTTAATATTGCTGATGCATCTATTTCCGTTGGCGTTATTACACTTTTAATTTTTCAAAAGAGATTTTTTAAAAAGCATCACACCGAAAATCGCACAACGGTAGAAACAAGCGCTGAAATAAGCGATAAGATGCAGGTACTTTAAAAGAATTTATCTTCTTTATAAATAATAGTTATCAGTGACCAACAGCGTCTTTGCTTTGCGATACGTTACCTCAACCTGAGATATTATCTTATTGCGGTACAGATCAATTGTTCTGTTTCATCACTCTCCGGTAAATAGTTGTTCCCGACATTTCAACTCTTAATATGTAAATGCCGGCAGCCATTCCACCCGTATTATCAAACGACAATTGGGTTACGCCTGCTCTTATGTCAAAGGATGTTTTTTTCACCGGCTTACCAAATTGGTCAACCAGTTCCGCTTTTGCCACACCATCTTTTGCTGCTGAGATATCAAAGAAGAGAACATTCGCAAATGGATTTATGACAGAAACAAAAGAAAAGACATCCTGGGCAAGTGAAAGATCGAGTATTCGTGAATAAGCTGATTTACCATCAACGGTCCTCATGTTGATGCGATAATAAACTTTGCCTGTAATGGTTGCCGGATCAGTAAATGTATAATTGTTTTGTGCAGCACCCGGATCATTGTAGCTATTGACAGTTCCGGCAATCGTAAAGTTCGAACCATCACTGCTTTTCTCAATATCAAAATAAAAAGGTTCCGTTTCGGTATTGGTTGTCCACTTCAGCGTTGCCCTGCTGTTGGTTATTTTACCGCTGAACGATGTAATGGTTGTACTTAACGGCGGTCCGCAATTGATAATTGAAAGGGTTACGATGGTTGCAGGATCTGTTGACCGGCAGTTAACGTCACTCAGGTTGGTTAATGAAGTAGCTACCACCAACCTGTATTTATCTCCTGAATTGGCAACCGTGGTCCATGCAAGCGGAACGGTATAAGAAGAAACATACTGCCATGCAGTACCATTCCAAACCGGTGTAGCAGGACCTAAAGGAAGTGTAACATCTGTCCAGATAGTTCCTCCATCTGTGCTACGCTGCCATTTGTAATAAGTATAGTTATTAAAGAAAGATCTTACGGTATCTGATATAGTAATAGCGTTACCCTGGCATACAGTTGGTGTGATCGATGGTGAATACCGCATGTTAGGTAAACAGGTTGTTATTCCAATGTCGTCAATGGCCCAGTCATTACCACCGCCACCCGGTGCATTATTTCTGATCGTAACGGTCATTGATGTCTGTCCGGATTTTGTTCTAAACACAAAACCTTTCTTTACCCATAAACCATTATAAGCAATGTTACCACTGGTATAAAACTCTTCACCATTTATCTGGAAGGATAGATTGGGTCGTACGCCTGAAGAATCATTTCCCGGGCCGGGCACATAGTTCGTTGTCATTGCTCCTTTACCGGATGAATCGCAACTGCAACGACGGCAAATATTTTTAAACCATGCTGAAAACTCATAATAGGTATTCTCGCACAGGTTAGAAATGTTCTGCTCAAATGCTTTATTTGTTTCATAACTCGCATTAATGATCAGGGCATATCCCCTGATGAGACCTGCAATAGTTGTATCTGCAGGAGGATTCCCTGCAGTAGGACTCGCCGCACCGGTATGATCACCCATAATATCCCACACACTAAATACCCTGGCTGCATGCGGTTGGGATACGTTGGGATTGACCTGCCAGGTACCGCTTGTGTTATTTGCAATACCATAAAAGTTATCATTCGGGGTATTGGCGCTAAACATTTTTCTTGTGTAAGGCAATGGCACTACTGTTGAGTTGGTAGTACGGTTCTTATTATGGCCTGAACCAAATGTTCCACCTGATTCAGTAACCAGGGCATTTGTTCCCATTGCATTTGTACACAGACCGTAATCGGGAGCGATCTTTATTCTATAAATAGAAAAATTCGAAAGTGAGTCAACTGCAAGGCTGCCGATCCTGTAACGGAAGTTACCGGCACTTAATAAAACAGTTGTGTCAATATCAACAACAGGAGTAGCCCTTATCTGTGCACGGTACACATACATCCTTATACATGAGCTGCCATAAAATGTTGGTACAACAGCACCCCATAAAAATCCTGAGTTCAATGTTCCTGTTCCCTGCGTCGCCACGTTGGCCGAACCAGAAGTACCACCGATATTAAAACGCAGGCGGCCTGTTGCAACGTCAATGTTTGCTGAATCAGCATCAGCAGCGTCGGTAAATTGTGTTTGCAAATGACCTTCATTGGAAAGCATTCGCAGGGAGCCGGCTATATAAGTAAGTTTAGCTATATTGATGGTATCGTTATACCTTATGTTATTGATCCTTGATGCCGCAACATTACTTCCTCCCGTTACGGCAATAGTAGCTCTTACCTCAATAATATCACCAGGTAAGAATGTACCACCGTTTGGGCGGGATATGTTGATATAGCTTTTACCTGTAGTTACAGTTTGGGAAAATGTTTGCGTTGAAACAAACAGGACAGAGAGGATAAACAAAAAATAAAAACGCCTCCATTGTTTAGCGCCATCTCCCACGATTTTCGAAGCAAGTAAATTTGGTTTCAAATGGACGGATTTTGTAATTTAAAAGTAGCCCAATTGAAACCCTTATCCAATAGCAGTTCTACCAGCTATAAGCCAGTAATACTACCTGTGGATATATGAATATCCTGCCTGCTTATTAAGGGGAAGATATTAGAGATTCTGCCCCCTTCAATGCTAAAGTATTTCTACAACGATAATGCTATAAGTGTATTGTATTAGTGCTCACTGTTATAAAATAATAATACCCCTTTAAGGGGTATTACGATAGTTGAATTATGCTCAGGGTTTGTTTATTCGTAATTCTTGAACCAATCTTTTTCTGTCAGTTCAATATCCTTTGGCAGTTTATCGGCTGCCACCGGCGCCGGGTTGAATTGTTTATTATATGGATTGATCATCGGGAACACTCTTCCACGGCTCCGTGTTTTTGTTTTACCCGACAATAGCGCTTTTAAATAAGGAGAACCAGGTTCCTTGTCCGGCGATGATTCTTTAATAACTTTTAATGGATAGGCGGAAAAATAGAAAGAAGGCTTGGCGATGCTGTTCATAGAGTTTGGGATTAATTGTTTTTTTTAAGATATCCAGATTTCTGAATGCTAAAATAGCTGCAAGGGGTGCAGCTTTACAAGCTTTCCAACAGAAAAATATGGGAAATACTGTTGGCCTGGTTTAATTACGTAGTGATTTTGCTATTCTCTTAGATCTTGCCAACCATATTTGCCGGAATCACCCATTCATCAAACTGTTCGGACGTAACATATCCAAGCTTAACGGCCATTTCTTTCAGTGTTGTTCCTTCTTTATGCGCCTTCTGTGCTATTTCTGCAGCTTTATAGTAACCGATCTTTGTATTAAGCGAGGTCACCAGCATCAGTGAATTGTCAACGTGTTTTTTAATATTGGCTTTTATAGGTTCAAGACCAATTGCACATTTATCATTAAACGAAACACAACCATCACCGATCAATCTTGCACTATGAAGGAAGTTATAGATCATTACCGGTTTAAAAACATTTAACTCAAAATGACCGGTCGCTCCGCCAATATTGATCGCAACGTCATTACCCATTACCTGGGCCGCTATCATGGTCAATGCTTCACATTGAGTCGGATTTACTTTGCCCGGCATAATGGAAGAACCCGGTTCATTATCGGGAATAAAGATCTCGCCAATACCACTTCTTGGTCCGGAAGATAACATCCGGATATCGTTTGCGATCTTCATAAGGCTTACGGCAACCGTTTTTAGTGCACCATGTGCTTCTACGATCGCATCATGTGCAGCCAGGGCTTCAAATTTATTTCCTGCGGTCTTAAATGGAAGGCCTGTTAAAGATGCGATATGCTTTGCCACATTTTCTGAATAACGTGGTGGTGTATTAATACCGGTGCCGACAGCAGTTCCACCCAATGCGAGTTCGCTTAAATGTGCTAACGTATTTTTTATCGCTTTCAGGCCATGGTCAAGCTGCGATACGTAGCCACTGAATTCCTGGCCTACTGTTAATGGCGTGGCATCCATGAAATGAGTTCTGCCGATCTTCACCACTTTCATAAATTGCCTGCTCTTTTTTGCAAGCGTATCTCTCAGCTTTTTAATACCAGGTATTGTTGTTTCCATTAATATCTTGTACGCCGCGATATGCATGGCCGTCGGAAAAGTATCATTGGAAGATTGTGATTTATTTACATCATCATTGGGATGCAAAAATTTTTCCTTATCGGTAAGCTGGCCACCTTTCAATACATGACCACGATAAGCGACAACTTCATTTACATTCATATTACTTTGCGTACCGCTGCCGGTTTGCCATACTACGAGTGGAAAATAATCATCCAGTTTTCCTTTTAAGATCTCATCGCACACCTTACCGATAAGAGCCGCTTTGTTTTTTGGTAAAACGCCAGCTTCCATATTCGTGATCGCCGCTGCTTTTTTCAGGTAAGCAAATGCCGCGATGATCTCTTTCGGCATCTTATTTATATCCTGCGCTATCTTAAAATTGTCGATGCTGCGCTGGGTTTGTGCGCCATAATACGCTTCAGCCGGCACCTTTACTTCGCCCATTGTGTCTTTTTCAATCCTGTATTCCATAATGAGAAATTAAAAACGTTTGAATGTTTTTCAGACGGGCAAATGTACATTCATCAGGGCAAATGAGCGATGGCTTTTTATATAATGTATCAGTTTCTTTAATAGATAAATGACGGATCACAGGGAACCGCAGAGGACAACAGAGAATCACTCCACGGCTCTCTCTGCCTCCTCCGTTGTCCTCTGTGTAATTCAAATTGATACACGACTGTTTTGATTTCGCCAGTAAGCTTTACTTTTAGACAGTTATTTTATAAAGACAACTATATGCATCGCCGGGATTTTATCAAACAAACTTCGTCAGCCCTGCTGATCCTGGGCAGCGGTAATATCCTGTCGCTTGTTGATCATCCGTACAAATCCGCAAAGAAGACAGTATTAAGATTTGCTGTTGCTTCTGATGGTCATTACGGTCAGCCTGATACTGAATACGAAAAATATTTTTCAAACATTGTTCAGCATATCAATGAAACGCACAAGCAAAATTCATTTGAATTTTGTGTTATCAATGGCGATATTATTCATGATGATAAAACTTTTTATCCCGGCGCAAAGAAGGCATTGGACCAACTGGCGGTAAAATATTATGTAAGCCAGGGCAATCACGATAAGGTTACTGCAGATGAATGGCAGGCGATATGGAACATGCCCGTCAATCTTGATTTCAGCATTAAGAAAAACACTGTTTTAATTGGTACCACGTCCAATGAACAGGGAACTTATCTCTGCCCTGATCTGAAATGGTTTTCGCAAAAACTGGAAGAGCATAAAAAGCAAAAGAACATTTTCATCTTTATTCATATCAATCCCGGCAAACAAACAAAGCATGCAGTAGATTGCCCGGAGTTTTTTGACCTTTTAGCAAAATATAAAAATGTAAAGGCTGTCTTTAATGGTCATGACCATGATGAAGACAATATAAAAATGAAGAACAACATCCCTTTTATTTTCGATGCGCATTTTGGTGGAAACTGGGGAACGGCTTATAAAGGTTTTCGCGTTGTTGAGTTAAGAAAAGATAACAGTATCATCACGTATATTCTCAACCCATCTGATAAACTGAACGAACAAATAATATAACTCATGAAAAAATTGCTTGCTGCTTCAGCATTGTTCATCTCATTTCACTCGTTGGCTCAAACGTATCAGCCCAATTGGGAAAGCATTGACCAGCGGCCCGTGCCGCAATGGTTCAAAGACGCGAAGTTTGGCATTTTCATTCATTGGGGTGTATATGCAGTGCCGGGCTGGAGTACCAAGGGAAATTATGCCGAATGGTACCAGCAGGGATTGCAAACAACGGACACAGCAAGAATGAGATTTCACAAAGCAAAATTTGGCGACCGTACTTACTATGATTTGGCAAACGACTTTAAAGCTGAACTATTCAACCCTGATGAGTGGGCAAAGCTTTTTGAGCGGTCAGGTGCAAAATATATCGTGCTTACTTCCAAACATCATGATGGGTTTACATTATGGCCCAATAAAAAAGCCAATGAAACATGGGGCTTCAAATGGAATGCAATGGATATAGGTCCTAAAAGAGACTTGCTGGGTGATCTTTTTAAAGCGGTAAGAAAAACTTCTGTTCATGCAGGGATGTATTATTCTTTATATGAATGGTTCAACCCGCTTTGGAAATCCGACAAACAAAAATTTGTGACAGAACATACATGGCCGCAGATGAAAGAACTGATCAATACGTATCAACCCGATGTATTCTGGACCGATGGAGACTGGGAAGCGCCTGCTGAAACATGGAAGTCGCAGGAGTTCCTTAGCTGGTTGTTTAATGAAAGCCCTGTAAAAAATAAAGTGGTAGTGAATGATCGCTGGGGTTCCGGTATTCGTTTTAAACATGCAGGCATTTATACACCCGAGTACCAGCCTGATCTTGATTTTGAAGATCATTATTGGGAAGAAAGCCGCGGTATGGGATATAGTTACGGGTACAATCGTGAAGAAGATGCATGGGATTACAACTCTGCTCAATCACTGGTCATTGCATTGATCGATAAATGCAGCCGTGGTGGAAATTTTTTATTGGATATAGGCCCTGATGAACATGGAAAAATTCCGCCTATTATGCAGGAACGTTTATTGGAAATAGGAGACTGGTTGAAGATAAACGGCGAAGCGATCTATAACACTGTACGATGGAAAACGCCGTCACAATGGAGTGCCGGAAGAAGAGATTATAAAGGAAGCAATGAACATATTGAAGGCGATTGGAAAACCGGCGGAGATATTATGCTAAAGCTGACAGTTGATCCTGATCCGGGTTATGCTGTTAAAGAATTATTTTTCACTTACAACCCAGCACAAAATAATTTATATGCTATATTCCCTAAATACCCTAACAATAACAAACTCGTGATAAGGAATGCGACGCTACCAGTTGGTACGAAGGTGAGTTTTCTTTCGACGAAGGAAAATTTAGTTTGGAAACAGGAAGGAACAGATGTAGAGATCAGTTTACCTGCATTTAATCCAAATACGATAAGATCTGCTTACGCATTTGCCCTGAAGATTGAAAACTTTGGTAAGTATGCTTCCAAACCACGGATCAAAGTGGAGTATAAACCGGGAGTACTCAGCCCAACGGTTACTATGTTAGCTGGTGCCGGAACGGAAATAAGATATAGTGATGATGGGTCAGACCCGGGACCCAACTCAATGCTATATACTTCGCCGGTAGTCATAAATAAAAATGGATTGATAAAAGCATACTCACGTTATTTAAACAATACGGAAGGCGCATTGGTAAGTGCGGTTGCTGATGAAGAAGTAAATATTTACAGTTGGATGAATGCGGTAAAGGCATCTGCTGCAAAACCGGGAATTAATTTCAAATATTATAAACCGGATGGTAATGTTGATATGACTTCAATAAATGGTAAACCCACACTTGCGGGTATTACTGACATTATGGCCATAAACGTAAAAGAAAAAGAAAAATTCGCTTTTGACTTTTCAGGTTATTTGAAAATAGAAAAAGATGGCATCTATTCTTTTTATCTTGAGTCAGATGACGGAAGCCAATTGCTGATTGATGACAAAGAAATAATTAATAATGGCGGGTATCACGGTACTGTTGAAAAATCGGGAAGGGCAGCTTTGAAAAAAGGGTATCACAAAATACAGGTATTATATTTTGATGCCGGTGGTGAAAATTCATTAAAGGTTTCTATACAATCTGAAGGGGGAGTGAAGCAGCAGATACCAGCGTCGAGTTTGTTTCATTGAGTGACAAACAATCTTGCAAAACCTTTGTCTTAAAAAAAAATTTTGAACCACATAAGGAACATAGAAACATAAGAAAACATAGACGTTTGCATCTATGCAGTAAAACTAATCTATGTGCCTATGTTCCTATGTTTCTATTGCGGTTCAAAACGTATATTTCTTTATTCAATAGTCAACTTAAACAGGGAATCATTTACCCTTAAAATTTGCTTTTCTTTTTTCCAAAAACGCAGAAGCACCCTCTTTCATATCTTCTGTTTGAAAACACTCACCGAATTTTTTCACTTCAACATCATAGCCCTGTTGTGTGTGGTCAAAATTATTTATACATTCGATCACTTTGGCTACTGCAACCGGCGCCTTGCCCTGGATAAGTGTTAATGTTTCTTTTACTTTTGGTATTAGTTCTTCGGGAGGTGTTACTTCATTCACTATACCATATTGCATTGCTTCTTTAGCGCCGATCATTTTACCGCTCATGATCATTTCCATTGCCCTGTTTCTTCCGGCTACCTGTGCCAGTCGTTGCGTGCCGCCATATCCCGGTATCAAACCGAGATTTACTTCGGGTTGGCCAAACTTTGCATTTTCACTTGCATAGATAAAATGACAGGCCAATGCTAATTCGCAACCACCGCCCAACGCAAAGCCATTTACTGCAGCGACTATCGGTTTTGGTGAGTTCTCTATTTTATCAAATACATCCTGTCCTCTTTTTGCAAGTGCCGGTGCCTGTTCAGGAGTTAGTTCAAGAAACTCACTGATATCTGCGCCCGCAACAAAAGCTTTATTTCCCGAACCGGTAATGATCGCTGATCGTATATCCGCATTTCTATAGACTTCATCGATTGCCTTGTCCAGGTCATTGAACACTTCTTTGTTCAGTGCATTCAATTTATCAGGACGGTTAATAGTGATCGTGCAGATCCCGCTGTCCGTTTCAACAAGCAATGTATTATACATGTCTATTTTTTTTCAAAAATAGGCAATACATCGCCAGTAACTATGCGGCTTTTTTACTGCGCTTCCTGCGAAGAAAAAACTTATAGACAACAGCGCTGCCGGTTGTAGCGATCACCATCATCAATGTGCCGGTGAGAACGATCTTAAAAAAGAAAAGCATTTCTTCTCTCCACGACATGGGAAAATCAAAAGAGAAGCTGCGAATTACTATATAAACGAGGAAGCAAACGATTGCTGAGGAGGTCATGGCTTTCATCCAGATCCTGTTGCGTTGTTGATCAATAAACCGTCTCATGTAACTAATTTGTCTTTTTAATGAGCGGCGAAGGTAGAGGCGCCGGATATTTTACAGCGGTGCCAGTTAGCAGATAGCGGAAATGATACAACGAATGGCGACAATGAAAGGATAAATGGAGATCACTCATTCAGTACTCTTCAAGCCTGGTGGAGTATGAAGGAACCAATAGGGTTTTCACATGTTTGCTTTTCCAATTCTGCTTATGAAAATTTATAGGTTTTCTGTCCGGCAATACGACAGACTTATAAGGTTTTTTTTGCTTGCTCTTATAAATCCTTACAGCTTTTAAAACTATCCACTGGCCGTATTGTTGTAATAGGTAAAGGGGCCAATAAGGTCAATCCATGTACCTTTGCAGTAAATAACAGTGCGTATGGAAACAACTACGAATAAAAACGAAACCTTTGCTGATATTATAAATGGTGATGTACCGGTGTTGGTGGATTTTTTTGCCGAGTGGTGCGGACCCTGTAAAATGATGAAACCTATTTTACAGGAATTACACAGCAAAATGGGCAGCAAAGTTCGTATCATAAAAATTGATATTGACCGAAGCCCCGCATTGGCAGAAAAACTGCAGATCCAGAGTGTGCCAACATTAATGTTATTTAAGAATGGCAGATCACTATGGCGGCAGGCCGGCGTTTTGCAAGCCTTTCAATTGGAAAAGATCATTGAGCAACACGGAACCAATTAATAACATGCCAGGAAAAAAGATCAGCAGGAGCTATTTATCTTCTACATTAGGCTGTCGTTGTCCACGATGCCGCGACGGAAAATTATTTCAATATCCCGTCAGCGTGAACATGAAAAAGAATATGCAGATGAATAAAGATTGTCCCGTTTGCGGTCAACCCACAGAAATTGAAGTTGGATTTTATTATGGCACCAGCTATGTCAGTTATGCATTGAGCATTGCATTGAGCGTAGCGAGCCTTATTGCATGGTGGGTGATCATAGGACTATCGACTAACGATAATCGCTTTTTTTTCTGGTTGGGTTTTAATGCTGTATTGCTGCTTGTATTGCAGCCCTGGCTCATGCGTGTCAGCCGCAGCATCTGGATATCATGGTTTGTAAAATATGATCCGGAGTGGAAAGATCACCTGCCCGTCGATGTGTCGGAACGAATGAATAAGGAACAGTCGAATAATTGGTAAAAAAATCATCCCTTCGCTATCTTTCACACAGGAATTTTGACCGCCGGAAAGCCCTTTAGTTGCAAAATGTTTGGTATATTAACTTCACTGAACCGTGCCGGTGAAATTAATATGTCATTTCAATGCGCACAGAAAAATTAAAGACAGATTTTACAAGTCTTAAAAAATATGTCACCGGGTTATACGGCAACTACGGGACCCTTGTCCCTGTTGTAAAAGAAGAAACCCAGTCGGAGGAACTGGCATTACTTAAAAGCACCCTTCGAGATGAAAGATTTTTTTTCGTTGTTGACATGACTGTTTTTGAGATGCAGTGTTGCTATGGTTTACAAAAATGGCTTGGCTATTCGGAAAAGGAATTTACGCTAAAGAAGTATTGGGATTCGGTGGTTCATCCTGCCTCCAAGAAATCTTTGCTTCTCGTAATAATGAAAATGTATGAATTGCTGAGTTTAGGAAAATACCCGTTGGAGTTTATGGTTCAGCGGTTCTCCACTAAGATCATTTTGAAACACCGAAATGGAAAGTATTACCAGTTTAAAAAAACTTCTTCCGTTTTTCAATACGATACGAATAACCGGCTGCTGGCATATATGGATGAGTTCACAAAGATCGGCGACCACAATGGCGAAACAGCTACTGAACCCAGAATATACAATGACCGAGGCGAAGATGAAACGCTGAAGAAAGAAGAAATACTGAAGAAGGTGCTCGAAGATTTTATCAGGATGAAAGTGTATTCATTAAAAGAGCTGCAAACGGCCCGTTCAATGGCTTACCGGCCAGACCTTACACAAGCACAATTAGCAAAGGAGAGCGGGTTATCAGTTTATACCATCAAGACATACTGCAAGCGGCTGCTTCTGAAGACCCGTGATTTTTTTAATAAATCAGATGCTGAGATCCCAACCGCCATTGATGCTGCTTTGTTTTTGAAAAAAGAAGGATTGGTGTAAGACAGGTTTTTGTAATACGCAGGGCTACAAAATAACAATTTAATTTTTGGAGTTTTGAAGTAACCAAAATTTTATTGCTATGCTGCCGCCCAATAGAATTTACCGGATACTATCACTTCAAAGATTTTTTTGTGTCCCCGCTTCCCTGGTAAAAATGATACCGGCAGTTGCCCTTTTTATACTTTCCGGTCTTAACGCAATGGCGCAGGATCTAACCGGCGAATGGGAAGGCAAAATTGAAAACCCGGATAACAGTTACGACTACACGCTCTATTTAAAACGAATCAATGATACAGCTTATTACGGAATATCGGTGATCAGGCAAAAGATGAAATTGGTGAGAAACGGTTATTTAAGTCTTGGTAACGCGACTGAAAAAAGACCTAAATACATTAAACGATTAATTGGAAGATTGGAAGGCGGCCGATTCCGGTTTGCTGAATTTCTTCAATTAGAACCGGAAATAAAAAATTATAAACCTTATAGCGCAACGCTGCGTGTGGGCAGCTCAAAGAATAAAACAACATTGACAAAATTCAATGAAAGCAATGCAGTGCAATACGAGCTTGTACGAAGCAGCGAAAAGTTTCCATCTGAATATGTTCAATATGAAATTCCGCCGGAAGGAATTACAATAGAATCGATCAGGTTTGAGAACAAAGAAAATACGGGTAAAGTGAAATTCAATGATGTTGGAAATCTTTTCATCACATTGAAAAATAATCTTGGCATCGCAGAGGATTTCAAAGTAAGTATTGATATTACCAGCGGGGATAGCGGCATCGTTAGCAAGCTGGGGAATGTTGGCTATGTCACGGTCGGTGATAAACCAGACCAGGTGAAAATATCCAATGTCGTTACCGGTTTTTTTGTTCCTGCCGATTCGATACATTTTATTTTCAAAGCGAACATAGAAGGATTCACAATTTATACACGAAATTTTGCTTTACCTACAAGCCCTTTTTTAAAAACGAAGAATGTTGCCATCAATCCCGGCTCTGCTTCTCGACTGAAGATCCTTTCAGCGTATTACGGCTTTAACAACACACATATGCAGCCAGTAAACCGTATGCTGGACTCCGCAGCATTTGCCGGAGATAAAACTGCTATGATGTGGAGCGGGATATTTCAATATTTAGGAAGAAGCGGCTATGTATTAAGTGAAAAGGCAGGAAAAGATAAAGTAAAAATGGTCTACCTTTCCAGCACAGTGGGATCCGAAGCTTGGAATTCACGTGACTTGAAGTCGC
>JADMIO010647515.1_pt1 | contig 21299 bp, 21 predicted proteins | sample 8958161 | NCBI WGS metagenome assembly JADMIO01 (sample SAMN16585339, study PRJNA669376) | soil metagenome | isolation source: Crop rotation soil | place: USA: Cullars Rotation, Alabama | collected 2011
GTGCGGCCGATGCCGCGCGGATCAGCACCGACGAGTCCGCCCGCCATCCCATCGCGACGCCCGCGGATCTTGCTGCGGCGGAGCAATTGCTGGTGCGGACCCCACCCCGGTCCGCGGACGACCCGGTCACGCGAGGCTTGTTTCGCCCGATCTCGGAGCGGCTGACGCAGATGCTGCTCGCGACTCCGATCACGCCGAACCAGGTGTGGACGATCTGCGTGGTCATGGTGGCGCTCGGATGCGGGCTCACGGCACTTCCGGGGATCAGCAAGACGATCGCCGGCGCCGCGGTGATGCTGATCGCGGCCCACCTTCACCGACGTGATGCCGAGATCGCACGGATCAAGCTGCTACCCACGCAATCCGGCGTGTGGCTCGAGATGATCGTCCACGAGCTCTCGACGGCAGGCTACGTGACGGCGCTCGGGCTGCACTGTCACGCGGCCTTCGGCGGAGGCAGCTGGATCGCCGGGACCGCGATCGGCGTGGCGAGCCTCGGCTGGGCGGTCTACTGTCTCTACTTCAACGTGATCGTTGCGGTCGGATCCGGCGACAGCGACGACTACGCTGCGCGGTTCGAGATCGCGCCGGGATCGAGCAGGAGTGCCGTCCGGCTCGCTCCCGTGCGGGCACCCGCGCATGGGCCGGTGCAGGCGATCGCGAGTTATGCCCTGCGGCGCGACTTCATCGCCTGGATCGCGCTGCTGCTGGCCGTGCTTCACGTGACCTACGTCGCATTCTGGCTGCTCGTCATCACCGGCATCGTCGCGGCACTGGTGATGACGATCGATCACCTCCAGCTGCGCAAGCTGCTCCGGTCGATCGCAGACGCCGGCCAGACCATCGAAGCGCCCAGAGCGGCGTAGGCGCACGATCGAACCCCGGCCAGGTCGCTAGCGTGGCGCGCGTTGACACGGCGCAACTCGTCTGTCTACAAACAGGGGTGGTCCGCCGCGTCGTCACAGCGATCTCGACCGTCGTGGTCGCGATCGTGCTCGCGCTGACCGTGCCGGTCTCGCAGCTGCCGACGGTGTCGATCGTCGCGACGTGTTGCTGCCCGGATCCCTCGCAGTGTCACTGCCCCGACCATGACGCGCGCAAGTCCGAGCAGCCCTCGATGCGGGCGTGCCACCGGACCACCCACGCCTTCGTCGCTCCCCAGCTCCCCGCGTTCAGCCCTCCGGTGATCTCGATCGTTGCCGCGCCGGCGCGGACCATCGCCATCGTCGCCTATGCGCTGGCGTCACCGCACGCTCCTCCGCCTCCAGCCCGGCCTGCGGCGCCGTCCTAGCGGGCCTCGCGGCCCCGGGCGTGTTCTGGTGTGTGCGTCGAGCACTGGTTCGTGCGCGCGCATGCGTTGCTTGCTTCCCACTTTCATCCAAGGATCTTCATGCGTTCTCTCATCGTGTCTTCGCTCCTCGTGACGGCTCTGTGTCTCCCCGCGTGTGGCGGCTCGGACGATGCCGAATCCTTCGCCACGCTCCAGGATTGTTACGACGATCACCACAACGAGGAGGCCCTGCCGGTGCTCGAGGCGATCGCGGTGTGCTGCCTCGACCACCCGATCGCGGGCGTGAGCCCGGCGTGCAAGGACACCCAGGCGGCGTGCGAGGCGTTCGTCGACGCCGAGCTCGACGCCAGCGTGTCCGCGGCGGACATCACGGCCGCGTGCGCGGACTACATCAGCCAGAAGGACATGTAGCTCGTACGATGAAGGTGGCGAACCGGATCGGCCTGGCAGTGCTGTGCGGTCTGATCCCGCACCGCGCGCTGGCCGATCACGATCACGGCGGCGGCCATGCGGCGACGAGCCATGGCTTGCCGTACGAGGCGAGCGTCCAGCTGGTCGGCGCGCGGTTCGACACGATGAGCTTTCTCGGGGACTACCAGGGCCTCGTGCCCGCCACGCAGTGGACACGCGGTCGGCTCGGTGCTTCGGTCAGCCTCGGGCTGTACCGGCTGACCGAGAATGGCCGCGTGCTCCACGGCATCGGTGATGCGATGCTCGCGGCCAGTGTCACCGGCCTGACGCGGGGCTCTGCCCGGCTCGGCATCTCCGCGGCGGTCTCCCTGCCGACCGGCGATCACAACGTCGGGCTCGGAATGGGCCACCTGATGGTGATGCCGAGCGTATGGGGCAGCTGGATGCTACAAGCCCTGATGATCGATGCGTCACTCGGGTACGCGGCCGCGATCGGCGGTGACACGCATCACGATCACGGCGCGTGGCCGCTGGTGGCGCCGATGAATCCGCAGGAGCTGACGTGGAGTGGGAGTGCGTTGGCCGCGCTGGGAAAAGCGATCCATGCTGGGATTCATGCCAGTGGCGGTGTCGCGATCGGCGCGGGACAGGATCGCGTGGTGATCGGCGCGCGCGCGATCTGGACCGCAGGCCGGTTCGAGACGGTCGGGGAGCTGCAGACCGGGCTCGTCGGCGATCCCTTCACCATTCGCGGGGTGCTTGCCACCGCGGTTCACTTCTGAGGAAACACCATGCGGCTAGTCTCTACCTTCACGGTCGTCCTGCTCGCTGGTTGTCCGGCATCGCCGGAGCCGACCGGGACGGTGTGTCCGGATCCAGACCCAGGCGACCTCACCTATGACGGCGCCGATGGCTTCGGCAAGAAGTTCATGGACGACTACTGCACCATCTGCCACAGCAGCACGCTGCCGCACTCCAAACGCAACGGCGCACCGCTGTATCACGACTACGATTCGTTACTCGGCGTGCTGCGAACACCCGACCACATCGACGAGGAGGCGGGCTTTGGGCCCAAGGCTCAGAACTCGCTGATGCCGCCCGATGAATGCCCGACGACGGCCGGCGGCAAGCTCGACACCGCGTGCAAGCAGCCGAGCGACGCAGAGCGCGAGAAGCTGTCGAAGTGGATCGCATGCGAGCGGAACCGCCCGCACACGTTCTGACTATTCGTAGCGCTTGATGATGTGGAAGCCGTAGTCGGACTGCACCACGCCGACCTCGCCGACGTTGAGCCGCAGCGAGAGCTGGCGGAACTCGATCACGAGCTGGGCATCGGGGGTGACCGTGAACGGCCGACCGGTCGCGGCGCTGCCCTTGTCCTCGGACTTGGCCTTCATGATCACGTCGAAGTCGCCGCCGCCCTTGAGCTGGCCGAGCAGCGATTTCACTTCGGCCTCTGCCTGGGGCTTGGTGCGCTGCGCGGCGCGCGGATCGATGCCGCCCTGAAACGCATCCGCGAGATCCTTCCACGAGACCAGGATGTGCTTGACGCTCGCTGTATTTGCCAGCGGCTCGCGCGCCAGGATGTCGGCCGAGACGACTGATGAGGGCGGCACGACCACCTCGTTGCCACCGATCCGGTTGTTCATCGTCGGGCCGCCCTTCGCCCCAGGTCCGCAGGCAGCGAGCACGGCAGCGATCACGAGACACTTCATGCGCCGACGCTATCACGCGACGTTTTGTCAGGCACGATGACGTCGAAGTTCCGCAGATCGACCACGAACATGCCATCAGGCAACGTCTTGAGGGTGTCCTGGAGTCTGAACCCGATCTTGATGTCCGTGTCCTCGTAGCGATGGATCGAGTGGACGCTCTGCATCGTCACGTTGTCGGTGCCGGTCATCGCGACGTACAGCTCGAGCTCGGCCTTCGCGAGGCCAGCAGCATCGAGGCCGCGCAGCGGGCTGGTGTCATCGATCGCGTGCATCACCGTCCACCCGCGGGTCATCCCGACCTGGCGATCGCGGACCAGGCTCAGATCATGGGCCTTGTAGAACGTCTCGCCCTCGGCGGTGAGCGTGGTCATCACGGCCACGACATGGAGCTGCGCCTCGACGATCACGTTGCTGCGCCGGTTACCGATCCGGAACATCAACGTCGGCTTGCCGTCGAACGGGGTGATCACCGCATGCCTGGAGAACGCGACCCGCGTGGTCGGGCGCGAGAACTTGGTGAACACGAGGCCTGTCGCGAGCGCGGTCACGATGATCCCGACCATCGATTCGACGATCATCAGCGAGTTGGCGGCGACGCCCACGGGATGCATCACGCCGTAGCCGATCGTCGCCATCGTCTGGACGCTGAACGACAGCGCATCGAGCAGCGTGCCGTTGGCGCCCTCGACCCCGTCGACGATCAGATAGCCCAATGCGAACACGACGTTGACAGCAAAGAACGCGATCGCGATCAGCGACAGCGAAGCCCACCACGGCAGGCGCAGGAACGTGTGGTAGGCGTCGCGGAGCAGCTGGCGCTCGTCACCGACCACGTAGAACGACGTTCCTTGCTGGTGGACCTTGCGGGCCCCGCGCGGTGGTACCGACACTGGCATGCCGCGATCGTGAAACCTCGCGCGGTGCGGGACCAGTTTTTGTGGCAGGGTCCCCCCATGAGCGACGACATCAGCATGAACCAGCTCGTCGACCTGCTGCCGCCGAGGATCTGGTACCTGACCTCGAACGGCCAGGACATGTGGTGTCGCCGGCCCTACGGGTTTCTGTTCTCGAACGGCCAGGCAGCGGAGGCCTTCGCGAAGACCCAGGGTACCGGCGAGGATCTGTTCGCGATCGGCCTCGATGCCGGCGCGCTGCTGTCCGACGAGATGCTATCGGGGCTGCGCGATAGCGCGGTCACCCGGTTGTTCATCGACCCGGCGGTCGACGCCGAGACCGGTGACGTCCACGGCAAGATCCTCCGCCTGTCCCCGCTGACCTGAGCTGGTCTCGAGTCACGGCAAGAGCCAGGCGCCATCTGCGGCGTGCGGCCAGTCGCCCGAATCGAGGACCTCGAAGGCGCCCCCGGGGTGCTTGCGTGCGACCAGCCAGTCCTGCCCACCGTGCCGCACCGAGTTGATGTCGATCAGATCGCGCTCGTCGGCCGCGGTGTACACCGCGATCCCGTGTGCCGGATCATCGCGGAGGAACCGGCACGCGATCAACACGAGGTGCTCGCCGGTGAACGTACGGGTGCCCAGCGTGATCTCCTGCCGCCCGACCTTCCATCCTCCCGCGGCGATCACCTCGGCGATCACGGGGTTCGTCGTGGCGGAGCCGTACGCCACCAGGTTGTGACCGGCCTGTTCGGTGAGGGTCCGGGTCGAAGCCACCACCTGGGGCGCCCTGGGGGCGAACCGGGTCGCGATGCCCGCGGCGTAGCCGGTGACCTGCTTGTCGGGCGAGGCGGGCAGTACCCACACCGGATCGCGCTCGATCACGGCATTGACGGGCCCGAGGAACGGGATCGGTGGCAGGCCGTGCGCGTACTGCGCCGCGACCCCTTCGAAGAACTCGATCACCTTGGGCATGTACGCATCGAAGCTGCCGTAGCTCGCGCGATCGCGTCGGTACCTGCGCAGCACCTCCGTGAGCTCGGTGATCCACAGAAACGAGCGCCGGATCTCGCCGCGTGCAGCGGTCGCGCCCGCGATGTCGCCCTTGCGTTCGCGCAGGTACAGCACGGTGGTGGCGCGCACGCCCGATTCGTTCAGCATCGTGTCCCAGGTCGCGTACGCCTGGGCGCGCATCGCTTGCTCGACGTGCGGGTACAGCTTGGTGCCGGCGGGCTCGAGCGCGGCGCGGTGCCTGGCGAACAGCGGGTTGATGTACGAGTGCGCCATCTCGTGGATCACCAGTCCGATCGAATCGTCATCCGTCGCCGGCATCCCGGTGGCCTGCTCGATCCCGATCAGCTGGTAGATCTCGAGCGTTCCATCGGGCAGCATCGCGCGGACGCCGTAGCTCGCCGGTCCGTTGACCGCACATGGCACCACGACATAACGCGCCTTGGTTCGCGCGCCGAACAGCTCGTCGAACCAGCCCACCGGGTTCTCCGCATCGATGAACGTCCGCAACGTGGTCGCGACCTTGCGGTGGTAGGGCGCGTTGGCCACGAGGAAGTCATCGAGCTTCGTCACCTCCGCGAAATCGCGCAGTGCGGCTGCGTACCCGGCTGTGTCAACGCCTGTCCACCGCGGGTCGAGCACCGCGAGCTCGTCATGGCTGACGATTGCGAGGTTTGCGTCCAGGTGCACCGCGAGGATCATCGGCGCGTCGTACGAGATGCCGTGGTCGGCGCGCAGCTTGCGCGTCGCCGCGATCGCCGGATGCGCCGCGAACGGCTTGAACCAGGCATCGACGGCCGCGAGGTACGGGGTGTGCGGCGCCTGGGTGTACTCGGGCGCGCCCGAGAGCCGCTGCACGATCGAGACGAGCTCGATCCTCCGGTCGACCCGGACGTCCGTGGCAGCGCGGGTGAGCCTCGCGGGCATCACCGGCTTCGCGACGGTCGGCTCGTCGTGGGTGGGCGGCGGTGTCGACGAGCCGGATCCGCATCCGGCGAGCAGCGCGAGCACAGCGAGGGAGCGCACCTGCCGAAGGTAGCGCGAGCAGCGGTCGCAGAGGTGCGGCGGTGGTCAGTCGTTGCCAGTGCCTGCCGCCCGAGATCCACGCGCGGCTCGTTATCGTGCGCGCCATGTCCATGAACCTGAGAGCGGCGACGATCATGTTGGCCGTGGCCGTGTCAGCGTGTGGCACGAGCGACGAGGGGCTTCCTCCGAGCGCGGTGTGCCACGACACCGCGCAGTGCGAGAGCTCGCTCAGTTGCCTCGACGTCGCGACGGTCACGTCGACGTCCTGCACGGTCGTCGGCAAGAGCTGCACGATCACCTGCCTCGATGACACCGGATGCGCGGAGCTCGGCGAGAACTTCAAGTGCTTCGCGGGTTGCGGCACCGAGAAGACGTGCGGCGCGACAGCGTCGCAGTGATCGGCGAGCGAGCGGCGCTGATGACCGGGCGGTAGCGGTGTGGTGGATCAGGACAACAGCGCGAGCAGATCGTCGCGGGTGATCGCGGCGGCGCCACCAGCGTCGGAGAGTGCGGCATCGGCGAGTAGCCGCTTGCGGGCCTGCAGCTCGAGGATGCGCTCCTCGACCGTGTCGCGCGCGACCATCCGGTACACCATCACCGGCTTGTCCTGGCCGATACGATGAGCGCGATCGGCGGCCTGATCCTCGACCGCGGGGTTCCACCACGGATCGACGAGGAACACGTGATCGGCTGCGGTGAGGTTGAGGCCCGTGCCACCCGCCTTGAGTGACAGCAGCATCACCGGCGGACCCTGTTCGTCCTGGAATTCGCCGACCACGCTGCCGCGATCGACCGTCGAGCCATCGAGGCGCACGAACTTGATCCCGGCCTCGGTGAGGTGCGGCTCGATCAGATCGAGCAGCGAGGTCCACTGCGAGAACACCAGCGCGCGGTGACCATCCGCGACGGCATCCTGCAGCGCCTCGAGCAACCGCTCGAGCTTCGATGAGGACTGCGGCGTCTGGCCGCCGCGCAGGCCGGTCGGCAGCAGTGCCGTGTGACACGCCGCCTGCCGCAAGCGCAGCAGGGCCTCGAGAGCGGCCATCACACCGCCGCCCGCCGCCAGCATCGCGACGATCTCGCGCTGGGTCGCCGCGCGGATCGCGTCGTACGTGACGCGCTCGGCCTCGTCGAGCTCGACGTACATCACGGCATCGGTCCGCGGTGGCAGCTCGCGCGCGACCTCGGACTTCATGCGGCGGAGCACGAACGGCCGGATCCGCTCGCGCAGCCGGGCGGCCGCGGCGCTATCGCCTTGCCCGATCGGCTCGGCCCAGCGATCAGCGAAGTCGGTGCGTCCCGCGAGCAGGCCGGGGTTGGTGAAGTGGAGCTGGCTCCACAGCTCGTCGAGCCGGTTCTCGATCGGCGTTCCAGACAGCGTCAGCTTCCACTGCGCCTTGAGCTTGTACGCGGCGCGCGCGACCTGGCTATCGGGGTTCTTGATGGTCTGGGACTCGTCGAGGATCACGGTGTCCCACGGGATGCTCGCGAGCACCTCGGTGTCGTTGCGCAGGATCGGATAGCTCGTCAGCACGATGTCCGCGGACGTGTCGAGGGCGCGCCGGGCACCGTGATACGTCGAGATCGTCAGGTCGGGGCGGAACTTGCGGGTCTCCGCGAGCCAGTTGAACAGTACGCTGGTGGGCGACACCACGAGAGTCTTGGTCTTGCCGGGCTCGCGGATCGCCGCGAGTGCCTGGATCGTCTTGCCGAGGCCCATGTCATCAGCCAGCACGCAGCCGAGCCCTGCCTCGCGGCAGAACACCAGCCAGTCGACGCCGCGCTGCTGATACGGGCGGAGCTCGCCGACGAAGCCGGAGGCCGCCGCAACGACCGGGATCCCGATGAAGCCGTCGAGCAGCGGCCGCAGGCGATCGAGCTCGGGCGGCGGTGGCTCGTCGAGCTCTTCGCACAGCCGCGCGAGATCCGGCAGCGCGTACATCGGAACCTTGTGATCGTCACCGCGCGACGCGAGCAGATCGGCGACTCGATCGCCGTGCTTGTCGAACCACGTCATCGGAACGCGGCCCCAGCCGCCACCGTTGAGTGGCACGAGCTCGACGCCGGCTTGCCACGCGCGCAGCGCCGCGCCGATCGACGCGGTCCGCCCACCGCCCGAGATCTCGACGTCGAGCTTCGCACCGTCGATCATGATGTTCGCGTCGAGGATGATCGCCTTCGCGGCGTTGCCGGAGCGAGCGTCGGTGCGGACCCAGCCGGCCAGGCCGCGCTGCATCGCGAATGCTTCCTTGCCGGTGACCTCGACGCGGCGGCCGGGAACCAGGTTGAGCTCGTCACGCAGCCGGTGCATCAGGCGCCGCTCGGAATCCTGATCGCGGATCGGTAGCGCGCCGTTCAGGTGAACCAGCGTGTTGCCGTCGACGCGTGCCCTCGGCGGGTCGCCGTAGACCAGCAGCGGGAACACGATCAATCGATCGCCGTCCTGCTCGACCTCGAACGCCATCCGCGGCGTCTCGCGCGCGCCCATCGGCGGTAGCACGGTCGCGCGTACGTCGATGTCGATCCGCGCGGCGAGTGCGGGTAGCGTCTTGCCGATCAACTCCGGGAACGCGGAGCGCGGAACGTCGAACGTCTGCGGCAGCTTCTCGAGGCGCGCGCCGGACAGATCGACGGCACCGACTGGGCGGAGCACGTTGTCGGCTGTGCGGACGACGCCGATCGCCGCGATCTCGCGCACGGCACGGTCTGCCTCGATCCGCACCCGCACGCCGTTCTTGCCGTCCTCGACGATCGCGCGCGGCATCACTGGATCTGCGCTGGTCGTCACCGGCTCGCCGCGCCAGTGGACGTCGCGCGCGTCGGCGAGCACGGCGAGCAGCCGATCGAGTCGCTCACCGGTGATCGCGCCGCCGCGAACCCCGATCAGCTTGTCCGCGGTGAGGTCGGCCTGGATGGTCGCGATGTGCGAGGCCTTGCCCTTGGCAACCATCGACAACAGCGATCCCGACATCGGCTCGGTGCGATCACCGCGTACCAGCACGCGCTCGACCAGGACCCCGGCGGGATCGGGCGACAGCAAATATCGGATCGGTGCACCGACGACGGCGGACTTCGGCAGCTCGCCATCGCTCTGCTCGGTGGCGAGCACGGCCGCGACCACGTGCGAGCACACGGCCTCGCGGCTGGTGCAGTCGCATTCCCACTCACCTTGCTTGGGGTTGAGCAGGACCTCGAACGGGGTGGGGCGGCCGGGCACCCGGACCTCGAGCTCGAGCTCGTCGCCACGCTGAACCCGTCCGGTGACCCGGCCTTCGCGCGCAAGAGTGACGCCTTGGGACCACGTGCGCTCGGTCGCTTTACCGCGGACCGCATCGCGAACTGCAACCAGCACAGGGGCCTATAGCACGGCCAGGGCCGCGGACGAAGCCATGGTACCCTCGCGTTCATGGCCGGGGATCCTGCCGAGGACGCAGCGCAGGACGTTGCTCTGGTGGCACAGATGGCGGCCGGGGACGCCGAGGCCCTGTCTCGGCTCTACGAGAGGCATTCGGCACTGCTCCTGGGCCTGGCGATCCGGATCGTGCGCGATCGGACCGAGGCCGAGGATCTCCTACACGACGTGTTTCTCGAGGCCTGGCGGGCGGCCAAAGACTTCGATCCAGCCCGCGGCCGCGTTCGTACCTGGTTGGCCATCCGCATGCGTTCCCGGGCCCTAGATCTGCTGAAGTCGTCCCGGGTGTCTCGCAACGCCGGTGACGCCGGGCTCGACCGGCTGGTCGACGATGGGGAGGGCCGCGCCGCATCGTCGGACCATGCGCGGGTTCGCGCGGCGCTCGGTGAGCTCGGACCCGAACAGCGGACGGTGCTCGAGCTCGCCTACTTCGAGGGGCTGTCCTGCTCCGAGATCGCGGAGCGCGCGGCGATCCCGGTCGGAACCGTGAAGTCGCGGATGGCGGCAGGGCTCGAACGGCTGCGCATCGGCATGGTCCCGCGCGCGCGGCCCAGTGGAGTGTCGTCGTGAGTACCGATGTCCGCGCCTGGCTGCCGCTCTATGCGCTGGGCGTGCTGGCTCCCGACGAGGCGGATCAGGTCGAACGCGCGGTCGCGGCGGACCCCGCGCTCGCCGCCGAGCTGGCGTCGTATCAGCTCACCACCGAGCAGCTGGTCGCTCGGGTCCGGCCGTCGGTCGACGTCAAGGCGCGCTTGATGGCCTCGGTAGGGGCGGGCAGGTACGAACGTCACGCGCGACGGATGGGGTCCTTGTTCGATGTCTCCGCCGAGCGCGCGCACCAGCTGCTCGGCCTGATCGAGCGCCCGGCCTCGTGGCAGGCGCAGATGCCCGGGATCGAGCTCATCCACTTCGCGGGCGGACCGGCCTACGCGGAAGCCGATTGCGGTTTCATCCGGATCGCACCGGGCACGACGTTCCCGTGGCACACCCACAAAGGTGAGGAGGTGTCGCTGATCATCGCGGGCATCCTCCGCGATCACACGGGCAAGCTGCTGCGCCCCGGCGACGAGCTGGTGCAGGTCCAGGCCAGCGAGCACTCGATCACGCCGGCCGGTGACGAGGAGGTCATCTTCGCCGCCCGGGCGATGAACGGCATCGAAGTTGCGGGTGTCCCGGCACGCCCCGGCCGCGGTTGACGTCTGCAGTCGCGATGGCGGTGAGGCAGAACTGCCATGTACGTGTACGTGCTCGTGACCGAGCATGCCGGCGTTCAATCAGCGTTGCCCGCGCGAGCCTCGAGGTGCGCCGCGGGTGTAAGATGGTCCCATGAGTAACGACGATGGCTTGCGGGTGGTCGGGACCATCCGCAGCATCGAGTTGCACACGCTGACCACGAAGTTTCAGAACGTCAGCTCGCGTCAGGTCACCAAGATCCAGCTCGATATCGAGCGCGCGATCGACGAAGAGGGCGAGGAGCTCGACGTCGTCAATCTGAACGATCTGTTGTTCCAGGGACCGGCCGAGCTGATCCCGCGGTTCTCCGCCGGCGATCGCGTCGAGATCGTGACGAGCCCCGAGTCGAGCTTCCACATCACCAGCATCCGCCCCGCGCTGCTGTCGTAGGGAAGTAGCCCGGTCGGGCTCGGGCTACAGCACGCGAACGAGCCCGACGATCGCGAATCCCACGAGCAGGACCAGCGCGATCCGCGGGATCCAGCGCACCGCGGCATGGTCGGCGCGGATCCGCGACACCCCGCGCGCGAGCAAGGTGAACCACAGCGCCGAGCCGAGGCCGACGCTGCCGCCGATCACGAGGCCCACCGGGCTCGTCGCGCCGGGCCAAACTGCGGTCGCCACCGCGACCCAGGCGCCCAGCGCACCCGGGTTGGGCAGCGTGAGCGCAGCACCGATGAGCGCGCCGCGGCCGAAGCCACCGGGCGTCCGGGCGCCGTCACGGTGAGCTCCGAGGTGACGCCGCCACGCCACCGCCGCGTAGCTGACGATCACCATCGCCGCGGCGATCGCGAGCGCGCGGATCCACTCGGGATGCGAGGTCACGGCGCGCCCGACCCCGACGAACGCCAGCGACGCATGTACGGCGTCGGCAGCAGCGCCGCCGACCGCGATGCCGCTGGCATGGCGCACGTGCTTGCCGGCCGCGGCGTCGATGATCGCCACGTTGATCACGCCCAGCGGCATCCCGGTGACCACGCCGAGGCCGAATCCGAGGCCGGCCGCGGCGACGAGGCTCACCAGACGATCGTTTTCTCGTTCGTGTCCTTGCCGCCGTAGATCGTGATGTCGATCAGCTTGGCCGGCTTGCCCTTGGGCCCCACGGCCTTGACCTTGTGAGGACCCGGCGGCAGCGGCAGCTTTGTCATCGGGGTCTCGCCGATGTTCTTGCCGTCGATGTAGATCGTCGTCGTCACACTCGCATCGATCGTGAAGTAGCCGAACCGCGACACGGCGACGATATCGTCCTTGGTCATCCCGTCGCCGGCATCGGGCTGCACGACGACGGGCCTGCGCACGGCGGCATCCGCGGGCACGGCGGCGACCGAGCTGGTGGTACCGCCGTCCCGGTTGACCAGCACGAAGGCGCCGGCGCCCACGAGGCTGATCGCGACGAGCAGGATCACCACGTTGCGCAACCCTCGCCAGCGATGCGAGCGCAGCAGATCCGTGTCCGGGTTCGCCATCCACGAGTCGACCGGCACCGTCGTCGACAGGTCGATCACGCCGAGTGGAACCGCCGGGGTCTGCGCCGGCGACACGATCATCGAGGGCACTAGCGGCATCGGCCCGGTGGGCTGCTGCGGCCGCGACTGGCCACCCGCGGGCGTTCCGAGCTCGCCGCTGCGCGGCAGGATCGGGGGCGGGGTGGGGCGGCTGACGGGGACCGCCGCAGGTGACACCCCGCCGACCGGCCCGGGTTCGTCGGCGGCCTTGAGGATCTCGTCGCGGGCCGCCATCTCGTCGCCGAAGTCGGTGAACAGCAGCCGCGCGAGATCGTTGGTCGAGGCCGGGCCGCCATGGATCGCGACCGAGCTGCGGATCGCCTCTCCGAACGCGAGCGCGGTATCGAACCGGCCGTTGGGATCACGCGCCATGGCCTGGACGAGAGCTGCGCGCATGCCGGGCGGGATGTCGGGCCGGCGCTCGCGAATGTCGGGGATCGGCTCCTCGGTGATCGCCTTGAACGTGAGGAAGTCGGAGTCGCGATGGAACAGCCGCTTGATCGCGAGCATCTCGTACATCACGATCGCCAGCGCGAACACGTCACTCCTCCGATCGAGCGGCTTGCCGAGGATCTGCTCGGGCGACATGTACGCGTTCTTGCCCTTGACCGTTCCGGTGCGGGTGCGCGAGTTCGCGCCGCGCGCCTTGGCGATCCCGAAATCGAGGAGCTTCACGGTGCCATCGCCGCACACCATCATGTTCGGCGGCGACACGTCGCGATGGACGACGTTGAGCAACGCCCCGTCGGGGGTGCGCGCCTCGTGCGCCGCGTGCAGGCCCTCACACGCCTGCGCGATGATCCCGGCGACGACGCGGAAGTCGAGCATCTTCTGCGCCTTCGACAGGCGCGTCATCATCCGCGACAGCGCGACGCCGTGGAGATACTCCATCGCGATGAACCACGTCCCCGCGTACTCGCCAAACGCGTGGACCTGACACACGTTCTTGTGGACGAGCTGGCTCGCGAGGTCCGCTTCATCGCGGAACATCGTCACGAAGTGATCGTCCTCGGCGAGGTGCGGGAGGATCCGCTTGAGCACGAGCAGGTCCTGGGCCCCCTGGCCGGTGCGACGGGCCAGAAAGATCTCGGCCATGCCGCCAGTCGCGAGCTTCGCGATCAGCTGGTAGCTGCCGAAATCCCTGGCGTCCCGAGGGACCAACGTCCCCGCCGGAATGGTCACGCTGTCTAGTATGCCCGAGGAATTTCCCGGATTTAAGCCCGAGCTGACACAGACCGCCGGGTTTGATCGTCCCGGATCGATCTGGACCCGGCCGTGGCGTGCGTCGGAGGGGCGAACCCCCCGTAACGGCGAAGAAACGCGGCCGGGTGGGTCATGAACGTGTCACGTGTTCGGGCAACCCGTGCTGTAACCCTGACAGGGAGCTGGCCGTGCGGGAGCAGCGATCCCTCACACTGGATGGATGCCGTCTCACGTGGCTCCCAGTCAAGAACGCCCGAGACTGCGCGACAACTATCCGTTCTGGTTGGTGCACATCGTCGGCGTGGTCGGCGCCGTATGGATCGGCTGGAGCTCGACCGCCTGTGCCTGGCTGGTGGGCAGCTACCTGGTGCGGATGTTCGCGATCACCGGCGGTTATCATCGCTACTTCGCGCACCGCACGTACAAGACCAGCCGCGTGTTCCAGCTGATCCTCGCTCTGCTGGCCATGAGCAGCGCGCAGCAGGGCCCGCTGTGGTGGGCCGCTCATCACCGCAACCACCACAAGCACTCGGACGAGCCCGAGGACACTCACTCTCCGCGGCAGCGCGGCTTCTGGTGGTCGCACATGTTCTGGATCTTTGCCCCGCGCAATCGGGTCCCGGCCGAGCCCATGAAGGACTTCGCGCGCTACCCGGAGCTTGCGTGGCTCGAGCGTCACGATCTGCTGATCGCGGTTGCGTGGGGCTTCGTGATCTACGGCGTCGGCGGCGCGACCGCGCTGTTCTGGGGCCACTTCGTGTCGCTCATCGTCGCGTGGCACGTCACGTTCTGCATCAACTCGCTCGCCCATGTGTGGGGGACCAGGCCGTACGAGACCAGCGACGACTCGCGCAACAATGCCGTGCTCGCGGTGCTCACGCTCGGAGAGGGCTGGCACAACAATCACCACCACTATCAGCGGACCGCGCGCCAGGGCTTCCGCTGGTGGCAGCTCGACATCACGTTCTATCTGCTCAAGGTGCTCGAGGCGGTGCGGATCGTGTGGGACGTCGAAGGCGTGCCCCGGCACATCCGTGATGCGACGCCGGCTCCCGCGCGTGCGCGGCTCGCGATCCCAGCCGCTCCACCTACGGCCTGATCGCGGCGCTACTGCACCGATGCGGCGCCGCGCGTCGTCGACGTGTTGTTGTCGATCAGGCTGGGACTGAGCGTCGTGCCGAGGTTGATCACGATGCTGCCGGTGTAGGTGTAGAACCGGATCCGGCCAACGCCGCCGCCGCCCGCGCCGCTCTGCGCCCGGTCCTCGCCGCTCTGACCCGCGAGCGAGCCTCGCGCGCCGCCATCGCCCCCTTTGCCGCCCGTCACCGAGCCGGCCGAACCGCCACCGGCCTTGGTCGCGCTGAGGTGGGAATCGCCGCCGTCCTTGCCGTCCTTGCCGCCGGCGCCACCGCCGCCGTTGACGGCGAGCACGCTGTTCGACAGCTCGATGATAGGTGCTTCGATCAAGATCGTGCCGCCTGCGCCGCCTCCCCCACCACAGTCGCTGGCGCCGCGGCCGCCACACCCGCCGGCGTTGATGCCGCCAGCCACGCCCAGGCCTTCGATCCGGATCGTGCCGTTCGCGGCGAGCTGGATCGCACCGCCACCACCGCCGCCCTCGCCATCGCCGCCGCCACCGCCACCGCCACCGCGCAGGGTCGTGATCGTGGGATCGCCAAACGAAGCGCCGCCGTTGGTGGCACCCCCGGCGCGCCCGCCGGCAGCGCCACCGCCGCCACCGCCGCCGCCGGTGCAGGTGCCGCCGGTGGTCGCGCCAGCCCCACCACCGCCGGATCCTGGGCCCGCGGTGTCGTCGTTGCCACCCGGTTGGGCCCCGGGCCCCGCGGCGGTGCCGGAACACGTGCCGCGGACGTCGATCTCGGCGACCGTGTCGATCCGGGTGACCGAGACCAGCGCCACGGCATTGATACCGCGCACGTTGACCAGCCCCTGGAGCGTGAGCTTGTTGAACCGGAACACGCCGACGTGGTTGGCGACGTGAAACTCGATGCCGTTGATGAGGCCGGTGCCCGCGGGGCGAACGTTCGAGATCTCGCCGGAGTCGCTGTCGATCGTCTGCGTGTTGATCGTGATGTCACCGAGGCCCGGGCTCGGATCGAGATCCGTGGGAGTCACCCCGCCGCCGTGCGGCTGCAGCTTGGCGCAGTGCGGCTGGCCAGCGGACGAGCACCCCCACGCGCAGGCCTCGTCGGTCGGTAGCGAGCCCGGGCTGGTGCACGTCCGCAACGTGGTCTCGACGCACACCGCCTCCACCACCTGACAGCCGCCGGCGTCCGGCACGTAGGCGTCCGCGGTGACGGCACCGCCGGTTCCGGGTTCCTCCGTCGGCTCCGTCACGTCGAGCGTGCTGATCGCGAAGCCACACGCCGAGGCGAAGGCAATCACGATCACGCGCATCCGCATCGGTCGCCGCATGCCCCTCGACGGTAACACGGCCGGATCGCTGCGATCTGTGATAGTTCGCGCGCCCGCGTTGCGCACAGCGTCGAGGCGGCGGGATCGGCACTAGCCCGCGATCGGGGGCGGGGCGACCACGTAGTCGAAGTACGCGTTCGGATTGCCGGACTTGCCATCCATCGCGGCGCGCGCGACGTTGAACATCTCCCGGGCGGTGACGTAGTGGAGGGAGTCCCCGGGGCGCATCTGCTCCCTCAGGGCGGTGTGCAGCGCCTGGCCTCCGTCGCCGAGGACCGAGCTCGCCGTCTTCTCGATCGCACCGTGGGTGTGGACCTTGACGAACACCCACTCCGGACGGCCGGTGATGTGGATGCCTTGATCGATCCAGGTCGCGACCCGTGCTGCGGTCGCGGGATCGTCGCCCGTGATGGCGCCGTTCTCGATCCGGATCGCGCGGCCCTTGCGCGCGATCGCGAGGGGACCGGTGATCATCAGCAGGCGATCGTCGTGGTGCACGCCGACCTCGGCACGCTCGCCGTGCTCGTAGCACCGCCGCTTGGTCAGATCTCCGATCGGCCAGTAGATCTGATTGACCTTGTCGGGCTGACACGGATCCGGGGCCGACGGGAACGTCAGGTCGACGTAGCACCCGAGCTGATGCAGCATCACGAGCTCGTCATCGACGCCACACCACTTGCCGTCGGGGCGGCCGTTCGCGAGGCTCCAGTTGCCGTGGATGAACGCCCAGCGAAGACCGCCGCGCCCGTCGCGCGACAGATGGCCGTGCTCGGAGAACGTCTTCAGGTGGTGCTCGATCCGCGGCGCCAGACTCGCTGCGGTGTCGCCATCGTGATGGAGGTGAAACTCGACTTCACCGAAACCCTGGCGCACCAGCTTGCCGAGCTGATCGAGCGTGTGCGGACGATACTCCTCCCCGGGGAAGAACCAGCCGTGGCGCGGCGGCCTCCCGTCGCTGTCGCGGAAGGCTCCGAGTACGGGATAGCGATCGACCCACGTGTCGACGCGCGCCTTGCCGACCTCGTCCGAAGCGCCGCCCCACAGCGGCTCGTAGTGATCACACAGCGCGAACAGGATGTGTCGAGGTTCGCGCCCACGTGACGCGCGCGCACGCCTGACGAGGTGGCGACCGTAGTCCCGGAGCCAGTATTGAAGGTTCTTTTTGCGAAGGCGAGCGAGCACGCGACCTGCATGTTAGACCGGAAACCGCGTGATCGACCTCTATGGCCCACTGCTCGAGAAGGCAATTTTTCCAGCCTACGAGGCTGCGCGAGGTCGCCCTACCGTCCCCCTACTCAAGTTCCTCCTCGGGACCGAGCGGTTATCGCACGCGGAGCTCGTCGACCTGCAGGTCGGCCTGCTCCGCCGGCTCGTCCGCCACGCCTACACCCACACCACCTACTATCGCGGCCTGCTCGACTCCCGTGGTCTACGTCCGGAGGAGTTCGATTCCCTCGACGCGTTGCATGCCTTGCCGCTGCTCGATCGCGACCTGACCACCACGACGCTCGATGGGCGCACGGCCAGCGCGCCACCCCGCTGGGTGATCAAGAAGACGACGAGCGGCACCACGGGCCAGCCCGTCGTCGTGAGGTACAACGCCGAATCGCGCTACTGGCGCGACGCGACCCGGTGGCGCGGTTACGGCTGGGCCAACTATCGGATCGGGATGCGCGCGATGCACTACTGGGGCGCTGGTCCGCCGGCGCACAGCTGGGTCAAGCGTCGCAAGATCGCCCTGGATCGTGCCGTCAAGCGCGACCTCCACATCGACTGCACGCCGCGCAGCCCGCAGGCGCTAGGTGCGGCGGTGCAGGCGCTGCGCAAGCTCCAACCGCACGTGATCGTCGCGTACTCGTCGGGTGCGGCCGCGCTCGCGCACTACATCAACGCGCAAGATCTGCGCGACTGGCCGGCAATTCCGGTGCTGGTGGGCGCCGAGCGGCTGTGGCCGCACGACCGCGCCGCGATCGAGAAGGCGCTCGGCCCGGCGTTCGAGACCTATGGGTGCCGCGAGGTGATGATGATCGGCTCGGAGTGCGAGATGCACGATGGCCTGCACACCTCGATGGAGACGATGATCGTCGAGCTCGTGGTCCGTGGGCCAGATGGCAGCGTTCGAGCCGCGCGACCCGGCGAGACCGGCGAGGTGACGATCACCGATCTGCACAACCTCGCGTGTCCGATGATCCGCTACGTCACCGGTGATGTGGCGGTGGCGCGCGCACCCTCCCGGTGCAAGTGCGGGCGCGGGCTCGCGCTGATAGGGCCGATCGAGGGCCGGGTCACCGAGACCCTGCGTGATGGTCACGGCAACCCGGTGGGTGGCCTGGTGTTCAATATCCTGTTCGGCGTGATGGACCACGTCGCGCGAAAGTTTCAGGTGATCCAGAAGCTCGACGGCAGCGTCGTCTTGAATGTGGTCCCCAAGGAGGGCCGCGAGCTCCCGGAACGGGAGTACCGCCAGATCCAGGAGTTCGCTCAGAAGTATCTGCCGGCCACCAAGTTCAACATCGTCTACGTGGATGACATCGCGCTGTCGTCGGCCGGGAAGCGCAAGGTGGTCATCGTAGAGAAAGGCTAGGCATGCTGGACCTGTATCGCCCGCTGCTCGCGAAGGCTCTGTTCCCGGTGTTCGAGGCAGCGCGCGGTCGCCCCACGGTCCCGCTGCTTCGCTATCTCCACGAGACCGAGCGCTGGTCAGCTGACCAGCTACGCGATCTGCAGGTCGGCATGTTGCGGCGGCTGCTCCAGTCTGCGCACGATCACACCTCCTACTACCGCGAGCTGCTCGACGCGCGCGGCCTTCGCCCCGAGGACTTCTGCTCGATCGGTGACCTCGCGAAGCTCCCGCTGCTCGATCGGCCCACGGTGCGCGCCACGTTCGACGCCCGCACCGCCAGGCAGCCGCGGGCCCCGCTGATCACGAAGTCGACGAGCGGGAGCTCCGGAGATCCCGTCCAGGTCCGGTACGGTGCGGAGTCGCGGCACTGGCGCGATGCGATCCGGTGGCGCGGCTATGGCTGGGGCGGTTACCAGATCGGCATGCGTGCGCTCCACTACTGGGGCTTCGTGCCGCAGGCCGGCGCGACCTGGTGGAAGCAGAAGAAGGTCGTCGTCGATCGGCTGGTCAAGCGCGATCTGTTCATCGATTGCACGCCGCGCGGCGGCCAGTCGCTCAAGGATGTCGTCACTGCGATCCGCCGGTTCAAGCCCCACGTGATCGTGGCGTACGCGAGCGGCGCCGGTGCGCTCGCGCGCTACATCCTCGATCACAAGCTGCGGAGCTGGGACGACATCCCGGTCCTCACCGGCGCCGAGGGCCTGTTGCCTCACGATCGCGCCGCGGTGATGGATGCCTTCGGTCCTGCGTTCGATACATACGGCTGCCGCGAGGTGATGCTGATGGCCTCCGAGTGCGAGGCACACGATGGTTTCCACACCTCGATGGAGAACCTGATCGTCGAGCTGATCGTGCGCGAGCCAGACGGCACGACTCGCGCCGCCCGGCCCGGCGAGACCGGTGAGGTCGTAGTCACGGATCTGCACAACCTGGCGTGCCCGATGATCCGCTACGTCAATGGCGATCTCGCGGTCGCGCGCGACGATCAGCGGTGTGCGTGTGGCCGCGGCCTTACCCGGATCGGCCCGGTCCACGGCCGCACGACCGAGACGATGCACGACGGGCAGGGCAATCCCGTGGGTGGCCTGGTGTTCAACATCCTGTTCTCGTCGATCGGCCACGTGGCACGGGCGTTCCAGGTCGTCCAGCGCGCGGATCGCAGCGTCGTGTTCAAGGTTGCTCCCTGGCAGGGGGCGCGACTTCCCGAGCGCGAGGAGACCCAGCTGCGCGCCCATGTCGCGCGGTACCTGCCGGGCGTGCCGTTCTCGATCGAGCTCGTCGACGAGATCCCGCTGGGAACGGCCGGCAAGCGGCGCGTGGTCGTGGTCGAGCAGCCGCGCTGACCCGGGAGCGCTATGATGTGCGCGTGCGCGTGCCTCTCGTCGTGTTGACCGGGTTTCTGGGCAGTGGCAAGACCACGCTCCTGAACCAGTTGCTCGCACGGCGGGCCCAGCGCGGAGCCACCCGCAAGCTCGGGGTGATCGTCAACGAGCTCGGTGAAGTCGGCATCGATGGTGCGCTGCTCGGAGGCGAGTCACCGCGCCAGATCGAGCTGCCGGGTGGCTGCGTGTGCTGCGTGCTCGGAGACGAGCTCGATACCACGCTGATCGAGCTGGTCGGCGCGAATCCCCACCTCGACGCGATCGTGCTCGAGACCACCGGGGTGGCCGAGCCGCTCCCGATCGCGTGGGCGGTGCGCCGCGAGCCCGTCGAGCGCCACGTGCGGCTCGGCGCGGTGGTCACGCTGGTCGATGCGAGCAACTTCATCGCGTCGCAACCGCTCTCGGTCGCCGTCGCAGCGCAGGTCGCGTATGCCGACGTCGTGCTGATGACCAAGGCGGAGCTCGCCACCGAGCCCGCGATCCGAGAGGTCCTCGATGCGGTGCGAACGCTGGCGCCGCGGGCGCTGATCCGGCGCGGCACCGCCGAGGAGCATGCGGTGTGGCTCGATCAGATCCTGGCGGATCCGACTCTCGAGACTACTCCGAGCGGCCCCGAACCCGCCGCCCACGTTCACGACGAGTACTGCGGACACCTCGGGACCACCGCGGGCGCCCATGGGATCGACAGCGTATGGGTCGCCGTCTCAGGAATGGTCGATCTCGAGGAGCTCGAGGATCAGCTCGCCGACCTCCCCGACAACTATGTCCGGATCAAAGGGCTCGTCCGCGCTGTCGATGCGCGCCGCCCAGGTGGCGGCGTTCCGCAGTGGTTCGCGGTGCATCGCGTGGGTCTCCGCGTCTCCAGCGAGCCGATCGCCGCCCCCGAGGCCACGGAGGGCCGGATCGTCGCGCTCGGACCTGCCGTCGAGGTCGCCACCCTGGGTGCTTGTGTCACGGCGGCGCTGGCGTGAGCATGGTGTGACCAGCGCATCCGCCATGCCCTGGCTCGCACCGATGATCCGTCACGCACTCCTCCTCTCGCTCGTCGCCGCCTGCGGGCAGGACACCCGGCCCGTTCCCAAGGCCGATACCAGCGACTACAACCACGCGGCGCTGCAGGCGGCGGTCGATGCCTTCGTCGCCAGCGGCAAGACCGCC
>JADMIO010796603.1_pt1 | contig 21287 bp, 20 predicted proteins | sample 8958161 | NCBI WGS metagenome assembly JADMIO01 (sample SAMN16585339, study PRJNA669376) | soil metagenome | isolation source: Crop rotation soil | place: USA: Cullars Rotation, Alabama | collected 2011
CTTTCCCGCCACCCCGGAGCCCGCCGCGCCCGCGGCGCCGGCCGCGCCTGCCGCGAAGGCCGGCAGCGTTCGCATCTCGCCGCCGCGCATCGTGGGTGAGCTCCGTCAGGATCAGTTCATGACGCTCGCCGGGCGCGCGCGCCCCGCGATCGAGCAGTGCAATCCCGATCGTCGCCCGCTGACCGTGAAGGTCGACATCATGATCGGCAACAAGAAGATCACGATCGCGCAGCCGTCGGTGAACACGAACCCCGGCGATCCGCTGATCGCCCGCTGCGTCGCGCAATCCTTGAAGGACGCCCAGTTCGCCGCCTTCGCCCCGGGCGACAGCGGCATCTATCAAGAAGCGCAGTTCAGCTGGCAGTAGCGTTTTTTTTCGGCCCTCGCCCCCGGCCGCGCCGCGCGCGTCAGAGATCCATCACGTCGACGTAGCTGAGGTACCAGCGCTCGCGGAGCGCGACGCTGTCGCTGACGTCGGGGTCGAGCACGTGGACGCCCAGCTCGCGACGCGCGCCGCCCGCCTCCGCGCTGGAGAAGAACGCGTGTCGCACGTAGATGGGGTAGCTGCCCGAGTGGGGAAGCGAGAGCGCGCGGGCGGACGCGGCGCCCGCGTCGCTCATCTCGCGGAGCGCGAGGCCGAGCAGGTGTGAAGCGGCGCGCATGCCCGTCACGCTGCGATCGTGGAGAAGCTCCATGACGTAGCCCACGCCCGCCTCGATCTTGAAGATGCAGAGTGCACGGATCGCGTAGCGGTCGCCGTCCTCGAACACGAAGATGCGGTACGGCATCCCCGCGCGGTCGTGGATGCGCCACCCGAAGAACTTCGTGTTGCGCTCGAGCGCGAAGCCGACGTCGATCGAGAAGCGATCCCACAGGCGCGTGATGCGGACGTCGACGGGCAGCTCGGTGATCTCGCGCACCCCGGCGCGCCGCCGCCGCCCGAACGGCGCGAGCAACGGAACGTGCGGCAGGAGCCCGAGACGAAGCGGGCGAACGAGCGACGGCACCGGCCCGAGCGACTCCCAGCCGAGCGGGCCGAGCGTCGCGAGCGCGGAACGAGCCGCGAATCCGTGGACGAGCGCCGCGCCGCTCTGCGCCCCCTGCGCGTCCGCGGCCTTCGCGACGTCGATGAAGTCCGCGTCTGCACCGGCATCACACACGAGGACGGGACGACGCTCTCCGTGGAACCGCATCGAGGCGGACACGATGGCGTTCGGATCGGGACGGGACATGCGCCCAACGCTCTACCCGAAACCGCGATGTCGCGCATGCGAGAACCGGTAAGCTGAAGTGATGCGTTTGCGTGCGGTCCTGGCTCTCTCGGCGGTGACCGTCGGACTGCTCGCCGGCGTGCCCGCCTGCGGGAGCGACAGCGCCGCGGATCCCGACGGCGACGGTCCCGGCGGTCGTGACGGCGGACCGGACCGCACCGGCAGCGACGGCAATCCGTGTCCGGAGGGACAGGCGCAGTGCAACGGATCGTGCATCGACGTCTCGTTCGACGACCTGAACTGCGGCGCGTGCGCGAACGTCTGCAAGAGGGCGCAGCACTGCGCCCGTGCAACGTGTCAGGACTCGAAGATCGAGCACGTCGTGCTCATCGTGATGGAGAACCATTCGTTCGACTCCTACTTCGGCCGTTACTGCCAGGCCGCCGCGGGGTCCGATCCCACCTGCACCGACGGCCCGAAGTGCTGCGAGCGGGCGCCCGACAAGGAGCCGCGCGGCGCCTCGCCCACGCTCCTCGACGACGCGAGCAACTTCGCCGCCGATCGCGACCACGCGCAGGCGTGCGAGGTGCAGCAGATCAACAAGGGCAAGATGGACGGCTTCGTGACCGGCAGCGCGGGCGCGAGCACGTGCCTCGGGTCCGGCCCGAACTGCGCGAACCCCGCGAACTGGGCGCTCGCCGACGCGAGCACTGTCGGCGCCTACTGGAAGCTCGCCGGTGACAACGCGCTGGCCGATCGCTACCACCAGCCGATCGCGGGCGGCACGGCGTCGAACAACATGTACTTCGCGGTCTCGCACTTCCAGTTCGTCGACAACGACGAGCTGCCCGACACGATCGGGACTCCGAAGGGCTGCCTGCAAGGCACGTGCGTCGACGGCGCGCTCACGATGTACCGAGGGCGCCGCACGATCGCCGATGTCCTCGAGGAGAACGGCAAGACGTTCGCCATGTACCTCGACGGCTATGCGCATGCGAAGGCCGCGGGCGCATCGTGCGAGAGCATTCCCGACGACTGCCCCTACACGACGCTGAGTCATCCGATCGCCGCGCAGGCGTGCAAGGTCGACGCGAGCGATCTCCCGTTCCTCTATTACGAGCAGTTCGCGAACGGCTCGCACTCGCGCGACTACGCCGATCTCCACAAGGATCTCACGACCGGGAAGCTGCCGACGTTCGCGTACGTGAAGCCGCGCGAGTTCCGGAGCGAGCATCCGAACGTCTCCAAGATCAGCGACGGGATCGCCTTCGTGACGAACACCGTGACGGAGATCCTGAATTCCCCGTACGCGGCGAGCACGCTGGTGCTCCTCACGTGGGACGAGGGCGGAGGCTTCTTCGATCACATCGCGCCGCCGAGCCCCATCGACCAGGACGACGACGGCAATCCGGTTCCGTACGGCACGCGCGTGCCGATGCTGGCGATCGGCAAGTTCGCGCGCAAGGGATCCATTTCGCACGTGCAGATGGAGCACTCCTCGGTCGTGCGCTTCCTCGAGTACAACTTCGTCGGCCCGGTAGGGCAGCTCGGCTTCAATGACGGCAAGGTCCACAACCTGGGCAGCCTCTTGAACGCCGACCTCACGGGCGTTCGCGTCCCGGAGGACTGACGCGTGGGCTCGTGGTCGCGCGCGCGGTCCATGCTGGCGGGATCGGCCGGCAATCTCGTCGAGTGGTACGACTGGTACGTCTACTCGGCGTTCTCGCTGTATTTCGCGCCGGTCTTCTTTCCGTCCGGCGATCGCACCGCGGAGCTGCTCGGCGCGGCGGCGGTGTTTGCGGTGGGCTTCCTCATGCGTCCGCTCGGCGCGTGGCTGATGGGGATGTACGCCGATCGCCACGGTCGCAAGGCGGCGCTCACGCTCTCCGTCCTCCTCATGTGCGCCGGGTCGATGGTGATCGCGCTCACGCCGGGGCACGCGCGCATCGGCGTCCTGTCGCCTGCCATCCTCGTCCTCGCGCGCCTCCTCCAGGGGCTGAGCGTCGGCGGCGAGTACGGCGCGAGCGCGACGTATCTCTCCGAGGTCGCGACGCGCGCCCGTCGCGGGTTCTGGTCGAGTCTCCAGTACGTGACGCTCATCGCCGGCCAGCTCCTCGCGCTGTCGGTGCTCATCGTGCTCCAGGCGGTCCTCTCGCGCGCCGATCTCGAGTCCTGGGGCTGGCGCATCCCGTTCGCGCTCGGCGGACTGCTCTCCGTCGGTGTCTTCTGGCTGCGACGCGGCCTCCTCGAGACGAGCGCGTTCTCGGCGGTGAAGGCGAGCGGCACCGCGGCTCGATCGAGCGCGCTGCGCCTCATCACCGAGCATCCGCGCGAGACCGCGGTGGTGATGGGACTGACCGCCGGCGGGACGCTCGCGTTCTACGCGTACACCACGTACATGCAGAAGTTCCTCGTCAACACGTCCGGCTTCAGCAAGGAGACCGCGACGCGCATCACTGCCGCGGCGCTCCTCGTGTTCATGCTGCTTCAGCCGGCGGTCGGCGCCCTCTCGGACCGCATCGGACGAAAGCCGATCATGATCGCCTTCGGCGTCCTCGGCGCCTGCCTCACCTACCCGCTCCTGACGGCGATCGCCGGCGCGCGCGATCCGTTCGTCGCGTTTGCGCTCGTGCTCGGCGCGCTCGTGATCGTGTCGGGCTACACGGCGATCAATGCCGTCGTGAAGGCGGAGCTGTTTCCCGCGGAGATCCGGACGCTCGGCGTCGCGCTCCCCTACGCCATCGCGAACACGGTCTTCGGCGGCACCGCCGAGTACGTGGCGCTCTGGTTCAAGGCGAAGGGAATGGAGCGCGGCTTCTACGTCTACGTGACGGCAGCCATCGCCGTGTCACTCGTCGTCTACATACGGATGCGCGATACGAAGCGGCACAGCCGCATCGCCGAAGACTGAGCTCACTTCGGGATGACGTGCGAGATCGCGCCGTGCGACGAGTGGTAAACGCGGAGCGCCGCGCTCTTCAGCTGCGCGCCCGTATCGCGACGCACGACCGGATCGTTGAGGATGCCGAACGCGAGCCCGAACGACATGAGGCCGAGGGCCCACGGGAGCATCGAGCGCCGGCGGACCACGCGGGGACGCTTGCTCGTCCGCTCGAGCGGATGGATCCACGGCGGCGGCGGGTCGGTCGGCAACGCCGTGAGGAAGACGTTCGGCTCGACCGGGACCGCACGCGTCACGATGGGACGCGCGCCGGTGCGCAGGTGGAGGCGTGGCTCGAGATCGCGCATGATCTGGAGGACCATCGCGCGGTCCAATCCAAACGGCGGAGGCCGATGGAAGACGCGGGTCTCGATGTCATCGTCGGAATCGCGTACGCGCCTCCGTGCCCCGGATGTGCTCACCATGGAATGCCTCCTCTCCACCTCGATCTCCTGCAAGGCGTCGGCCGAGCCGGAAATGCGTGTCAATCCGGGTAGCGCCTGTGTGCGCTGCGTGGACGCCCCCGCCACTTTGCGGGTGACAGCCCGCAGGCCCGAGCCATGCGTACCGCAGCACTCGGGTAGTCTCGTGTGCGCATGACGGCGCGTCTTCCCAGGGTCGATCGCGTCGCGATCGGGCTCGCCGCCGCGAAGCTGGTCGTGCAGCTCGTTGCGCTGACGCCCTACGGCTACTTCCGCGACGAGCTCTATTACCTCGCGTGCAGCGATCACCTCGCGTGGGGCTACGTCGATCAGCCGCCGCTCTCCGTTGTCGTGCTCCGGCTGTGGCGCGGCGTGTTCGGCGACTCCATCGCATCGATACGCATCGTGCCGGCGCTCGCGGGCACGGCCGTCGTCTACCTGACCGTACGAACCGCACGTGCGCTCGGCGCGGGTGCGGCGGCCGCGGGCCTCGCGGGGCTCGCCGTCCTGACGGCGCCCGCGTTCTTTGCGTTCGATCACTACTACTCGATGAACGCGATCGAGCACGTGGTGTGGGCGATCGTCGCGCGCCTCGCGGTGCACCTCGCGCAACGCCCTGACGATCGGCGCGCGTGGATCGCGCTCGGCGTCGTGCTCGGACTCGGCGCGCTCGACAAGTGGAGCGCCGGCTGGCTCGCGTCTGGTCTCGCGCTCGGTCTCGCGCTCACGCCCGCGCGTCGTGCGCTCCGGACGCCGTGGCCGTATGCAGCGGCGCTCCTCGCCGGCGTGCTCGTCGCCCCGCACGTGCTCTGGGAGGTGCGCGCGGGCTGGCCGACGCTCGAGTTCATGCGCAACGCCCTCGGAGACAAATACGTCCCGCTCTCGCTGGGCGCGTTCCTCGCGCAGCTCGTGAAGATGGCGAACCCCGCGACGGTCCCGATCGCGATCGCCGGCGCGCTGGTCCCGCTTGCCTGGTGGACCCGCACCGGGCGCGCGCTCGTCGCGGCGCGGCCTCTCGCGCTGATGTTCGTCGTGGCGTTCGCGATCGTGGCGGCTTCGAAGGGCGGCAAGCCCGAGTACCTCCTCGGCGCCGCTCCGCTTCTCTTTGCGAGCGGCGCGGTCGCCTGGGAGAAGCTGCTCGCGTCGGCCTCGCGCGCGGTGCGGCGCGGGGCATTCGCGCTCGCGACCGTCGCGCTCACTGCGCTCGGCGCCGTCGGTCTGCCGTTCGGTGTGCCCGTGCTCTCCGAGGAGGCGTTCGTCGCGTACATGAAGAGCATCGGCGAGAAGCCGTCCACGAGCGAGAAGAAGGAGCTCGCCGAGCTCCCGCAGTTCTACGCCGACATGCACGGCTGGCCCGAGCTCGCCGACGCCGCGCTCCTCGCGTGGCAGACGCTCTCCGAAGAGGAGCGCCGCCACGCGAAGATCTGGGCAGTATCCGGCGGCTACGGCCCCGCCGCCGCCATCGATCACTTCGGCCCCGCGCGCGGACTGCCGCGCGCGATCTCGGGCCACAACAACTACTGGATGTGGGGCTACGGCGACGAGACGTCCGACGTGGTGGTGCTGCTCGGCGGTCCGCGCGAACGCCTCGAGCAGCTGTTCGTCGACCTCGTGCTCGTGACGACGTTCGAGTGCCGCTGGTGCATGCCGTACGAGAACCACAAGCCGATCTACGTCGGCCGCGGCATGCGCCGCACGTGGGCCGAGCTGTGGCCGATCGTGAAACGCTACGAGTGAGCCGTCAGCCGCCGTCCTTCGCGCACTCGCTCGAGCACTTGGCCTTCTCGCACGCGAGCGCCGCGGCGAGCGCGCTCTTGCACGTCTCCGTCCGCTTCGGAAGGCAGGCAGAGGCGCACGCCGTGTCCTCCGCATCGCAGTCGCACGTGCACTGAATGAACTCGCCGCAGGCGCCGCCGAACGCGGAAGGGTCGGAGCCGAGCGCGGCGTCGCCTTCGGCCGAGCACTTCGCGCCATCACACGCATCGCACGCGTCGTCGGCGGCGGTGCGTGCATGGTTCAGGCCCGTGTTCTTGCAGCTCGTGACCTTGCTCGAGCCACCGAGCTTCGAGCCGGAGGTCGAGTTGGTCGGGCCGCCGTCGGGCGACCCGCTCGACGTGGAGGTGCCGCTGCAGGCGATCGCGAGCGACGCGATGGCGACCGAGACGAAGACGAGAGACGAACGAGAGGCGCGATGGTGGAGGGAGGACATGTGCTCCCTCCACTGCAACTCGAGTACCGTCGCTCCTTCGCGAAAAACCGCGCTCGCGAGCTCAGCGGTGACTCGTCGTTCACAGGGCACGCGCCCGCGCGGTCACGTCAGGGCTGAACGCCCATCTTCTTGAGCACCAGGTTCGCGCGTCCACGGATGAAGGGCGCGAGGTCCTGATCGACCGCCGCCGCGCGGAGCTGCGCGATGGCGGCGGCCTGTCCGTGGCGCTGCACGAGCCCGGCGCCGTCGGGAATGGTGAGGCCGCAGAAGCCGGAAGAGAGCTCGTTCTCGATCGGCGAGAGGGCGCGACCGGACGTGCGGAACGTCCGCTTGAGGACGAGTGACGTCGTGCTCGACGCATGCAGCGACTGGGTCTTCATCGCGCTGCTGGTGAGCGCCTTGTAGACCGGCGAGCCGTGGTAGACGCGCTTCTGCGTCGGCGAGAGCGACACCGGACCGGCGATCGCGCCGGCCGCGAACATGATGTTCGCGTTGTCGGGGCAGCTCTGGAGCTGGTGCGCCGAGATGGTGCCGGCCGGACATCGCGGCGTGTCGGCGAGCGGGTCCGAGCTCTGACCGTCGAACTCGGTCGTGTGATTGAGCCCGATGAAGTGTCCGAGCTCGTGGATCATGGTGAGGACGTCGTCGTCGCTCGTCGATCCCGGCACCACGATGATGCCGGACACGCCGCGCCCGAAGACCGTCGCCGCGCCGGGAATGCCCGGAGAGATGCCGACCGCGATCGGCTGACCCTCGGCACGAATCGAGTTCGACAGCAGGATGTGCATGTTCTGCGTGCCGTCCGTCTCGCCGGTCGAGACCGCGAACCCGTCGATGACCTCGTTGTCGTCGAGGTCGACGAGCGAAGTCTTCGCGGTGCGGAACGTGACGGTGCCGCGCTCGATGCCGAGCAGGCTCGAGGTGACCTTGAAGAACGTGTCGAGGCGCTCGACGATGCCGGCGTTGGTCGGCGCCTTCGTGGAGTCGATGCTCACGCCGTCGACCTTCACGCCCGGCGGAACGTGGATGGTGAGATCGAGCGTGCCGCCGTGGAACTTCCCGTCGCCGCTCGACTGCACGCGCACCTTCGCGTTGAGCTTGGCGGCCGGCTTCGGCGTGTTCTCGAAACCGAAGCGCACCTTCCATTTTCCTGCGGGCACGACGTCGGAGACGTTCTCGCTCTGCGGGACGCTCGCCGACGCGATCACGTCGAATGCGGCCGTGCTGGTCGCCTTCGTTCCGCCGTCCGGCATGAAGTCGTCGTGCACGACCTTGCCGGTGGGGTCGGTGATGCGCTGGATGCCGAACGGATTGTTCTGATCGAACTCCGAGGGATCGCCCTCGGCGACGATGTTGAAGCCGAGCGCTCCCGCCGGCACGTCGAACGGGATGTCGACGCCCGTCTGCACGCTCCCGAGATCGACGACGAGGGGATCGGTGCTCGGCTTGGGCGTGGGGGTCGGCGTCGGCTCCGGAACGTCGGGGTTCGTGGTTCCGGGGTCTTGCGGCGCTGGGGCGTCCTTCTTGACGATGACCGTCTCGGTCGTGCAGGCCACTGCGAGGAACGAAAGGGCGAGGAAGCCGACCAGGGTGCGACGCATGGGGGGGCCCGGCTGCAGTGTTCGTGCCCTGCTAGAGCTTCACGATCTCGCGGTAAACAAGGCACACGACGGCTCTAGCCGACCGGGTGTGTTCGCTCGTTCACGGCGTCCATGATCCAGGTCGCCGTCGACCCCGACGCAGTGCGTAGATCCCGAGGACGGTGGCGACCGTCCAGCCGGCAACGCTCGACGCACTGCGTCCAGGCGCGGCGCCCACGGAGCAGATCTTCGTCGACGGAGCGTCTTCGCACTCTCGCGTGAAGCCTCCACGTGGAGTCGGGTCGCAGCCCGGCGCGACGGTGACCTTGTCGCCGAGCACCGCGCGCGTGCCGTCGGGACGATAGATCGTGCACACCGCATTCACGTCGTCGGGCGAGAGGATGCGCTGGTGAATCTCTCCCTTGTCGTAGCGCGCGAACATCGTCGAGCCCTTCGAGTCGGAGTGGCCGATGCCGAGGAAGTGACCGGCCTCGTGCGTGACGACGCTGAGAAAGTCGTAGGCGCCCTTGTCGACAGGATCGCGGAACGCGATCGGCTCCATGTCCTTCGTGTTGATCTCCATGTCCGCGCCGAAGATCTCGCCCGTATCCGGCGCGAACACGACGGTCGTGAGACCGAGGACCTGCGGGCCGTACGGCCACGTGTCGTCACGGAAGACGACGACGTTCTGGTTGGGCGCGCGGCCCTTGTACTGCACGGCCTCGCAGAAAACCGGCCCGAGATCGCGGACGTCGATGCTGGCGCGCGAACGTCCGGTTCCCTCCGTCGGACACGAGGCGCCCGTCCACACCGTGAAGGCGATGGAGAGCGCGTTCGAAGCGTCGTCGTACGAGACTCGCTTGCTCGGCGGATCGTGCACGTTGTAGCCGATGCACGCGTTCCGCCAGAACAGCGGGAGCCCGCCCTCGAAGCACTGGCCCGTCGATGTCGGGTCGTAGTCGGCGGGCGCGCGCACCGTCATCGTGCGGCAGAAGGCGGCCGCCGGCGCGGCGCTGAAGAGCGTGGCCGACGCGGCGAGCGCGGCCACCGCCACGAGCGATGCCGTCCGACGCTTCACGCTCGAGCCCACCTGGGAATGCGTAGCACGCGCGCAGCGAAATCGAGGTCTCTCTTGCGTTCGGTCAGCGCCGGCGCAGGATCGACGCCGTTGCGAGGGCCGCCGCGAGCACGAGGGCCGCCCCGCCGGCGTCGAACAGACCGGCGGGCGAGGTGTGGCAGTGCGCGCAGCCGCCGCTGCTCGCGGGTACGGGATGAACGCCGTTGCTCTTGAGCGTGCGCAGCCCTTCCTTGCACGAGGGCGACAGCAAGAGCGCCGCGGCCTCCGCCTCGGACATGTCCGGGATGCCGTTCTCGAGCGAGACGACATTGCGGAAGACCGGCCATGCCGTGCCGAGCACCGCGCCGTCCTTCGCGACGGACACGAGGAGCGTCTCGCCCTCGGTCAGCGTCGCGAACCGGGGCTGGAGCTGCGACGTCGGGACCTCTGCGCCGTACCGCTGCTCGACGTCCACGCTCGCGCTGCCGACCTTGTCGCCGACGCTGACACGCACGCGGATCACCGCGGGCGCGGGCGCCGCGTCGCAGAACTTTTGCATGGCGCCATGGACAAGCTCGACCACGCGGCCTTGGATGGGATGCGCAGGTCAGGCCGCACGCTATGATGAGAGGACACGGCGCGCTCCGGTGTCCGTTGGAATAGCCCCGACCCGCCAACCGTCTCTCCAGGACCGGGAATGAATAGGCCGCTGCTCGTTCTCGTTCGTTGGCACGGCGACATCGTCGCGACCTATGACAGCGTCCCTCCCGCCGCGCCTCTCGCGGCGGGGTGCGATGGGGTGCGCGTCGAGGTCTATGACGTCGCGGCGGAGCGCGCTGCGCTTCGACTGCGGCCGCGCGTCGATGTGCGGCCCATCGCCGGCTTCCTCGCGTCCGCGGCGATCCATGCCATCGTCGGCGCCGGCATCTTCCTCACGCTCACGCATGCCGATCCCGATCGGATCGCGGCCGACCAGATGAACGACCGCGGCGCGCTCATCGCCGACTACATGACGAGGATCGCGGCGAACGAGAACCCGACCGAGACGCCGAAGGACGAGCGCGCGCCGAACCTCGTCGACGTGGAGGCGAAGCCCGAGCCGCCGCCCACCGAGCAGGTCGTTCCGAACGAGGTGGTCGCGCATGGATCGGCCGGCAGCGATACCGTGTCGACGTCGCCCTCCATCTGCGCGCCGCCCGACGGCGTCGTCGGACACGGCCCGAAGTGCCAGCGCAGCGTGGTCATCAGCGCCATCTCCAAGCGCGCGAGCTGCTTCGTCGACACCGTCGCGCAGGCCGGCGAGAAGGGCACGCTCACGTACCCGTGCCACGGTGACGGCGAGGCGACGCTCACGTTCGCGAAGCGCTCGTTCTCGGGCTCCACCATCGGCGGCAAGCTCAACGTGTGCACCGGCACCGAGTATCCCTGGAGCGACGGCTGCACGTGGACCAGCGCGCAGAAGGTCACCGGCTCGATCGCGAGCGGCACGCTGAAGTTCACGTACGGCGAGGCGCCGCGACCCGGACAGGAGAGCTGCGCGGCGGCGTGCGATGCGACGGCCACCGTCCGCATCGAGGGCGAGAGCTGGCGCGAGGCGCTGTGAGCGGGCTCAGAGCGTCTTCTTGATCCGGACGATCTTGCCGTCCTGGATCATCTGCCCGACCGTCGCCACGTAGACGTGGCTCGTGTCGAGCGCGAACGAGTAGACGTTGTTGAGGTCCTTCATCATGGTCGTGATCGCGCCGCCCGGCGTGAGCGGCGCATGCGCGAGCGCCCCGCTGAGGCCGCCGCCGATGCCGGCAGTGATCCAGTAAACGCCCGTGTCATCGACCTGGAGCTCGATGGGGTTGTCGTCGGTGATGGCGATCTGCTCCGGGCTGCCGGTGCCGTCGGTGCGACCGCGCATGACGAGCTTCTTCGCCGCCTCGATCCAGTAGAGGTACTGCCCGTGGAGGCGGAGCGACGTGGGGTTCGCTCGTCCGGTCGCGAGCGGGGCGGCGCCGCCGTCGGCGACCGCGTTGATGCTTCCCTGCGGTGACGCCGGGCCGATCTCGCTCCAGTAGGTCTTCGTGCCGTCGCTCGCGACACCGATGGGATTGATGCGGCCCGTGGCGAGCGGAGTGGTGGTACCGCCGGTCAGCGCGCGGCCCACGATGGACCCGTCAGCCGACGTGGCGCTCGTGCTCTGCAGCACCCAGCGCGCCTCCGTGGCGCCGACCCAGAGATCGATCAGCGCGCCGGCGCCGTCGTCGAGCGGGCGGCGTACGAGCGTGGTCAGCGCGAAGCAGCGAACCGAGTGCTGGGCGTTCGTGTTGAACGATTGCGTGTAGCATACATCGTTCAGCCCCAGCGCGACGTGGGCCTCGTAGATGTTCTGCCCTTGCAGCTGACCGTTGAGGACGTGGTCCTCGAGGATCGAGAAGCAGCTCCGCGCCTTGCAGGCGAGCGTCTTCGAGATCCGCGAGAGCATCCCGTAGTCGTTGTTGTTCGGGACCGACCCGACCTCGATCAGGTAGAGGTGCGACGCGTTCACCGCGATCGACACCGGCCCGTAGAGATCCTTCAGGACCTCTTCGACCGGGCACTTCGCCTCGGTGCAGACCTCCGCGCCCGGGCCGGCCTCTCCATCGACCTTCGAGCCGTCACCGCCGCCGCCATCATCGCCCGGGCCGATCGGTCCGTCTGCGGTGCCGCCGTCTCCCCCGTCCGCGCCGGGATCGGTGGGGTCCGCGTTCTTCAGCGAGGAACAGCCGACGCTCGCGCCCGCCGCGATGGCCGCGAACGCGGCGGTCAGGGACAGGAACGGCAGGAGTCGGAGGCTGCGCACGCGAGAGGTATGACTGCGCTTTCTCGATCGATCCAGTGGAAACCGTCACTCCGGGATGCGGAAGTCGCGCACCACGGGCATGTGCTGCATGTTCACGGCCGCGCTGTCGGTAGCCTGCACGGGGGCGACGTCCGAGAGCGGCGTGAACACGCGGCTGTCGAAGACCAGGCCCGCAGCGAAGCCGCGCTGACCGATGACCACGGGAACCGCGAACGCGCCGAGGTCGGCGTCTGCCAGGACCCAGTCGTACGGCTTGCTCCGCGGCGCGCTCGTGTTCTCGTTCCCCGACCCGTCGGCCGGATACGGCGCCGCGGTCATGACGATCGCCGCCAGGCCGGTCGTGGGGTTGATGACGCAGTCCTCGTTGCGAAGCGACGTGTTGAAGTCGCCGCCGAGTACCAGGTAGTCGGCCGCCGGAATGATGGTCTTCACCTGGGTGACGAGCGATGCGACCTCGGTGCTTCGCTGGGTGCCGCCCGACGTGAGGAGATGCAGACTGATGGCCCAGAGCGGGTGCGGCCCGGGCACGGCGAGCTTCGCGTAGGCGAAGCCGCGGTTCGTGGCCGACGGATCGGCCCACGAGCCCGACTCGAGGATCGGATAGCGGCTGACGATGCCGTTCGGGATCTGGAGGGCCGCACTGCCGGTCTCGCGGTAATACGAGAACGTCGCGCCGAACGTGCTCGAGACGTATGCGTCGATCGTGGCCGGCTGGTTGTCGCCGACGTTCATCTCCTGCATCAGCACGACGTCCGGGTGAAGCCCCTGGAAGATACGGACGCCCTCGATGGGCCCGTACACGAGGCTCGGGCCGCTCGAGATGTTCGCCGCCATCACGCGGAGGTTCCCCGGGACGGGCGGCGGACCATCGGGCCGCGCATCCGTGGCGTCCGGACCGGCGTCGGGAGGATCGGAGCCATCCGGGGGATCGGCGTCGACACCGGCCTCGACCTGCGGCACCACGACCGGCGTCGGGGTCGCGTCTTCCGAGTTACAACAGCAGACCAGCGCGAGCAGGACTGCAAACACGCCGGTTCGCATCAAGCGGTCAGCGTAGCAGCACGTCAGGGGAGAGCACTCACGGCTTCGAAGATGGCTGCCATCGCCATCGCGCCGGGGTCGGCGACGCCGCGTAGAGAGTCTTCCGGCACGTAGCTGGAACGACCGGCGCGGGCGCGGGTCATCGTCGCGGTCGCTGCCGCGCCGGCACGCGCTGCAGCCGCCGCGGCGCGGAGATCATGCGTGCTGCCGAGGGCGGCGAGCGCAGGCAGCAGTGCGTCGAGCATCGTCCGATCTCCGGCCTCGGCGCCGCCGTACTGCTGGATGCGCCGGGCTCCTTCGCGGAGCGCCGCGGTCCAGTCCGGCGGGTCGCCGACCGCCGCGCCCATGGCCGCCGCTCCGATCGAGAGGAGGATGCCGCTCGAGCCGCCCATCACCGCCGCGAGGCGATCGGCGATGCTCGCGCAGAGCAGCGCCGGTGTCGCGAACGGGAGACGATCGAGGCCGGCGAGGATCGCGCGCGAGGCGGTCGCGAACGTGGAGCCCGTGTCGCCGTCGCCGACCTTCGCGTCGAGCGCGTTGAGCTCGGCTTCGAGTCCGATCAGCGTCGTGCAGACGGCCTCGAGCGCGCGACGACGCGACGGATGCGCCGACGCCTCGTACGTGACGCTCGCCAGACGTGCGGGGAGCGGAAACGGCTCGTGCTTCGTCACGCCGCGGCCGGCGGGCCACGCGGAAGGACCGACCGGCGAGACGAGCGCTGCTCGGATCTCGTCGTCGAGCGGCAGCATCGAGACGGAGATGCCCTTCATGTCGAGCGAGGTCATGAGGCGGTCCGGTCCGAAGACGAGCCCCACGTCGCGCGTCATCGCGCCGAGGAGCGAATGCGTCGCGACCCCCAGCTCGATGGGCGGCACGCCGCCGAGATCGTTGACGAGCAACGCCACCGGCTCGTTTCCCTTGCCGAGCGAGGCCTCGAGCCGCGACGCGAGCACGGACGCGAGCTCGCGCACCGGTCTCAGCGAGATCTTCTCCGCGCCGGGCTCTCCATGGATCCCGAGACCGAGCTCGACCTCGTCGGCGCCCATGCGCACCTCGGCGGGCTGGCCCGGGATCGTGCGCGAGGAGAGCGACAGGCCGAGCGTTCGAACCGCGCCCGCCACGCGCTCCGCCCCTTTCTTCACGTCCGCGAGCGACGCTCCGGCGCGCGCGAGGTGCCCGGCGACCTTGTGCACGAACAGCGTGCCTGCGAGACCTCGCGGACGTGGCGCGTCCGCGATGGCGATGTCGTCGGCGACGATCACCATCTCCACGTCGAACCCCATCGCGCGCGCCTTCTCCGCAGCGAGCCCGAAGTTGAGACGATCGCCCGTGTAGTTCTTCACGATGAGGAGGCAGCCCTCGTCTCCCGTCACCGCGACGATACCGGCGAGCACCGCATCGACGCTCGGCGAGGCAAAGACGTCGCCGCACACCGCGGCGGTGAGCATGCCGGCGCCGACGTAGCCCGCATGCGCAGGCTCGTGTCCCGCGCCGCCGCCGGAGACGATCGCCACCTGAGATCGGTCGGCGTCGGTGCGCACCACGACCTTGATCGCGGGATAGCCGTCGAGCCTCGCGATCTTGCCCTCGCCGAGCATGACGGCGAGATCGATCGCCTCGGTCACGATGTCGGCGCGCTCGTTGATGAAGTGCTTCACGGCGCCATCCTGACACGAATTCTCGAGACGGTAGGGGGTGGCGGCGCCTCGCGCAGCGCGTGCGTGATCCGCCGTCGCACGTTGCGGTCCGCCCGACACCAGGTTACGCGCAGCGCATGACGGACCCGGTCAACATCGGTCGACGTGATCTCCTCCGTGGTGCCGTGGTCCTCGTGCCGGTGGCATCGGTGCTCGGCGGTTGCAGCAGCACCGACTCGCCGGCGCCCGAGCGCTTCGTGCACGGCGTCGCGAGCGGCGATCCGCTTCCGGATGCCGTCATCCTCTGGACCCGCGTGACCGCGGGCGACGGCAGCGGCCCGATCGACGCCGAGTGGGAGGTCGCCGAGGATCCGGAGATGACGAAGCGCGTCGTCAACGGCGTCGCGAAGACCGACGCGAGCCGTGACTTCTGCGTGAAGGTCGACGTCCGCGGGCTGCAGCCCGGCAAGACGTACTACTACCGGTTTCGCGCGCTGGGCGGCACGTCGAAGGTCGGCCGCACGCGCACCGCTCCCAGCGGCGCGGTCAGCCACCTGCGGCTCGCGCTCGTGGCGTGCGCGAGCTACGCGCACGGCTATTTCCACGGCTACCGCGCGATCTCGAGGATGCTCGATCTCGACGCGGTCATCCACCTCGGCGACTACATCTACGAGTACGGCGACGGCGAGTACGGAGAGGTTCGACAGTACGAGCCGTCGCACGAGATCCTCACGCTCGCGGACTACCGGATGCGGCACGCGCAGTACAAGCGCGACCCCGATCTCCAGGAGCTGCATCGCCAGCACGTGTTCATCACGATCTGGGACGATCACGAGACCGCGAACGACGCCTACAAGGACGGCGCGGAGAACCACTCCGACACCGAGGGCAGCTACGCGGAACGCAAGGCAGCAGCCCGTCACGCGTACATGGAGTGGATGCCGATCCGCGAGCAGGAGACGGAGGAGAAGATCTTCCGCAAGCTCGCGTTCGGCGATCTCGCCGATCTCGTCCTCCTCGACACGCGGCTCTACGCGCGCTCGAAGCAGGCCGGAGGCGCGATCGGCGCTCCGCCCGCGCCCGATCCGACACGCACGCTGCTCGGCGACGAGCAGGCCGCGTGGATGGAGGGCCAGCTCAAGGCGTCGACCGCACACTGGAAGCTGCTCGGCCAGCAGGTGATGCTCGGCAACCTGATCCTCGACAAGGGCAAGCAGATCGCGAACCTCGATCAGTGGCACGGCTATCCCGAGTCACGCGATCGGCTGCTCACGTTCTTCCGCGACTCGGGCGTGAAGGACATCGTCGTCCTCACCGGTGACATCCACAGCTCGTGGGCGAACGAGATCGTCTTCGATCCGAACGACGCGACCAAGTACGACCCGGCCACGAGCAAGGGCTCGCTCGCCGTCGAGTTCGTCACGCCGGGCATCGGCTCGCCGGGCATCCCGGAGATCTTCCTCGGCCTGATCGAGCAGACACGCCCGATCAACCCGCACGTCCGCTACATCGAGCCGAGCCATCGCGGGTTCCTGATCCTCGACGTCACGCGCGACCGCATCCAGGGCGCGTGGCACCTCTTCGACGACATCACGACGCCCGAGCCGGTGAGCCCGAAATTCTCCGCCGCGTGGTCGGTGAAATCCGGCGAAACCCGCCTGGTCGCAGAGCAACAACCCGCCCCCTCGATCGAAGGCGCCTCCCCCGCCGCGCCGTAGGAGAGCGAGACGAGATTTGCTGGATCGTCAGGGGCTCAGGAGCTCGTGAATCGCGCCCGTCACGAGGTCGGGGTGGCGGATAGGCATCGCGTGGTCGCCCGTGCTCACGCGGATGACTCGCGCCTTCGGGAAGAGCCTCGCGGTGCGCGCGACGGCCTCCACCAAAAAGCGCGCCGACTTCGACCCCGCGATGATCCCCACCGGGCACTCGATCTTCGCCAGCTCGCGCGTCGAGAGCTCGTCGCCGCCGCCCGCTTCGATCTCGGCGAGCACGGTGCGTGAATTCGCGAGCAGCGACTCGCGCACCTTCACGTCGAGCTCGTCGAACGCGTTGCCGCCCGCGTTGTAGCCGAAGAGGTAGCGAAGGAATCGCTTCGCGCCGCGCCGGTGCATGCCGACCTTTCCGAGGCCGAGCGCGCTGCCGAACGCCGCCGTCGTGCGTACGCCGTGCTTCTTCGAATGCAGCGGCGCGTCGATGAGGACGACGCGCGAGACCGCACCCGGATGGTGCACGGCGAGCGCGAGCGAGACCACGCCGCCCCAGCCCCAGCCGACCACGATCGCGCGCGGCGCGCCGATCTCGCGGAGCAGCGCGGCCGCGTCGTCCGCGGAGCGACGCAGGTAGTCCTTCGAGCTCGGCAGCGGCGCCGGGCTCTGCGAGTGCCCGCGTCGATCATAGGTGATCACGCGGTGCGACGTGGCGAGCCGCGAGACGACGCCCTTGAAGAGACCCGTGTGTCCGCCCGCACCATGAATGAGGAGGAGCGGCGTGCCCGAGCCCTGCTCTTCGTAATAGAAGCGGTGGCCGTCGATCGCGACTGTGGGCATCGAGACGTCGTATCAGATGCGGCCGAGCCGGTCCGTTCGACCCGACCCCGAGCATCTGCTACCAACGGCCGCATGGCGGTCGACACGAAGCTCAGCGAGGAGGCGGTCACCATGATGAAGACGGGGGTGCCGCCCGGCGCCGTCTTCGATCGGCTCGTCGCATCGGGGGTCGACGGCGACGAAGCGCGCGCGCTCGTCGATCAGCTCGTCCTCTTCAAACGCCAGGCCGAGGCGCTCGATCCGGCTCGGCTCCGGCACGATGCGACGTGGATGCTCTGGCAGGGCGCGCCGGTCGAGCACGTGGTCGCGCACTTCGTGAGCGCGGGCGTCGCCGAAGAGCCTGCCCGAGCCGAGGTCGACCGGCTCGCCGCCGAGGTCCAGAAGATGCGGCCGTGCGCCCGGTGCCGCCGCCCGGTCGTGCCCGCGGAGGCGTTCCTCGACACGCTCGGCCAGCAGATCTGTCGCTCTTGCAACGCGCTCGTCGAGATCGGCAACTCCGAGCGGCGCGTCGTGGAGGGCGCCCTCGAGATGATCGGCGTTCCGGCCTTCGCCATCCAGGCGGCGGGGTCCGTGCCCCACGCCTACCAGGCCACGCCAGCTCCTCCCTATTGCACCGCGTGCGGCACCTACTCGGGCATCCACGTGAACGCGATTCATCCCGCGAACCGAGCTCAGCTACACCCAGGCTGGACCTTCGTGTGCAACCGGTGCGGCCGCGGCATTCGCTGATCAAAAAAAGTCCGTCACAAATCCGGCGCCGGGTGTCTATCGGTTTCGATGCCCGCAACCGCCGCCCAAAACTCGCGGATTCCTCGAAAAATCAGGGTGAAGAAGGCCTCCTCTCGGGAGAGGGTCTCCTACCGCGTGCTCCTGTCCTATGACGACGACGGACGCTGGTCCGCCCGCGTCAAAGGCCTCTCGGGATGCGAAGCGCGGGCGAAGACCATCCCTCGCGTCTGCGCCCGGCTCCGGGTCGCCCTGCCCCGCTACGCGGTGCCCCGAACGGCCTCGTTTGCGATCGTGCTCGAGCATCCCGTCGGTAGTCGCGTCCGCAACCTGCGCGTGCTCCGCGAACGGACCGAACGGGCGGCTCGCGAGATGCATGACGAGACGCGGAAGCTGACCGCCACGCTGGTCGCGCAAGGCCTGACGGTCCGTGACATCGGCGAGCTGCTCGGCATCTCCTACCAGCGCGTGCAGCAGATCATCAAAGGCGAGTGAGCTAGATCAACAGCGCGCGCGGGATGTCGACGTGGCGCGCGCGCAGCCATTCCCCCAGCGCCTTGCCCTGCGGATCGAAGCGCGGCGACGACGAGACCCCCTCGCCGAGCAGACCGTCGACGACGAAGTTCATCGCACGCAGGCGCGGCAGGACGTGACGCTCCACCGGAAACGCCGCGGTCTCCGGCAGCAAGGCGCGTAGCCGCTCGACGTCGAGCGTGTGCACCAGCCAGCGAAAGGCCTCCTCGCTACGCGCCCACACGCCGATGTTCGCGGTCCCCCCCTTGTCGCCGCTACGCGCGCCCATGATCCGACCGAGCGGCGCACGCACCACGTCGGAAGGCGCGGCGGGCGCCGGAGGCAGCGCCGGCTCGGGCACGGCCTCGAGCGGCTGCGTCGCCGCGCTCGGTGCGATCGCGATCCGCGTGCCGTCAGGAAGCACCGCGACATGCGGGACCTCGGACGCCGCGACGAACGCGGCGCTGTAGACGCCGTACGGCGACCCGTCGCCGGGCGGTGCGGTCAGCGTGAAGCCCGGGTAGCTCGAGAGCGCGAGCTCGACGGCCGCGCCGCTGAACGCGCGACCAACCGCGGAGGGATCGCGATCCTTCGCGACGACCCGGAGCACCGCCGAGGCACGCGCTTCGTCGTCGGCGTCCTCGCGATCGGTCCGCAGCAGGTTCCAGACGATCTCGGCCGGCAGCTTGGGGAGGGCGGCCTCCATCTGCTTTCGGACGAGCTCCGCCTTCGCTTCGATATCGAGTCCGACGAGGATGAACGAGACGTCGTTGCGAAAGCCGCCGACGTTGTTCAGGCACACCTTGAGGGTCGGCGGCGGGGGCTCGCCGGTCGCGTCGTGGATGCGCACGCGATCGGTCCCGTCCTGGATCACCTGCATCGTGTCGAAGCGGGTCGTGACGTCGGGACCGGCGTAGCGCGCGCCCGTGATCTCGTAGACGATCTGCGCGCGCACAGTATCGACGTTCACCGCGCCGCCCGTCCCCGCGTGCTTCGTGATCACGCACGAGCCGTCCTCCTCGATCTCCGCGATCGGAAAGCCCGGACGGCCGAGGTCGACCTCGGTGAAGAACGCGAAGTTGCCGCCGGTCGCCTGCGCTCCGCACTCGAGCACGTGACCCGCGACGACCGCGCCCGCGAGCGCATTCCAGTCGTCGCGCTTCCAGTCGAAGTGCGCGGCTGCCGCGCCCACCACGAGCGAGGCGTCCGTCACGCGTCCCGTGATCACGATGTCGGCTCCGGCGCGCAGGCACTCGGTGATGCCCCACGCGCCGAGGTAGGCGTTCGCGGTCAGCGGCGAGCCGAACCCGAGCTCCGACGCCCGTGCGATGAGATCGTCGCCCTCGACGTGAGCGACGCGCGCCGCGACCCCGAGCTCGCTCCCGAGCGCGCGGACCGCCGACGCGAGGCCCGCGGGGTTGAGCCCGCCTGCGTTGACCACGATCCGCACCTTCTTCGCGATGGCGAGCGCGAGCGACGCCTTCATCTGCCGCAGGAACGTCTTCGCGTACCCGGTATTCGGGTCCTTCATGCGATCGCGACCGAGGATGAGCATCGTGAGCTCGGCGAGGTAGTCGCCGGTCAGCACGTCGAGCGGCCCTCCTTCGAGCATCTCCTGAACCGCCGAGAAACGGTCGCCGTAGAACCCTGAGCAGTTGCCGACGCGGAGCGTGGGTCGAGCCATGGGCTCACGCTATCATCGGCATCGTGCTCGGCTGCATCGACGTGAGCTACGGCGACGACGTCGCGCACGCGGGATGCCTGCTCTTCCGCGGGTGGGCCGACGCCGCTGCGACACGCGAGGTGCTCGCGAGCACGCCGCTCGCCGCGTCGTATCGTCCGGGCGAGTTCTTTCGCCGCGAGCTGCCGCCGATCCTCGATCTGCTCGCACGCATCGACGAGCCGCTCGAGACCATCGTCATCGACGGCTACGTCTGGCTCGCGGGCCGCGGTCCAGGGCTCGGCGCCCACCTGTACGAGGCGCTCGAGGGACGGATCCCGATCGTCGGCGTCGCGAAGACCGCGTGGAACATGCCACCTGACCCGGACGAGCCCGAGGCGCACGCAACCGTGCCCGTCGTGCGGGGCAACAGCACGCGTCCGCTCTTCGTGACGTCGGCGGGGATCGACGTCACGAAGAGCGCGGAGCTCGTCGCGCGCATGCACGGCCCGCATCGCCTGCCCACGTTGCTGAAGGCCGTCGATCGCCTGGTGCGCGCGGCGTAGCGCGAGTCAGCGCTTGCCGGCGCCCGCGCCCGAACCGAGGTTGTGACTGCCGTTCGAGTTCGGCTCGCCGGTCCCCGGTCCCTTCTCGGGCGGAAACATGATGTGGCCCGGGGCGACGGTGCCGTTGTCGGGAACGGCGGTCGTGCCGCTGTTCGCGTTTCCCGTGCTGCCGGTCTGCGTGCCGGTGCTCGCGCCCGCGCCGGTGCTCGGCGGCGTGGTCGTGCGGCTCTTCGCGTTCGCGTTCGTGTTCGTGCTCGGCGCACGCAGCGCGGCGGGCGGCGGCGTCGCCGGAGGCGGCTGCGTCTCGTCGACCGGCGCCGGCGACGGGGTCGTCTCGGTCGCGGGCGGCGG
>JADMIO011456551.1_pt1 | contig 21287 bp, 12 predicted proteins | sample 8958161 | NCBI WGS metagenome assembly JADMIO01 (sample SAMN16585339, study PRJNA669376) | soil metagenome | isolation source: Crop rotation soil | place: USA: Cullars Rotation, Alabama | collected 2011
GGCCCGCCAATACGGGGCGCGGCCGGCCGCGGCGTTCTGTGGGGCAGCGTCGTTTCTGTTGTCGGGGAGCGTGCTCACCCTCACCACCTGGCTGCCGAGCTCGATCCTCGGGATCTACGTCTGGATCCCGTTCGCGTTCTTGTTCTGCGAACGGATCATCGCCGCCCCCAGCATGGGCGATGCCGTCGGGCTCGGGGTCGTGCTGACGTTGGAGCTCTTGCCGGGATATCCGCAGATCCTCGTCTACACGTACCAGCTGCTCGCACTGCGCGTCGTCTGGGAGCTGGCCACCACCCGGATGAACCGGCCATTTCGCGTGCTCGCCGCGTTGGGGCTGGGAATGGCGCTCCCCGCGGCGCTCGGCGCCATCCAGCTGCTGCCGATGGCTGAGTTCGCCAGCGAATCGCTGCGCAACCGTGACCTCGCCAGCAATGAAATGAATCCGGCCGGGCAGCTCCTGACGTGGGAAGCCTTCCGCACGCAGCTCGGCCAGCGCGGGGTGAAGGTCTACTATGCGACGTTCAGCTTGATCGGCTTCGCCCTGGCGGTGCCGGCGCTGCTGCATCCCCGCCAACGGCGATTGGCGTCGTTCTACGTGCTCGCCGCCGTCCTGTTCGTGGCGCTGGCGTTCCAGAACACGCTCGCGGAGTGGTACCAAATGCTGCCGCTCGGGCGGGCGTTCCGCGAGCCGTGGCGCACGCTCTGGATGATCGGGTTCTTGACGAGCGTGGCCGTAGCCCTCGGCAGCGATACCGTGATGAGCGCCACGGATCGCCGCAGCCCGCGGCTTCCGCTGGCGCTGCTGCTGGGAGCGGCCGCCCTCAGCGCGCTCTCGCCGACCTGGCTTCCAGGTTGGGAGTGGGCGCTGTTCGGTGCGCTGGTCGCGGCGGCGCTCGCGCTGCCGTTGTCCGATCGGGCGGCTCCCATCGTGCGCGCGATCGTCGCGGCGCTCCTGGTCATCGACCTGGTCGGCATGGGAGTCGATCACGCCCTGTACTTCCACGACGGAGCAACCGAGTTGTACCAAAAGCGGGGAGCCTTCGATTTCGTCAAGCAACGGATGACGCCGCAAGATCGCATCTACCAATTCGGACGGCATCTGGACTTCGCCATCATGTCGAAATCGCCCTCGGTCTTCGGCGTGCCGGGGATCGGCGACTACGAGCCGCAGACGTCGCGACGGTTCGCGGATCTCACGGTCTTCTTGCTGGGCAACCATACGATGAACTCGATCAACGAGTTCCTCTTTCCGATCGCGCGTCAGCCCCGGAACCTGAACATCCTGAATCTGTTCGCCACGCGCTACCTCCTGGTTGCGCGCGACGGTGAACCTTTGACGCCGAAGCTCGCCGCGAGCTTGCGCCTGATCACCGACGTCGACGGGGTCGCGATCTACGAGAATCCGGCGGCATTGCCGCGCGCCTACTACGTGGGCCGTCTCGGGATGAGACCACGGACCGTGACGCCGGATCTGCTCGGACTGGGCCGGGTCAATCCGCGCCAGATCGCCATGATCGAAGCGGTCCCCGCGGACGGAACCGGGACGGCCGCCCCCAACGCCACGGGCAACGTGACCTTCGTCACCGACCGTTCCGAGGAGGTCGTGCTTTCGGTCAGTGCCGACCAGGCGGGCTTCGTCGTGCTCTCCGATCAGTACTATCCAGGGTGGATCGCCACCGTGAACGACGTCGAGGCGCCGATCCTGCGGGTGAACCACGCGTTTCGTGCCGTGCACGTGCCGGCGGGCGAATCGACCGTCGCCTTTCGCTATCGACCACGGAGCGTACGATTGGGGGCGTTGGTCTCGGCGCTGACGCTCGGCAGCCTCCTGGTGTTCGCCGTCGGAAGTTGGTGGGCCCGCTCACGCCGTCGGCCGGCGCCGTGAGCCACGACGACGTGTCGCGGGGGCGGCGCTGGCGCGATGTCGCCGCGGTCGCGGCCGCCATTGCCGTCGCCTGCTGCTACACCGTCGGCGTCCTCTGGCGTAACTCGCTCACAGGTGTCGTCTTCCCGGCGTTCGACGTTTACCGGGCCGACTACCCGAACCTCATCTACGCGCTGCGGAGCCTGGAACGAGGATACGGTCTCCTCTGGAACTCGCTTCAGAACTGCGGTCAGCCCTTCCTTCCGAGTACTCTGCTCGGGCTGCCGTATCCCATGCATCTCGTGTTCCTCTTCTTCGACCTGGATACCGGGATCTTCCTCAGCGTGGCGGTGCACATGGCGATCGGGGGCATCGGCGCGTACTTCCTGGCGCGCGAGATCGGCCTTGGTCGGATCGCGGCGCTCTGCGCCGCCCTCGCGTTCGAGCTGAGCGGCAGCACCGTCGCGATCGCCACCTGGGTGCCCACGACGATTCTCGGCATCTACGTCTGGATCCCGACCGCGCTCCTCGTGTGCGAGCGCATCCTGAAGGCGCCGACGCTCGCCAAGGGCGCGTGTCTCGGGCTGGTGCTGACGTTGCAGCTGTTGGCCGGGTATCCGCAGGTGCTGCTGTTCACCTACGAGCTCCTCGCGCTCCGCGTGGCCTGGGAGCTCTGCACCCGGCGTCCACTCCAGTGGCGGCCCGTGCTCGGCGTATTCGCGGTCGCTGGAATCCTGCCGCTGTTCCTCGGCGCCATCCAGTTGCTGCCGATGGTGGAGTTCATGCGCGAGTCCGTGCGGAGCGGCCGCTTGACCGAAGCCGAGGTGAACCCGATCGACTTCGTCACGTGGGCGAAATTTCGCGCCAGTGTCGCCGCGCACTCCGACGCTGGTTTGGGAACGGTCTTCGCGGTCGTTCCGGCGGCCCTGGCGGGCATCGCGTTGACGTCGCACAGTCGCCGGCGTTCCGCCTTGTTCTTCGCGCTCGCCGTCGCGTTGTTCGCGGGGCTGTCGTTCGAGACCCCGCTGTACCACCTCTATCGTCGCTTGCCGGTCGTCAGCTCCTTTCGCATGCCCTCGCGCTTCCTGTGGCTCGCGGGGTTCGCTTCCGTCGTGCTGGCAGCCATCGGCGCCGATCGTCTGACCGCGCGGCACGAGCCCGACGGCTCGACGCGGCTCGCGCCCATCGTGGCCGCCGCGCTGGGTGTCGTGGCGATCTCCCTGCTGTCGGCGACCGCACTCCTGTCGTGGTGGGAGTGGGCGCTGGGCGGCGCGACGGTCGCCCTCTGTGCCTTCGCCGTCCTGCGACCGTCCGGTCGGTCCCTCGCGCGGCTGCTGCTGCCGGTGCTCATCCTGGTCAATCTGCTCGTCCTGCATCGGCAGACGGGCCAAGGTCTTCTGACGGATGCACGAGCGATCCTCTACGCCAAGCGGGAGGCCTTCGCGGTGCTCGGCGAGCACATGACGCAACAGGATCGGATCTACCAGGTCAGCGACTTCAGCGACCTGGCGATGCAGGCGAAATCCCCGACGATCTTCGACACTCCCTCGATCACCGACTACGAGCCGCAGACCTCCCGCCGGTACGCCGAGCTCTACATCCGCATGATGCTCGACGAGCCCATGCAGGGGATCAATCAGTTCTATTTCCAGACGACCAAGATCCCGAAGGACCGCCGGCTCCTGGACTTGACGGCGACGCGCTACGTCGTCGGCGACGTGAGCGACGCGGAGCTCGCGGCGCTCGGCGCTCCCCCGTTGAAGCTGGTGTGGGAAAAGCAACGCGGCCTGGACGCCTGGCCAGGGTATGCCAACTGGGTGCGGATCTACGAGAATCCGGCGGCGCTCCCGCGGGCCTTCTACGTCCCGCGAGCGCGCGTGATGCCGAGCGGCGCACTGAAGGAATTGACGTCGGCGCAGCACATGCCGCGGCGTGAAGCCTTGCTCGACGCGCCTCCGCCCGATGGTTTCCTCGGCAGCTCGAACCCTGACGGAAGCGGCGACGCTGCGATCGTCCTCGACCGCTCTGAGGAGCTCGTGATTCGCGTCACGGCCGACGCCGAGGGATTCCTCTTCGTGTCCGACCAGTACTACCCGGGGTGGCACGCCAGCGTGAACGGCGTGGAGATGCCGATCCTGCGCGGGAACTACGCCTTCCGCCTCGTGCGTGTTCCCGCCGGCGAGTCGACGGTCGTCTTTCGCTATCGGCCGCTCAGCGTCTGGATCGGCACCGTCGTGTCGGCGGTCTCGCTCCTGGCAGTGGCGCTATATCTGGGACGAGCCGCCCTGCGCTGAGCGCGCGCTACCTCTCGCACGCTGCCACACGGAGTCGGTCGTCGGCGTCGGTGATGTGCCGGCGGCGGCCGATCGAGGCGGCGTGCGGCGCGCCCTGGCCGGCCTCGACCGGATAGCGCCGCGTGCCCGGTGCCGCGCGCTCCCACGCCAGCGCCGCCGGATCGCTGGCGCATCCCGCCTCCACGCTCCGGGCGATCGCTCCGAGCGAGCGGGCTTCGGCGAAGCCGGGATCGAGAGCCAGGGCGCGATCGAGGAGCCCGCGGGCATGCGCGACCGCGGCGGACCGCGCGGCGACGTCGCGCTGGGCCCGCGAGGCCTCGAGCGTGACGAGCGCGACGTCGTAGGCCGCCTCTGGAAACGTCGGGTCGAGCCGCAGCGCCGCCGTCGCGACGCGGCGGGCGCGTTCGGTCCGTCCGAGCCCGTGCTCGAACACCGCCATGAGATTCAGATATTCGGCGCGGGTCTGGCGGTCGTACAGCGCGCGATCGGCGGGACGTCCCGAGGACTGGAGAGGCTGCAACCGGAGGGCGCGCTTCAACAGATGCAGTGCCTCGGGCGCGCGACCCGCGTCGAAGGCGAGGAGCGCCAGATTCTCGTAGCCGAGGTACAACCCGTCGGCCGCGGCGCGCTCGAAGTGCGTCTCCGCGGTTCGGCGGTCGCCACCCGCGAAGTACACGACACCGTACTGGTTGGCTTCGCTCGCCTCGATCATCGGGAAGGAGCCGTGACGGGTGCGCTCGTCGAAGAGGAGTCCGTGCCAGAAGACGGCGACGCTGATCACGGAGAGGAGCGCGAGCACCGCCGCCACGAGCCGCCATGATTCCGGTCGCCATCGCAGCACGCGCTCGAGGCCGAGCGCGAAGCACAGCCCGAAGGCGGCGGTCACCGGCAGGAGGTACGTCGCCTTCACCGCCGCGGCGATCGGGACCGCGCGCGTGCCGATCACGAAGATCGCGAGCATGGGCGCGAGGGTCAGGAGCGTGGCGGCGTGGAGGTCGTCCCAGCGGCGCCGGACGAGGCCGGCGAACGCGGACCAGAACCCGAGCACCACGAGGAGAGTGGGCACCACGCCGAGGACGAGGAGGAGCTGACCGGCGCGACGGGCGAGCTCGCTGTCGGTGATGCGCGGCACCGTCCAGCCGCCGAAGCCGTCGAACCAGGTATTGGCGTAGAGCCCGGTCCAGACCGAGTCGCGCAGCGCCTGCGACCAGCCGTTCCCCGCGTCGTGCTCCGCGGCGCCGCGTGGCCACATCGGGCGACGGAAGATCAGCGGATCGAAGAGCAGGTACTCCGCCGCCGAGCGCCGGGCCTGTGGCTGACTGTCCTCGACCAGCCGGAGCGCGAGCTCCCGCCGGCTCATGACGAACGGCGTCCCGTAGTGTGCGACGTTCCGCGCATAGTACCAGCCGGAGGTGGCGAGCAGCGTCACCAGCACGACGGCGAGATGGGCCGCCGTCGGCCGCCACCGTCGCTGCCGCACCCCGTCGAGCGCGATCGTCGCGAGCGCGCCCACCACGACGGCGACCGCCGTGACCTTGGTGAGCATGGCGAGCCCGAGCAGCAGACCCAGCACGAAGCTCCGCGGCCACGTCGGTCGCCGCAGGTGCGCCAGGAGAACGGAGAACGCGAGGCTGCAGAGGACGGCGGTCAAACCCTCGTTGCCGAGAAATCCGGCACTGTAGAGGTGCACGGGCAGAAACAGCATGAAGACGACGGCAGCGAGCTGCAGGCGGAGATCGTCGGGCGCGCGACGACGGACGGCGTCCCACACGACCGCCACGTGTACCAGGCTCGCGACGGCGACGATGACGACGCCGATCTGCAGGCGTCGCACCGGATCGGTGCCGACGAGCGCGGTCCACAGGCCGGCCATCAGCGCGTAATAGAAAGGTGGCTGAAAGAACTCCCACCCTGCCGTCGGGAGGGGGATCCGCCACGTGCTGCTCAGCTGCCACACGTAGGTGAAGTGGGCGAAGCCGTCGTAGCTCGCGAGCACCGGGAAGCAGAGCCCGTTGTGCACACGGACGGCGAGGCCGATCAGGACGAAGGTGCTCGCGACGAGCGTGAACGTCCGCCGCGTCATCCGGCCGACAGATCGACAAGCAGCGGAGCGCCGGCGGCGAGTCTCACGGCTGAAGGGAGTACTACAGCTGGTCGAGTACGATCCAACAGGGGCGAGGGGCAGGATTTGGGTTCCCCGCCCTGCCCCCTTCTGATACGCATTCTGCGCCAAAATGGACCGGTCCGAACGCATCGCAGCGATGCCGCTCTGTGCCGTCGGCGGATGAGCATCCCCCGACGACCGCGCGCACTCAGGTCGGCGATTGGCATTCTCGCACTCGTGGCTCTCGCTCCCCTGCTCGTCTCAGGCCGCGCGCGGCCTCCGTCCGTCCTCCTGATCACCATCGACACTTTGCGTCCCGACCGCCTCGCCTGCTACGGCCACCCGACCAACAAGACCCCGGCGATCGACCGCCTGGCGCACGAAGGGATGATGTTCGAACGGGCCTACTGCGACATGCCGTGGACGACGGGCTCGATGGCATCGGTCATGACGGGTCGCTACAGCGACGAGCACGGCCTGCGCGAGCCGTCCATGAAGCTCTCGCCGACCGTCACCACCGTCGCCCAGATCCTTCGTGCCCGCGGCGTGCAGACCGGCGCCATCGTCGGGTCCTTTCCACTCGATTCCCTGTATGGCCTCGATCGCGGATTCGAGACCTACGACGACGAGTTCAGCGCCCCCATGATCGTCATGCCCGAGGCCACGATCGCGCGCATGGGCGGGGACCTCCCGAAAGACGACGAGGCGAAGGCGGCGTTCCTGAACCAGAAGCTGCAAAACGACTGGTATCGGCCCGACGAAGACGTGACCGACACCGCGATCCGCTGGCTGGATTCGACGCGCGACGCGCGGCCCTTCTTTCTCTGGGTCCACTACTTCGGCCCGCACGAGAAGCTGCGCGGCGACCGCGGGTTCAAGGACCAAGAGCCCGAGATCGTCGCCGCCTACGACGGCGACGTCGCGGCCAGCGACCGCGCCGTCGGCCGTCTGCTCGATCACCTCCGCGACCTCCACCTGCTGGACGACATGCTGGTGATCCTGCATGCCGACCACGGGCAAAACCTCGGCGAGCACGACTACGTGGGACACACGCTCCGACTCGACGAGGTCGCGGTGCGGATTCCGCTGATCGTGCGGTATCCCGCGGCGATACCCGCCAACCTGCGACGTCGCGACATCGCCCGCAACGTCGACATTCTTCCGACCATACTCGGTGCGTGGAAAACCGACGCGCGAGGACGTCCGGGGCGATCGCTGTTGCCGTCGCCGCGCGATCCCCTCGGGCTGCGAGTACCTGCAACGGAACAGACGGCCTACTTCGAGACCTTCATTCCGCGCTATTTCTTCGTGCCCTTGACCACTCCGGAGAACGGCACTGTGCTCGGTGCCATGGAACGGCGCGGAGTCCGCACGCCGGCATGGAAGCTCCTCACCGACGAGATGGTTGCCGGGTGCTCGCGCGGCGAGGCCGCGTACCGCGATCCCTTCGGCGCGTGGATGCTGGAAAACCCGGTCGTTCTCGACGAGGAGGCTTGCCGCCGGATTCGAACGACCGAGGTCTACTACGAGTCCGATCCCGAACGCGGGCTCGAGCCGTCCGATGCGGCTCCGGTCGAGGTGGTGCAGCGCCTGGAGTCGGTGATCGCGGCGCATCGAGCGCTCCGGCCGGTTACAGGGAACGCGTTCACGCTGACTCCAGAGCAGCAACAGAAGCTGAAAAGCCTGGGATACCTGCAGTGATCGACCGACGGTTCGGTGCTCTGCTTCAAGTGCTTGCCGGCACGATCGTCACGGTGCTGCTGCTCGTCCTGGTAGAGATCATCGCCGGCTTCTTCGTGGCCCAACCCACCTCGGCACTGCCGCCCGAGATTCCCGGTGACACCGTCTCCCGAACGCTGACTTATCTCGAGGTCAACCCGGCACCCTTGGCCCGGGACGTCGATCTGCTCTGGAGGAACGAGCCGGGCGCCCGCAAGACCCAGCCGATGAATCCCCAGAAGTACGGAACCAAGGAGACCTGGACCATCGAGAACAACTCGCTCGGGTTTCGCGGTCCAGAGCGTTCCGCGACCAACGACAAGGACGACGTGTACCGCATCCTCTGCATCGGCGATTCCATCACCTTCGGATTCAACGTCGATCAGGACGCCGCGTATCCTCGCCAACTGCAGGGGCTCCTCGAGGCGCGCTATCCACAGCGCCGCTTCGAGGTGATCAACGCCGGGGTACCAGGCTGGACGTGGTTACAGGGTCTGCGATTCCTCGTCACGCGAGGCCTCGCGCTCCGCCCGTCGCTCGTCGTGATGGGACACGGCACCAACGATCAATTTCTCCCCGCGAAGGTCACGGACGAAGAACGCCTGCATGGGCTCGCCGGGCCGGTGAAGAAAGCCGCCCTCTCCGTCGGACTCTTGCTCGCACGTTCCAACACGTATCGACTGGTCGAACGCATCTTCCCGCCGCCGCCGTTCTCGCCCGAGCGGAATAGTCCCGGGTGCGAAGAGCAGATCAAGCGCACGGGAGCCTGCCGCCGAGTATCCGTCGACCAGATCGCGCAGGCCGTGAGCGAGGTCCACCGACTCGTCGCCGCCGCCGGCGGAGATCTCCTCTTGGCGAACCTCGACTTCGCGAGAACCGGGGCGATCACCGGAGTCCGGCGCACGGCGGAGTCGGAGCACATTCCGCTGGTCGATGCGGTCGATACGTTGGGCGGTCTCCGACGCGCCGATGAGATCAAGCGCGCGGAGCAGCTCGGGTTGTCGCCCCCGTCGTCCGACCATGTGGCGCCGAGCGCCGGCCCGCCCCGCCCGAAACGGGTCCTGCTGCGGGTGCTGACGCCCGACAAGTCGGCATCGTACCGCGTGCAGGGCACCGGCTATTTCCGAGCCGACTTCACGTTCGCGGAACCCGTCTACGACGACGCGACGCACGGAGACGAGAAGGCGGGCGACGGTGTCTACTCGGCAACCATCGAGGCTCCGGCCAACATCCCCTCGATCGAGTACTTCTTCTTGAGGGACGACGCCCCGGAGTTCAAACCACTGCCCCCGCTCTCCTCGTCGGTCGGCGACCGCCTGATCGCCGTGCCGCAGGATACCACCGGACCCGTGGACGTCTTCGGGCAATCACTGCTCATGGCCGAGCGCGCCCACCCCGACAGGGAAGGTGCCGGCATCGTCGCGAAGCTCGTCGCCGATCGGATCGAGGAGCTCCCGACGTTCCGTCGCTTCGTCGGCGTTCCGCCGAGGTCGTAGCCGAGCAGCCGAGTCAGTCGGCGGGCGGCGGGGTGTGCCCGCTGGCGTGCGCTTGCGCGGTGCAGCGCTCGAGTTGGTACTCGGGACTGAGGACCTCCGGAAGCGCTTCGATGTGGACGCGTCGTCGGAGCGCGGCGGTATGCATGTTCCCTGGGCCGGTCGTGATCGGATACTTCCGATACTCGCCGGGATGCGGCGCCCGCGCGTACGCGATCCTTCGCATGCTCTGCTCGCAGTTGCCTTCGAGCGCGTCGAGCGTCCCTTCCAGGGCGGGAATCTCGAAAAACGCGGGCTCGTCGACGGCGGCACCCGAGAGGAGGGCTCGGCTCTGCGCGATGGCTTCCCGGACGTGCGCTTCGCTCGCATGGGGATCGGTGAGCGCACGGGTGAGCTTCACGACCGCCAGGTCGTAGCGGATTTCGGGGATCGTCCCGTCGTAGCGATAGGCCCTGCCGGCCGCGGCGAGCGCCAGATCCATCCGGCCGAGCTGGTAGTAGATGACGGCCATCTGGTTTTGATAGTCGGCCTGCGCGAGATCGTCGAAATGGGCCCGATCCTCCCGGGTTCCGAATGATTGATTCGGTTGCTGAACCGCCGCGCTGCGTACCCGGTAGAGCGCCTCGAGGGGTTTCCCATCCTGCATGGCGAGGAACGCTAGGTTCTCGTGGGCGAGATGCCAGTTGCTCAGCGCGGCGGACTCGAAGAGCTCGCGAGCCCGCTCCCTGTTGCCGCTCGCGTAGTAGACGATGCCGTAGAGGTTCTGCCAGGAAGCCGTCTTATCGGACGCCTGGACCAACCAATCGCGGGCGATGAAAACCGAGCTGGAAAACACCACCACGCTCACCAGCGCGAGCAGCGCACAGACCGCAGCGGCGCGCCGCAGCCATCGTTCGCTCACGCTTCCAAGCCGGTCGGCGCCGAGCGCGAACCAAAACCCGAACACCAACGAGACCGGGGCAACGTACGTCGCCTTGACGGCGGCATGCATCGGCACGGTGTTCATGGCCTTCACGAAGAGGGCCGCCATGGCCACGGAGGTCGTGAGCATGGCGACGAGCGTTCCATCCCAACCACGACGCCACAGGCGTTGGATCGCGGTCCCGACCCCCACGACTACGAGGATCGAGGGCACGAGTCCGAGGGTGAGGAGCATCTGGCCGGCGTGCCGCGTGACGTCGCTGTAAGCAGGCGCGGGGATGACAGTGTTGCCCGCGGAATCGAACCAGGCGTTGGCGTAGATTCCCGTCAAGACCGACTCACGGAGCGCGCTGTGCGGGAAATCGGCGGGGAACTCACCCGTCAGCGGAATGCCACGCGGCCATGCGGGGCGGCGCAAGATCAGCGGATCGAAGAGGACGTACTCCCAGAAATTGCGCAGACCTTGACTCTGGAAGTTCTCGACGTGCCGGACCATGAACTCGTCCCGGCTCATTTTGAAGGGCGTGCCGTACATGCTGAGGTTCCGGGCATAGAACCATCCCGAAACGAGCAGCATGACCGAGCACGCCGCGGCCAAGGTGACGGCTCCCGCCCTCCAGGACCGTTGCACCAGAGTCTGGAGGGCGAGCGTCCCGAGTGCGCCCGCAACGACGGCGAGCGCAGTGAACTTCGTCAGCAGGGCAAGGCCGAGGCACAGTCCCAAGAGCGCGCCGCGCGCCCAGGTCGGACGGCGCAGCACCCAGAGCAGCGTGACGAGCGAGAGACTGCACAGTACGGCGTTCAGATTTTCGTTGCCGAGGAAGCCGGCGGTGTAGAGATGCAGCGGCAGAAAGAACATGAGTCCGGCCGCGAGCAGATGGACGATGGGCCGACCAGGGAAGTACCGGCGGGTGATCGCGAAGATGCCGACACCGTGGATGAGACCCAGCATCGCGATCAGACCGGTCCCGACGTTCAACCGCACGACCGCGTCGACCGGCGCGAGCAGCGTCCATATCGACGCCATCAGCGCGTAGTAGAGCGGCGGATGAAAGAACGACCATCCGGAGGTGGGCAGCGGAACCCGCCACTGATCCGCCATGAACCAGATGTAGGTGAAGTGGCCGAAACCGTCGAAAGCCCGCAGCGAAGGAAACGTGACGACGTTGTTCAAACGCACGGCCACCGCAATGGCCAGCATGACGAAGAAGATCGTCCTATAGCGGCTACGCGTCATGACCCCGCTGCTGCAAACATCGTTCGAGCTCCGGCCGAAGTGCGTCGGGAAGATCCTCGATATGGCGGCGCCGGCGCACGGCGGCGGCGTGCATGTCACCGACGCCAGTGATGATCGGATACTGACGGAGATCCCCGCTCCTCGAGCGTGCTTCGTCGAGCATCGTCACCGCCGCGTGACAGTTCCCGCTGAGGGCCTCGAGCGTGCCTGTGAGCGTCCGTGCCTCTTGAAACGCAGGGTCACGCGCGATCACTTTCGTCAGCAACGCACGGCTCTGGATCGTGAACGCGGTTCGCCACGGCGCATCCGCGGGGCCGGAGCCCGTCGTGGCGCTGATCAGCTTCAGCAGGGCGAGATCGTAGGCGGCCTCCGGCATCGTCGGATCGGACGCCACCGATTCCTGCGCCGCGGCCAGTGCCGCTCGGTGCCAGCCCAGGCGGTGATAGATCACGGCCATCGTGTTCAGGTATTCCGCGCGCGTGAGCCGATTGAACTGCGCCTGATCGGCCGGGGTGCCGATCGTTTGCGTCGGCTGTATTCGTGCCGCCTGGCGAAGCAAATGGAGGGCTTCCAAGGGGCGATCGGCATTCAACGCGAGCGCGGACAGGTTTTCGTACCCGAGGTGATGATTGGTCTCCGCCGCCTCCGCGAAGAACTCGCGCGCCTTCGAGGTGTCGCCGCCCGCGTAGTAGACGACCCCGTACATGTTCTGCCAGACCCCCGAATCGCGCCATTCTCCGAGCCATGTCGGCGCGAGGACGCGGTTCTGCAGGAAGACGACGCTACTCGCGAGCGCGAGCAGCGTACAGGCACCAACCGCCGGCTTGAGCCACCGCGGCCGAGTCGTGGCGAGCCACTCCACGCCCAGCGCGAACCAGAAGCTGAAGACGACGGAGACGGGCATCAGGTACGTCGCCTTGACGGCGGCATGGATCGGAACGGCCCGCGTCCCCTGCACCAGAATCGCCATCATCGCGCCGAAGGTGAGGAGCATCGCGACCAGAGTGTCGTCCCACCCGCGCCGCCGGAGACGGACAAACGCCCGCCAGATGCCGATCAGCATCAGGAGCGACGGCACGAGGCCGAGCGTGAGCAGCAGTTGGCCGGAGCGCCTCACCGCCTCGTCTTGGCTTATCTTCGGAAGCACCCATCCCCCGTACCCCTCGAACCAGGCGTTGGCGTAGACACCCGTGAGCACGGACTCGCGGAGCGCGCTGTAGGGAACGCCGGGAAAGCGATCGCCGGCCAAGGGGACGCCCCGAGGCCACTCCGGCCGGCGCAGAATCAAGGGGTCGAACAGGACGTATTCGAGAAAGCCACGCTGCCCGCGCGTCTGGATGTGCTCGTAGCGCTGCAGCATGAAGGACTCGCGGCTCATCTTGAACGGCGTACCGTAGACGGCGACGTTGCGGGCGTAGAACCACCCGCAGACGACGAGCATGACGACGCCGGCGATCGCGGCGGCGCGGCCGTCCTGCCGCCAGTCGCCGCGCACTAGTGCGCGGAGGCCGAGCGTCCCGAGCGCACCCACGACGACGACGATGCCGGTGAACTTGGTGAGCATGGCGAGCCCGAGCATCAGGCCGAGGATCGCCGCGCGCCAGGGCGTCGGACGGCGGAGCACGGCCAGCATCGGCGGCAGCGACCACGCACAGGTGACGGCCGTCAGGTTCTCGTTGCCGATGAAGCCGGCCGTGTAGAGATGCACCGGAACGAACAGCATCAAGCCGGGCGCGAGCAGATGCACGAGACGGTTCCCGGGGAAGTACCGCCGCACGATGCCGTAGCTGACCGTCGCCAACGAGAGCCCGAGCAGCGCGACGATCAACGTCCCGAGCTTCAGGCGGACGACCGGGTCGAGGGATGCGAAGCCGTCCCACACGCTCGCCATCAGCCAGTAGTAGAGCGGCGGTTGGAAGAACTCCCAGCCGTTCGTCGCGAGCGGCACTCGCCAGAAGTCGGCCATGAACCAGATGTAACTGAAGTGGGAAAACCCGTCGTACGCGCGCAGGGAAGGAAACTCCACGACGTTGTTGATCCGCACCGCCGCTCCGAGGGCGAGCATCGACGCGGCGATCGCCCAGAACGCGCGGCGACTCATGCCGTTCGTGGACGCGCCACCATCCGCAGAACCCCACCCTGCCCGAACCCCGGCGCTGCCAGCGACACCAAGCTCGAGAATGCCGCCACCGGCACCCCCAGCCCGAAGCTCACGATCGAGTCGCGCCGGCTCCCGTCCGTCTCGCGCCCGATGAGCTTTTGGAACAAATGATTCGGCTTCCGGCAGAGCTTGTTCAGGATCGTCTGCGTGAGACCGAAGGCGTCGTATTCGAGCGAGAAGGTCTGACGCCGCTCGACGTCGAAGCCGGCGCGCGTGAGCAGCCCCTCGAGCGCGCGGCGGTCGAAGTGCAGCAGGTGGCGCGGCACGTCGATGTGGAACCAGTCGGCGCCACCGAGACGCGCCTGCCAGCTGCCGAAGTTGGGCACCTCGACGACCAGCCGTCCGTTCGGCGCGAGCAGGCGCCGGACGCCCTCCAGCACGGCACGCGGCTCGGGGAGGTGCTCGAGGACGTGCCAGATGGTGACGACCTCGAAGCTTCCCTCGACGAGCTCGTGCATCCGCTCGGGCGGCACCACGGTGATCCCGAGCTCGCCCTGCTGCTGCATGACCGGCGCCCCGGCCTGCTCGATGCCGACGCCGATCCATCCGCGCTGACGGCAGGCCAGCAAGAAGTCGCCGGCGCCGCATCCGATGTCGAGCAAGCGCCGCGATCCCGTCGGCGCGCCGACGTGGCGCACGCGCAGGTTCATGAAGAAGTCCTTCAGCGCGGGATGGCGGCGCCCGTAGTAGCCCTTGGCGTAGTACGCCTCGATGTGCTCGGGCGTGAGGATCGGCTGCACGAAGACGAGGCCGCAGCCGTTGCACCGCACGAGCTGGAAGCTGTCCGGGCCGAGGGGATCCTTCGCCAGGAAAGCCGGTTGCTGCGAGCCGCTGCCGCACGCGGGACACACGCTCACGCGCACGCTCCCGCCTCCGAGCTCATCATCCCGTCGATGCTTCATCGTAGACCGGCAGGACCGGAGCATCGGCGAGCCGCGGTGCGGCCGCGTCCTTCGGCGAGAGCAGCGGCGCGTCGACGTGCCAGTCGATGTTCAGCGCCGGATCGTTCCACGCCACGGCGCGCTCGGCGTCGGGACGGTAGAGATCCGTGCATTTGTAGACGAAATCGCAGGTGGCGCTCAGCACGACGAAGCCGTGCGCGAAACCCGCCGGGATCCACAGCTGATGCTTGTTCTCCTCGTTGAGCTCGTATCCGACCCAGCGGCCGAAGGTCGGCGAGCCGCGGCGCACGTCCACGGCAACGTCGAACACCGCGCCGCTCATGACCTGCACGAGCTTGCCCTGGCCGTGCGGCTCCTGGAAATGCAGTCCGCGCAGGGTTCCCCGCGTCGAGCGCGACCAGTTGTCCTGCACGAAGGGCGCGCGGATGCCGATGTCGGCGTAGCGCGCGGCGTGGAACGTCTCGAGGAAGAAGCCGCGGTGATCGCCGAAGACGCGCGGCGCGATCAGCTTCACCTCCGGCAGGTCGGTCGCGACGACGTTCAAAACACGTTCTCCTTCAGGAGATCGAGCAGGTACTGACCGTAGCCGCTCTTCGCGAGCGGCGCCGCCAGACGACCGAGCTGGGCGTCGTCGATCCAGCCCTGACGCCACGCGATCTCCTCGGGGCACGCGACCTTGAGGCCCTGGCGCTTCTCGATCGTGTGGATGAACTGACTCGCCTCGAGGAGCGACTCGTGGGTGCCGGTGTCGAGCCAGGCGTATCCGCGACCCATCACCTGGACGTCGAGCTCGCCCCAGGCGAGGTACTGCTTGTTGACGTCGGTGATCTCGAGCTCGCCCCGCGGCGACGGCTGCAGCGACTTGGCGACGTCGACGACGCGGGAATCGTAGAAGTAGAGCCCGGTGACGGCATAGCGCGACCGCGGCGCCGTCGGCTTCTCCGCGAGCGAGATGGCGCGCTGGTCGGCGTCGAACTCGACCACGCCGTAGCGTTCGGGATCGTGCACCGGATAGGCGAACACGGTGGCGCCGGTGGTCCGCTCGGCGGCGTGGCCGAGCAGCGCGGCGAAGTCGTGTCCGTGGAAGAGATTGTCTCCGAGCACGAGCGCGCTGGGGTCGCCCGCGAGGAAGCTCTCGCCGATCAGGAAGGCTTGCGCGAGCCCGTCAGGAGACGGCTGCACCGCGTAGCGCAGCTCGAGGCCCCACTGGCGGCCGTCCCCGAGGAGCTGCTCGAACCGCGGCGTGTCCTGCGGCGTCGAGATGATCAGGATCTCTCGGATGCCCGCCAACATGAGCGTCGTCAGCGGATAGAACACCATCGGCTTGTCGTAGACCGGCAGCAGCTGCTTCGACACGGCGAGGGTCGCCGGGTGAAGCCGCGAGCCGGAGCCGCCGGCGAGCACGATGCCCTTGCGGCGGCCGCTCTCGATGAGGGTGGTCATGAAGGGGCGAAGCCGACGACTGCCTCAGTGGTGCTTCCGGCCCCCGAGCCACGCCATGACCCTGCTCACGAACGCGTCCGAGATGCCGAGACGACGCTTGAGCGTGTCGTACAGGCTGAGCGCACGGTTGTCCGCCCGCACCAGCATGCGCTTCACCAGCGAGTCTTTCGGCCGCGCGTAGTACGTCGTCGCCACCGGCACCGCGTCCGGGGCGTCGTCGATCGTGTAGTAGTAGAGTTGCAGACTCTTCCGACTTCGGTCTTCCGGACACTGCAGCGGCTCCGGGAACCCGTGCAACGCGTTCGGTGTGTCGAAGAGCAGCGCCCGGTTGATCTGACACGGCATCGAATCGACGCAGCGGTTGGCGCCGCCGTCCCAGACCTCGATGGCGCCGCCCCAGGCGTCGTCCCAATTCTCGTTCAGGTAGAGGATGATGTTGCAGCGCCGGCGCCACGTCGGCTTGTGGCGGTGCATCGTGAAGTCGGTGTGCAGATTGAGGAAACCGCCGCGCCAGGCCTGGTGCATGCCGCCACCGTCGATGTCGGGATCGGCGAGCAGGCCGGGAATGCCGGTGATCTCGGACACCAGCGCCACAAATCGTGGAGTGTTCAGCTCACGGAGCACGGCCGCGATCTTCGGCGGCAGATCCTCCCAGCGATCGATGCTCGCCTTGTTCTCGTTGACGTGGCGATAGCGAACCCAGTGATCGTTCGCCTCCATCGGGAACTCCTCGGCGAGCTCCTGGATGACGGTCGGGTCGAGGAAGTTCTCGAAAAACAGATGCGGATAGGGAGCACCGCTGCGGTACGCCCGTGCCAGCTCGCCGACCCGGCTCTCGTAGCGATCGTACGGGAAGAGCGCCTCGTCGTCGCGAGACGAATCGCTCTCCGGAAGGGTCGTCAACGTCGATTGTGTCAGCACGGGGGACCTTCCTCGTTCGCATTCCGCTTCGTGGACCTAGCCGGCGTCCGATCGAAGCTCTCTGCTCATCTCGGAAAGCAAAACTGTTGCCGTCGAGTTTGTGGGCGGAATCGGCACCGGCGCAAGCAGAACGCCGACGATGGTTTTCGATAAGTAGTCGCGGTCGTTACCGAAAGTCAACAGATTATGATGGCGTCCCGGCGCTCCGACGGGGCGCCAGGTGGGCCGCTATGGCGTCAAGTTCCTGGCTTTTGGAGAAGCGGCGCGCGCGGGCCGACTCCGATCATCGTCGTGCGCCGCGGCGGGTTTTCGTGCTAAGGACCGCCCCTCCATGCTCTTCGGCAAGAAGATCGTCGTCGTCATGCCCGCCTACAACGCGGAGTCGACGCTCCGGAAGACCTACGCCGAGATCCCGCTCGAGTACATCGACGACGTGATCCTGGTCGACGACGGCAGCTCCGACCGCACCACCGAGATCGCCCGCGAGCTCGGCGTCCGTACGCTGGTCCATCACAAGAACCTCGGCTACGGCGGCAACCAGAAGACCTGCTACACCGAGGCGCTCCACCAAGGGGCCGACGTCGTCGTGATGCTGCACCCCGACTACCAGTACACGCCGAATCTGCTGGTCGCGATGTCGTCGCTGATCGCCGTCGGGCAATACGACGTCGTGCTCGGATCGCGCATCCTCTGTCAGAGCAGCATCAAGGGCGGCATGCCGGTCTACAAGTACGTCGCGAACCGCGCGCTCACGTTCTTCGAGAACCTGATGCTCGGACAGAAGCTCTCCGAGTACCACACCGGCTATCGCGCCTTTTCGCGGCAGGTCCTCGAGAGCCTCCCGCTCGGCGAGAACTCCGACGACTTCGTGTTCGACAACCAGATGCTGGCCCAGATCGCGTACTTCGGCTTCACGATGGGCGAGGTCTCCTGTCCGACGAAGTATTTCGCCGAGGCGTCGTCCATCAACCTCCGGCGCAGCATCGTGTACGGCCTCGGGGTCGTGCGCACGTCGATCGCGTACCGGCTCGAGAAGATGGGCCTCGCCCACAGCCGTTTGTTCGCTGCGGACGGGGCGCGGCTGGAGATCTCCCCGAGCGCCTCCAGCGCGCGCGCCATCCGTCTGGCGCACTAGCAGCTACCCGCCGGTCGCTTCCAGCGACAGCAGCGCCGCGGCGAAATCGCGCGCCCGCGGCTCGGGGTCGGTGAGCAGGAGCCTCGCGCGGGCGAAGTATGGCGCGACGTAGCGGCGGAGATCGGCGGGGTCGACGTCGTTGGCCCAGCGGTGGCGCATCGCGCTGAAGCCATCCGTGACGGGGAACATGGCGCCGAGGGCTTCTCTGCGGACACGCGGGTGGGGGTGAGCGTAGCCGGCGAGCAGCCATCCGGCGGTGCGGATGTCACCCCCGTCGCGAATGGCGCGGAGGCGCAGCATGGCGGTCACGGGATCGTCGTCGATGCGCGCCGAGGTCGCCTCCTCGACGGTCAGTGCGGCCATCCAGCGCTTCGTGGCTTGCCGGCGGCGGCCGAGATCGGGCTCGATGACCGCGTCGGCGGGACCGGTCGGCTGGTAGCGCTCCGGCGCGATCGTCGGCGCGAGGTCGCGGCGGGCGAGCACGTCGAAGCGGCCGAAGCGCGCGACCAGCGTGTACCGTTCGACGGCGAAGGCGCGCGCGGTCTGGAAGTACGCCGGCGAATCGATGAACCAGTTGAAGCCGTCGTTCAACGTCGCGATGAAGCGCGGCGGATCGGCTCGGAGGCCGGCGATCATGGCCTCCTCTTCGGCGTGATCGGGGCGGCCGTGATACCAATAGTCGTGCGGTACGGGGCTCGTCCGCCGCGCCGCGTACAGCAGCCCCGTCAGCGCGGGAAAGGTGAACACCGGTTCGCCTTCCGACGTGTGGCGCATGAGAAAATTCGTCGCGAGCCCGAAGGCCGTGAGATCGTCGGCGGTGTCGGCGGGGACGCGGGCCGCGACCGTCGGCGAATCGAGGAGCAGCGCCTGATGGCGTGTGGCGTCGTGCCACCAGTCGAGCATGGGAACGATCCGCACGAGCAGCACCACGGCCGTGACCACCGTGAGCGCCGCGGCGAGCACGCCGCGACTGGGCATTCCGGCGATCCGCGGGCCGGCGCCCCACCACTCGAGCACGCGCGCGAGCAAGGCCGCGGCGAGCACCGCGGAAAGCGGCATGGCGATCACGAGATGAAAGTCGTCGGTTCGCGGATAGAGCTGGAGATACATGCCGATCGCCAGGCACACGAGCGCGGCCATCGCGCGCTCGTCCGCGTGTAGACCCGGCACCGCGCGGCGGCGGAGCAGCCAGACGAGGCCGCCCCAGTTCGCGAGCGGCGCCAACCAGTACCCGGCGTTCTCGACCTGAAAGCCGATCGACGTCGCCATCGACTCCGGCATGAGCCCGCTCTGACGCGTCCGCACGACGAGTCCGACGACCCCGAGCGCACCGACGACCAGCGGCACGAGCGGCGTGAGCGCGCCGCGCCGGACCGCATGGCCGGCGAGCGCGAGCCCGAGGGCCGCGCCCACGATCGCCACGGCATAGAACTGCGGCGCCGGGTGCGGCAGGTAATACAGGGCCGCCGCCGGCGACCCGAGCAGCAAGACGTCGCGCGCGAATCCCTCGACGCCGAGCCGGCCGAGCACGGGCACCACCCACACGAGGGTCACGGGGACGAAACCGCCGGCCAACGCGGCGAGCGCCGTGCTCGTACGCGGGTGCGCGTCGGTCGCGAGCCGTCCGGCGAGGAACGCCGCGGTCAGCGCCAGGACCGACGTCGGCAGGAGATGCACCGCCGCGTCGACGCTCCACCAGGCGAGCCCGAAGGCGACCCACACGCCGGCGAGCATGACGAAGCTCGTAACCACCCCCGCCACCCGATCGAGCCAGGAGAGGCGACGGGCCGCCAGCGTCACGATCCACGTCCCGACGGCGAGACCGAAGGCCCCTGCGTTCGGCTTCACCGAGAACGCGGCCGCGGCTGCGACGCCCGCAGCGACGAGCGGCATCACGCCGCCGCGCATCGCCCACCGTACCAGCGCGAGCGCGAGCGCCATCCACGTCGCGGTCGCGAACCACGCCGGATACGGCACGTTGGCCGCGGCGAAATCTCGGTACACCGGCAGGAACGCGAGCCAGCCGAGCGCGGGCACCAGGGCGATCCAGGTTCCGGCCACGCGTCGCGCCAGGGAATAGATTGCCGCGACCGAGCCGGCATTCATCACGGCGAGAAACGGACGGAGCGTCGTCGTCGAGTCGCCGAGCACGTGCAGGACGGCGGCACCGACGTAGAAGAATCCCGGCGTGTAGCCGGTCCCGAAGTCGACGTAGGGAAATTGGCCGTGGATGATCCGCGTCAGCTGGAAGAGCAGCGTGCCTTCGTCCTCGACCTGGAAGCCGTAGAGACGAAAGATCCCGAAGAAGACCAGCGCGCCGACGAAGACGAGCGCCGTGGCCATCATGCCGCCGGGGCGTCGTCGACGTCGAAATCGGATGGAGTGCGAGCGACGGCCGCCTCGATCATGCGCTCGGTGACGTCGGCCGCGTGCTCCCACGAGAACGTCGACGCCCAGGCGAGCCCGCCGACGACCAGCCGCTCGCGCAGCGCGGAATCGGTGAGCACGCGCACGGCAGCCTCCGCGAGCGCCGAGGTGTCGCCGAACGGGACCAGCAGCCCCGTCTCCTCGTGCCGGACCGAGTCGCGGAGACCCGGCACGTCCGTCGAGACGTTCGGCGTCCCGCAGATGTTGCCTTCGATCACGGTCAAGCCGAAGCCCTCTTTGACGGACGTGTTCACCAGCACGGCGGCCCGTTGGAGATACTCGATCTTGCGCGCCTCGGAAATGAATCCCGTGAACTCCACCGTCCCGCCGAGCTCACGGCGCCGCACGCGGTGTTCGAGCGCCGCGCGCGCCTGGCCGCTGCCGATCACGGCGAGACGCGCGTCGGGGACGCGACGGTGGATCTCGGCGAACGCGTCGATCATCACGTCGGCGCGCTTGTAGCGCTCGAGCCGGCCGATCCAGACGATGAGCGGCGGCCGCGGCCCGAGGGGTCCCGGCGCGTACGCCTTGGCGTCGATGCCGGGCGGCGCGACCACGACGTGCTCCGCCGGAATGCCGCGCGCGACGAGATCGGCCCGCGTGCTCTCGGAGATCGCCAGCATCGGCGTCCGCCGGTACACGAACGGGATCGCCTGCTCGGCGAGC
>JADMIO010826444.1_pt1 | contig 21284 bp, 15 predicted proteins | sample 8958161 | NCBI WGS metagenome assembly JADMIO01 (sample SAMN16585339, study PRJNA669376) | soil metagenome | isolation source: Crop rotation soil | place: USA: Cullars Rotation, Alabama | collected 2011
CTTTCCCGGTCGCCGAGCAGGTTGAGCGCCGCCGACAGGGCGAAGATCACCAGGCCCGGCAGCAGCGCGACGTGCGGCGCGATGGAGAGCAGGTGCCGGCTCTGACCGAGCATGCCGCCCAGATCCGCGGTGGGCGGCTGCGCGCCGAGCCCGAGAAACGACAGGCCCGCCGTCTCCAGCAGCATCCAGCCCGCGCTGCTGGTCATGGTGGTGAGCAGCACGGGCAGCACGTTGGGCAGCAGCTCGCGCACCACGATGCGCGCGTGCGACGCGCCGCCCAGCCGCGCCGCCGCGACGAAGTCCGCGCTCACCCAGCCGAGCGCCTGACCGCGCACGCTGCGCGCGAAGAAGGCGACGTTGGCGATGGCCACGGCGATGCCGGCGTGCACCAGTCCCGGTCCCAGCACCGCGACGATGCCCAGCGCGAGCAGCATGTAGGGGAACGCCATCAGCAGGTCGACGAAGCGCATCGCCAGCGCGTCGAGCAGGCCGCCCGCGTAGGCTGCGGTGAGCCCGATGGTCGTGCCGGCGCTGGCCGCCGCGAGCACGCCCAGGGTGGCCACCGCGAGGCTCAGCCGGGTGCCGTGCAAGAGCCGCGAGAACAGGTCGCGTCCCAGTGCGTCGGTGCCGAGCGGATGGCCGGGCGACGCGATGGGCAAGAGCCGCGCCGCCAGCTCCGTGTGATCCGGATCCGGCAGCGACAGGAACGGCGTGAGTGCCACCAGCAGCAGCGCGCAGGCGAACACGGAGAGCACGAACGCGCGCGGCCCGCTCACGAAGCGGCCCTCGGGTCGAGCCAGCGCTGCACCACGTCCGACAGCAGGTTCAGCGCCACGTAGCTGCTGGCCAGCACCAGCACGATGCCCTGCACCAGCAAGAGGTCGCGCATGCCGATGGCTTCCACCAGCAGGCGACCGAGGCCCGGCCACTGGAACACCGTCTCGATGTACACCGCGCCGCCCAGCGCGTAGCCCGCCTGCAGGCCGATCACCGGCACCACCGCCGCCAGCGCCACCTTGAACGCGTGGCGATAGCGCACCTGGTCTTCGGCGATGCCGAGCGCGCGCGCGGTGTCGAGGTAGTCCGCGCGCAGCACCTCCACCATGGTCGCGCGCATGGTGCGCGCGATGACGCCGGCGATCACCAGCGCCAGCGGCACGGTGGGCAGCACCAGGTGGTGCAGCGCGTCGCGCAGCGAGGCCGGCCCCACGCCGTCGCTCAGCCCGCTCACGGGGAACACCGGCAGCCACACCGACAGCGCCAGCATCAGCAGCATCGCCAGCCAGAACGACGGAGTGGAGATGCCCACCAGCGCCAAGGTGCTGAGCAGGCGGTCGCGCACGCTGCCCTGGTGGCAGGCCGCCACCGCGCCCAGAGTGAGCCCGAGCGCGGTGCCGAAGCCGAGCGCCGCGCCGGCGAGGATCAGGGTGGGACCGAGGTGCTCCTGCACCAGGGTCAGCACCGGTCGCTCGCGCAGGTAGCTGTGGCCGAGGTCGCCGTGCACGACGGCCTCGAGCCAGCGCAGGTACTGCGTCGGCAGCGGCAGATCCACGCCCAGCTCGCGGTGCAGCGCGGCCACCCGCTCGGGCGTCGCGTACGCGCCCAGGATCTGCAGCGCCGGGTCGCCGGGGATGGCCTTGATCATGGCGAACACGGCCAGGCTGATGCCCAGCAGCACCGGCAGCATCCACAGCGCGCGTCGCAGCAGGAGGCTCAGCATCAGCGCTTCTCTGCCCTCGCGAGCTGCAGCAAGAACGACGGCTCCACGGTCAGGCCGCGCACCGCCGCGCGCGCCACCAGGCTCTGCTTCCAGCTCGCCACGAACAGCCAGGGGGCATCTGCGTGCACCAGCGCCTGCACCTCACGGTAAAGCTGCGTGCGCTGGCCGCTGTCGTGGGTGCGGCGCGCGCTCTCGAGCAGCGCGTCGACGTCTTCGTTCTGATAGTGGCCGGAGTTGAAGCCGCGCGGCGGCGTGGCGTCGCTGCGCAGCGCGAGGAACGGCAAGGTGTCGGGGTCGTGGGTCATCCAGGCCATCTCCGCCATCTCCATGTCCTTGCCGAGCCCGCGGTTGACCCGGTCGAGATAGCTGTTCCACTCGTGTGTGACCACGTCGACGCGCACGCCCACGCGCGCGAGATCGGCCTGAATCGCCGTGGCCATCTCCAGCGGCGCCAGCATGGCCGGACCGCTCTGCGGCGCGTGCATGGTCACGTGCAGCCCGCGCGCGTATCCCGCCTCGGCGAGCAGCGCGCGCGCGACCTCGGGATCGTACGGGTAGGGCGCGAGATCGCTGTCGTCCTGCGCGCGCGAGGGCGGCAGAAACACCGGCGCCAGCGGACCGGACGCCACCGTCGCCGTGCCCTGCAGCACGTGCGCGGCGATGGCTTCCTTGTCGATGGCCAGGTTGAGCGCGCGCCGCACGCGCACGTCGTCGAAGGGCGGCTTCGCGCAGTCGAGCAGCACGAACCACAGGTGCGGCCCCGGGCTCTCCAGCACGCGAAAGCCCGCGGCGTCGCGGAACCAGGCGACGTTGTCGGCCGGCAGCTCGGTCACCAGATCGAGCCCGCCCGCGCGCAGCTCGGCGGTGCGGGTCATCGCATCGGCCACCGGACGAAACAGCAGCTTCGCCGAGGCGGCGCGTGCGCTGTGATAGCCGTCGAAGCGCCCGAGCTCGATGCGACCCTGCGCATCCCAGGCGCCGAGCCGAAACGGACCGGTGCCCGCCGGATGCCGCCCAAAGGCGCGTCCGTGCGCGCGCGCCGCCGTCGGCGAGACCACGAACCCGGCAGGGTGCGCGAGGTTCGAGAGCAGCGGCGCGAACGGCTGATCCAGGGTCATCACCACGGTGTGCGGATCCGGCGCGTCGATGCGCGCGATGCGCTCGAAGAAGAACGCGAACGGGAACGGCCCGTCGCGATGCAGCGGGTGCGCCGGGTCGATCATGCGCTGAAAGCTCGCGCGCACGGCGTCGGCGTCGCAGGGCGTGCCGTCGTGGAAGCGCACCCCGCGCCGCAGCACGAAGGTGTAGGTGAGCCCGTCGCTCGAGACGTGAAACGCGCGCGCCAGCCCCGGCACCACGCGCAGGCTGCCCGGCGCAAAGCGCACGAGTCCTTCGTACAGGCTGGCGAGCACGCGAAAGTCGCTGGCGGCGGTGGTGAGCTGCGGGTCGAGCGAGCGCACCTCGGTGTCGATCCCGATCGCGATCGTGTCGCGCGGCTGCTCGCGCGCGAACGGGCTGACGGCCGCGATCACGACCGCGCTGCCCACGAACCCAGCCATCGTCGCGAGCAGCACGTGCAGGGCATGCAGGCGCATCGAGCGGACTGTAACGCGGCCCGCGTCTGGAGGCGATTCCCCCGTGCCCTAAAGCTGGGCTAGACCGATCAGGCGGTCGTCGGCTGCTCGCTCAGCGGAGAGTTGTACAGCCCGGCGATGGAGAACTCGCCGTCGTCGTGCTTCACCACCACCGGGCAGAACTCTTCCTCCGGCGGCGGCGTGGCCGTGAGCAGGTCGAAGTACTCGAAGATGCCGTGGATCTTGTAGTGGTGCCCGTGCCGGCCGATCTCCGCCCAGCGGAAGCTGCGGGCGTGGAACATGACCGAGTCGTAGCGGACCATGGCCAGGGCCCAGAGCTGGCTCGCGTCCGTGGTGCGCGTGGCGCGCTCGGCCGCGAGGCCCGGATTTTCCAGCACCGCTTTCAGCATCTCCGGGCCGTCGACCACGATCTCCTGCAGCAGCATCTCGTAGCGGAACAGGCTGGTCAGCTCGATCTTGGGCGCGAGGTCGCGCTCGAAGTGGTGCTCGGTGCGCAGGCGCAAGAGCCAGCTGTAGCGCATGAGCAGGCGCTCCATCTGGTGCAGCGCCCAGTGCCCAAAGTGCTGCTCCAGGGCCGCCGCGCGCTCGTGCACGCGCGCCCAGTCGCCGCGGCCCTCGTTGACCATCGGCACGAACTCGCGCCAGAAGCGCTCGACGTCCGCGGGGGTCAGGTCATCGCCGCCGACGATCACGGATCGATCGACCGGCTGCCCGGCCTCGAACGCTGCCTGCAGCTCGCGCATGGGCGCTGCGCGCTTCTTGTAGCGGACGAACTCCGGGTGGAACAGCTCGGGCTCGGGCACCGCCAGCTTCTCCACCCAGTCTGCCAGGCCGCGCGCGGGTAGCATCGTGCCGAGCCGGCGCACGTGCCAGCGATGGCCGCTCGCACGCAGCTCCGCCGGCGAGGTGGGCGCGAGCGCGAAGCAGCTCACGCGCACCAGCTTGGGCGGCGTGTCGCCGAACGGGTTCGCGCCGATCTCGCGCTTCATCTCTTCGTCGTGCCGCAGCACGTGCTGCGCGGCGCGGTCCAGCCACGAGGTGCGCAGGTAGGCGAGGTAAGGGTTGCCGTCGCCGATGGTCGACGAGAACAGGCTCGCGTCGTGGATGCCGATGGTGGCGTAGGTGAGGCCCTGATCGAAGCGCGGATGGTGCGGCGCCACGATGGGCAGCTTGTCCGTGGGCTTGCTGGGCATGTACTTGAAGCCGTACGCCAGCCAGGTCTTGCCGCCGTCGTTGCTGCCCTCGAACACCGGCGCGTAGCGCATGGGCGGCGCGGCGATGGGCGGGAACACGCCGTAGCCGTTGACCATGTGAAACGGCGCGCAGGCGCGCAGCCACGCCACCGTGTAGCGCCAGAAGGGCTTGTTCCACAGGGGGCCGTCCCAGTGCCACTGCAGCCAGGTGCGCGTGACCCAGGAATTGGTGAACGCGAAGTAGTAGAGGCTGTTGTAGAACAGGATCAGCATCGCCGCGTGGATGGCGAGGCTCGGCCAGGTCAGCGCGGTGTCGGACCAGGGCGCGCTGAACACGTCGAACACCGAGGCGTTCACGTCGAGCAGCGAGAAGGCCAGCATGATGAAGCCGATGTTGAAGTAGCCCCAGTTGCCGGTGAGCTGAATGCCCAGCATCAGCGCGGCCATGCTGACGAACGACACGATGCGCAGCGGCCCGCTGAAGAACCCGAGCGTGGGCGCGATGACCTCGCCGTAGAACATGAAGTACAGCGACGCCTTGAGCACCCAGCGCGGCGCGTGGTGCGCCCACCACGCGAGCGGCGTGGGCATGGGCGCCCAGATCAGGAAGCCGCGCAGGTACATGGAGTCGCCCTTGCCGGTGCCGATGAACTTCACCTTGGCAAAGCCGAGCATCAGGCGCAGCACCAGCCAGCGGAACATGAACGTGACGGTGGGCAGCGGCAGCGCGCTGGTTTGCAGCTCCGGCAGCTCGTGCACCAGCGGCAGGAACAGCGCGAAGAAGCCCGCCTCCTGCAGCATGGTGTCCCAGGGAAAGATCAGCCCCGCGGGCTCCACCGAGAGCCACAGGAACCAGCCCACGAACAGGCCCGCCCAGCCGATGGGGCCGCCGTAGATCGCCATCAGTCCGGCCACGATGCCGGCCAGCGGCACCGCGCGCATCATGGTGTCGCTGCAGTCGAGCCAGAACACCGTGGGCCACTCGTAGAAGCGGCGCAGGCCGGGGAAGTCGCGCTTCATGCGGCGCAGGCGCGGCGCGAGCGGGGCCGCGCCGTTCTTGCCGATGATGGAGACCAGCTGCGGAAACAGCGCGCCGAACGCGAACAGGTAAAGCACGCCGACGAAGCGCGGGATGAGCCCCCACACCAGCATGGGATCGAGACCGGACCAGATCATGCGAGACCGCCTACCTCACGAAGCTACCGAACGTGCGCGGTGCGCACGGCAAGAAGCCCGAAGCTACTCACTTTCGCGCGGCGATTCCATGCCGTTGACGCGGAGTGGTGAGGCGCTGGGGCGGAGCGTCGTGGCGGGACCCTCAGCCGGGTGCGCGCACACAAGCGCTGGCGGACGATGTGCCGGATAGGGTGCGGCGGGCTACGACGCGCTCGGTTGCCTGCGATCGAGTAGCGCATCCACCGCCGCGACGTCGAGCGGTTTGGTGAGATGCACGTCGAAGCCCGCCGCCAGCGCGCGGGCGCGATCGTCTGGCTGGCCGTAGCCGGTGAGCGCGATCAAGGTGACCTCGGAGCCGAGCGCGCGGCGAATCTCGCGCGCCACGCCGTAGCCGTCGAGTCCGGGCAGGCCGATGTCCACCACCAGCACGTCCGGCCTCAGCGCGAGCGCCTCGGCCACGCCGGAGGGGCCGTCGGCGGCGGTGGTGACCTGATGGCCACGCCGGCCAAGCAGCATCGCGAGCAAGATGCGGCTGTCTTCGTTGTCCTCGATCACCAGCACGCGCAGGCTCTGCGTCGGGCTGCGGACCGCCGGCGCCGCTGGCACGGACTGGCTGCGGGTCTTGGCGCGCGGCAGGCGGACCACGAAGGTGCTGCCCTTTCCCGCGCCTGCGCTCTCGGCGTCGACCTCACCGCCGTGCAGCTCCACCAGGCTGCGCACCAGGGTGAGCCCGATGCCCATGCCGCCGTCGGCGCGCGCGAGCGAGCTCTCCACCTGCGTGAACAGATCGAACACGTGCGGCAGCATCTCGGCCGAGATGCCGACGCCGTCGTCGCACACCGTCACGCTCGCTTGGTCGGCGCTGGCGCTGACTTCCACCGTGATGTGGCCGCCGGCCGGGGTGTACTTGGTGGCGTTGGTGACCAGGTTGACCAGCACCTGCTCGATGCGCACCGGGTCGGCCCGGACCGGGGCGTCGGTGCAGGTCGCGCGGAAGGTGAGGGTCTGCTCGTGCGAGGCGGCCAGCGGCGCGAGCGCGTGCACGCAGCGCTCGGCGAGCTTCACCAGGTCGACGTCCTCACGACGCAGCGCGATCTTGCCCGAGGTGACGCGCGCCACGTCGAGCAGGTCGTCGACCAGACGCGCGAGGTGCTTGGCCTGGCGTCGCACGATCTCGCGGTGCTTGCGGCCGTGGCCCTCGCCATCGCCGTCGAGCTCGAGCGCCATCAAGATGGCCGACAGCGGGTTGCGCAGCTCGTGCCCCAGCATGGCCAGGAACTGATCGCGCAGGTGCACGGCGCGCTGCTGCTCGCGTAGCTCGGCGCGCGCGGCGTACTGGCGGCGGCGCGCCCGCAGGGCCGAGCGCGCCGCGCTGACCATGGCGATGGGCCGCAGCGGGCGATCGAGCAGGGTCACGTTGCCCAGGGTCGCGAGCATGTGCTCGCTCGAGGGGCGCATGCGCGCCGAGGCCGACACGCTGGTGAAGATGAGGACCGGGAGGTCGGACCACGACGGCTGGGCAGCCAGCCGCTCGCCGAGCCGGGCGAGCGCCGCGGGCACCAGCACCTCCTCCGCGACCAACAAGCCGGCGGCACCCTCCTGCTCGCTGCGCGTGCACAGCTCCTCGATGTCGCGACACGCGTGCGCCGAGAGCCCCGCTTCGCTCAGCAGGCGGACCGTCAGCGGTGCATCGCGGCCTGTGGGCGCAAGCACCAAGAATCGCTCCTCCAGCGCGTGCGGTGCGTCGTCGCTCACGGCTCCTGGCCTAGCAGTTCCTCGGTCTCGCTCCCGCCGAATACCGGGATGCCGCTCAAGACGCCATGAAAGGCCGACAAGGCCGGCCCCACCTGGATGCCAGTCTCGCTGAGCATCATTTCACGGATGGTGTCCTCGTGCGAGCCACAGCGCTTCTTCATGACCGAGACAGCCTTGCGAACCCGGCCTCGGGCCTCGAAGTAACGGGTGAGCACCACGGTGTCGGCCAGGTAGCTGACGTCGATCGGCGTGTTCATCGGTCCGAGCACGCCGTGCTGCGCCATCACCATGATCGTCGCGACGCCGGCCTGATTGAGGTAGCTGAGCAGCTCGTGCAGGTGGGCGGTCAGGAACTGCTCTTCCGGCATGGCGTGCATGTAGCCGTTCAGGCTGTCGATGATCACCAGCCGCACGCCGTCTTGCTCGACCGCGCGTCGCACCACGGAGGTGAACTGGCCCGGCGCCAGCTCGGCGGGGTCGACCTGCTGCAGCAGCAGGCGACCGCTCTCCACGTACGGCTCGAGATCGATGCCGATCGCCTTGGTGCGCGCGAGCAGCGTGTTGCGCACCTCGTCGAAGATGAACATCGCCACCTTCTCGCTGCGCTCGACGCTCGCCAGCGCGTACTGGTTCGCCATCGCCGACTTGCCCGAGCCGGACGGGCCCAGGATGAGCGTGCTGGTGCCACGATCGATGCCGCCACCGAGCATGCTGTCGAGCTCGGGCACGTTGCTCGAGATCCGACTGGGCGTGAACGGCTTGTGGTGCTCGGCCGCCACCAGGCGCGGGAACACCTCCACGCCGTCGTCGCCGATGGTCATGTCGTGGTACCCGCCGCGAAACGCGACCTCGCGCAGCTTCACCACGCGCATGCGCCGGCGCTCGGCGCCGTACAGCGGAGACAGCTGCTCCATGGTGATCACGCCGTGCACCAGGCTGTGCAGCAGGGGATCCCCTTCGGTCGCGCTCTCCAGCATCAGCACGGTACAGTTGCGCCGCATCAGGCGCTGCTTGAGCGCCAGCAGCTGGCGCCGGAAGCGGAGCGGGCTCTGGGCCAGCAGGCGCAGCTCCGAGCACGAGTCGAGCACCAGCCGGGTGGGCTTGACGCGGTCGACCTCGGCCAGCAGCAGCTTCATGCGCTCGCCGAGCTCCACCTCGGCCGGCATGTAGAGCGTGTTGTCGTCCTGCTCGTCCTCGTGCAGCGCGTCGCCGGCATACATCTCGTAGATGGCGATCTGGTCCACATCCCAGTGATGCGACCGCGCCACCGCGTAGAGCTCGTGCCGGGTCTCCGACAGCGTCACGTACAGGCAGCGCTCGCCGACGCGTGCCCCGTCCAGCAGGAACTGCAGCGAGAGCGTGGTCTTGCCCACGCCTGGGCCGCCCTGGAGCAAGTACATGCGCTGCGACGGCAGGCCGCCGCTGAGCACTTCATCGAGACCGATGCTGCCCGTGGAGAGCCGAGCGGAAGTCGGTAAGTCCTTCATGGTCGCGGTGCTCCTCGTTTCCCTTGGGTGTCGTGTCACGGTCGTGGCATCTCGCCGCACCCGAGGCGCCTGTGCCTCGAAAATCCGGCCTGATGTGCACGAATGCGACACCCAAACAAGATCCGTACCTGCGACAAGACGCACGCGCGTCCCGCGCTCCGGACCACGAGGAGGACCGAAACCGGGACGCGCTGGGTGCGGCTGGCTGGCCGGACTTACTTGCGGGTCTTGAGCGCTGCGGCCTGCTGGGTCACGGCCTCGATCAGGTCGTCGACGGCGGGGTTGTAGTCCACCAGGTGCAGACCCCAGCCGGTACCCTCGAGGCGCAGGTTGCGGTAGCCGGGGATCTTGCGGGTGTCGTCGTCGGTGGGGTCGACCGTCAGCTGGTGGTAGCTGAAGCCGTTCTCGTTGACGCACTGCCCGCGGAACAGGTCACGGTAGAGCACGTACGGCGTGGTGACCGCCGGCAGGTCCGTGGTGGCGAAGGTGGGGTTGTTGCTCTTCACCGCGAAGTAGCTGCCGCGGTAGCGACCGGTGTTGCCGGCCAGCGGGCCCGGCGCGGTGCAGTCGACCTGCAGCTGGCGGCCGTCGGCGCTCTTGGTCGCGCGGCCGAACAGCGCGTTGGCGGGCGGCGGCGCCTCCTTGGCGAAGCTGACGTAGGCGATGACGCAGCCGGTCTCGCCGGCCTTGGTGCAGGTGGGCACGTTCTTGAAGGTGCCGCCCGAGGTCTTGCCCTCCTCGGTGTTGAGCCCGCCGCCCAGCGCCACGGCCGAGATGAAGCGCTTGCGCAGCTCCGGGTCGACGTCGACCGTGCTCTGGATCAGCGCGCTCACCATGGAGGTGCCCTGCGAGTGGCCGAGCAGCACGAAGGGCCGGCCCTTGTTCAGGTTCTTCAGGTAGTAGTCGAACGCGGCCTTGACGTCGCCGACGCCCAGCAGCGGGTCGCTGCCGGCGGTGGTGACGCCGCCGTCCGGTAGGGTGCCGAGGCTGGTCTGCCGGTAGAGCGGCGCGTACACCTCGCAGACGCGGCTGAAGCGGGCGCCCTGGCCGAGCAGCGCGTCGCGCACCAGGCGCACGCCGGTCTCGGAGAAGTCGACCATGTTGCCCTTCCCGCTGAGGTCGACCGTCGGATAGACGTAGAAGCAGTCGAACTCGGGGGTCTCGGCCCGCGCGTGCTTGACCACGCTCAGGCCGCCGTCCTTGAGCACCTCGGTGGCGTCGAGGTTGGCGTGACACTCGTTGGGGTCCATGTCCGGGCGGCATACCCACATGGCAGGGTCGGCGTAGTCGAGGCCCGCGTCCTTGCCCACGTTCGTGAGGCCGGTGCGGTCGATCTTCACCAGGCCCGCGTCGAGCGTGCTGGACTGGGCGGACACGTCCGAGCCGCGATCGTCGCTGGCGTCGTCCGCGTCTCCGGCGCAGCCCTGGACCAACAGGCCGATGACCGCCGCGTGCATCAGATGCTTCATGGAAAGCTCCGTATCGAAAGCGCGCGATTCGCTCGCGCGTGAGCCGAAAGGGGGGTAGTGCGAGACCACACCGGCGTCCCGCGTTTCGCATATGCGCACGGAGAAAGTCGGCGCGCAATCGGCTGTCGCCCTGGGCGAGCTCACGCGAGCCGTCTTACGCGCCGCGCCGACGCCTGCATCGCGCCGGTTTGCTCTACGGGCTCAGAGCGAGTACGGGGTGGCCTCGATTTTTGGAGTATCGATGATCGCGACAGAAAAGCTCACGCTCCAGTTCGGCAGTCGCGTTCTCTTCGAGAACGTCGACATCAAGTTCACCCCGGGCAACTGCTACGGGCTCATCGGCGCCAACGGCGCCGGCAAGTCGACCTTCCTGAAGATCCTGTCGGGCGAGGTGGAGTCCACCTCGGGTCGCGTCTCCATCCCCAGCAACCTGCGGCTCAACGTGCTGCGGCAGGACCACTTCGCCTATAACGATGTAGAGGCGCTCAACACCGTGATTATGGGCCACGACCGGCTCTACAAGGTGATGACGGAGAAGGACGCGCTCTACGCCAAGGCAGACTTCAGCGACGAAGACGGCACCCGCGCCGCGGAGCTGGAGGGCGAGTTCGGCGAGATGGACGGCTGGAACGCCGAGTCCAACGCGGCCAGCCTGCTCAGCGCGCTGGGCATCCCGGAAGACAAGCACCGGCGCCTGGTGAAGGAGCTGGACGACAGCGAGAAGGTCCGCGTGCTGCTCGCGCAGGCGCTGTTCGGCGAGCCGGACATCCTCTTGCTCGACGAGCCCACCAACCACCTCGATGTGGACTCGATCCTGTGGCTCGAAGACTTCCTGCTCAACTTCAAGCACACCGTGATCGTGGTCTCGCACGACCGTCACTTCCTCGACAAGGTGTGTACCCACACCGCCGACGTCGACTTCCAGAAGGTCACGCTGTTCACCGGCAACTACTCGTTCTGGTACGAGACCAGCCAGCTGGCCCTGCGTCAGCGGCAGGACTCGAACAAGCGCAAGGAAGACAAGATCAAGGACCTGAAGGCGTTCATCCAGCGCTTCAGCGCCAACGCGTCCAAGAGCAAGCAGGCCACCTCGCGCCGGCAGCTGCTCGACAAGATCACGCTCGACGACATCAAGCCGTCGTCGCGCAAGTACCCGTACATCGTGTTCAACACCGAGCGCGAGCTGGGCAAGGAGGTGCTGTTCGTCGACGGCATCTCCAAGTCGCTGGATGGCGAGCTGCTGTTCAAGAACCTGCGCTTCTCGCTGGCCAAGGGCGAGAAGGTGGCGATCACCGGCAGCGACGTGGCCACCTCCGCGCTGCTCTCGGTGCTGGCGGGCGAGCTGGCGCCGGACGAGGGCGAGCTGAAGTGGGGCCGCACCGTCAACCTCGGCTACTTCCCCAAGGACAACACCGAGTTCTTCCAGACGGACAAGAACCTGATCGAGTGGCTGCGCCAGTACAGCGCGAACCAGGAGGAGGGCTTCGTGCGCGGCTTCCTGGGCCGCATGCTGTTCACCGGCGAAGAGACCAAGAAGAGCGCGAGCGTGCTCTCCGGTGGCGAGAAGGTGCGCTGCATGGTCTCCCGCATGATGCTGCAGGACCCCAACGTGCTCTTGCTCGACGGTCCCACCAACCACCTCGACCTCGAGTCGATCACGGCGCTGAACAACGGCCTGATGAAGTTCACGGGCAGCGTGGTACTCAGCTCGCACGACGTGCAGTTCGTCGACACGCTGGTGACGCGCGTGATCGAGCTGGCGGGCGAGAAGTACTACGACCTCAACATGACGTACGAGGACTACCTGCGCGACGAAGCGCGCCTCGAGCGCGTGGGCAAGCAGGGCAAGAAGTAGCGGCTCGCGAGCGCCGGCTCACTCGAAATAGAACTCGGTGCGCCGGTTGTGATCCACGTCGTTCTTCTCTTCGTCGTTCCGTTGCGCACCGTTGCCCACCACGATGAGGCGGTCCGGCTCGATGCCGTGAACCGTGATGAGCTCCGTGGCCACGGCCATCGCCCTCTGCACCGAGTAGCTGAGGTTCGCTCGCTGTAGCGCTCGGTTCGCCTTGGGGCCTTCCTTTGGGGCGTCGGCGTTGCCTTCGATGCGAATGCGGCTGCCGCCGAACCCGTGGGCTTCGTCCTCGGCGAACTCTCTGATGACCTGCTTCGCCCTGGCGTCGAGCGTGACCTTGCCTTTCGCGAAGTAGACGTTCTTCGCGAGCGCGTTGGAGTGTTGCGTACCGGCCTTGCGGTCCGGCTCAGGCTGCGGAACAGGAGCCTTCCTGGGCAGCAATGCCTTGACGTACTGGCTGCGAAGCGCGGGGCGCACGACGTCGTCCCCGGGAGGGATGGCTTTCAGCTCGCGCCAGGTGCGGAGCGCATCCTGGACGTCGCGCTCGTAGCGGATGAACGGGCCCTTGCCGCTCAGACCCATGAACTCGGCGTTGTCGCTCAGGCTGGTCTGTTTCGAGCGAGCCAGGGCCTCGTAGACCTCGGTGTCATCGAGATCGGTCGCCTGCGCGATCACGCGAGTGGATTCGACCACGTCGCTCTGCGTACGCCGCACGCCCGCCATCCACGCGGCGATGAAATCGGGGATCCTGGCGTCGTGCTGGTCAAGCCACTCGGTGCGGGCAACCAGCACGGAGCTGATGAGCTGGTCACCCTCTCGCGTCGACGCGACCAGGCTCATCGACGGTCGCTTCAGGGCGCGGGTCAGATAGGGTGTCCACAGGACTGCGGCTTCGACCTGACTCGTCCGCAGGAGGTCGTCTGCTTTGGCGGTGGTGTCCGTAGCCACGGTCTTGACCTTGCTCAGAGGGACACCGTAGGCGCGCAGGAGCTTCGTCAGGTAGTAGTGGCTGGGTGAGTACTCCGGGACGCCGACGCGTGCAGCGGAGAGCGAGCGGACGGTGAGGTACTGATCCTGTGCCACCAGTCCGAGCGACCCCTGCGAGTAACTGATGAGCAGGATGGTCTTGACTTTGCCAGCCTTGTCGCCAGCGGCGAGCCGCGCCGCCAGGTCGGTGGACAGCACAGCGACGTCCAACCTCTTGTTCAACAGGTCGGTGTACGCATCGTCTCCGGTTCCCACGAGCTTCTTGATCTTTACTCGGAAGCCGCGCGTAGCGAACTCCGAGCCGGGCACGCTCTCTTCTCCACCGGCCGCGGCGTACACGCTGAGCGCGCTTCCGTACGGATGCGCGCCAATGACCGCGTCGACGTCCTGCGCCTCGGCGCCGTGAACGCGGGACATGAATATGAGGAGAGCGACGAACAGACTGTGGAGGCGTTCGCGTCGTGGCACTGTCACCTGTCCTTTGGAGCCTCGGGGGGAAAGGCTCGTCCTTCTCCCCTTAGCCGCAAAAGCGAAGCGAGCACGTCGAGACACTTGCAAGCGGTCTTGCTCCGACGAACAAAGACGTACGGACGCGAGACGCATCACGGGGGGCGAGTGGATCAGACGACGCTGAAGGAAGGCATGGAGCTTCAGGGACGCTACAGATTGATCCATTTCCTCGCGTCGGGTGGGATGGGGAGTGTGTGGAAGGCGCACGACCTCGAACTCAAGCGAGACGTGGCCGTTAAGGTGTTCCGGCCCGGCGCGCGCGGGCAGGCGAGCGAAGCTCGGACGAACGCGCGCATCAACCACCGCAACGTGGTGACCATCTACGAGCACGTGCGCACGACGTTGAGGAGGGGCGGGGCTCGACGAGGTGGAGGGGTTCGTCTCGAGTTCTTGGTAATGGAGCTGCTCGAGGGGAGCACGCTTGGCACGCTCATCTACGGCGAGGTGCAGCTTACTCTTCCTGAGCGTCTGCAACTGGGCATTCAGCTCGCGCGCGCAGTCGCGGCGACCCATGCGCAGGGTATCATCCACGCCGACATCACGGCGAGCAACGTTCACGTCGGGCCCGCGAACGCACGCAGGGAGCGTGAGCTGCGCCTCATCGACTTCGGCATAGCGCGCACCGTCCTTACGGCCGAGGGCGTCGCAGACGATGCGACCACGCGCGTGCTCGCGCTGAGCAAGGCCTATGCTGCGCCTGAACAGCTGCAGTTGCATGATCCGGATCAGCGCAGCGACATGTTCTCGCTGGGCGTGGTGCTGTACGAGCTCATCTGCGGGACCCATCCCTGGGGAGGCAGATCCGCCACGCCTGATGTGCTGCCCTTCGTCAAGCGTCCCATCCAGCTCCAGCCTGCGCTGGCGCGCGCGCTCGATGAGCTGATCATGACGCTACTCAGCGTCGATCCTGCAGACCGGAAGCTGTCCGCCATCGACGTCGAGGCTCAGCTAGAGCAAATCGCATCGACGGTGGTCGCGGACAGCGACCTCGACCTGCGAGTCCCGGTTGCGCGAGCGCACGAGCGCACGCTTCCGCAGTCAGAAATCGAGCAGGTGTCGTGGCTGGACACCGAGGGGTTCGGCTGCGAGGTGTCAGTGGGTGCGTCGCTGGTCGTTCGCGGTTGCTCGGCGCTCGCCCCTCGCACGACGCGGCCGGCCTCGATCACAGTCGCGGCCACCGCGGCCGTGTCGCTCGCGCGTGACTCGCACACGACCATCGTGGTTCCTCGCGACGCGCGGCTGGAGCGAGTCCGGCGCGCGCGTGAGCCCCAAACCGCTCGCGCGACGCAGGTGGGAGTGCTCGTTGCAGCGGCTGCTCTCGCCGCCCTCTACCCTAGCGACACTTCGTCAGTCGGGAGCGAGCCGATCTCAAAGGGAATGACGGGCGGTGCGGTTTCGTTCAACGACATCGAAGTGAGTCGCGACGGGGAGCGAGGCGTCGCCGTAGGACCAAGCGGCACACTGCTGACGCTGGTCGAGGGTGCGTGGCAACAGCGTGAGAGCCCTACGCACAGCGAGTTGCGGCGTGCGCTACTGACGCAGCGCGGCGGTGCCTATGCGGTGGGCTCGAAGGGAGCCATCGTCAGCTCCAGCGACAACCTAGCGTATACGTGCCTCGCGAGCGGGACGACCGTCACCCTGACAGATATTGCTGTCAGCGAGGATGGCGGGCGCGTGTGGATCTCCGGCTTCGATGGCACGCTCCTCACCCGCGACGTCAGCGGGGGCATGCGACGCGTCGCTGTCACCGGCTCCGGCGACGAAGAGATCGCCGCGAACTACTTGGGTATCGCGCTGAACGGTGACGAAGTCTGGCTGGTGAGCGACAACGCGCTGGTCGTGCACGGCAACGAGGAGCGTGGCTTCGAGGTCGCGTCACTCGCAGAACGAGTGGCCGGCAAGCTCAACCGGATCGTCTTTCATGATGGCCAAGGTTGGATTCTCGGAGAGTCGATCGTTCTGAGGCTCGTGGACGGGGTGTGGAAGAGCGTCACGCCCCAAGGCGGCAGCGGCCAGTTCGACGAGCTGGGCTTCTCGAAAGACGGGAAGCGCGTGTGGGTGAGCGGCCGGTCGCTCGGCCGGCCCATGCTCTTCGTCAGCGACGACCGTGGCTTCTCCTGGCAGGAGCAGCCGCTGCCCGGAAACGCGGGCGTGATCGAGGTTGACGACGTGAGCGCGCACGGCGTCGTCGAAGGCTGGGCTGGCACGTCCGGCATCTTCTCCACGCTGGGCGGCAAGACGCTGTGGAGCAAGTAGTGGGGCGAGCGGGCCGTCTTACGCGTGCACTGCAGCTGCGTTAGCTGCACGAACGATGTTTTTGCAGTCTCCACGCACATAGTCGGATCGCACTTGTCTGCGCGAGTCTGCCCGTCCATCGTGCCCGCATGGACGATGACAACCCTCAGGATCCGCTGCCGCCGCGTCGCGTGTTGATCACGCCACCCCCTGCCAAGCGCAAGGAACACCCGCGCACCTCCACGCGCGACTGGCAGCGCATCCGGCCCATCATCGGGCCCGTACGCAAGGGCCGCGACCCGATCAGCGAGCTGTACCGCATCACCGTCGCCGACGTGCGCCGCACCGTGGACTGGCTACGGCTGGTGGTCCCCCGGGTGCCGCGTCACTTCACCACCGACGACATCGTGCAGGGCTTCTACAAGAACCTTACCGCCCGCCATGCCACCCACACGCTCGACCGGAGCAAGGGACGGCTCGGAGCCTTTATTGCGGTGTCCGTACGGAACTACGTCTGGGATCTGGCGCGTCAGCAGCAGCTGCCCGTCGCACCCCTCGGCGACGACGTCGACGCCTGCGCCGACCTCCTCCCTGCGGACCTGCTGGTGGAAGGACGCAGCATCGTCGACGCGGCGAACAGGCTGCGTCCCGGCTGGCAACAGGACTACGAGCCGCACACGCAGGACCTCACGCGCCGGTCTGCCAATCGCGTGCGCCAGCGTCGGTTTCATGGACGAAAGGCCACGGAGCACGCCGTTCGTCTTCATCGCCGCGAGCCCGACGACGAAGTTCCTGCGTGTGCCGCGCCGCCGGCGGACGTGTGACGAAGTAGCGCGAGCATGAGCGGTCGCACGCGCCGCGTGAGCTGAACTGCGAGCGCGTGCGCCGGAGAGGGCGGGCGCGGCTGCACGCTCGGTGGCTGCGATGGTCCTCCAGGGCGCCCCGCCTGCAGCGCGTACGCGCCCGGCTCGAGCACGAGATGGCGATGCGTCACGAGATGATAGAGAAACGCGCATGTCCCTGCCGGCACGCGCACGTAGGCGATGAGCCTGGCCTCGCGCGAGCTTGCCGTGGGCGACCAGGCGACGGGGTCGGCGTGCAGCTCGCGGACGATCACGTGCGGACTGCCGTCGTGCGGGCGCACGCTCAGCGGGATGCCCTGCATCGGCACGGGCAACCACAGCACGTTCGCGGGCTCGTCGATCGGTACGACCCAGAGACCGCCCTGGGCACACGGCTCGCGAACGGTGCGAGCTGCGTGCTCGACGGGGGCGAGCGTGCGCGCGGAGACGTGTGCGCGCATGCGCCGGCGCCGTCTGGGCGGCGGCACGTCGCACCTGCTCGCTGCGGCGCGTGTAGTCTGATGCGAGTCCGCCTGAGCGGCACGCTCGCTCGCGGCGTGCGTCCGCGCCGTGCGAAGGTTCCTCGTCGTCGCTGCCATGCAGATCCTCCCGCGCTCGCTCGTGGGGTCAGCGCGAACGCACCGACTCTTACTGTCGAGCGCCGGCTCCGTTAGACGGGGTCGCTGCAGTACCGCTCGGACGGGTGCGCTTCTAACGCGCCGCCGGGTGGCGCGTTCTTGTCTACGACTCCGGCGAGCGCGTGCGCGCCGCCGGGAACGTCGCCACTCGCCACCGGACGGGGGGCGAGGAACGTGGAGGTCGTAGGACAAATGCCGATACGCTTGATCTTCTCTTCGTCGTTGTTCTTGATCACGGTGCCGCTGCTCTGGCTGGTGCGGACGCGGGCCGAGACGCTGCGGCTCGCCTATGTGCGCGAGGCGCAGCGTGCGGAGAGCGATGCGCGCGAGGAGGACGCGCGTCAGATGCGGCTCGCCGAGCAGGCGGAGCGCGCGCGCTTCCTCGCAAGCGGCGATGCAGGTGTGCCGTGAGCCCGCGCGCGTCCAATCCGTACATCGCACCGGAGCTGCGAGGCGGCGCTACGTATGATCTGCACGCGTGCAGTCGGCGCAGCTGCTTCGTGATGCTCGGCCTGTTCGGCGCTCAGGCCGCTGCGTTGTATCGCGCCGGCACCGCGGCGAGCGCGGGCAACCCGATCCGGCGCGACCATCCGCGCTGGGTCCAGCCCCGTCGCGGCACCATCACCGATCGCCACGGAGCCATCCTGGCCGACGGCGTGCAGCGAGATCGCTATCGCCGTGTCTATCCTTATCGGCTCGCCAGTCACGTCGTGGGCTTCGTCGGTAGCCAGGGCGCCGGCGTGGAGGGAGTGGAGCGGACGTTCGACACCGTCCTGGCAGGCGCGCGTGAGCGCATGTCGATGCTGCGCGACGCGTACGGCCGTGTGGTCGCGCGCCCGGAATCGACGAGCGCTTCGCAGCCAGCGCGCAACTTGCGCCTGACCCTCGACCTCGGCGTGCAGGCCGTCGTCGAGCGCGCTTTGGCGAACGCGGTGCAACGTGTGGAGGCACACGCGGGCCACGTGGTCGCGTTGCGTCCGGACAGCGGCGCCATCATCGCGCTCGCCAGTCATCCGACCTTTGCGTCCGCCGAGCCGGGGAGCGATGCGAGCATGCGCTGGAACCACGCCGTGGGCAGTAGCTTCGAGCCGGGGTCGGTGATGAAGACGTTCGTCATCGCCGGCGCACTGGCCGCCGGCGCGATCGATCCCGACGTACCGTTCGACTGCCAAGGCGGCGTGGCACGGGTGGGCCGCAAGACGATCACGGACACGCACGAGAATCACCTCCTCACCCCGCGCCAGATCCTCGTGAAATCCAGCAACGTGGGGGCGATGAAGGTCGGCGCTGCGCTGGGACGTCGCGCCCTGCTCGACACCTACCGAAGCTTTGGCTTCGGCGCGCGTACCGGCATCACGCTTCCGGTCGAGAGCGCGGGGGTGCTGCGTGACTGCCGTCGTTGGTCGGAGCTCGACGCCGCCACGATGGCGTTCGGCCAGGGACTGAGCGTGACCAACCTGCAGCTCGCCGCGGCCATGGGCGCGATCGCGAACGAGGGGCGGCTGATGGTGCCTTATCTGGTGGATGCGATCATGGACGAGCACGGCGGCGTGGTGATGCCGACGGAGCCGCAGGTGCGCACGCAGGCGGTACCGGCAGACGTCGCGCGGCAGGTCACCGCGATGCTCACGGGCGTGACGCAGCCTCATGAAACCGGGGAGGACGCGGCCGTGCCAGGCGTCGTCGTGGCGGGCAAGACGGGCACGGCGCAGAAAGCCGTACCGGGCCGCGGCTACGTGGACGGGGTGTGGACCGCGACCTTCGCAGGGTTCTTCCCCGCGGAGCGTCCGGTGCTCGCCGTCTCGGTGGTGATCGACGAGCCGCGCCGCGCACATGCGGGCGGAAGCGTCGCTGGTCCGGTGTTTCGCGAGATCGCAGCGCACGTGATGGGGGTGGCGCCGTGAAGCGCGCAAGCCCTCCGGAGCCGCGCCGGTCCACGCCGCCTGCAGCTTCCAATCGGCGTCCGCGGCGTCCCGGGCTGCACCATCTTCTCGCCGTTCTTCGGCGCGCGAAGCGCGGTCTCGCCCAGGAACGCGGCGCGCTGGCGCCGCTCGATGGCCGGCCCGATCACGCGCTGTGGTGTGGGGTGGTAGGGCTCGTGGTGCTGGGCACGGTGATCGTGTACAGCTCGAGCTACCCGCGAGCGCTCCTGAAGGGACTGCCGAGCTATGCCTACGCGCTTCATCATGCAGGGTTCGCCGCGCTCGGCATCTCGCTGTTCTGTCTGCTCGAGCGCGTCGACTACCACTACTACCGTGTGCTCGCCCGCCCGCTGATCTTCGGCGCAGGGCTCTTGCTGGTGCCGCTCGCGTGCGGGTGGGGGGAGGGTGTGCATGGAGCGGTGCGCTGGCTGCGAGTCGGCCCGCTCGTGTTCCAGCCGGTCGAGCTCACCAAGGTTGCGCTGATCGTTTATCTGTCAGACTCGCTCGCGCGCAAGCGTGGGCGGCTGCGCGAGTTCTCGTTCGGCTTTCTGCCGTATCTGGTGGTGTCGGGGACGCTCGTCGCGCTGTGCCTGGCACAGCCCGACTTCGGCAGCAGTGCGGTGCTGTTCGCGTACGCATGTGCGTTGCCCTGGATCGCCGGGACCAAGACGGGGTACGTGCTGGGTACGCTCGCGCTGGCCGTGCCGGCCGCGGCGGCGGCGGTCTTGCGCAGCAACTATCGCTCGCTGCGCTTGGCAGGATGGGTCGCGCGCGGCGTGCCCTGCGATGACTCCGAGCCCTCCTGGTTGCTGTCGACGCTCTGCGACTGGGTCGCCGAGTTCGAGAAGGTGAGCGTGCAGGCCGACGTCGCGCTGAACTGCTTTGCGCGCGGGGGCTGGTTCGGCGTGGGGCTCGGCAACAGCCACGAGAAGCTCGGCTATCTGCCCGAGCCGTTCACAGACTTCATCGTCGCCATCGCCGGAGAGGAGCTCGGGACTCTGGGCTTCGCGGCCTTGCTCGCAGCGTACGCGCTCATCATGGTACGTGGCATCTTGGCCGCGCGGCGGGCAGCGGACGCTTTTGGATTCTACCTGGCCATCGGACTCACCTTGCACATCGGTGTGCAGGTCGCGGTCAACGCTTGCGTGGTGCTCAGCCTGCTGCCAACCAAGGGGCTCGTTGCCCCGATGCTGTCCTTGGGTGGCACCGCGATGACGTGCAACTGCGCCGCGCTCGGCATCCTGCTCAACGTGGCGCGCCCACGTCGCGCCCGCGATGCTACCGCCGTGCCGGAGCCGGGCCCGGCCGCGCGCAGCGTGATTCGGCGTGTCGGCGCGGCGAATGAGCGTAGCGCCGACGACGACGCGCGGGACCGCGCTACTTCGTGACGCCGTCGACGCGATAGCCGAGCCCGCGCAGCAGCTCCGCCACCTGCGCGGCGCGGTCGCCCTGCAGCACGATCTGACGGTCGCCGTCCTCCGTTTGCTCGCGCGCGGAGGAACCGCGCACGTCGACGCGCTCCACCGTGCCGCCGCAGCCGAGCTGCTTCTTCAGCTTCTGCGCCAGCGCCTCCACCGCGGCGTCGTCGTGATCGGGCAGCGCGCCGAGGCCGGTGACGATGATGACGGCCTTGCCGCCGCGGTGCTTGGTCTCGCGCCGCAGCACCACGCGGCCCTTCTTCTTCGCAGACGCGGGCGCCGCCGGCGCTGCTCTCGGAGCGGGCGCGACGGTCGGCTCCGGGGTGGGCGCGGACGGTGCGACGGCGCCGCGTAGCGCCGCGAACGGGTTGTGCGTCAGCGACGAGGCGGGCGCTTCGGGCACGTCGCCCTTCGGCTTCTTCGGCATGCGGCCCTTTCCAGCACATTGGGATCCTAAGCTTAGAATTCCACGTGGACAAGTTGTC
>JADMIO010607190.1_pt1 | contig 21280 bp, 14 predicted proteins | sample 8958161 | NCBI WGS metagenome assembly JADMIO01 (sample SAMN16585339, study PRJNA669376) | soil metagenome | isolation source: Crop rotation soil | place: USA: Cullars Rotation, Alabama | collected 2011
CGTCGACGACATGATCGCGCCAGTCGTCCTCTGGCCCGTAGCGCACGCCGATGAGCCGCTCGCCCCGGATGACGCCACGCTCGGCGCTCACCGCGCTGAAGTGCGACACGTCGATCCCCGCGTGCGCGACGTCGATGATCTCGAAGCCGGCGAGGTTCGCGCGCGGGCCCGTCCCCACCGTGCGGAGCAGGATCCCGTTGCCCAGACATAGCCCGGGCAGACACGCCAGGTCGGTGACGGGCGTGACGCGCTGGATGCTGAGATCGCTGATGTCGGCGATCGAGGCGCCATCGGAGAAGAAGATGCCCGTGCCCTGCGCGTCGGCGATCCGGAGCCGCTCGATCGTCGCGTTCACCGCACTCTCTTCGAAGAGCGGGAGGCCCACCAGGCGCACGCCTGCGCGCTTCGTGCCGATGAGCTCGGCGTCCCGGACGGTGAGCGTGACGGGGTAGCGCTTGTCGTCGCAGTCGCCCTGGATGCCGTCGAAGTCCATCGCCTGCATGCGCACGCGCTCGAGGGTCATCTGGCCGTTCTGGATCTTCGCGCCGACCCCGCCGCCCAGGATCGACAGATCGTGCACCTCGATGCTTGCGCGCCGCCCGTACACCGTCTGGACGTGGGTCGCTCCGCGGAACGCCACGCGATCGAGCGTCACGACCGGGGCGACCGCGGTGTCGGGCGCGAGCGTCAGCTCGGCGACGAGAAGGCCGGGGTTGTCGTCCGCGCCCGTCGCCGAGCGATCGATCGCCGCGAAGACATCGCGCGCCGTGACCACCGCGCCGGCGCCCGCGATCTCGAGCGCGCGGCTGGCGGCGCCGATGATCTGGCTCGACTCGAGCAGGAGAGACGCCGGCCCATCGACGCGGATCGCGACGGCGCCGCTCGTGACGAGGGCGCGTCGCAGCACCGCGCTCGAGCGATCGCGGCCCTCGTCGCCCGCTCCCACGAGCAGGCGCTTTCCGTGTTGCGGGCCTTCGAACCAAGCGTCTTCGAAGATCGCGGAGGAGCTCTCGTAGAGCAGCACGGACGAGCCCGGATCGTCGCTGGGGCTCGCGCGGAAGACGACGCGGCTCGCCCGCAGGTCGGCTCGATTGTGGATCTCGGCGCCCAGGAGCTCGACGTCGCGCAGGTCGGCGCGCGCGCGGACGTCGAAGGGCGTGCGGATCGCCGCGTCGCGCATCGTGAGCACGCCGTCGGTGCGGAGGATGGTCGCGCGAGGCACCAGCACGCCCTCGACGGTGACGAAGCCGTTGAGGTTGGCCTCGCCGACCGCGAGCTCGACATCGGCGATCGTCGCCGTTGCCGTGGTCATCAGGCGCGCGCCGATGAGCCGGGTCGTGGCCGCGCACGCGCCGAAGATCGACGCCGCGTACGGGCCCGGGCGATCGACGAGGTGCGTGCCGGCGGAGAGCATGATCGCGTCGCCAGCGAGCGATGCGGCGAGCGCGCGCGGGAGATCGAGGGGGTGCGCGCGGGTGCCGTCCGGGTTCGGGTCGGCGACCTCGCGGACGTAGATCGTGCGCAAGCCCGGCGGCGCGGGGGCCCACGCGTCGGCGCCGCACGCGCGGCCGACGGGCTGGCAGGTGCCGTCGATCGCGAGGCGGGCGTCCGCGGCGCACGTCGGGCCGATCGTCGCGGTGCACGTCACGAGCGACATCTGCGTCTCGGTGATGTTGCGCGGGCAGGCGCCGAGCGCGGGCAGCGCGGGCGGCGCGGGTGCCGCGATGATCGGCGGTGGGCCGCACTCCGGGCCGCAGACGGGGATCTCTTTGCCGAGCAGCGCGCAGTGGACCATGCACGCCTGCCCGGTGATGCACGGATCGCTGGCGTCGTTGGTGAAGCGGATCGCGCTCATGAGGGGCGGGGGCTCCTTCGCCGCGCTCCACGTGTCGCCGTCGTAAGCCATCACGCTGTCCGGGCAGCGCATGCGCGCCTGGCCGCCGGGGACGTGGCGATGGAGCCCGACGCTCCAGCCGAGCTCGTCGGGGCTGTCCGCGTAGAGCGCGGCGATCATCGGCCGATCGGGGAGGACCAGCGGAGCGGCGGGAAAGACGCTGAGGATCGATCGTTCGAGTGGATCGGTGGTGGTCGGATCGGGCTCGACGAGGGCGAGCGTCTGAAACGGCGTGCCGGCGCTGATCTCGAGCGGACCGGCGCGCGTGGGCGTGCACGCCGGCAGGGCGAGCACGATCGCGATCGCTCTCAACGCTCGGTCGGTCATGTCGTCATCGTCTGGTGGCCACGGCCGTCGGCGCGTCGATCTCGACCTCGAGGGCGTAGTCGCGCCAGTCGTTCGGGATCTCGTAGATCATCCCGGTGGGCCCGCCGGAGATCTTGCCGTGCATGATGTCGAACGCGGTCAGCCCGAGCGCGTCGATGCCAGCGTTCACGGCGCCTTCGATCTCGAAGCGATCGAGGTGGAGCATCACGCCCTCGAAGCCGCTGCGGAGGACGATGCCGGTGCCGTCGCAGATGCCCTGGAAACAGATGGTCTCGTCGCGCTCGGGGACGTCGCCGGGGGCGTCCTGCACGACGAGATCGGTGATCGCCGCGGTGAGCTGCCCGTCCATCAGCAGCACGCCCGAGCCCAGCACGTGGGTGATCGCGACGCGCTCCAGGTGGGCGTCGAGGACGAAGGGGCGCACGTCCTGGGCGGCGGGCGCGGTCTTCAGATAGACGCCCGCGCGCCGCACGTCGCTGATCGTGAGATCCGCGCCCATGAAGCTCGATGGCCCGGTCGCGTCGAAGGTGTTGATCGCGACCGCGTCGAGATCTGCGCGGGACAGTCGCGCGCGATCGATCTTGGTCTCGCACTCCGTCGCGCTGAAGAGCGTCTCGCCCCGCGCGATCCACAGATCGCTCGCGTTCACCACGGCGCGATCCGCGCGCAAGGAGGAGAGCTGCATGAGGTCGTCTCGCCGGAAGGTGGCGTCGATGAGCGCCGCTCGCTCGAGCCTGATCTCCGGACCCACCATCGTGTCGTCCCGGTGGGCCCAGATCTGCGCTTCCCCGCCCGAGACGAGGGCGTCCGACGCGCGGACCGAGGTGCGCGGTCCGATCACGCGGACGCCGGTCAGCCGAGCGCCGAGGACCTGCACCCGCCGCAGGACAGCAGCGCTCTCGCCCTGCGCGCGGATGCCTTCGACGCCCGACTCGAGCACCACGTCCTGGAGCCGCGCCGTCGAGCCATGGTCGAGGACGAGGCGCGCGCCGGTCGAGGTGCCGGCGAACCACGATTGGCCGAGACCGAGGACGCCCTGCTGATCGATCACGATCGAGGCTTGATCTTGCGGGACGCCGGGATACATGACGACGCGCCCGCCGAGCACCTCGGGACCCGCGGCCAGCAGCCGGCGGATCTGCGCCTCGAGGATGTACAGCCCGCCGCGCGCGTCCACCTGATCGACGACGTCGTCGACCAGGCGCAGGTAGCCGAGGGCGAGGATCGGCGCGCGGGTGATCACGCCGTAGAGCGACACGTGGTCCTCGGTCACGATGTTGCCGGTGACCTCGATCGACAGGCCCGCGAGCGTGGAGGTGCCGGCGAGCTCGAGCACGTCGCCGGTGAGGATCGTCTGCGCCGGGCACGCGCCGTACATCTGTACGCCGGTGATCTTGCCGCGCGGGAGCGCGTGTCGCTCGTTCGACAGCACGAGCACCTGATCGGTGCGGGCGGCGAGCGCCTGTTCGAGCGTGAACGGGTGCTTCGGGGATCCGTCCGCCGGCGGAACTTCCGCGGCGGCCACCCACCACACGTGGGCCGCGCCCGCCGGCGGAGCGCCCCAGCGCGCCCCGCACAGAGGGCCCACGCGGTCGCAGATCCCTTCGATCTGGAGCTTCTGGGCGGGCCCGCACAGGGGAGGGACGACGCGCGCGCAGCCGGTGATCTCGTTGTCGTCGTCGTCGATCGCGTAGCTCTCCGGCGTTCGCGGGCACGCGCCGAGGTTGGGCTTGGTCGGCAGCATGGGCGGCTCGATCGTCGGCGGGGCAGGGCAGCCGCGCTGGCACGTGCGGCCTTTGATCGCGTCGCATTCGACGATGCAGTCGTGGCCGGTCGCGCACGTGTCCTGGGGCGCGCCGACGAAGCGGAGCGCTCTCCACGTGTCGGGGGCGGTGCCGTCGAGCCAGCTCCCGTCGCTGTACGTCTTGACCTTGTCGGGACAGCGCAGGCGCGACGTGCCCGCGGCGTCGGCCGGGTAGACCTTGGCGGGCCACGCCAGATCGTCCGGCGTCTCGGAGTAGAGCGCGACGGTCATCGGCCGATCGGGCAGGACCAGGGGAGCGTGACCGAAGACCTGGAGCTGCCCTTCGACGACGGCGTCCGCAGGGCGCCGCTCGACGTCGATGATCGCGAGGGTCTCGAAGCTGACGTGGTCCTCGCTCTCGAGCGGGCCCGACGCGCGCGTGGGCGTGCACGCGACGACGAGGAGCATCGGCAAGACCGCTCGCATCTGCGGGCGCCGATGCTAGCATATCCGTCGCTTGGGCCTGATCGTGTTCCTCAGCGCTCTCGTCGGGACGGCGGCGCCCGTCGAGCAGATCGCGCTCGACGAGCGCGCTCCCGTGGACGTCGTCGTGCGGTCACCCTACGCGACGCCCGAGAGCCGGGCCGGTGGGCTCGCGATCATCACCGCGTTCGATCGCGCCCTGCGCGAGCACACGTCGCTGTTCGCTCGCGAAGTGAAGGACTCACCCGATCTCGTCGCTGCGCGAGGTGACGCGCGCGAGGTGGCCAAGGTCGTCGCGCGCGATCCTCGGCCGCCGCGCTATCTGCTGCTGGTGACGTGCGTGGAAGCGGGCGAGCAGACGCGGCTCACCGCGCTGTTCGTCGACGTCGGGCGCGCGGTCGAGGCCCGCGACGACGCTACGTTCCAGGACGTGGCGGTGATCGCGCGGCCCGCGACCTTCACCGCGCCGCACTCCGATGGCGCCGTCACCTGGGCCGCGCGCCTCGTCGAAGACGAGCTGAAGGGCGTGCTCGAGCGCGAAGGCGTGTGGGACGCGCTGGGCTCGATCGACGTGGAGACGGAGATCGAAGGGGCGGAGATCCGGCTCGACGGGCAGCTCGTCGGCACCTCGCGCAGCGGGATCAACCGGCTCACCGGCGCGCGCCTCGGTGCGCGCAGCGTCTCGCTCGCGGCCGCGGGCTACGCGCCCTGGGAAGCGCGCGTCGAGGTCACCGCGGGCGCCACCGTGCACACGCTCGCCGAGCTCGTCGCCCAGGGCGCGGAGACCGGTCGAACCAGCGTGCTCTGGGCGAGCGTGGGGCTGGCCGCGGCCGGCGCCGTCCTCTTGACGTACAGCGCGGTGGAGGCGAGCGGGGACAGCCGCTATCTGTGCCTCGAAGCGAAGCCCGGCGATGGCTGCCCGGGCCGGCCCTTCCTGACGTTCGGCTCTTCGCTCGCGGTCGCGCCGCTCGGGCTCGGGCTCGCGATCGGCGGGGCGACCGGAGTGGTCGGGCCCGAATTCCTCGAGACGGAAGGCTTCCCGTGGATCTCGGTCGTCAGCGGCGTGACGCTCGGCGTGCTGACCTACGTGATCAGCGCGTCTCTCGCGAGCGAGCTGCACCCCACGCCTCTCTCGGAGTAGACCTGCCTTCTTCGGGCGTGTTAGTCGGGCGCCATGGCGAAAGACGTCGTCAACTTCAACGCGGGCCCCGCAGGCCTTCCTCGCAAGGCGCTCGAGCGCGCGCGCGACGAGATGATGGACTTCGAGGGCACCGGGCTCTCGGTGATGGAGCACTCGCACCGCGGCAAGCACTACGAGAAGGTGCACCGCGAGGCGATCGCGCTGACCAAGTCGCTGCTCGCAGTGCCCGACACGCACGACATCCTGTTCGTGCAGGGCGGCGCGTCGCAGCTCTTCGCCACCGTGCCGATGAACTTCCTCCAGAAGGACGGGAGCGCGGACTATGTCATCACCGGGACCTGGTCGAAGAAGGCGATCGCGGAGGCGAAGCTCTTCGGCAAGACGAAGGTCGCGGGAAAAGGTGGCGAGGGCGATACTTTCACCCGCATTCCCCGGCAGGACGAGCTGACGCTCGATCCGGCGGCGAACTATCTCCACATCACGTCGAACAACACGATCGCGGGGACGCAGTACCAGACGTTCCCGTCGTCCGGTTCGGTGCCGCTCGTCGCGGATATGTCGTCGGACATCATGTGGAAGCCGATCGACGTGTCGAAGTTCGCGCTGATCTATGCGGGCGCGCAGAAGAACATCGGGCCGTCGGGTGTGGTGCTGGTGATCATCGAGAAGTCGTTCATGGCGAAGGGCCGGACGGACATCCCGACGATCTTCAAGTTCAGCACGCACGCGGAGAACGAGTCGCTGTACAACACGCCCCCGACGTTCGGCATCTACATGATGCGCAACGTGCTCGCGGTGCTCGCCGAGGAAGGCGGGCTCGCGGGCATCGAGACGAAAAATCGGAAGAAATCGGCGCTGCTTTACGGGGCGATCGATAATTCGGGCGGATACTATCGCTCGCCCGTGGAAAAAGAGTCTCGATCGCACATGAACATCGTGTTCCGGCTCCCGAGCGAGGACCTCGAGAACAAGTTCGTGAAGGAGGCGGAGGCGGCGGACATGACCGGGCTCAAGGGGCACCGCTCGGTCGGCGGGATCCGCGCGTCGACGTACAACGCGGTCTCGGTCGCGGGCGTCGAGAAGCTCGTCGGCTTCATGGCCGACTTCAAGAAGAGGAACGGATGACCTTTGCCGAGGTGTTCAAGTCGGGCGGGGACATCCACGCGATCGCGAAGCACCTCGATGGGCTGAGCGAGGAGGAGCGCCTGGTGCAGGTGCTCGACTTTCCCGGCGGCTCGATGGCGGAGCTGTACGATCGCGCGGAGGCTTCGGCGAAGACGACGGTGGCGACGCTGATCCCCGAGGCGGAGAAGATCGTCGTTTATACGGGGAAGAACTCGCTGCCGATGTTCACCCGGTTTTCCAAGCCTCTGCTCAGGCACGCGGGCGAGAAGGAAGGGTTCGGGCACAACCGCGGGTGGACCACGTTCGCGTCGGGGCCGGGATACTTCATGGTCGTCGACGATCCGGAGTCGGGCGAGGCGTCGTTCGATTACAAGCGGGTGCCGAGCGAGAAGCCGGAGGGTTGGCCGGCGATCCAGGAGAACACGGGCTTCAAGATCGGGACGCTGGTCTACGGGAACATGCTCGACTGCAACCGCTGGGTCAGCAAGCACACGGTCGTCGGGCGCGCCTTCCGCAACGGCAAGATCGAGGCGCACTACGTCATCACCCAGGTGACGAACGATCCTCACGCGTAACCGCAGCTGGATCGGAGCGCCCTTCGCGCGTCTGCGCGCGGGGTGGCTGTCATCGCGCAGCGATGACTGGCGCCACTGAGGAAGAGAGCCCAAGCTCAGGGTCCACGGGTCTCGGCGACGTAAGACCGTCACGCGTAGACGTAGAAGTAGGTCGTGAGCCCGCCGTTCGGGAGCGGCTTTTTCAGCGCATATCTTTGGCCGAAGACGCGCTCGACGCGGTCGGGGAGGGCGAGGAGCGCGATGCGCCAGCCGTCGCCGAGGCCGAGGACCCACGCCTTCAGATCGGCGTAGAGGGCGTCGAGCTCCTTGTCGTCGCCGCCCGCTCCGAGGCGGATGCCGTACGGCGGGTTCACGATGACGAGGCCGTGATCGGAGTCGACGCCGAGCGTCTCGGCGAGGCGCGCGCGGCCGAGCTCGCGAAAATCGCCGTGGAGGACGCCGATGTCCGCGTGCGCGCGCGCGGCGTTGGCCTTGATCCGCTCGAGATCCGGCGTGTGGCGCTCGTGCGCGACGATCGGGGGCTTGGCGCCGGGAAAGAGATCGATCGGCGTGGCCATGCCGGCGAACGCGGGGAGGCGCGCGGCGAGGGGCAGCGCGCTCGGATCGGCCGCGAGCGGCGCGCCCCGGGCCATCAGCGCGGCCTCGATCGCGATGGTGCCCGAGCCCGCCATCGGATCGACCAGGGGCTCGCTGCGCGGATCCCAGCGCGCGAGCATGAGCATCTGCGCGGCGACGTTCTCCCTGAGCGGGGCCTCGCCGCGATCGAGGCGCCACCCGCGCTGGTGGAGCGATCCGCCCGCGAGATCGACCGCGATCTGGGGCGGCGATCCGCGCGCGGAGATCACGACGTCCGGCTTGTCGGGATCGAGGTGGACCGCCATCCCGCGCCGGGCGGCGCCCTCGATGATCGCGTTCTTCACGGTGCCCTGGATCTGGAGCACGCCGGCGGGGAACTCTTCGACGTCCTTCGCGTAGACCGAGATGCCGAAGCCGTCCTTCAGCCACCCGCGATCGTCCTTCGCGACGAACTCGACGAGCTCCTCGTAGAGCGGCTCGAGGCGCATGGCCCCCGCGCCGTACAGCGCCCAGAGCGCGCGGGAGGGCGTGCGCAGATGGGTCACCGCCATCCACGCGAGCGCGGGATCGAAGGGATAGGACAGCGTGCTGTCGCCCTCGCGGCGGGGCTTGAGATCACCGCGCGGGGAGGCGCGGCGGATGAGGCGCTTGACCTCGGCCTCCATCGCGCGGTTTGCGCCCGCGGAGCCGACGAGCTGGACGAGGTCGAGCTTCAAATGCCGTTCACGGACCCGGTGACTGGATCAGGTCCTTCTTCTTGCCCTTGGCGTCCTTGTTCTTGTCGGCGTCGGGCAGCGCGTTCTTCTTCGCGTTGATGCTCGGCCACGCGGAGGACAGCTTCGCATTCAGCTGGATGAAGTCCTGCTGATCATCGGGGACGTCGTCTTCCGCGAAGATGGCGCTCGTCGGGCACTCAGGCTCACAAGCTCCACAATCGATACATTCGTCCGGGTCGATGACCAGGAAGTTCTTGCCCTCGTGGAAGCAGTCGACAGGGCAGACATCCACACAGTCGGTGTACTTGCACTTGATGCAAGGCTCGGTCACGACGAACGTCATTCTCTCTCCTTCGCGGGTCGGCGACGCGCGACGCCCGGTGAAGGTCCCTTACCGTCGGCCGACCTACGAATCAAGGGTCCGTCGAGCATCAACGTGCTAGCCTCCGCCGCCATGACCGTCGAGACGATCGAGAGCTACGTGGAAGGCCGCTGGGCCACGGGCAAGGGCCAGGCGGCGAAGCTCGCCAACCCGACCACCGAGGCGGAGGTCGCCACCGCCGACACGCACGGGATCGACATGGGCAAGGCGCTGGCCTTTGCCCGCGAGACCGGCGGGAAGGCGCTGCGCGCGCTCACCTTCAAGGACCGCGCGGAGCTGCTCTTCAAGATGTCCCAGGTGACCCACAAGGCCCGCGAGGAGCTGATCGAGACCGAGGTCGTCAACGGCGGCTGCACGCGATCCGACGCCAAATTCGACGTCGACGGCGCGATCGGGACCCTCGCCGCCTACGCCGATCTGGGCAAGAAGCTCGGCGACACGCGCGCGCTCGCGGACGGGGAAGGCCTCGCGCTCGGCCGTAGCCCGCGCCTCTGGGGCCAGCACGTCTACAGCCCGAAGCTCGGCGCCGCGGTGTTCATCAACGCGTTCAACTTCCCGGCTTGGGGCTTCGCCGAGAAGGCCGCCTGCGCGCTCCTCGCCGGCATGCCGGTGGTGTCCAAGCCCGCGACCGCGACCGCGCTGACCGCGTACCGGATGACCAAGCACCTGGTGGAGCACGCGGGGCTGCCGGCGGGGGCGATGAGCTTCATCGGCGGGGCGCCCGGCGATCTGCTCGATCACCTCGACGTGCAGGACGTCCTCGCGTTCACCGGGAGCGCGGCGACGGGGCACAAGCTGCGCACGCGGAGCAACGTGATCGAGCGATCGATCCGGCTCAACGTCGAGGCGGACAGCCTGAACGCGATGGTGATCGGGCCGGACGTGGAGGTCGGCTCGGAGGCGCTCTCGCTGTTCCTGCGCGAGGCCGCCAAGGACATGACCCAGAAGACCGGGCAGAAGTGCACGGCGGTGCGGCGCATCTTCGTGCCCGCCGCCTTGGTCGACGACGTCATCGCGGAGCTCGGCGCGCGGCTCGGCGCGATCAAGATCGGCGATCCGGCGAGCAACGACACCGGCATGGGCCCGCTCGCGACGAAGGCTCAGCTCGAAGAGGTGAAGCGCGGCGTCGCGCTGCTCGAGAAGGACGCCGATCGCGTGTTCACGTCGGAGGGCCTCGCGGGCGCTTCGGGCTACTTCCACCCGATCATGCTGTTCAGAGCGCGCGATCCCAAGAGCGCGCCGCACGTGCACACGCACGAGGTGTTCGGGCCGGTCGCGACGATCGTGCCTTATTCGGGCGATCCGGAGGAGGCGGGCGCGCTCGTCGGGCTGGGCCAGGGGTGCCTGGTGTCCTCGATCTACAGCGACGATCGCGCGTTCATCGAGCGGGCGACCGGTGCGATCGCGCCGTGGACCGGCCGCGTGTACATCGCGGGCGCGAAGGTCGCGGAGCACACGATGGGGCCGGGGACCGTGCTGCCGCTGAGCGTGCACGGCGGTCCGGGGCGCGCGGGCGGCGGCGAAGAGCTCGGCGGGATGCGCGGCGTCTTCCACTTCATGCAGCGCACCGCGCTCCAGGGCTACCGCCCGATCGTGGAAGGCATCGCGGGGATCAAAGCAGCTTCGACCTGATCGCGCGCTCGAGCGCGGCGAGATCGCGCGCTGTCTCCACGCCGTACCTGTCGCAGACGATGTCGACGTTGCCTTTGCGCCAGAAGGCGTCGGGGCAGCACACGATCAACTTCTTCGTGCGCGCGAAGAGGCCGAGCTCGAGCAGCGTGATCGGCGAGCGCGTGCTGGGCGAGAAGTACATCGGCACGAGATCCGCAGCTTCCTGCGCGTCGAGCTCCCACTTCACCTGCGCGCTGAAGCGCGGATCGTCGCGCGTCTGCTGCCACGAGCTGTCCCAGTCGGGGCGGCGCGGGTTCAAGATCGTGCCGCGGAGATCGGAGAGGCGCGCGGCGAAGGCGTCCTGCCAGGGCTCGGCCGCGCCCATCTCGATGCTCCCCGCGAGAAAGATCCAGGGCCTCGGCGCCCCAGCGAACGCGCGCGGCGGGGTCACGACTTCCACGCCGTACAGCATATGCTAGATCCCGGGGCGTGGACGAGGACGCGACCAGCAAGTTCATCCCCGCGTTCGCGATCTTCGCGCTGCTCTCGTTGCTGGCGCTCTACTTCACCGTGAGCCACGCGCGCAGCCGCAGCTGGCCGACCGTGCCCGGGCATCTCGGCAAGAGCGACTACGAGACGATCACCACCATCCGCGCCACCGGCACGTCCGAGAAAGGCAACGTGCTCCTCCACTACACGTACGCGGTCGACGGCAAGGACTACGAGGGCAAGGTCGGCTTCGAGACGGACGACGAGGGGCGCGCGCGCGTGGAGCAGATGCGCGCGCAGCCGGATCTGACGATCCACTTCAACCCAAAAGATCCCGGCGATTCGTGGGTGGATGGGGATCGGAGCGCGATGCCGCTGCTCCTGCTCTTCGACGCGCTCGCGGGCGGGATGCTCGCGTTCGCGATCTGGAAGTGGAAGCAGGCGACGGCGAAGCGGCCGTTCTGAGCTACGGGCGCAGCTCGCGCTCGAGCGCCGAGGCATCGCGCAGCACGGCCTCCGGCGACGCCGCGTCTCCCAGCGCCTTCACGAGCTTGAAGTACCGCTCTTCGAACGCCGCCACCTTGTCCTCGGAGAGATCCGTCCGCTTGCCGAGGAGCGCGCTGATCCGATCGAGCTTCGCCTTCACCATCTTCGCGTCGATCCGCGTCTCCGCCGCTTGCGCCGCCGCCCGCTCCACCGCCGCCTCCGCCGCCGCGCCGTCCTTGCTCGCGATCGCCTTGCGCGCGGCCGCCACCTCCGCCGCCAGCTCCGGCGCGAGCGCGACGTCCGCCGCCGAGAGCCCCTTCTTTCGCAGCGCCAGGTCGAGCTTCGCCTCGAGCGCCGCGGCGTCGAAGCGGGGCTTGGGCGCCTCCGTGACGCGCGGCTTCGGCGAAGCCGGCGGGATGCTCGTCGGCGCGATCGTCTCCACCGGCGACGCCGCCGGGCTCACCGCGACGACCTCCACTGGCTTCGCGATCGCCGCCACCGGCCCCGCGCTCGGCGTGGGCGCGGCGATCGGCGCGACCGGCGCCGCCGGCTTCTGCTTCAGCGCGACCACCACCGCCGCGGTCGACGCCACGAGCAGCGCGCCCGCGATCGCCACCAGCCCCATCGTGCGCTTCGGCCCCGGCGCCGCCGGCAGCGCCGCGTTGATCATGCGCGTGCGCAGCGGCATCGTGATCGACGGGACCAGCGGCGCCGCGTCCGTCGAGTCGTCGATCAATCCGAGCCGCTCGAGCTCCGCGATCACCACCTGCGCCGAAGCGGGGCGATCGGCCGGCTTCTTCTCGAGCAGCGCCATCGCCAGCGTCTCGAGTCCGCCCGCGGGCGGCGGCATGCGAGGCTTCGTCTCCCGCTGTTTTTGCAGCACTTCGTGCACGCTCCCGAGGAACGGCGGCTGCCCGGTGATCAGCGCGTAGAGCACGCCCCCGAGCGCGTACAGATCCGTCGCCGGCCCCACCGCGCTCGGCGACTCGATCTGCTCGGGCGACATGTACGCGGGGCTCCCGAGCAGCGCCTTGTTCTCGGTGAGCCGCGTCTGGTTGTCGCTCGCGTCGATCATGCGCGCGATGCCGAAGTCGACGACCTTCACCCGATCCTGATCGAGGATCATCACGTTCGACGGCTTGAGATCGCGGTGGATGAAACCGAGCCGATGCGCGGCCGCCAGCACCTCGCAGATTTGCCGCAAAATATAGGCTGCGCGCGCCGGGGGCAGCGGACCCGTCGCCTCGAGGAACTGCTTCAGCGTGCGCCCCGAGATGCACTCCATCACCATGTACGGCGTGCCGTCGGGCCCGATCCCGAAGTCGAGCACCTCGACCGCGTTCTTGTGCGCGAGCGCGGCCAGCGCCTTCGCCTCGCGCATGAGCCGCTTGTGGCTCGTCTCCGATCGCAGCCCCGTATCGGTGAGCACCTTCACCGCGACCTCGCGCCCGAGCACCTCGTGGTGCGCGCGATAGACCCGCGAGATCGAGCCCGATCCGAGCAGCTCCTCGAGCCGATAGCTGTGCAGCACCGCGCCCACGAGCGGATCTTTGCCCCCCGCTTTCTCGCGGCGATTGCCGCTCGACATCGCGCTCCGCGACCAGTCCGCCTCGATCGCCATCAAGCGCGCGCGCAGGTCCTCGGCGCTCGCCGGGCGATCGTTCGGGTTCTTGGCGAGCATCTCGCGCACGAGCGCCTCGACCCCGCTCGGCACCGAGAGCTTCAGATCCGAGAAGCGCGGCGGCGGATCGTGCTTGTGCTTGAGCAGCACCGCGTGCGGGTTGTTCGCCTCGAACGGCGGGTGCCCCGCGAGCATCTCGAACGCGGTCACGCCCAGGCTGTACAGATCCGATCGCGGCCCGATGTCGCCGCCCATCGCTTGCTCGGGCGACATGTAGCTCGGGCTCCCGACGATCGCGCCGACGACGGTGAGCTTGGGCATGCCCGCGAGCTTGGCCAGACCGAAGTCGAGGATCTTGATGATCTCGCGCTCGCCCACTTTGTCGAGGAAGAGGTTCCTCGGCTTGATGTCGCGGTGGACGATGCCCTTCTGATGCGCTTCGCTGAGCGCGTCCGCGAGATCGATCAGGAGCCGCACGACGATCTTCGGATCGAGCGCGCCTTGCTCGAGCTTGTCCTCGAGCGTGAGCCCGTGGAGCAGCTCGGTGACGAGATACAGCTCGCCGTGCACCCGGCCGAAGTCGAACAGGCGCAGCGTGTTCGGGTGCCGGAGCTGGGAGATGATCTGCGCCTCGGACTGGAAGCGCGCGAAGATCGCGTCGTCCATCTCCTCCGCGCCCGGGCGCACGGTCTTGATCGCGACCTCGCGCTCGATCGCGAGCTGCACCGCGCGATAGATCGTGCCCATCCCGCCCGCCCCGATCGTGCCGATGATCTTGTAGCGCCCGTCGATGACCTGCCCGATCTTCGGATCGTTCACCACCGGCTGGACGAGCGAGGTCTCCGGCTCGACCACGGTCGGCTCGTGCAGCGGCCCATGATCCGTCGTGGGATCGCGGGGCATGACGGCGGGCTCGCGCGCGCGGGTGGGCTGCGCGCCGGGGATGCGCGGCATGATCGACTCGAGCCAGCCCTCGATCTCTTCCGCCGGATCCTTGCCGCCGCGCGCGAGATACTCGTTCTCGGCCGCGTCGACCACCGAGGTGGCGGTCGCGTAGCGCTTCCTGATCAGATCGTCGGCGAGCGCGGCGACCTTCGGATCGAGATCGTCGCGGCAGAGGAAGCGGATGATGTGGCCGATCGCCGCGAGATCGCCGCGCGTGCCGCCGGTCTCCTCGCTCTTCTCGGGCTCCGCGCCGAGGCGGAAGTCGGTGACCTTCACCGCGCCGTTGGGGGCGATCAGCACGCAGTGCGGCCCGAGATATCCGTGCACCACGCCGCGCTCGTGCGCGTGCTCGAGCGCGCTCGCGATCTCGGCGATGATCGCGAGGGCGGTGCGCGCGGGGACGGTGCCCTCGGTGGAGGCGAGCATCTTTTGCAATACTGTGATGTCGTAGCCGTCGAACGCCTCGATCAGCTGGTGCGGGGACGTCGCCTCGCCGCCGAGCTCGCTCACGCCGAGGATCGCCGGGTGATCGAGCGGCCGGACCCGCCGCGCCTCCTCGACGAAGCGCGCGTGCTCGACAGGCCCTCCCGCGGTCAGGCGCTTGAGGTATGCGGCCGCGTCGGTCCGGAAGACGTCGTACAGCGGGGTCCGGCGCACGAGGCGTCCGGCGCGTGGAGGGGGGCCTCCGCTCACCGCCCGCGAGCATAGCAGGCCGCTCGGTTCTTGCCGCTTTTGGCGGGGGCGAGGTAGCGTCCGGCTGCGCGTGGCCAAAAAGTTCGATACGACCGCCCTGTCACCCGTCCGCGCCCGCGGGGCCGCCCCGACCGCCAAGATCCGCGCGCTCGCCCGCGTCCACTCGGAGAGCGAAGGGCAAGCGATGGAGTGGTTCGTCCTCGACACCCGCAAGCGGATCATCGGCCGCGAGCCCGGGGTCGAGCGCATCGCGATCGACGATCCCGAGGCCAGCCGCAAGCACGCCGAGATCGAGTTCGTCGCGGACTCCGACGTCTACCGGCTGCGCGACCTCGAGAGCCGGAACCACACGTACCTCGACGGGCAGAAGGTCGACAGCGACTACCTCCAGCCGGGATCGGTGATCCGCATCGGCGGCACCTTGTTCGTGTACGCGGAGGCGACGCTCGACGCGGGCCTGAGCGTGTTCGAGCCCGAAAACGGGGTCGCGCTGCTGAGGTCGCGCGCGGAGAAGCTGGTCGATCTCGCGGCGCCTTCGCCCCTTCCGATCATGATCCGCGGGCCCACCGGCGCGGGCAAGGAGCTGCTCGCCCAGCGCGCGCACAAGGCGAGCGGGCGCAAGGGGCCGATCGTCTCGGTGAACTGCGCGACGTTCAGCAAGGAGCTCCTCGCGAGCGAGCTGTTCGGCCACACCGCGGGCGCGTTCTCGGGCGCGCAGAACGCGCGCAGCGGCCTGTTCGTGTCGGCCGCGGGCGGGACCTTGTTCCTCGACGAGATCGCGGAGCTGCCGATGGAGCAGCAGCCGGCGCTGCTCCGCGCGCTGCAGGAGTCGAAGGTGCGCCCGGTCGGATCGGACAAGGAAGTGCCGATCGACGTCCGGGTCATCACCGCCACCCACCGCACGCTCGACGCGGAGGTCGCGGGCGGGACGTTCCGCGCGGATCTGCTCGGCCGTCTGGCGGGATTTCGCATCGAGCTGCCCGGCCTGAGCGATCGCCGCGAGGAGGTGCTCAGCCTCTACGAGCGGTTCGCGCCGGGCTTGCCGCCGCTGGCTTCGACGACCGCCGAGGCGCTCATCCGCCATGGGTGGCCGCTCAACGTGCGCGAGCTGAAGCACCTCGCCGAGCGCTGGAAGCTGCTCGCGGCGAACGTGTCGCGGATCGAGCCGGAGATGCTGCCCGAGGAGATCCGCAAGGGATCGTCGGCCTCGGGCGAGGGAGGCGCTGCGGCGGGGGACGAAGAGGCGCCGAGCAAGCCGCAGCTCGAGAAGCTCCTCGGCGAGCACGGCGGCAACGTCGCGCAGGTCGCGCGCGCGATCGGGCGGCACCGCCAGCAGCTCTATCGCTGGCTGAAGAAGTACGACCTCGATCCGATCAAATTCCGCCCGCCGGAGTGAACATCCCCCGCGTATAGACGCCCCATGAGCTGGATCGCGCTCGTGGGCCCCGAGCTCGAAGAGAACCTGAGCCTGCGCTACCTGGCCTCGAGCCTGGGAGCGGCGGGCTTTGCGGCGCGGATCGTGCGCTTCGACGGCGACGCGGACTTCGCGCGCACGGCGCAGGCGATCATCGACGATCCCCCGCTGCTCGTGGGCATCTCGCTCGCGTTCCAGTGGCGCGCGCCGGACTTCCTCGCGCTCGCGGTCGGGCTGCGCGAGCTGGGCTTCGCGGGCCACCTCACCGTCGGCGGGCACTTCGCGACGTTCGCGGCCGAGGACATCCTGCGCGACTTTTCGTGCGTGGACTCGGTGTGCCGGCAGGAGGCGGAGGAGACGCTGGTCGCGCTCTGCCAGCGGCTGCGCGATCGGCAGACGTGGGGCGACATCCCCGGCGTCGTCTCGCGCGCTGCCGATGGGCGCGTGGTGTTCGCGCCGATGCCGGCCACGCCGCCGCTCGCCACGCTGCCGTACCCGGTGCGCGACGCGCCCGCGCGGTGCTTCGATCACGGGATCGCGCCCCTGGTGTCGAGCCGCGGCTGCTACGCGAACTGCTCGTTCTGCTGCATCGCCGCGTGGCACGAGCAGACGCTCCCCGGGAAGCGCTACCGCCTGCGCGATCCCGCGTGCGTCGCGCGCGAGATGGCGATGATGCGCCGCGAGCAGGGCATCGACATCTTCGTCTTCCACGACGACAACTTCTTCATTCCGAGCCACGAAAAGAGCCTCGCGCGGCTCAACGCGCTCGCCGACGCGATCGACGCGCAGGGGCTCACCGACTACGCGACCGTGGTGAAGGCGCGGCCGAACGACGTGCAGCCGGACGTGTTCCGCGTGCTGGTCGAGCGGCTCCACTGCATCCGCTGCTACGTCGGCGTCGAGACGGACGCGGATCAGGGGCTCGTGACGCTCAGGCGCTGGGCCAAGTCGAGCCAGAATCACCGCGCGATCGACACCGCGCGATCGCTCGGGCTGTTCGTGTGCTTCAACCTGCTGATGTTCGATCCCGACACCACGCTCGCGGACGTGCGGCGCAACGTCGAGTTCATCGAGTACGCGTCGGACTATCCGTTCAACTTCGGGCGCGTCGAGCTGTACGCGGGCACGCCGCTGCTCGCGCGGATGCAGGCGGAGGGGCGCTGCCGGGGCGACTATCTGCAGTGGGACTACGATCTCGGATCGCCGGCGGTGCAGCGCTTCTACGATCTGGCGATGCGCTGCTTCATGCCGCGCAACTTCGGGCCCGACGCGCTGGCCAACACGATCCAGGGGCTGCGCTTCGATCTCGAGATCGTGCGCAAGATGCACCGCGGCGTGCACGATCCGGCGCGCTACGCGGCGGGGATCGAGCTCAGCCGGCGGCTCGCGCTCGACTCGGTGACGGCGCTGCGGCTCCTGCTCGAGCACGTCGACAGCGCGCCCATCCAGGAGGATCAGGACATCGTCGCGCAGCTCGCGCCGGGGCTGCGCAAGTTCGAGCTCGAGGCCCGCGAGGAGATGCTCTCGATCGCGCGCGCGCTCGAGGCGGGCGTCGGTCGGGGCGTTCCGCTGACCTATCTCGGTGATCGGGTGGCGACGCCGCTCTTGCGCGCGGTCGCCCCGGAGGTGAGGCCGTGAGCGAAGACAAGACGCTGCTCCCCGAGCTGCTCCCCACGCCGCAAGAGAACGAGCGCGGCACGCCGGCCGAGCGCGTGGGGCTGCGGGCCGCGAAGATGCTCGAGCGCTTCCGCGCGATCGGCGTGGGCGGAGCCGCGGCGGTGATGACCGCGCATTGCACCGGCTACGGCGTGGTCGATCCGCTGCCGCCGCCGCCCGAGCAGTGCACGACCGCGCCGCCCGACGCGTTCGCCAGCGTCACGGCGCGCGCCGCCTTCGATCGCAGCATGCCCGCCCTGATCGCGCCGGCGCTGCTCGTGCTCGAGTCGTACGACTTCATCGGGCTCACGGCCGCGAACGTGATGGTGCAGGGCGGGACGCTGACGCGGACCAATCCGGCGGGGGCGACCGACGAGCAGAACCGCGCGATCACGCTGGTGCTGGCGCCGGCGACGAGCACCACCACGATGGTGATCGAGCTGGATCTGACGTGCGGGACGTCGAGCACGGCCAAGCGCTATCGCATCCCGTACCACGCGCCGACCTCGCCGTCGGACACGCTGCAGGTGGACGAGCTCTAAGGTTTCTTCGGGCCCGGTGGCTTCGCCGGCTCGTCGCTCGACACCTTGATCATCCGGGGCACCGCGGCGCGCGGGATCTTCTTGATGTCGGCGATGCGCGCCTTGGCGTCCTCGGCTTCGCGGGTCGCGCCGCGGAGCTCGAGGGACTCGACGGTGCCGTGCAAGATATCTTGCACCGAGTCGAGATCGACGTTCGGGTTGATCACCTTGCGGTACTTCATCCGGTCGGCTTCGTTCTTCAGGATGGCGTAGGCGTCCTCGATCCGCTGGCGGATGCGGCGCGTGGCCTCCGCGTTGGCCTGATGATTCGGTCCGCCCTCGCGATACAGCTGGATGATCTTCTGGTACGCGAGCTGGATCTCGTCGGTCTGCGCGCTCCAGTGGATGCCGAGCACCTCGAAGTGGTTGCTCGTCTCGAGCTGCTTGGCTTGCCGCGCGAGCTGCTCGGAGGGTGACTCGACCTTCGCTGCGGCGACCTCGCGCCACTCGAGGAAGTCGAGCGCGGTGAGCCCGAGGAGCAGGCCGAGCGCCATGCGCTGGCCGATGCCTCCGTGACCCACGAGCTCGCGCGCCGTTCGCGTGCCCGTCATCGCGGACTCGGCGAAGCGCGCCTCGGTGCCGACCAGGCGCAGGCGGCTGAGGCGGTCCATCTGCTCTTCCCAGACCTTCGGCGCGCGATCCATGCGCGGGCCGAACGCCTGCACGATGCTGTCCTCGGGCAGCGTGCGCGCGAGCGTCTTGATCAGGTCCATCGTGATGCCGATGAAGCCCACGCGCGGCGCGTTCGACTGGACCCGCCCCGCTCGCCAAGCGTAGGTGCCGGTGGGGTTCCTGATCGAGTTGATCAGCTCGGTGCGCTCGCCCTGCGTCAGGTACGCGACGCCGCCGAGCACGGGGCAGTGGATCGTGCGGCCGCCCGCGGTGATGTCGAGGACGCCCGTCATGTCGCGGCGCGCGATGAAGCGGAGGAGCAGGACGGGCAGCGAGATCGGATCGACGTCGGACTCGGCGAGCTGCACCTTGCCGAGCGGGAGGCGGAGCACCTCGTGCGCGCTCGTCGGGTTCTTGATGCGGCCGCTGCGGTTCGGGCCGAGCGAGATCTCCGGCGGATGATGCTCCGTCGGCGACGTTCCGTCGGTCATCGCGGGCGGGATGCGCGCGGCGAGCGGCGGCAGATCGGGCGGCGTCAGCGCGGGATCGTGCAGCGAGGCGGACTGCGGCTCGAAGGGCCACGGCACGGGCGAGGGAGACGGGATCGGCGTCTGCACCGGCGTCGGCGCCTCGGGCGGCGCGGGCAGCGGCGTCTGCACGGGCGTCGGCGCGAGCGCGGCGATCGGGGCCGGCGCGAGCGCGGCGATCGGCGTCTGCACGGGCGTCGGCGCCGGCGTCGCGATCGCGACGGTCACCGGCAGCGGCGTCGCGATCGGCGTCGGCGAGGCCATCGGCACGGTCACCGCGGGCGGGATCGCCATCGGCGACTGCGAGGTCATCATCGGCACGGTCACCGCGGGCGGGATCGCGGGCGGCGTCGGCGCGGCCATCGGCACGGTCACCGCGGGCGCGATGCCGTGCGGCACGGTGACCGCGGGTGGGATCGAGCTCGGCTGGATGCGCGCGCGAAACGCCTTCGCGCGCGGCGAGGGAAAGATCTCGTCCACGAAATCGAGCGTCGCCAGCGCGCGATCGTTCTCGCCCGCCGCGATGCGCGCCGACACCTGATCGAGGAGATGCGCGGCGAGCTTCTGCCGATCGGCCGCGGGCACCAGCTCCGCGCGATACGCCGCGCGCGCCTCCTTCGAGCACAGCGTCGCGTACGCGCTCTCCACGAGCTCGAGCCCGCGCTCCGCGACGCGGCGCATCTCGGGATCCTTGTGCTGGAGATGCGACGCGATCATCGCCTTGCGCGCCTGGTGCGCCGGCCGCAGCTCGCTCGGCTGACACGCCCACGCGACGCCGAGCGCGTCGAACTTCGATCCCGTCTCCATCGACTTCACCAGCGCGACGAGCCCGAGCGCGGTCCCCGACGACTGCCGCATCACCGGGTTCGCGCGCGGCTCGGGCGCCCTCGACGCGTTGGTCGCCTGCTTGTCGATGAGCGATCGCATCACCGCCTTCTGCTCGGGCAGCCGGTCGAGGATGAACACCGTCGATCCCTCGAGCGCGAGCGCGACCCGCGCCTCGAACACCAGCTTCTCCTTCACTCCCGGGATGTCGAAGCGGAGCTTGCGCTCGGTGCCCACCGCGATCGGCGCAGATCGCGCCACCAGCGAGCCTCGATCGAGGTTGCTCGCGTGGTGCGCCACGAAGTGCTCGAACGAATCGAAGCGCACCGTGACCCCGTCGCTCTCGAGCGTCGGGAGATCGGCGATCGGCTCACCCAACCCGCGGATTGTCGCACGGCGAAACGACGGTTGTCAGTATTCCGGCCGGTTTCAGGGCGCGAGGAGCCCGTCCCACGGCGCGTCCGAGAGCACCTTGCGCCCCATGATCCGCTCGAATTCGGCGGGGAGCGCGGGGTGGAGCGGCGCGAACACGATCTGCCCCGAGAGCTCGGCGAGCGGATGCGACTTGCGCAGCGCGCGCGTGCCGATGAGCTTCCGGCACGCGTGCACGATGCTCTCTGCCTCCTGATTGCACGCGTACTTGATGACCGACGAGGTCTCGGACATCGCGCTCCAGGCGCGCACGAAGGGCAGGGGGTCCTTGTCCGCCTTGTTCCAGCGGCCGATCGCGAGCGCGACGGCGGGGCCGAAGCCGCGCGCGAGGGCGAGCGACGCGCGCAATCGGATCGCGAGCCGGCCGACGTCGACGAGGAAGCCATCGAGGTCGCGCAGCAGCCCGCCCTCGGGGAGGCGGGCCG
>JADMIO011227281.1_pt1 | contig 21278 bp, 13 predicted proteins | sample 8958161 | NCBI WGS metagenome assembly JADMIO01 (sample SAMN16585339, study PRJNA669376) | soil metagenome | isolation source: Crop rotation soil | place: USA: Cullars Rotation, Alabama | collected 2011
ATGTCCTGTTGTTTCCAGTTTACGAATGGCCACAATCTCTGCGATCATTTCAGTAACGTTAGCGCCGATCATATGAGCGCCAAGAAGCTCTCCATATTTCGCATCGAAAATAAGTTTTATGAACCCATCGGGTGAACCGGCTGCTTTGGCTTTACCCGAAGCTGAGAACGGAAATTTTCCAACCTTCAGCTGGTAACCTGCTTCTTTTGCTTTCTTTTCAGTAAACCCAACGCTGGCAATTTCAGGCGTGCAATAAGTACATCCGGGGATGTTGTTGTAATCGATGGCTTCAACATGCATTCCCTTGATCTTCTCGACGCAGGTGATGCCTTCCGCCGAAGCCACGTGAGCCAGAGCCTGCCCCCCTACACAGTCGCCGATCGCGTAATATCCTGCAACATTCGTGGCGTAAAATTTATCAGTCACGATCTTGCCCTTATCTGTTTTAATGCCGCAGTCCTCAAGACCGATACCGGTAATGTTAGCCTCTACCCCAACGGCAGAAAGAACGATATCCGCTTCAAGACTTATATTCCCTGTTTTGGTTTTTACACTCACTTTACAGCCGCTGCCTTTTGTATCGACGTTTTCAACTGACGCATCGGTCATGATGTCGATACCTGCTTTCTTGAACGATCGTTCTAATTGCTTGCTCACTTCTTCGTCTTCCACGGGAACTATGTTCGGAAGGAATTCAACGACAGTGACCTTAGTTCCCATCGCAGCGTAGAAATAGGCAAATTCCACTCCGATAGCGCCACTTCCTACAACTACCATTGACTTGGGCTGCTGTGGTAGATTCATTGCCTCCCGGTAACCAATGATCTTTTTCCTGTCCTGCTGAAGATTTGGAAGCTGTTTTGAACGCGCTCCCGTAGCAATGATGATGTGGCTTGCCGCGTAGGTCGTGGTTTTTCCCTCCTGCCCTGCAACGTCTACTTTTTTGCCGGGCTTCACTTTCGCTGTTCCCATGATCACATCGATCTTGTTCTTTTTCATCAGGAACTGGATGCCTTTACTCATGCCGTCAGCGACATCGCGGCTTCTCTTAACGACACCCGCAAAGTTGGCTTTTATGTTGCTCGCGTCAATACCATAATCTCCGGCGTGTTTCAGGTATTCAAACACCTGGGCGCTTTTGAGCAACGCTTTAGTCGGGATACAGCCCCAATTAAGGCAAATGCCGCCTAGATTCTCGCGTTCAATAATTGCTGTTTTGAAGCCAAGCTGCGCGGCGCGAATGGCGGCCACATATCCACCAGGTCCGCTTCCTATGACAATGATATCGTAGTTCATCAGGGTTATTTTTTTGCTCGCAAAATTAGTATTTTATATTGAAGGTCTTAGTTGACGATCTTTCCATTGTTATCTACTTCTACAACATCGTAGCCAAGCTTTTTCACCTTTTCGAGATTGCTTGCTTTATCGCCCACGACAACGACGATCATGTTGTCGTATGGAAGATAATGTTTGGCAATTTTGTTAAGCTCTTCGATTTTTATGTCACCCAAAACGCTCATTTGCTTGGATACGTAGTCTTTTGGAAGATTGTAATCGAGCACCCGTTTAATAAATCCGAGTTTCTGAAATGGTGATTCATACTTAAGTGCATCACTTTGCATCATTGCGTTTTTTGTGAACGTCAGCTCATCCTGGGTCATTCCGCCGTCAGCATATTTCTTCATTTCTTTGAACATTTCAACAAGTGTACTGTCCGTTGTATTCGATTTAAATCCTCCGCTTATCGTATACGGACCCACAAACTTATTACCTATAAAACCTCCGCGTGTACCATATGTCCAACCTTTTATTTCACGCAGCAAATAATTTGTACGGCTGTTGAATGCTCCTGCGAAAGGAAAGTTCATAATAGTTGCTTTGTAATACGTGTCATATGGATCGTAAGGCAGGGCCAGGTAACCGATCCTGATCTCGCTCTGAGCCGCTCCTTTTTTGTCAACGAAATAGATCTTTGTTTTGTCGATTTTTGGAACCTCCGCACTGATAGCATCAACTTCAGTTCCCTTACGCAGTTTATTGAGCACTGAAAGTTCATTCATGAGGTTATCCTGGGTGATATCTCCACTTACTGCGATTCGCACCATTCCATTGTTCAGCGTGTTATAATAATTCCGGACGTTCTCGAGGGTTATAGCGCCAACAGTTTCTGCGTTGCCGTTAGCAGGATATCCCATCACGTTATTGGTTCCATACAACAAGCGCCGATATGTTATGTCAGCAAGTGTCGAAGCGTTGGTAAGACTTTGCGCGATGCCATCGAGTTGCTTTTTCTTCTCCAGTTCGAATTCTGTGGCGTCGAATTTCGGTTCGAATAAACTCTCCTCAAGGATCTTCATCGTCGCATTGAGGTTTTGTTTGAGACTCTGCACGCTGATATTCAACTCTTCGTAATCGGAATAGATGTTGATCGATGAGCCCAATCTTAAAAGCCTGTTCTCGATCTCTTCAGCACTCGTCTTTTGCGTGCTTTGCTGCAACATTGATGCTAACAACTGAGAGAGACCCGAAAGTTCTTTCGGTTCGTATCGATGACCGGCTTTAAAAGAAATAAGCACGTTCACTTTGGGGATCTCGTTCTCATAAATGCCGATCACGGGAATAGTGTTGTTCAGTTTTGTTGTGTAAAAATTTGGAACAGGTACGGCGACCGCGGCTTTTGCCGGAGGCATTTTGTTGCGGTCGAAATTATCCTTAGGCTCAGTATAAGAGAGGTTTTTATACTCTGCGCTTTCTGTCTCGATCCTGCGATCATACATTTTCCAGTTATCGTCGTGCGCACGCAATTCGCTTTTCCCTTTTGGCAGACAACTTAAAACCACACACGGTTTGTTTTTGATATACGTGTTATAAACGCGCATTATATCTCCCTTGGTCACTGCCATGTAACGCTGGATCTCATTCTTCAGGTTGTTGGCATTTTTGCTCAACGTAAAATAAGACGCGAGGCTCGCACCTTTTCCCTGAACAGTGCTCAAACGATTGTAAAGATCGCTCTGGAAAGTAGCTTTGAATTTCTGAAGATCGTCGTCGGTAGCACCTTTCTTTTCCCAGTCGGCAAGTACCTGGCGAAGTTCTTTTTCAACGTCTCCAAGGGTGGAGGTCGGATTTGCCCTGATGACGATCTGAAATTGACCGGCAAGTTCCCTTGTGTACTGGAACGCGTTGGCGCTAACGGCCTTTTTACTTTCAATGAAAGCTTTATAAAGCGGCGAACCCTGATTTCCCGAAAGCAGATCTGCAAGTATATCAAGTGCCGCATCATCTTTCGTATCCATCGGCGCACTTGTCCAGCCAATGTTAAGCATCGGGAATTTTACATTGTCTTCGTAAGAGATGTACCTGTTGCCATCCAGCTTAAAGGGTGCTACGGACTGAGTTTTTACTTCGGGACCTTTTGCGATAGATCCAAAATATTTTTGCGCCATCGCCAGCACTTCATCGGTTTTTACGTCGCCGGCTACCGTCAGAACCGCGTTATTCGGCCCATACCAGCGCATGTAAAAACGTTTCAGATCATTTACATCTACCCTGTCGAGATCAGCTATGTATCCGATCGTCGTCCAGCTGTAGGGATGGCCTTGCGGATAAAGAGCTTCACCTATTTTCTCACCGACCACACCATAAGGTGCATTGTCGTAGCGCTGCCCTCTTTCATTCTTCACAGTGGCACGTTGCACTTCGAACTTTCTTTGGGTGACGCTGTCGAGAAGAAATCCCATCCTATCGGCTTCAAGCCATAACATTTTCTCGAGCTGATTGCTTGGAACCGTTTCGAAATAGTTTGTGCGGTCTGTATTCGTGGTTCCGTTAAGTGTTCCTCCCGCTTCGGTAATGATCTTAAAATGTTGCTCATCGGCTACATTCTTTGATCCCTGAAACATCATGTGTTCGAAAAAATGTGCGAAACCGCTTCGTCCCTGTTGTTCTCTTGCGCTGCCCACATGGTATGTAACATCCACATAAACGATTGGGTCGCTGTGATCTTCATGGATGAGAATGTTAAGGCCGTTCGCCAGTTTATAACGTTTAAAAGGGATGACCATTTCATCGCCCGTTTTTTTAATCTCTTCAACGAACACCGGACCGCTTCCATCCTGTTTCTCTTTTGAGGATTGTTTTTGAGCGGTCAATAACCCAGTCATCAAAATGGCTCCCGCCAATATGAACTTTTGCATGTAATTTGATTTTCGACAAATATAGAGGGAAGGGCCATATTTTCACTTGTTTTTGAACAATTCCGTTTTAAATAATTTAACACGGGTTTTCAGGTGCTTAGAGAATAGAGCTGTAACTTTGTATCGAATAAAATTACACACACATGTATCCTGAAGCAATTGTCAATCCAATGAAAGCCGAACTTACTTCCGTCGGCTTTACAGAACTTACAAGTCCGGAAGATGTTGACAAGATGATCAAGACCGAGGGCACAGTTCTGATGGTCGTGAATTCTGTATGCGGTTGCGCGGCGGGAGCTTGTCGTCCGGGTGTCAAAAAAAGTCTTGAAAATTCAAAAAAGCCTTCCCGTTTGACTACTGTTTTTGCAGGTTTCGATATCGATGCCGTGAACCAGGCGCGCAAGCATTTTACCCCGTATCCACCGAGCAGTCCGGCCATCGCGCTTTTCAAAAATGGCGAGCTGGTACACTTTGTTGAACGTCACAACATTGAAGGTCATAATGCAAACGCCATTTCAGAACATCTGAAGGCTGTTTATGACGAATATTGCTAATCATTCTGTCTCAAACTCTTCTAAGGACGCTACGGGCGTCCTTTTTTTTTATTTCATTTCTGCTATTTTTGTACGTTTAATTGAATAAGCATGTTTATGAAGAAAATAAGATTGACTGCGATCACTATTGTTCTTACACTTTTTTATAGTGTGACGTTCACAAATTGCAGAGACAACGGTGATAAGGTCAATCCACTGGCCGATAGCCTGCGTAACGCGAACGGACAGCTCAATGGCCAGCTGAATGAAAAAGAAGCGGCTCTTCAGGAGTTCATTGCTTCCTTCAATGAGATTCAGGAAAACCTCAACGCAATCAAGGAAAAAGAAAAGATCGTTACGGCCGCAAGCGTTAAAGGAGATGTCAAAAGCAGACAGGGGCAGATCCAGGAAGACATTCAGTCGATCTATGACCTCATGGATAAGAACAAAAACCGGATCTCATCACTCTCTCAAAAACTCAAACAAAGCAATCTTAAAATATCTGGCCTCGAGAAGATGATCGAAAATCTTCAGAATTCGCTGACACTGAAGGACGAGGAGATCGCCGATCTGAAAGCAAAAATGGAGGGACTTAACATCGAGCTTGCTAATCTTAATACCAACTACAAGAACGTTGAAAACGAACGCAACGCGAAGCATGAAGCCCTTACGACAGCTTTTTATGCAATTGGCACAACAAAAGAACTGCAGGAGAAAAAAGTGATCGCAAAAGAAGGCGGCTTTATCGGGTTGGGTAAATCTACAAAGGTGTCCGAGGATTTTAACCGCGAATATTTCACCAAAATTAATACTGAACAAACCCAGAGCATCAACATTGGGGCTAAAAAAGCGAAATTACTTACTTCTCATCCAAGCAAATCTTACCGGCTTGTTGGCGGAAAGAAATCTGTTGAAAAGCTCGAGATCCTCGATGCCAACGAATTTTGGAGTTCATCCAAATATCTTGTGATCGTCATCGATTAGAGATGAATTTGTGAATATTAAAAGGCTATTGTTAAGAAGCCTTTTTATTTTTTTTGTTTTGTCAGGGTTTGGCGCATATATTTGCCGTTATAAACTTTTTAAACCCTAAAAAATGAAAAAAATTATGATGCTCGCAGCTTTTGCCGGATTGTTCCTGGTATCCTGCAAAAAAGACTACACTTGTGAGTGCACAACAAGTTCAACTGCTGCTGGCTTTACGTCTCAAACGGCAAGTGCGCAAACCGGCAAAATGAAAAAAGCTGACGCAGAGAAAAAATGTGAGGATGGTAATAAAACCTACCAGCTTCCGAATGTTAGCGGCGGTATGGACAATTACACAATCGCCTGCGAATTAAAATAATTAGAATTAACTCAACCAAAACCGCCCTCGTGATCGTTGGGCGGTTTTTTATTGCCATTTTTTTCCGTTCAGGATCACCTCACCGATAAGATCACTTCCAAAAGCGTAAGGTAAAAAACCTGTGCTGCTGATCTCTTTGGTGATTATGAAATTGGCCCGCTTTCCTGACGTAATCGATCCAACTTCTGAATGAAGATCCATTGCACGCGCGCTGTTCAGGGTCACAGCGTTAATTGCTTCTTCCGGAGTTAATTTATATTGTATGCAGGCTAAACTCATCACAAGTTTCATGTTTCCTGTAGGACAACTTCCCGGATTATAATCGCTGGCGAAAGCAACCGGAAGGCCGCTGTCGATCATTTTTCTAGCTGGGGGTAGCGGCAGATCCAAAAACAAAGCGGCGCCAGGTAATATCGTTGGTATCGTTCCTGATCGTTTCATTGCGGCTATATCTTCGTCGTTCACGTACTCAAGATGATCGGCGCTGATGGCGTTACATTCGGCGGCAACCCTTGTACCGTACGAATGACTCATTTGTTCGGAATGAACTTTTCCCTGAAGGCCTGCCTTTTTTCCCGCTTCAAGAATTTTCCTGGTATCGTTAGCGTCAAAATATCCTTTCTCACAAAAAACGTCAATAAAATCAGCAAGACCTTGTTTAGATATCTCAGGTAACAAATCATCCACAAGCATTTTAATATAATCGGTGCGACGATCCTTGTATTCCAATGGCACTGCGTGCGCGCCAAGGAACGTTGCCTTTACAGGGATCCATTCCAGATCACGAAGACGTCGGATCACGCGCAACATTTTCAGTTCGCTTTTCACATCAAGACCATAACCACTTTTGATCTCTACAGCGCCTGTTCCCTGTGAAATGATCTCTTTGAATCTTGATAGCGATTCGTCGAAAAGTTGATCTTCCGAAGTCCCTCTCAGTTTATTTGCCGAATTGAGAATGCCCCCTCCTCTTTTCGCTATGTCTTCATAAGAAAGTCCTTTCAACCGATCCTCAAATTCTTTCTCCCGATTTCCGGCATACACCAGGTGAGTGTGACTGTCGGCAAAACACGGCATCACGATCTTTCCGCTGCAATCTTTGACTTCAAGATCCTTCCAGTCACTGATCCCGGGAAAATCATCCATACTCCCATAATCTGCGATCCTGCCGTCTTCACACGCAAGCCATGCCCCGTCAATTGACGGAAGTTGTTTCATTTGTTCACCTTTCAGACAATCCGGCGCGTTTTCATACGTTCCAACAAGGGTCTTTATGTTCTTTAATAATAATTTGTGCATATTGATCGACTGAAAAGAGCTGATGGCAACGAAATAAATAGATTCGTAACTTCAGGTATATAAATTGCTCACGAAGATATTGAAAGCTTTTATTGTTTAAACTATGAAAAAAGCATTATTGATCATCACGATCCTTTTCGCGGTATCACAGACGGCCCGTTGCCAGGATACCACTGCAAAACCAATAACGAAACCCGGCAGACAAAAGGAAATTGGGGTTAGCATACTTACTCCGCTGATCCTTATGGCCGGAACACAAGACCAATCCGGAAGGTATACCAACGCAACATTTCGATACCGGTTTACATTCAGAAGAGCGATGAGAGCTTTCGTGGGATTTGCATCCAATAATCCTCCCTATCCCACTCTTTATGAAGCCGGCGTTATAACAAACTCTACAACTACCTATGAAGTGGTAGTCCGCACAAGGCCATCTAATTTTCAGGCTGGGATCGGATATGAATACATGGTCGGCGAAAGACTGAAGCAAGTGCCCGCGATTGATATTGTGTACGCTAATCTCTTCGAAAAAGAGGAACATGTGTTCGTAAAATACAGCAATACCCTTGACAGTACTGGTGGCGGCTCTTATTTCTACGAACGGATCGATAGTACAAGAAGTGTCTATACACAGAATTACGACAAGATCGGCATCAATCTCAGTTATTCCCTTCGGTACGAACTTTCACGAAAATGGATCATCACGGCGAGCATTGTCGCGGCGTACAGATACACAAGAAAAAGCAGTGGTAATGGTGTAAAGGCAACGCAGGACTTTGACATTGTTGGCCCACTATCGGATATCAGTATTTTTTATCGGTTCTAGTTATGAAAAGATCGTTCTGTTTTATCATTGGGCTGATGTTCTCTCTGCAGATCCCGGCTCAACAAACATTACGTGATACCATCAACAAGCACGAGATCGGCATCAACTTATTACCTTTATTAACGCTCTCGTCAGGCAGTAATATCAATCCCTCGATGGCTTTTTCGGCTTATTACAGGAAATTCTTCGGAGAGCGTTATGTGTACCGGATCGGCATCGGTCTCGCGCCTTTCATAAATGCGTTTTCAAATAACGGAATGTTGAATTACAATCGATCCATCGGGCAGAAAGTTGTATTCGGACAAACGAATAACAAGAGCACACCCAGGCTCATTCTATCGTTTGGTGGCGAAAAGATACTTCGGTACAGGAGACTGATCCATAGTATTGGAGCAGAATTGCTGATTTCATTCAGAAGTTACAAATATGACAACAGCTATATTTGGTATAATGCGGTGAGTGATCCCTCCAAACTTTTCGCCAGGCACGATTCCCTTGATCATAATGTTGACAGCCTTGGCAGCACCGGGAAATTCAAGGAAACGGGCATCGGCGTCAGAATACTTTATGCATTGCGCTATCAGTTGACCAAACGTTTTTACGTTTCCGCCTCTCTCGGGCCTAGTCTTGTTTTGCTGACGGCAACCGGCGAGATTTTCGAACGAAATACGCAAACAACGAGACAGGTAAGATATTTTTATCCGGATATTACCACAGTCCCCTTTTTTAGCGAGCTTTCAATTTGTTACAGGTTCCGGTGACTGATATTCATCCGGCATTTTAATATCTTTGAAGCCTTATGGCAGGCAACACATTCGGTAGTCTTTTCAGGTTGACCACATTCGGAGAAAGCCACGGACCCGCTATTGGCGGCATCATCGAAGGTTGCCCTGCAGGTCTTAAGGTTGATCAGGACTTTATCCTGACTGAAATGCAAAGAAGAAAACCCGGGCAATCACAGATCACCACGCAGCGCAAGGAAGAAGATTTTGTAGAATTTGTTTCCGGAATTTTCAAAGGAGTTACCACCGGAGTTCCCATTGGTTTCCTGATCAGGAATGCTGATCAACGTTCATCCGATTATGAGCATCTTGAGGAAGCGTACAGGCCATCCCATGCAGATTTTACGTACGATCAGAAATACGGCCACAGAGATCATCGTGGCGGAGGCAGAAGCAGTGCAAGGGAAACGGCTGCCAGGGTTGCTGCCGGCGCGCTCGCAAAATTATTATTGAACCAGAAAGGCATTTCTGTCAAAGCTTTTGTAAAACAGGTTGGCGCCGTCATTCTTGGTAAAGATCATGATCAACTTGATCTGTCACTGACCGATTCAAACATCGTACGCTGCCCCGATGAAAAAACTGCGCAAAAAATGATCAAACATATTGAAGATGTCCGGGGACTCGGCGACACCGTCGGAGGAGTCGTACAATGTGTGATTGACAACGTGCCCGTCGGTCTTGGCGAACCTGTGTTTGACAAATTTCCGGCTTTATTGGGCCACGCGATGCTCAGTATAAATGCTGTGAAAGGATTTGAGATCGGCGACGGTTTTTCTGCCGCTTTAAAAAAGGGATCAGAACTGAACGATCTTTTCAACGAAATAAAAAAGGGAACTCCAATAACGAAAACAAATCACAGCGGAGGAGTGCAGGGAGGAATCAGCAACGGCATGCCGATATTCTTTAATGTGGCTTTCAAGCCTGTATCCACGCTTATGATGGAGCAACCTGGCCTGAGCAAATCAGGAAAGGAAGTGAAACTTGGGGCCAAAGGCCGGCACGATCCCTGTGTGGTACCAAGGGCGGTTCCTATTGTAGAGGCAATGGCGGCCATCGTCACCGCCGATTTGCTATTGCTGGCAAACAACAACCGCATTTCTGACGGTCAACAGGATTAGACGGTAAATACGGTGCAAATTCCGCACTTTTATCCTTTTATCAATTCCCATATTATACATAAATTAGTAAGCTCTAAAGCACACAAGCTATGGCATTTGATATAGAAATGATCAGGGAAGTTTACAAACAGTTCCCTGCAAAAGTGAAAGAAGCGCGAAAGTTGGTTGGAAGACCTCTTACACTCAGCGAGAAAATATTATATGCGCATTTGCATCCTGATCAAAAACCACAGGTATTTGAAAGAGGTAAGTCCTATGTTGACTTCGCTCCTGATAGGGTGGCAATGCAGGATGCTACTGCGCAAATGGCGCTCCTGCAATTCATGCAGGCAGGCAGACCTAAAGTTGCAGTTCCCTCAACTGTACATTGTGATCACCTTATTACTGCACGTGATGGTGCTGTTGACGATCTTGCATACGCAAATAAAGAAAGCAAAGAAGTTTTTGATTTTCTGGGGTCGGTTTCAAATAAATATGGAATTGGATTTTGGAGACCGGGCGCTGGGATCATTCACCAGGTAGTGCTTGAAAATTATGCTTTTCCCGGTGGAATGATGATCGGCACCGATTCACACACCGTTAATGCAGGTGGATTGGGAATGCTTGCTATCGGCGTCGGCGGCGCTGATGCCTGTGACGTTATGGCGGGTCTTGCGTGGGAACTGAAATTCCCGAAACTCATCGGTGTAAAACTCACCGGAAAACTCAATGGATGGACTGCACCGAAAGATGTGATCCTTAAAGTTGCGGGTATCCTTACTGTAAAAGGTGGAACCGGGGCCATCGTCGAATATTTCGGCGAAGGCGCTCTTTCATTGAGCTGCACAGGCAAAGGAACGATCTGTAATATGGGCGCTGAGATCGGAGCAACTACCTCAACGTTCGGCTACGACGAGTCGATGGAACGTTATCTCAAAGCGACAGGTCGTGCCGACGTGGCTACTCTCGCGAGCGGCATCAAAGAGCACCTGACTGCAGATCCTGAAGTGTATGCTAACCCGGATAAATATTTTGATCAGCTCATCGAGATCAATCTTTCAGAACTCGAACCGCATGTGAACGGACCTTTCAGTCCCGACCTTGCTACTCCGATCTCGAAATTAAAAGATGAGGCCATTAAAAATGGCTGGCCGTTGAAGATCTCCGTCGGACTTCTCGGATCCTGCACAAACTCTTCATATGAGGATATCTCCCGCGCAGTGAGTCTTGCGAAACAGGTTTCACAAAAGAATCTCCGTTCAAAATCGGAATATCTCATCAATCCTGGATCGGAGCAGATCCGTTACACGATCCAGCGAGATGGATTCCTCGACGTATTTACGGAGATCGGTGCCAAAGTATTTACAAATGCTTGTGGTCCTTGCATCGGTATGTGGGACCGCATGGGCGCAGAAAAACAGGAGAAGAACACGATCATTCACTCATTCAACAGGAACTTCGCTAAACGCGCAGATGGAAATCCAAACACTTACGCATTCGTGGCATCTCCGGAGTTGGTTACTGCTATGGCCATTGGTGGAGACTTGACGTTTAATCCCCTTACTGATTCGCTCACCAACGAAAAAGGAGAAAAAGTGAAACTCGATCCTCCTGCTGGTGACGAGCTGCCTAAAAAAGGATTTGCCGTTGAAGATGCCGGATATCATGCGCCTGCCGCAGATGGCAGTCGTGTGGTGGTACAGGTTTCTCCGACCAGCGACCGTCTCCAGTTACTTGACCCATTTCCGGCGTGGGAAGGAATTGACCTGAAAGGGTTAAAACTTCTCATCAAGGCCAAAGGAAAATGCACGACCGATCATATTTCCATGGCCGGACCATGGCTAAAATACAGGGGACATCTGGATAACATCAGTAACAATATGCTGATCGGCGCGGTGAACGCTTACAACGACAAAACCGATAGCGTCAAGAACCTTTTGACTGGACAATACGATTCAGTTCCCGTCGTGCAAAGAGCTTATAAGGCACACGGCATCGGTTCAGTTGTAGTTGGTGATGAGAACTACGGCGAAGGATCTTCTCGTGAGCACGCGGCAATGGAGCCAAGACATCTTGGCGTTCGCGCGGTTCTTGTAAAATCTTTCGCAAGGATCCACGAAACAAATCTCAAAAAACAAGGTATGCTTGCCCTCACATTCGACGACAAAGCAGACTATGATAAGATCCGTGAGGACGATACGATAGATATTCTAGGACTTACGACTTTTGCTCCGGGAGTCGCCCTTACCATTGTGCTGAATCATGCTGATGGATCACGCGACGAGTTCAGCGCTCATCACACTTACAATCAGCAACAGATCGAATGGTTCAAGGCTGGTGGCGCATTAAATATCATCAGAGCGAGTATTAAAGCATAATAATTTGAGGTATAAGAAAGAGCTCAAGGTTCTGGATTCAATGATGAACGTCAAAATTTGAAAGATTATGGTGTAGGGACGTAAAATGCATTACGTCCTTATCCACAAAATCCACAATTTAAACGTTGAACCCTTTGAACTTTTTTAATTCTTTTTCCTCGCCGCCACCATCATTTCCTCGCCGATGTTCAACCCGGATAACGTGTTGTAAAGAATATTATGTGCGAAAATGAACGAGCGGAGTTGCCACATAGGTCTTTTCGTGAATTTATTAAAATACTGTTGTCTCTCCCCCGCCGTGATTGAAGAATTGGTTTCGCGAAGTGATTCATTCTTTTTCTTTTTTTTGAATCGCTTGATCAGCGGAAGAAGTGTATACATGATGAACAGTTTGATCTCGAAAGATGATTTTATCTCGAGTACTTCATATCCGTGCTTTTCAAGTATGCGGGTAATAGTCTCTTTCCCAAAATAATTCACATGATCGAGCCCCATCATCTTCCAGTTATCCTTATGCCTTTTCGCGAAAAAACTATCGATTTGAGGTACCTGAAGAAAAAGATATCCGCCGGGCGCTGAAAGCCGCGAACATTTTTCAAGAAATTCCCCCGCCTTATCAATATGTTCAAGCACATCCCACATCGTGATAATGTCGAATTTGCGCTCCTCATTCATCCTGAAAAAATCGATGTGATCAACCGGAAGTTTTAGATCGTTGACGCAATAGAGATAAGGTTGTTCCGAGATCTCGATGCCATACACGTTGTAGCCTAATTCTTTTCCGGCTAACATAAAATGTCCCCAGCCGGCACCTAGATCAAAAAGACTCCCATTCTTTTTGAATTTTCTGATGAAGTTGAACCTGAGTTTGTGTCTCTGGATCTTTACCCAGTTATTTCCAGCTCTTACCGCATTGGTAACATCCGCGTTTTTGTATTGAGTGTAGACAATTTTTTTGCGATAATAAGCAGGAATAAAATGATGTCCGCATTGATCGCAAACCGTAACGGCAAAATTTGGTTTTTGATATTTCAGCGAGAATTTTTCTGGACTGGTATTATTACACACACAGCAGAAAATGTCTTCGGTCATAAATTCGGGAACGGGAGAATGCATCATTTTCTTGTTTCCTGCTCAAACACAAGTTCGGTGATGGCAGTACCATCGCGGAAGCAGGCGATCCCTCCCCAGTTAAATATTTTTTTCTCGTAAACCCAGGCAGTATTGTCTTTCACGAGAATCCGTTTTATAATAACAACACCTTCGGCGGGCAAAGTCTCCTCGGTCACGCCCTCGGGATATTTTGCCAGGAGTGATTTCTGACGTTCGTCTTTCTGCGCGCGTATCTCCTCATTGATGAATTTCTCACACTCCTTTATCCGACCGGTTACATAGGCATCAGATGATTTGGTAATGAGAGCTTCTTCATAAGATCTTTTGGCATCGAGATAACGACGAAGAGCGAAGAAATTATCGGCTTTACGAACAGCCTCACGAAACTTTGTTTCCTCACCCAGCACAGGCGGAATGGTTTTATCGGACCCGCTTTTATTAGCATCCGCCGTCACTTTATCTTTCAGTAATTTCTCATTTTCCAGCCGCTTACGTTCTTCCGCTTCTGCTTTGGCAAGAGCATCCGCTTTCTCTTTGGCTTTAGCGTCGGCCAATAATTTTTCAGACTTTAAACGTTCCTCTTCTTCTTTTTGTTTCTTCGCTTTTTCCTCAGCATCAACTTTAGCTTTTGCATCGGCAAGTGTCTTTGCATCGGCGTCAGACTTTTCTTTCGCTATTTGCTCGGCTTTCTTTTTGTCAGCTTCTATTTTGGCCAGCAACTCGTCATTCGCTTTTTTAGTAGCAGCTTCTTCGGTTGCTTTTTTCGCGTTTGCTTCAGCTTTGGATTTCGCGTCTGCTTCTGCTTTTTCTTTTGCGATTTTGTCGGCAAGTTCTTTTTCCGTTTTAGCTTTTTCCGCGTCCTGAGCTTTCTGTTTGGCAAGCGCATCGGCATTCGCTTTTTCCTTTGCTTCTTTGTCCGCCTTTTCTTTATCAGCTTTAGCTCTTGCATCAGCTGCGAGCCTTGCCTTTTCATCGGCTTCTGCTTTGGATCTTGCGTCCGCATCAGCTTTTTCCTTCGCGAGGCGATCTGCTTTTTCTTTTTCAGCCTGCGCCTTTGCTGCCGTTTCATCTGCCTTTTTCTGCGCAATAGCATCTTCTTCAGCCTTCCGCTTTTTTGCTTCCTCGTCGGCTTTCCCCTTCTTTGCCGCTTCTTCAGCTTGTTTTTTTGCAAGTGCATCAGCGTCGGCTTTAGCTCGCGCTGCGGCCTCCGCTTTTAACTTTGCGTCAGCGTCTGCTTTTTCTCGTGCGAGTTTGTCTGCCAGCTCTTTGTCAGCTTTCGCCTTTGCCGATGCTTCTGCATCTGCTTTCGCTTTTTCCGCGGCGTCGGCAGCCGCTTTTTTCGCCGCTTCTTCTGCCGCGAGTTTCGATTTGGCATCAGCGTCAAGTTTCGCTTGTGCGTTTGCGTCTGCCATGAGCTTGCTGATATTCGTGATCTGAGCCTGAGGATATGCTTCCTTTGGCTTCATTTTCAGCGCTTCCTGGTAGTTGCTGATGCTCGCCTGCCAGTCTTTTCGGTTAAAAGCCTTATCACCTTCTTTCACAAAGGTGTTATATCGCTGTTCTTTTTCCTTTTCCCTGTTCAGGATCTCTTTCTCCGCAGTTTTTATCTGTTCGAGTCCCGCCGCCATTTGTTTTTGATATTCTTTGTCATATTCAAAACTCTCATCCATGGCATTGTACCCGAACTTCATCATCGGTTGGTTAAGCAGTGAGTAATCCACGCCTTCGAGTTTTTTGAATAAAGATATACTCGCGCCGATGGGCTGGAATTTTGCATCTACTTTTTCTGGAGGCACCCCAATAGTGCTGATAAAGAATTTTTTGCTGACGTAACCTTCTCGTGACACAACCGCAATGAACTCACCGCCCAAAGGCAGCTGAAATGCATAGTCTCCGTTCGGATCAGTTTTTGATGAGTTGATAGTCCTTCCGTTTTGCGTTACCTGAACGAGTACGCCGACAAGGTCGCGGTTGTCATCTGAGACGTTCCCATACACTTCAACCATCGGCGTCTGACCGGAAAAGCAACTACTTAAAAGCGCGAAAAAGCACGCAAAAAATGCCTTTTGTGTGTGGGAAAACATGTCTATTATTGCAATCGCGAAGGTAAGAAAAAAAACCGCTTTTTTTCCTCTCTGTTAAGCACATGCCACACGCTAATGTTTTTAACCTCAGCTACTGGGAAATAAAACAATTCTTTCGCACATACGATCTTATCGTTGTTGGCAGCGGTATTGTTGGACTGAGCACCGCCATCTCATTTAAGGAAAAGAAAAAAAAAGCAAACGTCCTCATTCTTGAAAGAGGGTTGCTACCTGATGGCGCAAGCAGCAAAAATGCCGGGTTCGCTTGTTTTGGAAGCCCTGGCGAATTACTTCACGATCTTGAATCAATGAATGAAGAATCTGTATGGCAAACGGTTAAAATGAGATGGGATGGTCTCACAATGCTTAGGAAAAGATTTGGGGACAAAGGAATCGACTATCGCCCGTACGGAGGCTATGAACTTTTTCGGGAAAAAACCTCCTACGAAAAAACGGCTGCAAAACTCAGCGATCTGAACAAGGCTGTGCAGATGATCACCAAAAAAAGATTTGCGTATTCCGTCGTTCGTCCCTCACAACTTCCGTTCAAAGGTGTAAAAGGTGCCTTTCTCAACAGGCTGGAGGGTCAGATCGATACTGCTTTGATGATGCAGAATTTGTTATCGACAGCGTTACGTTCCGGCATAACAATCCTCAACAATGTTCAAGTGAAAACGATCAAAGAACAACAACGGTTTGTAGAACTTGAAACGAATTTGGGAATTTTCTCTTGTAAAAAAACAGTTGTGGCCACTAACGGATTTGCGTCGCGCCTGTTAAATCTTAAAGAGGTAAAACCGGCCCGGGCACAGGTATTGGTGACCGAACCGTTGGCCGGATTGAAAATTAAAGGCACTTTTCATTTCGATGAAGGGTATTATTATTTCAGGAACATCGACAAACGCATTCTCTTCGGCGGGGGTAGAAATCTTGATTTTAAAGGCGAAACAACCACCGAATCTGGCGTCAGTCGGGTAATTCAAACATCGCTGGAAAAATTTTTGCACCAGATGATATTACCAGACAGAGATTTTAAAATCGACCGCCGATGGAGCGGTGTCATGGGGGTGGGTCGTGAAAAAAAACCCATTATCAAGCACGTCAGTCCAAACATCATTGCTGCGGTAAGGATGGGTGGTATGGGTATCGCCATCGGAAGTTGGGTAGGACTTCAAGCCGCAAAAAAAGCTCTTCGCAAATAGACAACGCTCTCGTTAACGAATGTTAATATTAACATTCTACCTTGGGGGCAAAATCCAATTTATAAATCCTTTAAAAACTAACGGCAAGCAGGTGGGACTTGGGTTTGAGAAATTAGTGGTTGGAAATCAGCTGTTCGTCTAAATGCTAAAAACTTTCGAAAACCTTTTTCAAAATGCGCCGTAAAGAAATTCAAAGATCCACGAAAATGAAACGAATGCAAGCGATACTTTTCATCAGGAACTTAAAGTTGCGTTACCAGGGAGTAATTTTTTTTATATTTAAACTCTATTTAGGTGTTGAATCCCGCCATCTGGTGATTAATGCATTTTCCGTGAACTCTTCAGCTGCAATATCGGCCAGATATACCCGTGAACAGCTGGTTGCATTTTAAACGACGCGGATCGAGATCTAAAGACGACCGAGCATGAGAGCAAAAATTTACCTGATAATCGTATTTCACCAGATTTTTGGGATTGCTTTCTGCCAAAACGGGGGCTCTCAAAGAGTTGCAGACACCAGTAATTTCAATTATGAATACTGGAACGCGCTTGCCGACCGTAAACAACTTAACGGTTCGGCACGTACTGAATTTATTGATGGCTGCAGAGCCCTTGCTTTAAAGGACGATGGTCACCATCACGTTGAAGACAAAGACCTTATTTGGATACAAACTCCATCACCATCTTCTTCAAAAAAATATGGAAGCTCAGCGATCAATGCAGGTCCATGCACAAACATTGATTGGGAAGCCGGTAATTTTACCGGTTGGACAAGGACCAATGGGTACAATCCTTTATTCAACGCGATTGGCTGTTGTACAATAGCTAACGGAGATCAAACTATTATGTCCGGCGGGACTGACGGCTTCGGTGGATTTCCAACTGTGTATCCTGGGGGAGGATCCTTTTCTTTGAGACTCGGGAGTTCAGTGACCGGAGGAAGAGCCGACAGGGTGGAGCAACAATTCTTTGTAACACCTTCAAACGCTAACTTCACTTATCGCTATGCGGTCGTTCTGAACGACGGTGGTCACCCCACAGCGCAGCAGCCGCATTTTACCATCGAGATGATAGATACTCTCGGCGGGCAGATTCCGTGCACTTTTTATAATGTATCTGCGGGAAGCAATATAGCGGGATATCAAACTTCGTCTCTCACGGCAAATGGCAATGCGGTGCTCTATAAGAATTGGACAAGTGTTGCTGTCGACCTGACCCCGAACATCGGGCAAAATGTTACATTGAGATTCACCGTTTATGATTGTGCTCCTTCAGGTCACTTTGCTTATGCATACATAGACGGGATATGCACTAATTTCGCCACTTTCGTCGCCGATTCAACGTGCCCTAACACACCGACAACAATATGTGGTCCGATCGGTTTCGCAGCTTATCGTTGGGATGGTCCCGGTGTGGTCAATAATCCGAACCAATGCATCAACGTTACAACGCCGGGTATATATACGTGTCAGACGGTGTTGGTGCCTGGTTGTCCCGGACCATCGTTTCTTCATACTTTAACGCCTTTTCCGAGTCCGGTTTTGAGCTTTACTCCGGTAACTCCCTTCGGGTGTTCAACGCAATTCACATTTTTAAGCACTTCGACTATTTCAGCGGGTTCGATCACATCTTACTCCTACAGTTTCGGCGACGGGGCCGGCACATTTCTTCAGAGTCCTTCGCATACTTACCCAAATGTGCCAAAAGCCTACACGGTTAAATTCAAAGCCACTACTGACAGAGGGTGCAGGGATTCTATCATACAGAATATTTACATCCATCCGTTCCCGGTGGTCCAATTCAGTCCGCCGTCGCATTGTATCAATACACTGGTGCAATTCACGAATACATCATTTGTACCTACACTCTTTGGAGTCCCTGCGGGCTCTATAGCAAGCTCTTTCTGGAATCTCGGGGGCGGTGTGACTTCCACGCTTACGAATCCAACGAATATTTACACACTCACAGGAACACAGACCGTCACGCTTACCGTCACAAGCGATCAGGGATGCACCGCAACAGCCACACAAACGCTGGGTATTTTTCCGCCACCTGTAATAGGTTTTACTGCCAATCCTTTGTGTGATATTAATGGTACTTCTTTTTCTCCATCGACATCAACTGCTATTGCATCCGGCAGTATTGTTGGGTTTTTCTGGGATTTTGGCGACGGAGGTACTTCAACTCTTCAAACACCCGTTCACGTTTATGCTACGCCTGGTAACTATACGGTAACCTATACCGGCACGAGCAACCATAGTTGTGTGCAGACCGTATCGAATGTTTTGTCAATTTCTCCGACTCCTTCCGTGGCTTTTACGACCAACTCTTTAAATGCATGCAGTCCGCAGTTCAGCTTTACCAATAACTCTGGGGGTGTTGGCCCCATCACTTACACGTGGAGTTTTGGAGGTAATAATACGACCACGGTGAATAATCCCAATTACTCTTTCCCGAGTCCGGGCAATTATACGGTGTATCTTGTGGGTACGAGCAGTCTGGGATGCACGGATACGGCATTTCAATACATCAGCATTTTTCCTTATCCGACACTTACGGTAAGTGTGCCCGCAGCGTGTGAGAGTGCTATATTCAACGCCTCCGCCACCCCGGTTTCAGGCACGATCACGTCATATCTATGGAACTTTGGGGATCCGGTATCGGGTGCATCAAACACCTCCACTCTGCAAAATCCTACACACGCGTACACGAATGTGGGTAATTACAGTATTTCTCTGAGTGTGGTGAGCAATCAAAACTGTACAGGCACTTATACTGCGCCGGTGTTCATTCATCCGGATCCTGATCCCTTCATGACATTTTTCCCGCCCGATGCGTGTACGACTACTTATAGTTTCGGTAATAACAGCGGTTTTGTACCTGCTGTTCCCGGCAACTCTATTGTTTCACAATTATGGACTTTTGGAAATACGGGAACCAGCACGGCAGTTACCCCTGTGCATACTTTCCCCGGACCGGGGAACTATACAGTGACGCTTACCGCAAACAGTAATTTCGGTTGTACTGCAACAGACACAAGGACTGTGACAATTTACCCCTATCCGCAGCCGACTATAAGTGTTTTACCAACGTGTTTGAATGTCGGAGCGCAATTCAACGGAACTTTTTCCATTGCGCAAGTGCCGCAGCCCGGAAGTGTTGTGAACTATACATGGAATTTCGGTGACGGTGTTTTTGACACAAATCTGAATCCTGTTCACAACTATCTCAATGCCGGTAATTACCAGATCACCCTGGGAGTGACCAGCAACCAGGGGTGCGCACGAACCGTCACATCGAACCTCACTATCTATCCTCTCCCGAATTTTAATTTCAGCTTCATCAATCCTTGTTTAGGAACTCCGGTGACTTTTCTGAACAGCACCGGTGTCAATCCACCATCGAACATTACGTCTTTCCGTTGGGATTTCGAATCAGACGGCGTAACTAACAGTATATTGCCAAATCCTGTATTCACTTACAGTGCGGCTGGAGTTTATTCTGTTCAGCTTTTCGCAAAAACCAGCAACAATTGTATTGACTCAACGCGCAAGACAATAACAGTTTATGATATCCCAAGTCCGGCTATGACGCTTAGTAACGTGTGTCGTGGGACAGCGACTCCTTATTCGGGAAGTCTCAGTCTTCCCGGTCAGGGCCAGCAGATAACGGGATATTCATGGAACTTTGGAGATGCTACTGCGGGATCGCAGATCCAGGGCGGTACGCATACCTACCTGTCGCCTGGAATTTATACCGTTCAACTGACAGTTTTAAACACCGCGAGTTGCAGCGCCAAAATAACTTCACTGGTAACTGTCTACCAGGTGCCCGCAACTGATTTTACCGCTAACCCCGTGTGTTTAAATACTGCAACATCATTTACCAACCTTTCCACCATCGGTCCTCCGGGACAGATCGTGAAATGGAGATGGGATTTCGGTAATGGGTGGGAGGACAGTCTGAATCATGATCCATCAAAAATATTTGCTGTCAGTGGAAGTTATCCCGTAAAACTTCAAACTATCAGTAACGATGGATGTAGCTCGGTGAAATTACTGAACGTCATAATTCATGCCAACCCTGTTGCCAATTTCACTAATTCTGTTGTGTGCGTGGGAGATAACATAACCTTCATTAACCTTTCCTCGACCAGCGACGGCTCTGTCACTACCAACCTTTGGGATTTCAACGGTGACGGTCAAACTGATATTGATGTTCCGAATCCTAAATATGTGTTTTCAACGAACGGTACTTATCTGGTGAAACTTAACGTGGTCACTGATTTCGGTTGCAAGGATTCAAAGATCAAAACCATTTTTGCCAATGCTAAAGCGATCCCGATCTTTTCATCAGACAATAAAAGCGGATGTCCGACCTTATGTGTCAATTTTAAAAATCTCTCCTATATTGCCAGCGGTAC
>JADMIO011565033.1_pt1 | contig 21275 bp, 18 predicted proteins | sample 8958161 | NCBI WGS metagenome assembly JADMIO01 (sample SAMN16585339, study PRJNA669376) | soil metagenome | isolation source: Crop rotation soil | place: USA: Cullars Rotation, Alabama | collected 2011
CGCGACAACTTGTCCACGTGGAATTCTAAGCTTAGGATCCCAATGTGCTGGAAAGAAGAACTTGCAGGAGTAGTTGAGTTCTTCCAGACATTTGAAACAAGCAAGCGCAGACGCATCAATCAAACGGAGTTTGAATCTGTGTTTCACTTTGTTGACCGGGCAATCAAAAACCTGAAACTGATTCCCTACTCTTATCTCAGTGAAAAGTTGGACCCCACCGAGCAGGAAGCAGTTCAGGCAAACGCAAGAAAGAATCTTACTGGCGTGATGAAGGTCACTATGTTCAAATCATTTGATTCTTCAATTCACACTTTCAAGAAAAGAATTTCCAAGTACCAAACCTATCTTGAAAACTTCGAGGAGCTTTTCTTCAAAAAGAAAATCATCGTTCGTCCTGAAATAATTCAAAAGGCAATCAATCGCATGGACGATGAAGCAGATGAAGACGTAATTGACCTTATAATTGAGGAAATAGATTTCTTTGAGCTACGTGAAAAACGTAAACAGGAGAACGATCGCAGCTACAGAATACAAAAAGCCTACACTGAAATCAATTTGCAAGACTTCAATACTGCTAACATTCGCAGCTTCATTCAGCAGGACAAAGAAGTCATCGAAATAGTTGAAACTGTTCTCGCCAGCATCAAGACAGACACTAAGCTCGAAAAACTCAAAGCACTTCTGAAAGAATTGCAGGGACAAAAAGTTTTAATCTTCTCCTACTTCGCTACAACTGTAGACTACCTGAAAGAAAAACTCAGCGATGGTTTCATTGATGAAATTCATTTGAGTAAAGACGAAATCGCATTTCTCAAAAGCAAAAATGGAAAAGAGAAATCGCAATATGTCCAGCGCTTTTCTCCAATAGCCCAGAGACAGGAGATCACTGATGGAAAAGTAAACGGTAGAATCCCATTGCAAATTCTTTGCAGTACAGATGTATTGAGTGAAGGTCAGAACCTGCAGGATTGCGGAATTATCATCAACTACGACTTGCATTGGAACCCGGTCAAGATGATTCAGCGCAATGGTCGTATCAATCGCCTGGGCTCCACTTTCCTGGAAGTAAAAATTCACAACTTCAGACCGGAAGCACAGCTCGATAAATTTCTTAGACTGCTGATCAAACTCCAGCAGAAGATAAGGATCATTGGTGGCTCGGTTGGGATTGACAGCAGCATTTTAGGTGAGCAAATTACTGACAGGCAGTTTGGATTGATCGATAGTATCTACTCTGAAGACAGAGACCGTCAGACTCTGGCAATCGAAGAGCTCGAAAGAGAAAACGACCTTGCATTTGACGAACAGTTTGAGAATGATTTGCGTGAGTTCATGCGCAAGGCTACGGATGAAGAGAAAGAAAGTCTCCGTCAAATGAACTTCAACAAATGGTGCGACATTCCTTCAATCAAAGACCTTGAAAAATTATTGGTTTTCAATATCGGAAAAGGAGAATTTGAATTTGTTCGCACGGATGGTAACAAGGTCACAAAGGAAACAAACCAACTTAAATCTCTCAGACTCATTCGCAGCTTTGATAAGGAAAGGAGACTTGAAAAAATCTCCTTTGAAGAGAAGGATTCCCTCATCGCAACTGCTTCACAAATCTTTGAAGCAGAGAAAGCATATCAAGCAACTATTGAAGGCACTGACCTTTCAGAATTTATGGGAGTGAAAACCGGAACCGGTGGAAGCAGTTTGAAAAATGCAAAGCTCGAGCTCCTCAACATCCTCCACGACAATCAGGACAGGTATTCGCTCGACAACATTAAGCGACTTCAAAACCTATTGACATCTAAAAATTTAGCACTGGAAAATCGCTTGCGCTCTTATTTGAAGCGATACGACAATCAAGTTTCTCTTGACTTCTTGGACAGTTTGGCAATCCTAAGTGTCAATCTTTTCAAAACAGATGGAAGTGAAAAGAAGCCTGATCCTGACATTTGGTTCGGCTATTACGCGAGCGAAGGTCCTCTTCTCAAATCATAAATTTCCATAGTTTTGAGAAAGTGATTTGCTTAAACTATAGATTTTTGTAGTTTAAGGAAATGGGTTTGGTTAAACTATAAGATTTCATCGTTAAGTTTACGGCGTTTTCAAAGCCAACTACATGGACATCAGGAACTTCAAAGCAGGCAAGCATTCCAATCAGTTTCAATACAAGAGTTTCATGCCTGAGACGATTAATAGGGAATGGATCATAAGTGATCCAGCAGTCAATACGCTTTTAGAAGAAGCAAACCTAAAATTGGGCGCACTTGATGCATTTTCTGTGATTGTTCCTGACGTTGAGGTGTTCATTCGTATGCACATCGTTAAAGAGGCAACAAAATCAAGCCGGATTGAAGGAACACAAACCCACATCGAAGAAGCAGTTCAGAAGCAACGAGACATCAATCCGGAGAAGCGAGACGATTGGCAAGAGGTACAGAATTACATTGAGGCAATGAATTATGCTATTGCAGAATTAGAAAAGTTACCCCTCTCCAGTAGACTTTTTTGCAAGACTCACGCCGTCTTGCTTGAAGGGGTAAGAGGCAAACACAAAATGCCGGGTGAATATCGCAACAGTCAAAACTGGATCGGAGGAAGTTCTCTTAAAGATGCAGTATTCATTCCGCCGCCTCACGAAGAAGTAAATCCTTTAATGAGCGACCTTGAAAAGTTCGTTAACAACGAACGTATCAATGTGCCGCATCTCATTCGCATTGCAATTGCTCACTACCAATTTGAAACCATTCACCCTTTTCTTGACGGTAATGGAAGGTTAGGAAGATTAATGATCACACTCTATCTCGTAAGACATAAAATTCTTCACAAGCCGACACTTTACTTATCGGATTTTCTCGAGAAGAACAAGGAATTGTACTACGACAATCTCACTGTAGTTCGGAGTAAGGACAACCTTATTCAATGGATTAAATTCTTCCTTGTTGCAGTCGTTGAAACAGCGAAAAAAGGAGCTGAAACATTCAAAGAGATTTTAAAGCTGAGGGAAGAACTCGAAGGCAAGAAAATAATTACTCTTGGGAAGAAGTTACCTTTTGCAAAACAATTCCTGACACACCTATATAAACATCCAGTTATTACTGCATTGGATGTAGAAGAAGATTTTGATGTCTCGAGAGCAACAGCGAATGCAATTATCAAAGACTTTCAGCGCCTGGGAGTTTTGAAAGAGCAGACCGGTTTCAAACGCAACCGCATTTTCGTATTCGATAGCTACATGAAATTATTTGAAAGATAATGGCAAGCATAAAACAACTTGTAGCGGACCAAACAAAACTTCAGTACGATGAACTGAGCAGGGCATTAATTGCGCAGTTCGGAGTAAGAGAGAAAATCAATTGGGAAAGTTTACTCCCCCACGCGCAACAGCAGGAATTATTCGGAGGTGAAATTTTACGTCTCGTTGCTGATCATCCCAAGTTCACCAATCAAAAGGACATCCGACCAATTACACTGGTAAAGGGCACTTTGTCACAACTACTTTTCTTTTTTGTACGACTTGAAAAGAATGAATTACCCAAAGCGGAAATTCAACGGCTTACTACCCGCTTCATTCGTGGATCTGAAGCCAACCGTTTTATAATTTGGTTTTTTGGAAACAATGATGAAACACAGCTCAAAGTAGTGCTGAGCGGGAAGGAAGGAAAAAAAGTTGTTCTTAAAACTTTGCCTTTCGGCGTAAACCAACCTTACTACAAAACTTACGATTTCATTCTTCGTGAAGTTGCTGAAAAAGTAAATACACTTTTTGTTGAGCCTACTGATTTATGGAAAGCTCTTTGGGATGCCTTTGACATTTCCATCATCAACAAGAACTTCTACAATGAAATCAAATCTGCCTTCGACGGTCTTGTTATGCAACTCAATCGGAGAGGAAATCCATTCGACAGCAAGGAAGACCGTGTGCAGTTTGCCATTCGCTTAATTGGCAGAATTATTTTTTGTTGGTTCCTGAAACGAAAAGATGTCCTTAAAGAGGACGCCATTTCGTCCAGTGCAGTGAACGAACAGCAGCAAAAAAATTATTATCACGATTTGCTCGAGATACTTTTTTTCGATGTGCTCAATACTCCGGAAAAAGAACGCAGGGGAGGTATTCCAAAAATTATTGCTCACTATCCTTTCCTGAACGGTGGCTTGTTTGAAGCACAGGAAACCGATTACAAAAACAATGTGCAATTAAATATTGACAATGACTGGTTTCAAAAATTTTTCGGCAACACACTGGAGAAATACAATTTCACAGTTGATGAAAACAGCAGCAGCAATGCAGAAATTGCCATTGACCCTGAAATGCTCGGAAGAATTTTTGAGAATCTTCTCGCAGAGCAAAACCCCGAAACCGGAGAGAGTGCCAGGAAAGCTACCGGCTCTTACTACACGCCTCGTGAAATCGTGGATTACATGGTGGAGCAAAGTGTAGGCGAGTATTTGAAAACTTCGCTTTTGCTCGATGAAGGCATGAATGAGGCAATAGAAGATTTTGTACATACTCAACACTTGCCGGAACAGTTAGAGAAACATGAAAAGCAATTAAGTGACGCACTTGACAAAATAAAAGTGCTTGATCCTGCTTGTGGTTCTGGTGCGTTTCCCATTGGAGTATTGCAAAAAATTATTGCACTCAAACAGCAGTTGCATCCTAAGACAAAAAACTACAAGCTGAAACTCGACACCATCCAAAACTCAATTTACGGAGTGGACATACAGCCAATGGCTGTCGAACTAAGCCGGTTACGCTGCTGGCTTAGCTTGGTAGTTGATGAAGAGTCAAATGATATTAAAGCGTTGCCCAATCTTGATTTCAAATTTGTATGTGCTGATAGTTTGATCGATACTCCGGAAGACATGTATGTAAAAAATCAGTCTGAGGAAATATTGAAAGAGTTTTCAATTGCGATTGATAAATACTTTGATTCAGAATTCAAACAAAAAAACTCTATTAAAAATGCAATCAAAAAATGTTTGAATGAGATTACTGCAATTCACGACAAAGCAATCAACCAAATCATCACTCGATTGCGCAAAGAAAGAAGCAGTGCGACACCTGCGCGGTTAAAAACATTGGAAAAGTCATTGGAGGAGTATACACATCAGCAGGCGGTATGGCATAGCTATCGAAATCTTTTTGAGAATAAGAGAGTTGATTTCTTCAATGCTGAATACTTCTTCCCTTCTGTTAAAAAAGGGTTCGATATTGTAATAGGTAACCCACCTTATGTTCAAATACAGAAGCTAAGTGAACAAGTAAAAAATGAATTGGCTTCTCAGAACTACAAAACATTTACAAAAACTGGCGACTTGTATCAGCTTTTTTATGAAAGAGGAATTAAGCTCTTAAATACGGGTGGTCATCTTTGCTACATCACTTCCAACAAGTGGATGAGAACTGACTATGGCTTTGTTACACGCGAATTTTTTGGAAGTGAATGCAACGCCAAAATGATAGTGGATTTCGGGATGGCTATGGTTTTTGAAAGTGCTATTGCATATGCTTGCATTGTTCTGATTCAAAGAAGCGAACCATTTCCAGAGTTGACAATATGTAGAATAGGCAATGACTTCAAGTTAAACAGTGCCATAGAAGATTACATCTCTCAAAATCATATCTCCATTAATCACCCTCGTTCGGGCAGTTGGATTGCTTACGATAAAAGCAATTATTCACTTATCAAAAAAATAATCGATCAAGGAATTGAACTTAAAGAATGGGATATTGAAATTTCTTACGGCTTCAGAACCGGGTTTAATAAAGCCTATATTATTGACGGCGGAACAAAGAATGAATTGATTAGGAAGGATAAAAAATCACTTGAGATTTTGAAGCCGATTTTGAGAGGCGAGGATATTCAAGCGTGGATTCCAGACTTTGCAGATAAATGGCTCGTGCTGGTAAAAAAGGGTTATGCGAGTGATGTTAAAAAAAATTATCCCGCCATTTATGACCATCTAAAGAAGTATGAGCGAGAGTTAAAAGCGAGGGCGCAAGTTCAAAATGGCTCTCACGATTGGCTTGAGTTAGACAATAGCCCCACTGATTCGTATGTAGCAACTTTTGAAAAGCCCAAAATCATTTACCCCAATATGACTAAGTTCCTTCCCTTTGTATATGATAAAGGCTCGTTTTTTACCAACGATAAATCCTTTATCATAACGGGCAATCACTTGGAATATCTGTGTACATTCTTCAACTCTAAACTTTTCCGCTTTTGTTTCAAGGAGTTCTTTCCTGAATTACTTGGTGACACACGCGAACTCAGAAAAGTTTTCTTTGAAACTGTAAGTGTGAAGCAGGCGAAAAACGAAGTGGAGTTTTCAGAGTTACTTCAGAAAATTTTGAATCGAAAGAATAGCAGAGAATCAGCCTCCGACTTAGAGGAAAAAATTGAAAAACTGCTTTTCGAGCTGTATCGTTTAACTGAGGGTGAGCAAAATTTGATTCGCAATTCAATCGTTTGAAATGCTTGCTATTCACCTCTTTTAAGAATCTCAACCTCTTCACTTGACAGATTATAAAGTTTGTTTAACTCGCTTTCGATCTCATCTTCCAACGAATTCGTTGATTGATGATTCCGTTTCCTATTTTCTATCTTCCCAACTAATTCTGAAAAATAAATGTCAGCCTTTTCATCAACCTTTTTTACTGTAACTGTCTCGAAAAAAACTTTACTCAACTCTCTTGTATCTCCTAATAACTCTGGAAAAAATTCTTTGAATGCGAACCGAAATAATTTTGAATTGAAAAAAGCAGTGAGGTAACCTAAATGACTTCCGGTAATAATGAAACATTTCTGGTTGGTAAAAAACGAGCGATATTTTGGGACTTAAAAAATGGTGTACGCATACATAAGAATAAGCACAGAGAAACAAAACGTGAAAAATCAAAGGCACGAGATTATTGAATTCTCGAAGAGGAACCACATCAAAGTGCATAAATGGATTGAAGAAACAATTAGTACAAGAAGAAAATTAGAAGAACGAACCTTCAACACATTGCTTCAGTCTCTCAGCAAAGATGATTGCTTGATTGTTTCAGAACTCTCAAGAGTTGGGAGAAACCTCATGCAAATAATGAGTGTACTGCACCTTTGCATGGAAAGACAAGTGAAAGTCTTTGCAGTGAAAGAAGGATATGAACTGGGTGACAACATCAATTCAAAGGTGCTTGCATTCGCTTTTGGTTTGTCAGCAGAAATCGAAAGAAATCTAATTTCACAGAGAACGAAAGAATCATTAGCTCGTTTGAAAGCGGAAGGAAAAATTCTTGGAAGACCAAAAGGAAGCAAAAAGAAATTTCCAATTCTACTGCCACATGCTGAGTATATTCGTAAGCGCATAAAACAGGGAGCAAAGCAAGTAGAGATTGCCAGAGAATTGAAAGTTCACAGACACACCGTTGGCATGTGGTGTCAGAACAAACATTTCAAAAATTCGCTTTCGTACAATTGATCTGTACAGCTTGAAATAAGAACCTAAAACTTCATCATGTCCAAAGACTTGAAACTCTACGCCAGTAGACCTATCCCATTCGAGGTCTATCGCTATCAACTGGTGGTTAACCAGGCGATCCAGCTTTCAATTGATAGCGAGTATCAAACCGAAGCACAAATCCGGGCACACAAAAACAAAATCTTTCAAGAGCTCATTTCCAATCCCAGGTTCAAGTTCACCTCTCGTCATGCTTCGCTTAACTCCAAGCTCGTCCACACCAAAGGTGATCTAAGCATTTATCAAATGGCTGTAAAACGAAGTCTCCGACATGATCTCGAAGATTTCAGTGAAGAAAAGATTGACAACTATCCGAAGTTTTTGGTTGCAATCAACAACAACCCTGCAGTTCAGAAAATTGCTATTCAGGAAAACAGAAGTGCATTCAGAAAAAGTCACTCCGTAAGTCGTGTTCTCGAGGACTCCATTGAAAACAAAATCAAGAAACAGAATCTTGGTTTCTACATGGAACCGGTTTTTGACAAGCAGCACTTTTGGAATCTCCTTAAACGATTCAAAGGAAAAGTGACACAGCTCAGTTTTGATCTTGTAACTCCGAACATATCGAACGTCTCAAAGAATTTGAAACTCAACCTCAAGGAGATTTACAAGGAGACGAATGCTCACAAGACCAAATTAGAACTCAATAGTGATAAGAATAGCTATCTCGACATCAAAGAGAATAGTAAGATCATCAAGAGCATAGTAGACTACAGTGCAGAAGGTGGGGGAAATATCGCAATGAAGGTAGCAGGGATCGCTAAGAAATTTCATACCTCTGAATCAATCACTACGTTCAGCATTGATGAGCTGCTTTTGAAAAGCAAAAATTGGGATGAACTCGATAAAGAGTTTCGTGAAATCCTGATCTAACTGATACATACTCTACCATTCATCCATGAAGAAACAAGATTCAAATCAGATAGTAACCGATTTGGTTGCAGTTGGTTTAAGCAAATTGTTGGGAGCGAATGTGGTTCCTCTCGGACTTTATGATGAAATCAATAAAGAAAAACAACTTGCTTTAGCAAGGAGTAATGACATTGATAAAATCAGAATCAAGTTAATTAAGACAGAATGCAAACTTCAAGCGTTTGTTCGCTATCACAAACAATGGAAGTCAACGACAAGAAAATTTGAACAACGGCTGAAAAAACTTCAGGACGAAGAACTTTACATTGATTATTCAAACTACCCAAAGGATATTGCTGAGAACCTGAAGGAAGCATATAACTGTTATGTCAATGGACTTTCAATTGCCTCCTACATTATGATCCTGCGTACAATTGAACTGATTGTTGCGTTGATTTATTCACAACACCACAAAACTCAATTAAATAAAAAAGGCAAACCAGTTTTCATCCAAGCTATTGTCAAACTGAATTGGGTTAAAGATCAAAAAATGATTGGAGGCGCTGAGTATAATGTTGCAAAAGGATTTATTGAAACGCGTAACGACAGCGTTCATGAATTGTACAAGCCTACAGAAAAACAAATGCTTTCAGCATTCGAGACAGTAATTAATTTGGTGGAGAAACTTAAAACAAACGTAAAGTGAGATGACTGAAGATTTGTTTTCGCAAATAGATGAAGGGAAACGCAATGTTATTGGAAAGACCGATATTATTTACCGTATGGCAAGTAGTATTCTTACAGAGGGCAAAGGGTTTATGGATGGCTACGATTACACTTTGAATCCTTATTCCGGATGTTCCTTTGGTTGCACATACTGCTATGCAGCATTCTTTTCTCGCTCAGAAGAGCAACGAAAGAATTGGGGCTACTGGGTTCAAGTGAAAGAAAATGCTTTACAGCTTCTAATGAAGTTTAGAAAAAAATCTCTGCGTGACAAGACGATTTACATGAGCAGTGTGACCGATCCGTATCAACCGGTCGAGAGAGAACTCAATTTGACACGCAGTTTACTGAAAGAACTTCTTACTTATCATCAACCACGCTTAGTCATTCAAACAAGAAGTCCATTGTCTGCAAGAGATATTGACTTGTTCAAACAGTTCAAAATAATTCAAGTCAATATGACGATTACAACTGACAGTGAAAACGTAAGAAAAGTTTTTGAACCTCTTTGTCCTTCTAATGCAGTGAGATTAAAAGCAATCAGGGAAATCAATGACGCAGGAGTGAACACCTGCATCACCATGACCCCACTATTGCCTGTTGAAAATGCCGAACAGTTTGCCAAAGAACTTTTGGAAACAGGAGTAAAGAAATTCATTATCCAACCTTTTCATTCTGATAAAGGAAAATTTGTTGCGAGCACCAGAGAGAAAGCAATGCAGCTTGTAAAGGAAATGAATTGGACAATGGAGAAGTACGAGAACGTACTCAACACAATCAGAAAATACATTCCTGACATTGGAATTGGAAAGTCTGGTTTCAAACCCATATGACCGAACTACAACTGAACCAATGGTTGAAAGCTCAATCTTCCAACCTTGATCAGATCATTGCCAGCGCAGCGCGCGAGTATCATCAAAACAATTCTACTCGCGACAATTTTGGTTTTGATCTTGGCGAATGTCAGTATGAATCTTACAACTTGATTCGGAATCAAGACTTATGTTATGATCGTCCTAATACAGCCTTCTGCTATTCTCTTTGGTATCACGCGAGAAGAGTAAATACTTTCCTGTCACACTTTGCACAAACAATTTTCAATGCAACGGAAAACAAAATTGAAATTTTTGATTTAGGAGCAGGAACAGGTGCTGTGCAATGGGCTATTGGTCTCGTTTACCACGCAATGAAGCAATTAGGAATGAGAGTTCCTCAAATCAGAATCATAAATGTTGATACAAGCCCTTTCATGCTTTATTACAGCAGAGACTACTTGTGGAAGCATTTCGTGGCATATTACAATCATTGTCTTGATTTTTCTTCGACAATTGAATATGAAGTCAATTCATGGAACAACAATAAAAATATCAGTGTCACGAATCCGTGGTTGACAGTTAGCTACTTATTTGACATTTCTGATACACAAAACGGCAACAATGAATATAGAGATGCAGTGAAATCAGGCTTCGATGAGATTCTTTCCAAATTTCAACCGAGTAATATCTTATTGCTTACTTCAGATCAGCCTGGCAAAAGAGCACTACTTAATGAATTGAAAGAACATTTCAGGATGAGAGATTTTATTCAGCGCGACATCGCATCGAACAATTTACTTCTTAATGGATTATTACCTGTTACGAGTAATTTCCGATTGCAATTGCGGGAGCAATATGCACCGGTGCTTAGAACATCTGAAGCGCAGTCTATAGCCAGACAAGTCTCTTGGACTGATCATTCATTCGTCGGTACGGTTCTCACTAAACGCCAAAGAGCACTTAATCTTGAAACCAATACAAGACAAGAAGAGAAACAAACTCTCCCTCTCTACAATCCTCCCATTGTTGTCAGGCGAAACATTAATCTGAATGCTGACCAGGAGGGTGCGGCTCAAAATGATGACAGACCAACAATAATCACTGGTCCTGCAGGCTGTGGAAAGAGTGTCGTAATAACAGAGAGAATAAAAAACTTGTGTAGTGACAGGAACTACGACCCCACGTTAAGGATTTTGGTAACGACGTTCAACAAACAGTTGATGTCGTATCTTGGAAATTGGCTTCAGGATATTTTAGATACAACGAGAATCAAAAGAGTAGATCATAGTTTCTACTTCAATGGATCAACTGTTCCCAACATTATTATGATGCACTTTGATGTGCTGCCAACACGGCTTGGAAACAATTTGAAACATCTGGATATTGGTTATAAAGACTATCACTCTGCACTTGTTAACGAATGCATTCGCGATTTGAAACGTGAAAAAAAAATCACAACGAATGAATTTGACAAAGTGCTGAACGCGGACTACGTGCTTGACGAATACCAACGGATTTTTTATGGATCGCAGATAAAATCGAAAGAGGAATATCTTGCAGTAGAGCGAAAGGGCAGACGTCCAAGACTGAGAGTTGAAGGGATGCGAAGACAATTGCTATGGAACGTCATTGCAGAAAAGTATTTAGAGCGAATCAAAAAGGAATCCTTCATCACAAAAAGACATCGATTCCTCAAACAACTTTTGAATGGAGAAATTCAAATAAAATTCTCACACATTTTTGTCGATGAGTTTCAGGATTGCACGCTTGCTGACTATGAGATTTTCTATTTATTGTTAAACGATCCGAATAATTTAGTTATCGCCGGTGACATTGCACAAGCGATACAATTGGGAGCCCGTTTGGCAAGTATACCTCGTGCCGAAGGTGAAATGATGGCAAGAAGAAAAATTCATCGTTTGAAAGGCTCATATCGCCTTCCAATCAGGATAAGTGAATGCATTTCAAACATCTCAGAATCGATAGAAAACGGTAACATCATTACGCCGTACAAAGGGTCTCCGCCCGGCGCAAGACCAATAGTTGTTTATGCTGCAACATTTGGAGAAGTGAGACAAAAACTACAATCGATCTGTCTTACATACGCAGTTTATGCACTTGACAAGGTAACAATTCTTGAAACTGATCTGGAAATGTCAATGGCATTTAGACAATTGAAGATTCCTTCAGAAACTGATACCATTCTTAAATTGAAAGGCTTAGAAAAAACTTGTGTGATATGGTCAACAAGAAAAGATGTTGCATACCAGGATGAAGTTGCCGAATTTGTTTACACAATTCTGAGTCGTACTTCTGGCATTTTGATAATCGTTTTATCATCCCAAACACTTCCGAAATATCACCGCATCATCAATTTACTTAGGAAAGACAGATTGATTTTTTGGGATCAAGTAACCAAAGACAGGTTTAATGATTTTTGTGCCCAAGCCGAAGAAGAACAAGACACAGAGGAAGACTAAACACTCATGAATCAAAATAGGGTTCATACTCTATGCGGTTGTCAAAAGGAGTTTTATCAATTTCAATCGGCATTATTCTGTATTCCTTTTCTTCTATTCGTTTGACTTCAAAGATTCCGACATTGTGAAGCACAAAGCATTCATCCACAACTTTCTTTTTTATTGCAAGATTAGCACCGATGTCTTGTTTATCCGGTTCTCCATACCTCAAGGCATCAAGCATTCTCACACTCGGATAAAGCAATCCATCAACTTCAGAAGTGTTTTTTGTTTCAAGGTTATTAAACTCGTAGTTGTAAATAAAATTCGCATAGGCAGCAGTAATCTTATACTCACGATCATTGCCCCTTAGGACTGTTTTTTCAAACTCACGAGAAATGTAGTAAAGAAATTTTCGGTACACGATGGTATCTTCTTTTGGCATTTTACTAAGATGTTTTTCAAATTCCTTCATTGCTCTGTCCAGAATTGAACTTTTTCTCTTCTCACCAAAAGGGACATTGATGAGATTTAATGGTCTTGTATGAACCCATACTCCAAGAGTAATCAACTCATAAGTAACATTTGCATCCGGATTGTTAACTGCTTGTGATACTTCCATTATAGCAGAATTCTGTTCAGTTGAACAATAGAAAATAGACTCACCAATCTCGTTTGCTCTACCAAAAGATTTTATGTTTTTTTCTTGATTATAAGAAATCATTGACCGTCTCACAAATCGCTCGTTCTCTCCATTTGGTCGAGCACGGAATAAAAGGCGTTCCGGCTGTGTGAAGAAAGTCATTGCTGTATATGGAAGAACTTCATGGAAATAAGTCTTGAAATTATCATACGGTACGTCTTTTAGCTTTTCAGAGTCTAACGTCTGAAGATGTGCTATTAAATTCTCTATTTGTTGCAGCATGAGAATGTATTCAGTGAAATAAAGGAAGAAAAATTCAAGAAGACAAGTTCATCAAAACAAAATAGTTTTCATCGCAAGCGAATAGTGAAATTGAGTTTTTTCAAAGTTTCATGTTCTTCTCTCTTCTAAGTCCTTCAATGTGATTGTAAGTCCCTTCGTATTTTGCTTTATCATCTAATAACCGTTCATACCAACTAAAATCATGCATCTTGCCGAAGACTAAAATCACTTGCTCATTCTCTCTCAACTCATGCGACACCTCATGCACAGTAAAAATTCCTACTCCATAAACAGGCTCTAAGATTTTCATTTCAATTTTTTCACCAACACGAGGAACAATCGGAAGTCGCACAGGAATTATTCTTACAACATCGAGAACATCAACCCAGATTTCACATCGTATATTTTTAATTTCCCAGATTTCATCCTGATGGAGTAACTCAAGAAAATCAAGATAAATCTCTTCCAGTTGTGCCTTATAGGTTGCTGGACTTATCTTCAATAATTCTTGAAGTTCTTTACTGTCCGGTCTATATGAATCACCAGAATAGAAGTTGTACTTCAAAATCTCAGTAATTAAATTATCATATTTTTTTCCTCGTCCGCAAAGTTGCCTCACCAATTGAGGCATTGTTGATAGGGAAATGATAATCTCCTTCGAGGTGTACCTGATCTCATCCTTATCCGATTTATGTTTTTTCTTTCCCGTAAGCATTCATCGAAACAAATGAATCTTGGTTCAATTTGAAAAAGAAAATAAATGGCTCTCGCTCGCAAACGCCATCGGCATCGGCGGTGAAAAATGCCTCGCCGCTGGACTGTTTGCGTTCCGTTCGTTGCCGCTGCACTCTTCGAGTGCGAGCTCGAGCGGCTTAAAAAGGCTTGCGCCGGCAACTCACTACGGCTGCGCGAGCTTCAGTAACTCCGAAGTGACTGCTGCTATCGGAAGAAAAAGCTGCGGTGTGCTTCGCACGAATCTGTTAACTGCTTCTCCACTTCGTTCTAAAGCAGAAAACCTCCGCACAAATCTCTCGCAGGTAAAGCGGTGTTCGTCTCAGTAAGGCAATACAAAAAGATGCGCCAAACCATTGCATTCATTGCCATTGATAAATTATTTTCAACGGTAATGACAATCAATGCAATGCCCTTCGGGTGCTTCGCAGTTTGTCACACTTTTCATTGCCTTACTTCAACTCACCAGCGGCTTTATGTCTGTGGCTTTATGTTCGTAATCAAAAATTGAAATTAAGGTCTCACAAAAAGCCACATCCATCGCCGCTGTAAATTGGCTCGCCTGCTACCCTCAGTCGCCTCCGTGCCTGTCATGGTATTTGTCCTGCACATTGCTTGTCAACCCTGAAGCTATCGCACAAGCAGCTTGACTGCAAAAACAAATACTCACGCCAGGCACTACGTGTTTTCAACATAGCTGCAAACCGCCCTCCTTCGTCGGGCTTTGTTTGCACCAGCTCCTTCGGACTCGCAACGGCGAGCGCACAGTGTCTGCAAACCGTTTCGCTTCGCTCCACTATTTGCAGCCACTCTTGCTGACGCAGCTCAAGGCTGTTTTACGCCACGCTTTGCTTGACTTAAAAAAAGAAAAAGAGAAATGAAAGCAGGAAATGAGAAAGAGAAAAAGTCATTCCGTTTCGTGATCCGGTCGCTTCGCTCCCGGACACTTCACTTCATTCCAAAAAAAGAAAAAGCCAATTGCCTGCAACATGATTCGCTTCGCTACATTCACTACTTCCTTCATTCCGCTCATTTCGTTCGGCGATCCTTCCGCTTCGCTTCAGGACGCCTCACTACTTTTCGCTCCATTACGTCATCCGTTCCTTCGCTACGCTCACAAGTTTCGGCAACGCTCGCAAGAGAAGCTCGTTTCTTCACTCATGAATGCTGACGCATGTTTCATTTCGTGCTGGATTTGCTCTGCTTTGCTCAGACCATTCGCATAAGCAAATTCACAGCACTCCATTCACGCCGTCCCGTATTCATTTCGTTCATCCACTCCCTTCACTTGCCTCCCCGACCCGCTAAAAATTCCTGATCGGAATTTTTTGTAAGATGCCTCGACCATTTTTGACGATGTCACAATCATTCAAAAGCAGTATAGATGTTGTGCCGGTTACTGGTGACTACTGGTGTACATCCGACCGGACTCATGTACATCTTGAGGCAGGAACGAAATTTCCACCGTGCCCCGACCGCGATCATCACAGCATTAACTACTGGACGAATGTGAATCCATTTCCGCCTCCTCCACCGCCCGCTATACCTGACAATTTACATGAACGGTTCAGCGTGATGCTTCGGATTGAAGGTGCAGTGAAACGAGTACAAATCCGTCCATTCCGCCGCAGGACGAATCTTCATTTGATTCCGACCCAATACACCATTAGTGTAATAAACCAGACTTACGACGAACTATATCAGGATCATCATGGGTGGCACTTGAAACACCATCATAACGATATTCGGTTGCTCAAAGAGCTGCTGAATGAGATTAACAAGCATTACAAGTCGCGTTAACCCTAAATTGAACCAAATTAACCTTCGCTGAAAACGTTTCCCCTCTGAATGAAAAGAAAAAAAGAAAAATCCCCCCATGCAAAAAGTGAAGGACTTTTTGCCCCCGCCCCAGGGTTATGGTGTCTTCGGCTCATGATTGTCATGCCAGCGTTGAGGGGCTGATATTTTAAAATACTTCCAGATAATAAGAATTGATGTGACAGTAAACAAAACATCCTTTAAGCGGAATGTCTGCAGTACTATAGTGTCATGAATCACAGTAATTTTTCCGAACAGCCAATCTTGAATTAGAAATAAAGTTCCGAAGATCACTAAGAATGATCCCGTCACAGAAAGAATATTGAGCAGTCTATTGGTCATTTTGCATCATCCTTTCCTTTTCCTTCGTCGAGTTGATTTTCATCTTTAGATACGGAATCCAAAATGCCAAAGACTTTCGCTAAATCCTCTGGCTTCTTTATTTCCAGTTTATCCATGTGCTTCTTTAACAACTCTCTCTTAATTTTATTGTTCGTGTTAGAGGTTAAGTAGCGCCGCAGTTTTTCTATTACACCATCTGACTTAAATCCGGCATCTACGACACCCTTATCATGATGAAAGCTAAAAACTCCTCCTGCAATAAATATTAAAATGCATCCTGCCAAAATCAAGATTGGAACAATCCCGCTAAATTCAATAACTCCTGGTGACTCTAACTCAAGTTTGACATTCAAATCCTCAGGTGAGTATTGTATTTCTTCTTGCTTACAGAAATCCTCAAGTAGATCAATTGTAAATATTCCAAACTCAAATAAATCCTTTGCTTTAATATCAGCCGTCGTTTGCACCTCAAGCACTACGTGAGCTGTATCCCCTTTTACAAAAAAGTCATTGATTATTTTGTCTATGTAAGGTCCATAATGATTTCCTTCATTCACGGCATGATGCGTAAACATCAATTTGTATAAGTTGGGATCTAACTTGTCGCGAAAAATTTTCTTTTGCCATTTTACTTTTTTCCTTTTTAAGAACTGTGTTTCCTTTTCATCGTTACTTTTTGGTTTCTCAACATAAGTACTACTATTAGCCACTCTCCCAAACGAAATTGAAGTTGAGTTATCACTCGGAATAAGTACGATGTCATCCTTTTTAATATCGCGGACAAATTTTATCAGTTGCGAAGCAACATAACGTGGTCGTTTCTCTTCCTTGCCATATTTTTCCCTTATCTTCATGGCAAGTGTATTCACTGGAAACTTGGTGCTGATAGCCTCGTTGACATCCTTGAGAGTTATTTCATTGTAACCAATTGCAATGAAACCACGTTCAACAAAATCTCTGTAGTAAAGTCCTCCTTGTGTTCTCACAAACCAGTAATTACGTTGCTCGGAAATTTTGGGAAGCTGCGCCAACAAGTCTTCCAACTCTTGTGAGTTACCGTCAGAATTAAATGCCATCGGCAAATATTTTCTTCGGCAAGATAGAATAGTTTGTCCATTCGCTTTGGTTTTATCACTTTCAAAATCTCATTGCATTCCTGTAAGAACCATCCCCTCTTAAACCGATAATTAACGGTTGATCAACTCGCGTTTTGAAATTCAGCATCCAAATAGCTCCTTCAATTGCGTCAGGTGCGTCATCATGATACCTACTACCTTTCTCAAACATGAGTAATTGCTCGATAACTCGCTTCATGCCTGAATCATTTTGCTCCGCTTCATTGAAAAAGAAAATACCTCTCTCAAATAAAGGTTGCATACTATCAATCCTTTGAAACTTATCAGGTTTGTTTCTATTGTCCCCCTTGATTGGAATGTGTGTTCCATTTTCTTCCCCGCCCTTCGTGAACTCATCAAATAGCATATCCTGAAGGAAGTTGCTTTCCATGTAGTAGTAGATTGGAACTTGTTCGCCAAGTGTGCTATGAATTGTATAATGCCATTGCACCATTCGTTTAACTGTAGTCTGCTCAACAAATGCTTTCAGTAAATGGTATTCACCGGTTGAAGTCTTTCCTACAACCACTGTTGCCTTGTAGTCGCTTTTTGCCCCACTCTTAAAACTCGGATCGGTATAACAAACAATGTATCTGTAAGATGAAATCGGTTGTGGTGCTTTGAATCGAATGTCTTTCAGTTTGAATATACTTCCATCGGTAATTGGATTATTGAAGAACTCCTTTTGCGCTCTTCGTTCACCAATCGTTTCGACCACTTGCTCAATATCCTGCTTCGTGTACTTCTCATTCCAAGATGGATTTCCTTTTTCATCGAGTGCATTTATTACTGAGTGATAAATTCCTGGGACTTTGGCGAAGTTGGCAAGCACAGAATTCTTGTGAATCCGGTTCCCGACAAAAACAAACCGCCCGCGTCCCATGTCCATCGTGTTGAATACAGCTTCAAGAATCCAGTCCAGCATTTTTGCAACACGACTCTCATTTTGTACTAATTCATCATCGTCAAGATCATCCACTACAATGTAGTCCGGTCTGTTTTGTCTGTAGCGTAATCCGCGAGGGCTTTGTCCTCTGCCCAACGCAAAAAATGCTTTGCCGTCTTTGGTAATGAATTTTCCATCCTCCCAACTTCCGAGATTGATTTGCTCCCCGAAGTCGTAAATAAATCTCTGATTGAATTGCAACTCTGCTTGTAAGTCTCCGAGTAAAGTCTTTGCATTGTCTTCGCTCTTCCCGACAAGGATCATTACGTTCAATTCGTTTTTGATCTTGAGCCAGAGGGGAATCATTAAATCGAAGTGTGTACTCTTAGCGTGTCCACGCGCCCATTCAAACAGTGCCCTTAATTTTTTGTTTCGTGCAACTTCATTCGCAGCTTCAATCTGAAATTGTCCGCATTTGCTTTTAGCGTAGTGAGGAAAGTAGTGTCTCACAAAAAATTCGTAATCGAGCTTCGCTCTCTTTATTCGTTCTTCTTTATCAGAAGAACTTTCAAAGCCATTTAGTACCGTGAGTTGTTGGACTTTCTCACAGTGTTGCTTCCATCGCTGCAAACTAAGTTTGCTGACCTTCATTACTTCACGATTTTACTTTGAATAAATAGGTCCTGATAGTGATTGTTGCGCTGGGCAAAATCAACATTCGCAACCATTAGCCAACGATTGTAATCCTCAAATACCTCAATGAAAGTTTCCAGTGTGGCTTTCTTCTCCAGTTTGTCAATGGATGAAGCCAGCTTAGCCACTGAATCTACTTCGCGAGCAGTCAACACCCGGTTTTCATCTTTCGCAGCGTCAACAATCTTCAGAGTTTGGGTGTGAAGCATTGAAATGATTTGCTGTTTCGTCAGTGTTCGCGTGTCTCGCATCTCATTCCATTTTCCTTTCTGCTTTTGTTCGCAAAAAGTCTTTTCGCTCCAACCAACGACATCACAAATTTCCTTTTGACTTTTCTCTGTCATCAGAAAAAGCGTTCGCGCAACTTCTACTTTTTGATTCTTCGTCATTTCTGCTCAAATGTTCCGTCTGTAAAATTTGTGCTTCTTCATCAGTTTTTGGCAATCGCAAACGCGCACAAATGAGCACGATTCGGCAACCAGAAAACAGGTGATAGAAGGTGACTCTACACCTGATAAATTTGATTTCGCCATGAGCAATTATCTCATAAATCAGAACGGCAACACACCGGAAATTTTGTTGTACGGCTACATTGGTCAGTGGAAGGACACGGACAGTCGGAGGTTTATTTCTTATCTCAAAGAGATTGAATCTTCAAATCCGAAAATCAATGTTCGGATCAATTCAGGTGGCGGTGATGTGTTTGAAGGAATAAGCATTTACAACGCGCTCAAAAATTCTCCATCTGAAATAAATGTCTTTATAGATGGAGTTGCCGCGAGCATGGCAAGTGTGATAGCATTAGCAGGAAAAAGAATCTTCATGTCTCGCTACGCTCAACTGATGATTCACCGGGTAAGTGGTTCCGCCAATGGTGATTCTGAAAAACTTCGTGAGACCGCGGCATTGATGGATGAGCTACAAAATTCCTTGCTTGACATCTATGCAAGTAAGACAGGAAAGGACGTAGCAACAATTCAAAACACATGGATGCAACGCGGTAAAGATTCCTGGTTCAATGCATCTGAAGCAGTACAAGAAAAACTTGTTGATGATGTGTTTGATGGGGTAATTAAGAAAGCTCCGTCAAAAGCCAACTCTCCGGAAGAAGTTTGGTCATTCTATAACCTACAAATTCAAAACTCAATTGATAACATGGATATAATTAATCAATTCGCTTCCTTCTATGGATTGAAGGATGCCACAGCTCAAGACATTCTCGCAGCTATGCAAACTCAATCGAATGAAAACCACAATCTCAAAGACGAGAATGAAAAATTGAAACAGCAGAACACTGAATTTCAAAATCAACTTCAGGAAACTCAAAAACAAAAGGTCAAGGACCTGATTGATTCTGCAATGAAATCCAACCGCATTACTGAAGAACAGCGCGCAACCTACACTTCACTTGCTGAATCAAATTTCGAGGCAACTAAAGTTGCTCTCAATGCAATTACGCCTTACAAGAGCATCACTTCCCAGTTGCAAACAACGGAAGACCCGGCAACGGAGTACAAAACCTTCAAAGAGTACCAACAGAAAGCTCCGCAGCTTCTTGCAGAAATGAAGGAAAAGGAACCGGAGAAATACAAGGCGCTTTACAAAAAAGAGTTCGGTAAAAATCCCTCACTTAAAAACTAACACACAATGGCTATTCAGAAAGAAATTTGGACTGATCACATTCAGGCAAATCTTTTCAAGGACAACGAGTTCCTGAACTATGCATTCAATGCTGATCAATATGTCCTCGAAGGTAAGGTCGTTCACATTCCTAACGCCGGTGCTGTGGCGACCATTGTGAAAAATCGAAGTTCACTTCCGGCAACTGTTTCTCAGAGGGCAGACGTTGATATTACCTACAGCGTCGACGAGTTCACAACAGATCCGATTTTAATTCCTAACGCTGATACAGTGGAGCTGTCTTATGATAAGCTCTCCAATGTTCTCAGTGAATATGAATCAGCACTTCGTCAACTTGTTGGGGATTGGATGCTTTACAACTGGAGAGCAGAAACCGCAGGTGGCATTGTTCGCACTACTGGCGGCTCAGGAGCACTCACCGTTCCTGCTCACTTGCCTTCGGCAACAGGTACCCGCAAGAAAATGACCCTCGCAGACGTCAAGGCAGCTCGTCTCGTCTTAAACAAACAGAACGTACCAAAAGATGACCGTTACCTGATTCTGGACTCCGACATGTACGACCAACTCATGGACGAGTTGAACATCTCAACTTACCGTGAATCTTCCAAAGAACTTGATTTGCCAAAGGGAGTCATTGGAAAGATTTATGGTTTCTACCTGATGGAGAGAACTACAGTTGGAGTTGCAAATAATGCGGGCACTCCTGTAACTCAAACTCCGGGAACGGCAGGAGCAGCAACCGATAACGGCGTTGCTCTCGCATGGCAGAAGAAC
>JADMIO010833538.1_pt1 | contig 21272 bp, 13 predicted proteins | sample 8958161 | NCBI WGS metagenome assembly JADMIO01 (sample SAMN16585339, study PRJNA669376) | soil metagenome | isolation source: Crop rotation soil | place: USA: Cullars Rotation, Alabama | collected 2011
GCCGCGACTTCAAGTCACGTGAATTCCAAGCTTCGGATCCCACTGTGCTGGAAAGCCGTATCGAGAACGAGCTGATTGAGCGACCGGCCCGGGAAGTTTCGCCGCATCCATTCGAGCCGGCAGATGCTGCGGAAATTCTCGATGTTCCTCATGACGATGCGCCGAAGGCCGCCCATCGCGACCCCCTGGGCGCGGAGCTGGCGGAGGGTCGCGTAGGTGACGGTCGGCGTGCCCTTGCCGGGCACCATCTCCACACCCCCGGGAACGGAGCCCGGCACCTTGGGCCCGCTCTCTTCGGCGCGAAGGTAGGCCTCGAGCATCTCCAGCTCGCCGGTGGCGACATTCAGGCGCCTCACAAAATAACCCGACGCGTTGTTCGGGCCGGTGACATCCGTCCGGATGGTGACGGAGCCTCCCCGCTTGGTCACCGTGTCCTTGAACTTCCACCCGGCCGGGGGATTTTTCGGATCGATGCTCTCGTACAGCGTGACCCCGTCCTTCACGACGGGCGCCCGCACGCGACCGGCGGATTTGCTCACGGCGCCGGAGAGCTCCTCGACGGTGGCGAAGGGGCCTGTGCGCAGCGCTTCGATGGCCGCGACTCCCTGCGATCGCAGCACCTGATTGAACGCGGCCGGATTGCTTTCGGCAAGAGCCGCCAGCCGCGTCCGCATGGCGGGGCTGGTCTCTCTGACCAGCTGAGCGACCGCGTCCGCGGTGGCGGCATCGACGCCGGCCATGGCGCTCAGTGTTTTGTCGGGGAGCTTGGAGAGCGCCTGCTGGGTCTCCAGGCCGAGACCGGCAAGAGTCTCGGCGGTCAGCAGCGGCCCAAGGCGGGCTACGTCCGGCGGGATCAGCGCGCGGGCGGCGGCCACGTTGCCCGCCGCCTTGTGCAGCGCTTCGACACCGGCGAGTCCCTGCTCGCGCACGAAGAAGGCGGCTTTCGAATCGGCCTTGACATACCGGGCGACGCGGTCGATGCCGGCCTCGCCGATGGATGCCCGCAACGCCGCGAGTCCGGCCTGGCCTTCTCCGGTGAGTTCCATGAGCGCCGCCAGGCGCGCGCTCTTGCGGAAGGCGCGAACGCCGAACGCCAGCCCGATCACGAAAATGACGCTGCCGGTGAGCTTCTCCGTCCCGGCCTCGACGTGGCCCGCGGCAATGTCCTGGACGCCCGAAACGGTCCCGGTAACAACGCCCTTCACCGAAGAAGGGATGCCGAACGCGAGGTAGTCGATTGTGCCGAACGCGATGTTGCCGGGGGTAAGGGCCCCTTCGAGCTCCGCCGTCTGGACCTGCCTCATCACGTCCCGGTATTCCTGGGGGAGCTCCATATCCTGGTACGCGTAGTGGAATCCTTTGTTCTCCTTCGCCGCCGGGCTGGAGTCCAGGATGGACTTGCCGAAGTTCTTCAGCCCGCTGCCGATGTCGCCGGCTTTCCACCCGCGGTCCTGGTATTTCTTGCGATCGACGCCCAGCTTGGGCAGTAGTTCCAGGACGGCCGGCATCAGGTCGATCGTGTTGTAAAGGTGCTGATCGGCGGCGAGAAGGGCAAGGACCGCCGCGGCATCGTCGCCATACATGGTCGCGAACATCCAGTGCGCCACCACCTGCGCCTCGGCCGGTCCGCGGTCGCGGGTCATCTCATACAGGAAATCGGCGCGAATCCGGTTGAGTTTGTCGCGAGGCTCCTTGACAGGTCCGAGCGTGCCGATGCGCACGGCGTCCCAATCCTCGAGTTCCCCGAATATGGCCGGCAGATCCACGCGCGACTGGATGTCGATGAACTCCGCCGGCGAAAGCGTCATCAAGACGTCTGCGATTGCCCGGCCCTTGTGGTTTTCGGAACCCTGGAGGGTCTGGCGAATCCAGTCGGCTTTGGCGTCCAACGAGGTGAGGTCGGAAGGCGCCTTCGCAGAGCCGCAACGCTGGAGGCGCAAGCCGCCGGAGGCGCCAGGGGACTCGGGACGCAGAAGCAGCGCGCCGGTGGCCGCCCGATCGGCGGAATCTTCGAGCCCGTGGTGAACGCCGCCGGCCGGCACGACGGCGCCGCGCTGCTGGATGGTATGGGCGATCTCGTGGGCCAGGAGCGCCTCGCCGCCGAGTGTGCCGGGGCGGTATTCGCCGGGCGCGAAGGCAATGTGCTGTCCGACCGTGAAGGCTCGCGCCTGGAGGTGTGTGGCGACCGAGGCGGAATGGGGATCGTCATGCAGTTGCACCGCGCCCAGGTCCTGGCCGAAACCCTGCTGCATACGATCGCGAAGCGGGCCCGACAAAGCGCGCCCGGGACCAAGTTGGGCGAGCACGTTGCCCGGATCCTCGCGGCTGGGCTCCGGCTCCGAAGCCGCAACCCGCTGGATCGCCGCGGAGCCGGAGGCCGGGATTTGGGGACTTCCCTCGCCGCCGGGGAGGTCGGAGCCGGAGGGCGCCTGGACCACGCGTCCGTTGGTAGCGATCCAGGTGGAGATCGCGGTTTGCACCCGGTCGCGAATGGCGCGCCGGACGGCGGCCAGATCGCGGCCCGACGGGTTGGCGTACTGCAGAATGGCGCGCTCGATCTGCGCGGCGCTGCGGCCTCGATAGTAGCGGAGCCAGTAAGCGAGGTAGGGGCAGCCGGCCGCGGACCGTCCGGCCTTGGCCAGCTCGGTCTCGGCGAGACTGCACAATTCGGGCGAGAGCTGGTCGAGGAATGACGATCGAGTGACCTGCCCGGGACCGGGCGGGACGCCATCGTCCACGATCAAGCCCAGACCGGCGGCGGACGATGGCGCCGTCGCCGCGCCCGGAGCGGCCCCCGTGACCGATGCGGCTGCGGCGTCGGCCTGGCCTTCCAGAGTCGCCGGAGCCGCGGGAGCCCCGGCGCCTGTGGACAATTGAAACGACACCCGCGCTGCCTCCCGCGCCAACGGCGGAGCCTTCGACTTGACCGGCTCCTGCCGGGCGCCGTCGGGCGCGAGTATGCCGAAGTCCCGCACGATTATTTCGTTAGGAAGACGATGTCGTCGAAATTCACATTGCTGTCGGTCGCGAGCTGCCGGTCCACGGGCGGCAAGGCCCTCACCGCGGCTACGCGTGGCGTCGCCGCGAGAACAGGCTTCAAACTCGCCACGAAGACCTTCAGCCGTTTGTCGGCATTGGCGTCCGGCGCGCCCGTGACGGTGTCCATCTCGACTCCGCCGAACGGCCCGGCCCGTTTCAGCTCATCGAGCACCTTTGCCGGGAATCCAGCCGTGGAGAGGGTTCCGTCTTCAGCAATCGATACCGTCAGGAGCGGCACATCGCTGCGAATGAAGCGTTGTCCGGCCGAGTTGGTGTCGCCCACGGCTACGAACCGGACGTTGCGTTGCGGCACATCCCGAATGCGCGCCACCTGAACGATGTTGGGCGTTACCGTCACTGGCTGCTCGGCCGGCGACTGGACGGATAACGAGGCAGACACAGCGGCCTCGGCTGACGTGCCGGTCACATTGGTGGTGTCCACCAGGACATTGGTGATCGTCCATTTGCGGTTCGTCGCGTCGAGGGTCAGCGGCACGTTGTTGAACACGATGGCGTCCACGCGGCCCACCACCCGCGCCGCCGTGACGTCCACGGCGGGCGAATCCACATGGAGCGACGGCAGGGCCGTCGTCGGGTTCACGACCGGGGCGTTGTACGTGACGGTCAATGTCACGTTGACCGCCGTTGCGGGAGTAGTCGCGCGGCCCTCCAGGCTGATGTCGCCAACGCGGATCAGGTTGCCGCGCGCGACCGTCAGGATCTCCGCGCTCACCTTGAAGAGGAACGGCGCTGTCTGGACCTGCTGCGAAACGAGGGCCATGGCGCCATCCACGCCGCTTGCGTTCAGAACAGCGGGGACCTGGTCCAGCAGCTCGGGGCCGGCGATGAGATTGACGGACGAGAAGACGCCGGAAGTGCGCAGTGCGGTATCCAGGGTGTCGAGACGGGCGACAGAGAGCGCGTCGCCCTCGTCATCCGCCGCGGGATTGTTGGCGATCGCGGCATGCAGGATCTGCGCGCCGTGCGGAACGTTCTGCCAGTCTTGCGGAAACTTGTTCGGATCCGTGTCGAGCACCGGAACGCCTCCTCGAAACTCCACCACGTCCACCACGCGAAACTCGAGCTGGTTGCGCTGGAAGAAGGCGGAATCGTTGGCGCGTAAGGCCGCGCGGACATCGTCGGGCTTGACGTTGGACGCGCCGGGGAGCAGCAGGTGGAAGACGCGGTAGAGCCGATTGACGGCGGGAGCCGGTTGGACCTCCTCGGCGGCGCAGCGCTTGTTGCGCCTGCGGTGGAACAACACCCAGGGAAGCGTGGCCCGCACGATCGTCTCGGGCTTTTCCACTGTGGGCGGGGGGAACAGCTCCTGCGCGGCCGTCTCCTGGAAGCCCTGCTCGGCGATCTGTTTCGCCACCAGCGCAATGGCGCGCAAAGCGATCGCATGCAGCTCGTTGTCTGTCCGCAGGACGTCGGCATTCGGCGTGAACACCGCGTTTGCCAAAGGTGTAGAGCCGCCCTTGAAGGGATTGACGATCTCCGCTGCGAGAGTCACCCGCTGAGCGGCGTCGCGCCCAAAGACAAAGGCCAACCGCTGCGAGCCGGCGGCAAATTCGATCCGCAGAGCGGGCGCCGCGCCTCCGCTGAGCGAGAGGCGCAGCGGCACGGTTCCACCCGCGCCGCGCACCTCGCCCTGGACGATCGTCTCCGTCCCGGAGACGCTGCGGCGGTAGGAAAACACGCCGGAAACGCGCGTCTGGATCGGAGTGCCCGAGCTGGTGCAGACGAGGCGCGCGTCCACGACGGTCTGCCCGATGGTGTCGCCGGCAAATGGATTCTTGCCGGCCGTCGCGCCCACCCAGATTGCGATCGCGTCCGGAAGATTGGCGGATACCAGAAGGCGGCTGCTGGTGAACTTCCGGGGCGCCGTGCTGAGCGCGGCGTAGAACTCGAGCGTGCTCTGGGACTGCTCGATGTGCGCGGCGCCCGACAGCGCGAGCGAGCCCGTGCTCAGCGCGGCCTGTCCGTTGGGATTGAAGAGCAGGTTGCCCGCCGCTTCGAATGCCGCGGGATTTTTGGCGCTGCCCTGTCCGACGATCACGCCGTCCGGCACAAGGATATCGACTTCCGGCATGCGGCTGGGATTGTCGAGGCCTTCGAGCAGAGAGAGGCGCTCCATGTGCTGCGCTTCTTCGAGAGCGTGGGCGACGAAATCGGGGCGCACGACGCAGAATCGGAGGTCCACACCCTCGCCCATGAAATTCCGCACCTGGCCGTTGACGGGAAGCGCGTCGCCGGGGACGACCGGAAGGTAGCCGGCGGCCGGCAGTTCCACGATGCCGCCGTCGATGAGCGCGCGCTTGCTGGCAGCCGGCGTGAGCGTCAGCTGTGCCTGCGTAAGCCGGCCGGCGAGATCGGAAAGGCGGGAGGCTCCTCCGGTGAGGGTCGGAACGTCGGCCGATCGCAGGTTCAGCGTCGCGAAGCGGGCTGTCACCAGGCGGTGGAACTCGGTGACGGCGGCGATGGCTTCGTTCGCATCCTTGATGACGCGGTTCGCGCCCGAGCAGGGGTCGTCGCCGGGGCCGCCGCCCTTCGTCACGAGGTCGCGAAGCTGGCATTGGAACTGGAGGATCTGAGCCAGGTAGACGTCCCAGGGCCGCATCGCCATTCGCCACTGCCAGTAACGCTTGGCGGGGGTGTCGATGCGCTCGCGGCGCGCCGTCCAGGCGTCCAGGAAGACGGTCCCCGTGCCGCGCCGGGCAAGAACGGCGACCGGCACGCAGCCCCCGCGGTCCGGCTTCGCGCCCAGACACCACGCCTCGCTGCGCAGGCCGGATTCGGTAATGAGACTTGCGACGCGCTGCCGCTCGTCCTCGTAATACGCGGATGCCACCATCGAGCGAAGGTGCTTTTCGATCAACGAAACAGCCTTGGAATCGGGGAACGGCGTGCGCAGGACCAGCGGCACGGCCCGCACCAGGATGCCTTCGACGAGATTGGGCCGGTCGGTGGACTTCGCGCACGCCTCCTCGCACAACTTCCCGAACACATCTTCCGTGCCGCACAGCGCCTCGGCGTGGCAGATCGTGATGACGTACAGGTTGTTGCCGGGCGTCTCCGTTCCGGGCGGCGTCGTGGCGACCACCTGGCAGTCGCCGAACTCCCCCGACCCGGAAGCGAGCGCCGTCTTGGCGGCGAGCTTCGAGCGCTCGAGCAGGGTTGGGATATCGATATTCGCGGCCGCCGGGAGCAAGAGCACGCGGCCGGCGGAGTCCAGCGCCAGCCCGGCGGAAAGCTCCAAGGTGTTGCCCGAGGCCCCTAACGTTACGTCGTAGCCGTACGCCACGCCCGAGCCGCCGGCCTGATTGGAGAGTTCGACAAGCCGTCGCAGATACGCCTGCTCGGCCCGCAGATCGTCCGCGCGGAGGAACTTGCCGTCGAAATAATTGAGGCGCGTCAGCGGCGTAGCGCTCGGAATCAGGGTGATGCCGTTGTCGCTGTTCACGAGGACGAGCGGGGATGTTTTCGAAGCGATCGGGCTGGTGGACATAGATGTCTAGCTCCTCTTGCGCATCAGAAGAAAGTCGAGGCCGTCGGGCGCGGGGGGCGCGCCCACCGCGCCGGCCAGGGGCGCGAGATCCGTCCCGACGAGCGGGGCGTCGCCGGTTCCACGCGCAATGAAGCGCACGCGCGCGTCGGCCGCCAGGGCTTTCTTCAGCGGCACGGTGACCTTGCGCGCCGCCAGCGTGGGCGGGTTCACGTCGATCTTGGTCCAGCCGTTGGCCGGGTCCAGGACGGACACCGAAAAGGCGGCCGCCTTCACACTCTCGGGCAGCAGGTCGCGGTCGGTTTCGAACGCGATGGCCTGGTCGGCGATATCGACGGTGGCGGGCCTCACCCGCGGGCCGCTGGAGGCCGCGGCAGTTCCCGCGCCGGCCAGCAGCGGACCGCAGAGCAGTTCCTGGATCGTGGCGGTCGCGAGCAGCGCCGGCCGGATCGTGACATCCGGCGCGCCCGCCGCGGTGAGAGTCCATTTCCCGTCTCGCAATTCGACGGTGATGCCCGGGATCGCCGCCAGCACGATGGGCGTGTCCTCGGAGACCGGAAAGATTTCCTGCTTGCCCGCGGCGGCGCTCGCCGGGCCGCTGTCCACGCTGTCGAGCGCGGCGAAGCGGCGAAGCGCGGCCAGGTAAGCGGGCGGCTGATCGGCAGCCGCGAGAGCGGCGATCCGGTCGCGCTCGGCGGTGACCGCGTCGTCGTCGGGCGATTTCGCGGGCTCCAGGCCGAAGAGTACGCGCAGGCGATGGTTGGCGACCGGGGGCGGAGCGGGTGGGGCGCCCGGCTCCAGGCGCAGGTCTACCGTCTCGAACAGGCGCGAATAGGCCGTGCCGCCGCCGGCCCCCTCGCAGGGATCCAGCAGCGCCGGCACCTGGCGCGTGAAACAGCTCCGGAACCGCGCCGAAACGAATGCGTCGAACGTCTTCTTCTTGTCGTCGCCGGTGGCCGTCACCTCGGACTGGTGCGCCTCGAACCACTCCCCGACGCTTACGCAGGCCGGGGCGTCGAGGTGCAGCTCGCGGCCGGCGCCGTCCACCGCCAGCCCGGGAGCAACCCGTACTTCGCCTGCGCCGACGTCCACCTTGACGTCATACCCCCAGATCACGCCCATGCGATGCAGCCAGGCGTTGTGCAGCCGCATCTTGCCCCGATGGTAGGCCTGCTGGGTAGAGAAATCGTCCGCGCCAAGCAGCATCCCGAAGCTGTAGTTCAGCGCGTAAAACGGGCTGAGCGCGTTGTCAGTCGCAGCCCCATTGCATTTTCCCAACTCGGACTTCGGCGCCATATGATTCTCCTCGGATCTCAGAAGTCGCCGCGGAGGGCGCTGAACGTGCGCATTGCGCGCAGCTTTTCGGTCGCAACCAGCACGATCTCGGCGCGGACCGCTTCGGCGCGGATCGCAATCAGGCCGGCGGTGTCGGAATCGGCCTGCGTTACCGCCGTCACGAGAGCGTCCTCGGCATTGTTCACCGCGGTCACCAGCGTTGCAGGGTCGGTGTCGCGGAGGAACGTCAGGTCGCGCCGGGCGGCGTCCCAATCGGCGAACATCTGCCAGTTCGCCTCGGGCACGGTGGACTCCCACTCGTGCAGGGCGTCCTTTGTGGCCGAGTCCACGTCGTTCTTCGCGTCGTCGCGGTCCTGCTTGGCTTTCGTGAGGTCGTCCTTCTGCTGCTGGGTGGCGGCTGCTCCCGCCGCGTCCACCACCTCCTGAGCCTTGTCCACCTGCTCCTGAGCCTTGCTCAACTTGATTTCCTTGTCGGCGGCGTCTCCACGGGCGGCGGCTTTGTCGGCGATCGCCGCCTTTTCCGCGGCGGAGAGCGGCGCCTGAGCGGGGTTGGCGATGATGGTGAATGCGTCGAGCGCCTTCTGGAGGCGGGCCGCGGCGCCGGCCACGTACGCGCTCAGGGTCGCGTCCGCGGATTCGACCGCCCGCTTGGCCTTCTCCACCGCGCCGAGCTGGTCGGTGAGCGCGGCCTTGGCGCGGTCCCGGGCGGATTGGGCGTTGGCCATCTGGGTGATCTCCCCGTCGGCGGCGGCCACCGCGCGAGCGCGAAGCTTCTCGGGGAAATCCAGCTCGATGCGCGCCTTGGCGTCGGTAAACGGCGGGGCGTTGAACGCATCCGCGGCGGCCTGCCGGACGGTTTGAGTCGCGCCGGCCTTGATGGGATTGCGCGCCGCCTCGGCGGCCGTGGCCTCCGCCAGAGCGGCTTCGAGGGAGGCCAGGCGCGCGCCCGCGCCGTCGAGCTCGGACCCGCGCTGCGCCAGGACGCCGTCGGCCAGGTTTGCCGCCTGGGTCTTTCGTATCAGGTCGGCCTGAAGGCCGTGAGCGGCGAGCGTCGCCGCGGTCAGCTGGGCCACGAGCGCCGTGCCGTCACCCGGGGTGGGAATGCCGGCAAGGTCGCGGCGGATCGCGGCGATCTCCTGCAGCTTGGTGTTGAGCGCCGCGGCCGCGGCAGTCGCGGCCGCGCGCTTATTGGCAGCATCGGTCTTGGCGGCTTCGACGTTCTGCGCCGCCGTAGTCTTCTGCGTCTTGGCCGTGTTGCGCTGTTGCGTCAAAAACTGAACCAGGTTGGCCACGTTCTTCTCCTTCTCACAAACTCTCCAGGGTCGACGGGAAGGCCCGGCTGGCCTTCTCGTACTCGCGGCGAATCGCGCCCACGAGGTGGCGCCGCGTAATCCTCCGGCCGTCCGACGCCGCTACAAAGCCGGCGGCGACGGCGGCGTTGCGAATCAGCCCGCCCACGATCGGAAACAGCGCCGCAATCTCGTTCAGGTCCACATCCTCCGCGAGCGGCGCGGTCTCCGGAATGTGCGCGCGCCACAGGCGCAGACGCTCCTCACGATCGGGCTCGGTGAAATCGATGCTGAACTCCATCCGGCGCGCCAGCGCGGGGTCCATGTTGTTGCGCAGGTTCGTCGCCAGGATCGCGAGGCCGTCGAAGCGTTCGAGGCGCGCCAGCAGGTAGGCGGTCTCCAGGTTGGCATACCGGTCGTGGGCGTCGGAAATCTCGGTGCGCTTGCCGAAGAGCGCGTCGGCCTCGTCGAAGAACAGGACGGCGCGCGATTTCTCGGCCGTATCGAAGACGGCGGCGAGGTTCTTTTCGGTTTCGCCGATCCACTTCGACACGACGCGCGAGATATCGACCAGAAGCAGGTCTACCGCCAGCTCGTTCGCCATTACCTCGGCCGCGAGCGTCTTTCCGGTGCCCGGAGGGCCCGCGAAGAGCAGGCGGACGCCGCGCGCGCCCGGCCGTCCCCGGAGAAAGCCCCACTCGTCCAGGACCCGGGCCTGCTCGCGCAAACGGTTGACTGCCTCTCGAAGCTGCCGTTCGCGCTCGGGCGGCAGCACCAGCGAGGACCAGCGGGCCTTGGGACGCACCAGCTGGATGCCGCCTGTCAGTAGCTGGTTGGCCCGCGACCGCAGGGCTTCGCCGATGTCCGCTATGGCGACCGGACGCTGCTCGATCGAAGACAGGAAAGCGAGATCGTTGGCGACCTGTGCGGCGGACGCGGGTTCCACCGGAAACTGCGCGGCGACCGTAGGAGCTTCGGCGGCGAGTGCGGGGAGCAGCGTGCTCCACATCCTCTGCCGCGCCGTGGCGGAAAGCGGCTCGACGGGGATCATCAAAAGAGGCCGCGAGCCTTCGTACGCCACCGTCCCGGCGCGCACGGCCGCGACTACCGGCGCCGCGTACGTCGGGAAGGCGGGGACTTGTCCCGCGCCAGGCCCGGAGGGCGCGGCCATTCTGAGCACCGGGGTTACTCCGCGCGCCGCGCTGTGCAATTGCACCAGTTCCTCGGTCTCGCGCTCCACCGCGGCAGGCAGCGCAAAGGCCGCCGGCCTCGCCCCGGCATGCGACGTGAAGGCGAGCGCACGCGAGAAGGCGATATGCTCCGTGTCCGCGGCCACCAGGATCATCACCGGCTTACCCGACTGAAAACCCGCGCGCGCCTGCGCCGCCGCCGGCGTGTCGAACCATTCTTCCAGTCCCGCCATCACCGGCTGCGCGTCGAGCGTGCCGAGAAACGCCGGCCAGGCTTCCACGCCGTGCAGCGCCGGCCAGAGCCCTTCCGCCAGTTGCAGCGACCTCTCCGGGAACGGCGCGTCGCCGGTGACCCGCACGGCCCCGCTGGCGACTGCCGCTCCGACTTCGAGCCGCCGCCGGAGATCGGAGCGCGACGGGAGGTCTCGCGCGAACAGATGCCATGCCAGGCCCACCGATGCGCGCGGCTCGCCTCTCGGGTGCAGAGTTCGCAGGATCGCGGCCAGCCCCTCGTGCTCTTCGGGCAGGCCGGCCAGGAGGACGAGCGCGGCATCGAGCGGGTCCCACGAGAAGAGCCGCGCGAGACGGGCCAGAGGGAGGTCCGCGGGGTCGCGATGGCGCCGAAGTGGATCGAACTCCCACTGCGAGAGCGGCACGGCGCCGTGTACGGATTGGTAGTACCCGCGGAGGAAGTGCCGCGCATCGGCGCTCCCCGTATTGGCGAGCGCCTCCTCCAGGCGGCCGGCAAGGATTGCCGTTTCGGCGGTCAGGCGGCGGCTCGCAACGGGTTCACTCATAAAGGAACCTCACGACGACGCCCAGCCAGCGGATGAAGCCGGGATCCAGATCGAGGCCCGCGCGCCGGATGGCTGTCGAAACTTCGGCGAGCGGGAAGATGGCGTCGATCCAGCCGGGATCGGCGGCGATTTTGGCGCGGCGCCGGCAGACGAAATCGATCGCCTCCTCGAGCGGAATGCCGGGATCGTCGAGCGCCGCCGTCAACTGTTCGCGCAGGTGTAGCCGCATCCCGTCGAGCCGCTCCAATTCGATTTCGGACGCGGGCTGGAATTCGCGCGAGGGCGGGCGGGCATCCGCGCCGAGGCCCGAGAAGGCGAGCGCTCCCGGGTCGTCCTCATCGGCCCCGGTTAGCGCCATCGCGAGCTGGTGCAGCGTCCAGCGGACGGGCCGTCCGCGCATTTCGATGTCGGCCGGCTCGAGCAGCCGGAGCAGGAAGAGCAGTCCGCCGAATGCCGTCTCCGCAACCGCGCGGTCCTCCTCGGCGCCGGACGACGTTTCGGGGCTCGGCTCGGCGGAAGACGTCGTGGGCTCGCCGGCTGAAGAAGCGGCGCGGCCCCGAGGAGTTGCTTCGTCCTGGAATTGCTGGTGGGGTTCGACCCGGCGCGCGGGCTGCCCGGAGGTCTCCTCATCCGGACGATTCTCTTTCGGGGCGGTCCGGAATCTGCGGGGTTCGAACAGAGCGGCGGCAGTCGCGTCGAGCAGCGTCCGGGCGTGGATAGCGCGGCCGGAGAACGACTCCGGCATCTCGGCGAGCAGCATCAGCGCGGCAACCGCGGCGCGGCCCTCGGCGAGCTCGGTGCACTGCCGCAGCGAATCGCGCCAGGGCCATGCGTCCGCCGCGCGGCGAGCTTCCGCGGCCGTCTCGGCGATGCCCGGCTGTGCCGCGTCGGCGACCCACTCCGCCCTGCCACCCGCCACAACCACCGCGGCCCTCGCCAGATGGATCCACAGCGCCACGGGCAATTCGCTCAGGAACGCAGCGCCCCGCCGGTCTGCGGCGAGCTTCCGCACGATGGGGACAATCGCCTCCGGGGAACCGGCCATCGCGCGCGCCCACTCGCGGACGGCATCCGTGCGGGCCGGCTGGCTGTCGCCGGAATCCCAGAAGCCGAGCTGCCGCCATGCCCAGGCGCGGACGTAATTGCCCGCCATGACGCTGCGCGTCATTTCCCAGAGCGCCGCGCGAAGCGAAGGGTAGCGCACCGCGGCGCCCCGTGCGATGGCGTCCGCCAGCGCCTTGCTCCAGAGCGCCTCGAGGTCGGCGTCCGCCGCGTTCAGCCTGATCCGGATGACCACCTCGATCTCACGGATGCAGATCTCCTCGGTGTCGCCGACTCCCGCGCGGTCCATCGCCTGCTCGAGTCCCCGATCCAGCACGCCCGCGAGCACCCGGTCGAGACGCTGACGCTGGCCGAGCTGCGACGGCGCCAGGTGGTAACGCGACCGCATGCGCTGGATCTCGACGTCCCTCATGTCAACCTACCCTGCTGTCCCATCCGGCGCGCGAGGCTTCCGGGATCGTGCCCGCCTTCGGCCTGCCGATTATGCCGCGCCGCCCCAGCGCCGACCCGCCGATCTGCAGCGTCTCGAAGCCGTCCGTAGGGCCGATTATGGATGTCATTCCCACGTGCAGCGCGCTGCCGACGCGCATGCCTGCGGTGGCGACGCACAGGTCCACTACCGTATGCGCGGGGCGATGCGTTTCGAGAAGGTCCCGCACCATCGCGAGTTCCTCGGACCCGAGCGTCGCCTGAATCATCACCGAGAAGCGATGCGCGAATGCCGCGAATGCGTCCGCCGCGGCCGCTTCGGGCGGCTGCGACTGCGCCGCGCCCACCGGCGCTCCGACCCGGAACCCCGCGCCGAGGATCGAGCTGGAAAGCTGTCCGTCCTCGCTCGCGCCCGTTATGCCGCGCAGGCGAAATTTCTCGATCAACACGACCGGAGCGCCGGTGACGATCTCGAGGAACCGTGTCATGCCGCGGACGGTCCCCCGGAACCGGAAGAGCCATGCGGCCTCGCGGATCAGCGTGCGACGGACCCCGTCCGGCCAGCGCTCGTCGAGGGTCAGTCCCAAAAACCCGGCAAGCCAGACGAGCGCGCCGTCCGGAGCCGCATCGGGATTCAGCAGCACGTGCCGGAGTGTGGCGCGAACGTCGAACTCCCCGAGCATGCCGTCGAACATCGCCAGATAGCGCGAGAGAAACGCGCTTGCGGCGCTCTCGCGCGAGTAGATCTTCGGCAGCCTTCGGAGCAGATCGTGCGCCGGATATTCGGCGCGCAACGACCGGAAGCGCGGCGTAGACCGCGAATTGCCCTCGAGCTCGACTACCACCCACAGGTAGCGGCCCGGGCCGGCGATCACGGGAGCCTCGTACGTCGCGAACCGGTCCGCCGCCGGCTTTTGCAGAAACGGGATCTCGCGGCCGCTCTCCCGGCGATGCAGCGATTGCCGGAGAGCGCCGGGAACCAGAGCCGCCGGAGGCATCGGCGGGGAAAGGTCCGGCCGGTGAATTTGGGCGCTGACGACGTTGGCCGGCAGACTCCGTGGCACCGGCGTGGTGTCGGGCGGCTCGTCGGCGGCGATGGCGCGAATGTGGATCTCTGTTTCGGGCGGGATGCAGGCATCCAGGAAGAGGCGGCCCCATTGCGTGCGGAACGCGCCGCTGTCGAGCCGGAACGTGGCGACCTGTCCGGTCCGCTGGTATCGCTGGCGCGCGGCGACGGCGTTCCGAAAACCGAACGCGCCGAAGAAGCCCACCTGCCGGTCGGGCGTGATCACGATGCCCCGGCCGTCGTATCCCTTGGCTTTCAGGGGCGATGTTTCCGCAACGGTCTGTCCCGTGATGCGGAAGCGGCGGAAGTCCATGCCAGCGAGGCGGGCGACGATGAGGATGTCGTCCAGAAACTCGATGTCGGTCGCGAACGGGACCGGCAAAGGAGGCCGGCTCGAAAGAATTCGTGCAGCGGACGTGGCGGCCCGGTCGAGCACGAGGATCTCTCCGCCCGGCCCAAAACACAGGCGCGCTGGCTTCACGGCGCCGGCCGGCAGATCGGCGGCGTCCGGCTCACCGCGGCCTTCGAATCGCACGAGGCCCGCGGGATCCGTGAGCGCCCAACAGGTAGTGCCGCTGATTGCCAGGTCGATCGGGCGCGCCGGAAGGGTGAGCGCGCGCTCCAGCCGGGACATCCGGAGGTCATAGATCAGCACCCGGCTCAGCCCCGCTTCCGCGATATACAGGCGGTCTTCCGAGTCGAACCCGAGCGCCAGCGGAAACTGGAGCGGCGTCTCGGGAGACATGCCGGCGAACTCGCCAAAGTCGGGCGTCTCGGCAGGGCCGAAGAGCGGCGCGGCCGGCGGCGTCTCCGTCGCGGGCTGAAGGGGATCGAGCGCCGCCCACAGAAGCCGCTCCACGGAGCCGTCCTCGGGCAGCGAGTGAAACAGCCGGCAATGACGGTCGAACGCCAGTCCCGCTGCGATCTTCGGCGCGGCCTGTCCGTTGGACTGGGCCGTGTCGTCGATCGTTGCCAGCTCGACGATGCCCTCCTCCAGGCTGGTCCGGACGTGGCCGCAACGCAGCCATTGATCGCCCGTCTGGACCAACGCGAAGGGCCGCGGCAGGGGCATCAGCAGACCTCCCGAATCACCGGCACCGGGATCGGCGTTCCGGAGACGACCGGCGTGAATCCATCGCCCGCCGGACCCGGCGCGCCCTGCGCGACCGCAATGGCCGCCAGCTCGGGAACTTCGTACGGCTCCAGGTTGACGGTCCCCTGCACCCAGGTTCCGGTGGCCGCGTTGAACCCGGCCACATTCAGTCCGGTCAGGAATTCCACCCCTTCGACTTGCAGCGCGGCCCCCTCCAACTCGGGGCCGTAGACGCGCCGTCCGAGCGGCCATCCCTCGCCCGACGGGCCATACGGCGGCAGGGGCGCAAGATATTGGCGGATCGCCAACTCCACCCACTGCCGGACTGCCTCCGCGCCGAAACCCGGCTTCACTTCGAGACCCACCGACACCGCCACCTTCCGGTACGTCGGCGGAATCACGTATAGCTCGGTGGTCACCAGCCGGCGCGCATCGAGCCACTTGCACACGCTGCCGAGCAACGCGCGGTCGGGCCGCGGAGCATTCGGGTTCTTGGCATCCTGGCGCGGCCAGATGACCACACTGACCACGCCGGGCCGCTCCGGCGTTTTGGTCGGCGCATGGAAGCGGGGCAGGCACTCGGCGCGCCCGACCTGCGAGCCCGGAGTGGCCAGCGCCAGCTCGCGGAAATCGTCGCGCGTGACCGCCCGGTCCCGCCGCCGCAGCTCGCCGGGGATCCTCGCCAGCGCCGCCTCGATCGTCTCCGCGTCGGCCCCGCCGTGCGCCGGCAGCGGATTGGCGACGTCCTTGACGCCGCCTACTGCGACCTTCGCGATCCCCTTCGCTCCGACGTTTCCCGCCGCGCCGCCGCCGTATCGATATTCCCGCGCCCGAATGCGGGCGCCGATCTGCGGAGCGAGCCCTTCGAGCCCGTTCCCGAAGATGACCTCGCCGGCCTCCGAATCGACGCGGTAGTGCAGGTCGTCCGGCCGGCTGGCGGCGAAATCGTCTACTTCGCTCCACGGCACGAACCGGCCGGTGGCATCCTCCACCTCCACGACCACGGACTGTTCGAGCACCGGTTTGTTGGCGAGTTTGAAACGCTGGTCCGGTTGGGCGGCGCCGGTCCCCAGGAACTCGGGACGCGCCAGCACCGACTGGTTGACCGTTGTGGCGTTGACGCAAACGAACTGCACCTTACCGATCCGGCTTTGGTCGAGACGGAATCCGCGAATCCAGAAAAGAATGTTCTTCTCGGTTTCGTCGTCGAGAGCCGGAGGGAAATCGCCCGTTCCCAACTGGTCGGGGTCGCTCAGCGCGAACACGCCGAGCCCGACCGGATTCAGTGGCTGCGAGGGGTCTTTCGGCAGGCGCAGGGTAACCACCCCTTCCTGCCGTAGCGCGCGCGTGGTGTCGCCCCCGACCGTCAGGGACCGGTACACCGGCTTTCCGTTCTTCACCTCGCCCGTGGAAGCCTGCCATTCCACCGCGCCGCCGGGCGTCCCTGGGGACGTGCCGGGGCAGGCTTCGACGTCTTCGATGGCGGGCGTGATCGGGTCGGGGATGAAGCCGATCGTCAGGAGACCGTCGGCGAGCGCGGCGGCGTCCGTCGCTTTCGTCTTCAGGATCGCGATCCAGAGAATTCCGTCCACCGTGTTCGTGAAATCCACGGCGGTCCCCACGCCGTCGGCCGGTGTGAGCGAGTTCTGGTAATAGGTGGGCGTGCTGCCCGCGGGCAACGGGCTGATCGCGTCCACGCTGCGCACCGCGAACGCGAAAGCCTCCGGCTCGGTGGACGGATCGGGCGCGGGCGCCACGGAGCGCGCGACGGCCTGGCAGGTGAGCGGCCAGACGTGGGCCTCCGTCTCCGTCTCGAACCGTGTATTCCCGGCCTTCGCCTCCGTGCCGATCGGCACCAGCACGCCGGCAGGAATGTCGGTCCCCATGGTCAGCAGCGACCGCGCGGGAACGGCCGGGCGCAGCGGAATCTGCAGCAGCTTCAGGTACGCCAGCTGGACCGACTCGGGGATCTGGTTGAACCGGAACAGCAGGTTTTCGGCGAGGAACGCGAACAGCTCGATCAGCGTAATACCCGGATCGCTCGCGTTGTGGTCGGTCCACTCCGGAGTGTAGACGGGGATCCGCCGCACCAGTTCGTCTCGAAGCTGCTGGTAGGAGCGATTGTCGAGAATCGGGCTTGGAAGCGGCATGGCTACTCGAGATAGAACGGATACACGAAGTTGTCCTTACGGCCGTCGCGCGCATGCGCGTAGGCAATCTGAATCAGCACCAGCGCCGGGTCCTCGCCCGGTTCCGCCGACACCTCCTGGAGCTGGATACGCGGTTCGAATGCCGAAAGCGCGCGTTCCACGTCGTGTTGAATCAGCGCGCGCGTCGCCGGCGTGTTCGGCTTCATCAGGTACCGGCGAAGTCCGCAGCCGAAATCCGGGTTCATCACCCGCTCGCCGGGCTCCGTCTCCAGGATGATGTGAATCGCCTGGCGGACCAGGTCGGCTCCCGCCAGAAATTCCAGCCGCCCGCTCCGCGCGCCGGGGGCGACCGGAAACGCCCAGCCTTTCCCGAGAAATCGCAGCGAAGTCATACCGTGACCGCCTCCACCCGCGGCTCCAATTCGAGCGAAGCCGTCAACTGAGGCCCCGCCGCGGCGCTCGCGCCGGACGCGCCCTTGACCACCGATTTCGCCGGGCCGATCATCGCCGCGTTGCTGAAACCGCCGAGTTCCGCCTTCTGCGCCCCCGAGACTCCGCCCTGGTTCGCAAGCGTGTCCCGAAGCCTGTCGTTCATCTGCTGAGCGGTGAGCGGCAGTCCGAGACTCACGTCGAACGAAGCGTCCACGTCGATTCCCGGCGGCAGGACCTGCAGCTGCGCGTTCAGGTCCGCGTCGATCGCGATGCTGGGCGGAATGCAGAATTTCAGCGCCAGCAGGAAGTACAGCCCGAACAGAAACACCACGATCGGAAGGAACAAGTTCAGCAGAAACATGGCGACGATGGTGATCAGCGGGATCGAGAAGAAGCAGATCTGCGCGCCTCCCACGGAGCCTCCCGTGGGCTTGCCGTCGCCGTCCACGTTGAACCTCATCGCCTGCGGTTGCACCACCTTCACCGGCGAGAGCTGGCTCGTGTCGAGCGCCGCCGCCTGCGCCGCAAGCTCCGCCAGGTCCGGCATCTGGATGGTGACCGGCCGCTGGCTCGTGCCGACCAGGTCCGCGGGAGCCGCCAGCATGAAGCTCTCGGTCGGAAGGCTCCAGTAGAGCGTGCCCGAGCAGTCCGGCGCCTGATCGCCGCGCGGGCATCCCGGCCGGTGCTGCCGCACGAAGCACCGGACCTCGTACAGCGACTGGCTGTCGAGACGCTGGCCGCCACGCTCGTCCGTATCCAGGCTGCTGGTCGGGATGACCCCGTAGTAGATGGTCTTACCCTTCGCCGAGTGTCCGGCGATCTTGGGATCGGGGAACAGCGCGAAGAGTGGGTACGTGGATTCGAAGATCCGTTGTGGCTCGTCCTCCACCAGCTGCCACGATCCGACATTCGGGATCGCGCTCGGAATCCATCCCTCGAGCACCGACGTCACGCCGTTCTCCTCGCGCCATACGCGCAGGGCGGCGCGTTCACCGTCGAGCGCGGTGTTCAATTCCGAGAGCTGCCTGACGAAGGCGCCCGAGCTCTTCATCTCTTCGATCACCCTCGCGCGGCGGCGCGCCAGCAGCCCCTTCGCGGGCGAGGTCTGCTCCAGATCGGCGATCTTGCCCTGGATGGAGGTGATCTTGCCCAGCCGCGCGACCGCTTCCTTCCGGACCGCCTCGGAATAGCCGAAGAACCGCCGGCGCACCACGAAACCAGCCTGGCAGACCTGGTCCGGGGTCGCCGTGGGAAACCCGGCCGCGTCGCAATGCAGCTCGCACACTACGAGGTAATAGCGCTTGTGCACGTCGAGAAAGAGCTTCCGGATCCCGGTCGGCACCAGTTTGGTGTCGAAGGCCTCGCGCGTGCCCGAGGTCACCTTCGGAGCGTACAGCCGCGTGAACCGCCCGGCGAAGATTCCGGTCGAAGGCGGAGCGACGCTCGTCATGTCGATCTTGAAGACCCGGTCCACCGAATCCTTGAATTGATACGAGCGTTGCGGGTCGGACACGAACGACTTCACGAAGCCCGGCTCGTCGAACTTCTGGAACACCGGCCGCGTTGCGCGCGGCTCGACGCCGGATTCGGCGCGCTGGCGCGCCCACCGGTACCACGGCGCGACGAGTTTCCAGGGGTGGTTCCCGTTGATCACCAGACATTCCCCGCGCCCGGCGAATAGAGGGGCGATGTGACTGAAGTAGCCGTCAGTCCCTGGCAGATGACGCTGCCCGTAAACGTGGACGACGGCGAATTGACCGTCAGGCTGGCCGGCGCGTTCAGCGTCATCGAGGCCAGCGCCGTGATCGTGACCGACCCGGCGGAATCGAGTTTGACGAGGCAGCCGTTCGAGTGTTCCAACTGCACCTGCTGCGCCGAGTCGTCCAGAACCAGCTTGTGGCCGCTCTTCATCGAGATGGTGACCTTGGCCGCGCCGGCCGTGTCGTCGAATTCGAGCAGGCTTCCCGCGCGGGTCTTGATGATGCGCTTGTTGTTGGCGGCCTCCGGGTCCTGCGGCAGTTTCTCCTTTCCGTTCCACGCCGAGCCGAGAATGTATGGCCGACGCAGGTCGCCCGCCTCGAAGGCCACCACCACCTGGGTTCCGACCGAGGGGAGCATCTCGAAACCCTGGTCGTCGTCGGCATACGGCGTCAGCAGCGTAGCCCAGGCGCGCACGTCCGCGCCCGCTTCGCCGAGCGACGGGAAGCTGAGCTGGATGCGGCCGAGCTGGTCCGGGTCCACGATGTCCTCCACCAGCGCCGGATACACGCCGTGATACAGGGCCGTCCCTCCGTCAGGACGCGCGTGCGGCATGCTTAAGTCCCCTCTCGCAGAGTGGCGCGCTCCGCCTCGAAGTGTGTCCGATGCCCCTGCCGGATGTCGTAGGTGTGCCGTACGCGCGTGGCGTAGTAGCCGTCGCCGTCGAACGGCGCGCCGGCGTTATCCAGCGTGATCTTGCTGCCGACCACCATGTCCGGGGTGCCGCGCGTCACGCCGACCGCGGTCACGAACGCCCGCGCGCGCCGCAGCATCTCGGCGCGAGCGTAGCCCCGAGCCTCCCCGTCCGCCAGCGGGACCTCGCGGACACGGTACGAGACGCAATCGCCGAACGCGTTCGTCAGCACCGAAGGGCCGGTCCGCCCCCCGCTCGTTTCCTCGGCCACCACGGACGCGCCTGCATCTTCGTCGATCTTCCCGCGCGCCTGCGCGTCGTAGCCCGACACCTTCACCGTGCCGCGCTGATGCGCGAGGTCGGCGCGAACCTCCAGGGCCAAGGTATGGTTCCCTCGGACCAGCGTGATATTGTTGCCCGCCCGCTTGGTCCGAGGTTTGAAGCAGAGTTTCGTCCCCTCGGCCCAGATCTCAGCGTTGATCAGCGACGCGCGCTCCCGCAGGAAAGCCAGGTCGCTCATGTTCCACTGCTGGATGACGTCGTATTGCGGATCGCCCGCGTCGGACTCCGGCGTCATGCCGTGCTCGCCCGCGATCGCGGAAACCACGTCGTCGTCGGTGGCCTTCTCGTACGTCTTGAAACGGCGCGTCATGCGCAGCTTCATCAGGCGGTCCTCGGCGAAAACCCGGACCTCCGGTTCCATGCCCTCCTGAAACGACGCTTCGATGCCGCTGATCAGCCCGTCGAACACGGTGAAGTCTCCACCCTCCGGCCCGATCGACACTTTCAACGGCTTGCCGAAGTCGAGCAACTCGCCGTCGAGGTACAACTGGCCCTCCTGCTCCTGGCCGCTCTTCGGGCCATGACCGATGAAGCAGGCGGCCAGCGTCTTCAGCCCCGCCGTGGTTTCCTCGATATCGAGATACCTCAGGTCGCGCGACAGGTCTCCGGCGACCGCGCCGTCCACCTGGAACACCGGCAGCGAAGATTCGAGCAGAAAGTCAGTCATCGAAGCCCTCCGCGGCGGTTCGCCGAAGATCGCGGACCAGCCGAGCGTGCGCGCGGCGAACGTTTTCGTGCGCCTCTGGCTCGGGCGCGCCCTGCGCCCCGGCGCCGGCCTGCTCGGGCTCGGGGATGACTTCCGAGGTCAATTCGCCGATGTGGACGCTCATCTCTTTCTCTCCTGAGTGCAGCCGCACCTGCAGGCTGTCTTGGTCCCTGCGGCGCCGCGGGTTGCCGCCGGGCGCGCGGGCAATGCCACCCAGGGCGGCGTGGCGGGATCGAACGTGACGGGCGGCAGGGTCGAGCCGGCCTGCTCCCGAAGCGGAGCGTTCCCCGACACGGTCCCGAGCCGGCTTGCCTGCGCCTCGTTGAACACAGGACGTAGCGGCACGCCGAAGCCGAAGGTGGTCGCGCGCGCATCGGCGCGCGGAGGCGGAGGCGCCGCCGGGGCGTCGGCCTGCGCGGCCGGCGATGGAATGCCCGAGTCCTTGAGCGGCGTCCGCGCCTGCGTCGCGGCGGGCGAGGGAAAG
>JADMIO010930498.1_pt1 | contig 21270 bp, 18 predicted proteins | sample 8958161 | NCBI WGS metagenome assembly JADMIO01 (sample SAMN16585339, study PRJNA669376) | soil metagenome | isolation source: Crop rotation soil | place: USA: Cullars Rotation, Alabama | collected 2011
CGGCGGGCGGCGGTTGAGCCGCTGGTCGATCAGCTTGCGGACCCGGTAGTCCTCGACGAGGAAGCTGCCGTACGCCGCCTTCGGGGCGTACCAGCGGCTCCGCCAGTCCTCGGTGATGCCGACGCGAAAGCCGATCGGGTTAACTTTCTGACCCATGTCGCTTGTCCGTTGTCAGTTGTCCGTTGTCGTCAGTCGCGGGTCGCGCCGGTCGGCGGGACACGGACAACTGACGACCGACGGACCTGTCACTTCGTCCGCTCGTCGACGACCACGCACAGGTGGCTCGTCCGCTTCATGATGTTGTACGCCTTGCCGCGGTCCTTCGGCTGGAACCGCTTGATCGTCGGACCGGGGTCGACCCAAGCCTGGGCGACGTACAGGGCGTTGCGGCGCGGGGCGACGTCCTGCTCGCTGGCGTTGGCGACCGCGCTCCGGATGACCTTCTCGATCAGCACGCTCGCGCGCTGCTTCGAGAACTTCAGCATCGTGATCGCGTCGTCGACGTCGCGGCCGCGGACCAGGTCCATGACCAGCCGCGCCTTCCGCGGGGCGATGCGGGCGAAGCGGTGTTTCGCTTGGTAAGCCATGTCGAACTCCGACGGTGGGCGTCCCGCCGCTCGGCCGCGGCCGCCGCCCACGCGCTCCTCAGTCAGTCAGTCAGACTCGCTCAGGCCGGGCCGCCGGCCTTCTTGTTCCCGCTGTGGCCCTTGAAGTTGCGGGTCGGGGCGAACTCCCCGAGCTTGTGGCCGACCATGTCCTCCTGGACGAACACGCGGAGGAACTTGTTCCCGTTGTGGACCTCGAACGTGTGCCCGACGAACTCGGGGATGATCGTGCACGCCCGCGCCCACGTCCGCAGCGGCTGCTTCGCCCGGCTCGCGTTCAGGATCGTGATCCGGCGGTACAGCTTCTCGTCGACGTACGGGCCCTTCTTTGCGCTTCTGCTCATGGTCGGTTGTCCGTTGTCCGTAGTCCGTAGTCCGTTGTGCCCCGCCAGTGCCCTGTGACTGACAACGGACAACCGACTACTGACGATGTCCTCACACGTTCACCGTCTGCGGCCGCTGCTGGTGCTTGCCGAACTTGCGGCGGCGGAGGATCAGCTTCTCGCTGTGCTTCTTGTGGCTGCGGGTGATCCCGCCCTTGGCCGGGACGCCGGTCTTGCTGACCGGGTGCCGCCCGCCGTTGCTGCGGCCCTCGCCGCCGCCGAGCGGGTGGTCGATCGGGTTCATCGCCTTCGCCCGGGTGTGCGGACGGATGCCCATGTGGCGGCTGCGACCGGCCTTGCCGAGGTTGACGTTGATCCAGTCGAGGTTCCCGAGTTGGCCGATCGTCGCCCGGCACTTGCTCTTGACCCGCCGCATCTCACCGCTGGGGAGGATGATGACGGTCCACTCGCCCTCCTTGGCGCCGATGCGGCCGACGCCGCCGGCGCTGCGGACGAGCTTCCCGCCCTGCCCGGGGTTCATCTCGATGTTGTGGATCTCGAGGCCGCCGGGGATGTTCGCCAGCGGCAGGCAGTTCCCGATCTCCGGCGGGGAGTCCGGGCCGTTCTGCACGGTCTGACCGACCTTGATCCCGTTCGGCGCGAGGATGTAGCTCTTCTCGCCGTCGGCGTACTTGACCAGGGCGATGAAGACCGACCGGTTGGGGTCGTACTCGATCGACTCGACGGTCGCGGGGACGCCGTCCTTCGACCGCTTGAAGTCGATCAGGCGGTACAGCTTCTTGTTCCCGCCGCCGCGGTGCTTGGCCGTGATCACGCCGTGGTGGTTGCGGCCGTTGGCGCGGATGCGGCCGACGCACAGGCTCCGCTCGGGCGTGTCCTTCGTGAGGACCGCCTTGTAGTCGATCACCGAGCCCTGACGGCGGCCGGCGGAGGTCGGGTTGTAGAACTTGATCGGCATGGCTGAACCTGGTTGCCAGTTATCCGTTGCCAGTCGCCAGTGCGGTCCGCCGGACGCCGTCAATGGCAACCGGCAAACGACAACTGGCAACTCCGACTAGAACAGTTCGATCCGCGACTCCTCGGCCAGCTGGACGACCGCCCGCTTCCAGTCGCCGGTCTTGGTGACCTTGTAGCGGGTGCGCTTCGGCTTGCCCTTGCGGACCATCGTGCGGACCTCGACGACCTTCACGTCGTAGAGCTTCTCGACCGCCTGCTTGATCTGCGGCTTGGTCGCGTCCTTGTGCACCTGGAACGCGTAGCTGTTCCGCGTCGCGCCCAGCCGGGTGCTCTTCTCGGTGACCAGCGGCTTGATGATGACTTGCGTGTTGTCCATGGTCGTTACCGTTCTCTGGTCACTCGGCTCAGGCGAGCAGTTGCTGCAGCCCGCCCTTGGTCATCAGCAGGGTCTTCGACCGCAGGACGTCCCACGCGTTCAGCTGGGAGACGGTCGTCAACGTCGTCCGGTCGATGTTCCGGGCCGACCGCTCGACGGCCTCGTTCTTGCCTTCGAGGGCGAGCAGGACCGACCGGTCGATCCCGAGCTTCTTGAAGACGCCGGCCATCAGCTTCGTCTTCGGCTGCTCGAGGGTGATCGCGTCGAGGACGCGGATCTCCTGCGACTGGATCTTCGACAGGATCGCCTGGCGGGTGGCGAGTTGGCGGGCCTTCTTCGGCATCGCCTGCCGCCAGTCCTTCGGGAGCTTCTGCTTCGCGTGACCGCCGCCGACCTTGATCGGGTTGCGGATGCCGCCGGTGCGGGCGTTGCCGGTGCCCTTCTGCTTGTACAGCTTGCGGGTCGACCCGGCGACCTCGCCGCGGCTCTGCGTGCGGGCGGTCCCCTGCCGCTGGTTGGCGTGGTACATGACCAGCGCCTGCTTCAGCAGCGGCTTGTTGATCTCCGGCCCGCCGAGCTTGGCCTCGTCGACCTGGATCGTCTCGACCTTCTCGCCGGCCTGGTTGTAAACGGGAACTTCGATCATGGCTGTTCTCAGTGGGCAGTCGGCGGTGGGCGGCGGGCGGTCAGGCGTTCACCGCCCGCTGCCCACCGCACACGGCCCGCTTGTCCTCAGGCCGGTTGCTTCACCTTCGCCGTGATGCTCTTGCGGATGAACAGGAGGCTGCCGTTGGCGCCGGGGAGGCAGCCCTTGATGAGCAGGAGATTCTGGTCCGCGTCGACCTTGACCAGCGGGTGGTTGCGGGTCGTGACGCGGTCGCTGCCCATGTGCCCGGCCATGCGGAGGCCCTTCTTGGGCTTACCGGTGAAGCCGCGGTTGCTGGCGCGGGAGCAGATCGAGCCGGGCGAGCGGTGCTTGCGTTCCGTGCCGTGCGACGCGGGCTGGCCACCGAAGTGGTGCCGCTTCATGACGCCGGCCGTCCCCTTGCCCTTGCTCGTGCCGATGACGTCGACGAACTGGACGCCCTCGAACGCCGCGACGTTCACGACGTCGCCGGCCTTGCGGTCACTGGCGTCCTTCAGGCGGATCTCGGCGAAGTGGCGGCGGGGGGTGACGCCGGCTTTCGCGGTGTGCCCGATGAGCGGGAAGGTGCTGAACTTCGGCTTGACCTCGTCGTAGCCGAGTTGGACGGCATTGTACCCGTCGCGGCCGTCCGCGGTCTTCACCTGCGTGACGACGTTCGGCTGGCACTGGACGACGGTGACGGGCACGATCGCGCCCTTCTCGTCGTACACGCGCGTCATGCCGACTTTCTTACCAAGCAGTGCTGGCGTCATCTTCGTCGGGCAGAGGAGCAAGGGGCAAACAGCACCCGGTGCTCGTGACCCGCCTCCGGTTGAGCCACCGGCCGCGACCGGGGCTAACAGGGGACAAAAGTTTTCCCGCGACACGCGGCCCGTTCCGGCTTTACGCCGGGCGGGCGACCGGGTTCTTGGATGAACCCCGCGGTCGTGGCCTGAAGACCAACGATTACGCCCCTTGAAGCAGGGGCGTGTATGTGGCGGTTAAGCCTTGATCTTGACGAACACCCCGGCCGGGACGACGAGGCGATTCAGGGCCTCGACCGTGCGGGCGTTGGGCTCGAAGATGTCGATCACGCGCTTGTGCGTGCGCATCTCGAACTGCTCCCGCGACTTCTTGTCGATGTGCGGGCTGCGGAGCACGGTGTACCGCTCGACGCGGGTCGGCATCGGGATGGGGCCGCACACGCGGGCGTTGGTCCGCTTCGCGTGCTCGACGATCTCCTTCGCCGAGGCGTCGAGCGCCCGGTGGTCGTAGGCTTCCATCCGAATTCGAATCCGATCGCCGTTCATCGACTTCGCTTCCTGCCGGGTAACAGTCGCTCCCGGTTCGGCCGGGAGACACGTTCACCCGTCCACCGGGGCGTTGACCCCGCCGAACGGGTGAGGGGGAAAAGATACCGAGTCTTCACGCGGTGTCAACGGGACGGGTGTCAAAATTCCCGTGCGGGGGATTACCGGACTCTCGGTCCTCACCGACACCGGAGCAACGCCATCACCGCGAACGACGTCCCGTACGGCTTGTGATAGTCCCACATCGCGTAGTCCCACCACGAACCGTCGGCCTCCTGATGGTCAAGGATGTGCTCGCCTGACAGCCGGCCGACCCACTGCTTCTTCACGTCCTCGTCGCCGAGGTACTGGATCAGTCGGGCGGCGTAGTACTGGCCGAAGTAATAGTAATAGCCGGAGACCTGGTACCACGACTCGTGCGGGTACGGCTTCTTCCGACCCATCTCCATCGCGGCGTGGTCGGTGAAGAACGGCGGCAGCTCGCGCAACGCCCGCTCGCGGCTGATCTTCGGCGAGTTCCACTCCAGCAGTGCCAAATTCGCCGCCTGCGTCCGCCCGAGGCTTCCGGGGACCATGTGGGCCGGCAGCACCCGCGGGATGCGGGCGTAGTCCGAGCCGTACAGGTACGCCCCGGTCGGCAGGTGCATCTCTTCCAGCCGGTGGACGGTCCGGTCGACGAGTTGCTGCGGCACGTCCAAGCCGGCCTGCCGCGCCTCCCACAGCGCGAGCAGCCCGGCCGCCGACCCGAACGCGGTCGGGCCCATCGACGGTTCCTGGGTCTGGGCGACGAAGTCGTAGTAGTTCCACCCGCCCTTGAACGTCGCGTAGCGGGCGAGCCGGTCGATGTGCCACGCGGCCATCTGCCGGACGCGCGGGTCGGCGTTGCCCGCCTTGATCTCGCCGGCCAGCGCCTGCGTGACGTACGCGTTGGCCCAGAACGTGTAGAGCAGGTCGCCCTGCTCCCGGCGGCTCTCGCTTTTGGTCGCGAGCCACTCGACGCCGCGGGCGTGCGCGTCGCGGACGCCGGCGGGGTCGAACCCGGCCTCGAGCGACTCGCGGAGCGCCATCGTCCCCAGTGCCGTGACCGCCGCGCGGAACGCCTGGTGCGACGCGGGCGTGTTGGCGGTCACCTCGTTCCCGTGCGTGACCGTGCCGGTGCCCCACGACCCGTCGGCGTTCTGCGCGCGGACGAGGAACGCGAGCCCGTCGCGGACCCCGTCGTCGATCGTCCGGGCCTTGACCGGCGCCGCGTCGAACGCCCCGGCGACCGCCCGCCCGCTCAGCGCCGGGTCGGTCTGCGACGGCAGCGTCGCCGGCGCGAACGCCGGGGCCACGACGGTCGCCGACTGTGACGCCGTCGCGGTCGGCGCGTGGCGCGACCCGCAGCCGACGCCGCACACGCCGATCACGAGCAGCGCGATGGGTCCGGTGAGGTGACGCATGGCATCAAGGCCGGTCGCGGCTTCCCGTGGCACGGGTTTCCAACCCGAGTGTTGTGCCGGCGAATGGGGATCAAACCGTACTACGTCGGTTCCAGACACGGCTCGGAAACCCGTGTCACGAGTGGCCCTCCCGGGTGACGGCCCGGGCATCAATCACTTCTTCGCCTGCTTCAAAACCTGCTCGCCCTCGGTCAGGCCGGACTTGATCTCGACGTTCATCCCGTCCGACCGCCCCACCACGACGTCCCGCGGCTCCTCCTTGGCGTCCTTCCCTTCGCCGGTCTTCACCCAGACGCGGCCCTTGCCGACGGCGGTCACCGGCACGGTCAGAACGTTCTCGAGCTTCCCGTTGTCGATCACGGCCGACGCCTTGAAACCGGGGGCGATCCGCTCGTCGACCGGTGGCAGGTCGATCGTCGCCTCGAACGTCTGCTCCGGCGACCCCCCGGCGCCCGTCAGCTTCACGGACGCGAGCGTCCCGTCGTACGTCACGTCGCTCAGCAGCGCCGGCGTCACGCGGACCTTCTGCCCCCGCTTGACGAGCGTCAGCTTCGACTCGCCGACGCCGGCGGTCGCGCGGAGCTTGCCGGGCGCGAAGACGGTCATCAGCACCTGCTGAGGTTGCACCTTCTCGCCGGACTTGAGCTGCTCCGGCGGGAGCGCCGCCCAGGTGCCGGACTTGAACGCGCCGTACACGACGACGCCGTCGGCGTCGCTGCGGACCGTGAGCAAATCGGCGTCCCGCTTCAGGTCGTCGAGCTTGTCGGCGGCCGCGTCGACGGCGAGCTGCGCGGTCGTCTCGGCCGCCTTCCGGGCGACGACGCCTTGGGCTTGCGACGCCTTCAGTTGGTCAACCGACTGCTTCGTCGCATCCACGCCGCGGGTCAGCTCCTCGCGGTTGCGGCCGAGGATGTACTCGCGCAGCTTCCGCAGCTCGTACCCGTTCGCCTCGCGCATCCCGCGGTAGATGTCCAGGACGGCCGTCGCCCGCTTGATGACGATGTCGGCCGTCTCGCTCGCGAGGTCCTCGGACTTGTACATCTTGCGGAGCTGGTCGAGCTCGTCGACGGCGCTGTCGACTTGGAAGGCCGTGATCTTGTCGTTGATGTTCGTCATCGCGACGACGGCCTTGGCGTCGTTGTCGTCCCACCACTTGACGCCGTCCTCGGCGTAGCGGACGCCGTCGGACGCCGCCTTGATCGCCAGCTCGTCCGCCGCCGCCCCGAGCGCGACGTCGGCCTTGGCCTTGTCGAGGTTCGCGCGGGCGACGGTCAGCTCATTCTCGGCCGCCGCGAGCTGGCGGCGGGCCTGCTTCGCGTCGATCTCGAGCAGGACGTCCCCCTTCTTGACGCGGGCGCCCGGGTCGGCGGCGCGGACGATCGTGTACTCGCCCTGGTACGCCTTGGTCTTGAGCCGAACCTCGAACGGGTCGACCGGCTCGAACGTCGCGTCGAGGTCGAGCCGCAGGTCGATCGTCCCGCGCTCGACCTTCGCGACCGTGTCGTCCTTCTTCTCGTCGGACGCTTGCGTGGTCGCGGGTCGGGTGGCCGCGCCGGTGGCCACGGCCTGCGTGACGGGCGCGGACGCCGGCGCGTCGGCGCGGGCGAGCGGGCGGTTCAAGGCCGCCAGCGACCCGACGACCGCCGCCCCGGCGGCGGTCACGAGCAGCGGCGTGCGATAAGCGGGACGGCGGCGGTCGGCGGTCGCGGACAAGCGAGAGCTCCTTTCGGCGGACGGCGCACGGGCAACGCCAACAGCGTTGCCCGGTTAGCGATCCTTCATCACGTGTCATCCTGAGCGGAGGTCGCGGAGCGACCGGAGTCGAAGGACCCGGCCGACCGGCCGAACCGCGCGATCAAAGGCATCAGGCTGCTCGGCCAGGTCCTTCGACTGCGCTCGCGTTGCTCGCTCCGCTCAGGATGACATGAGAGGATGCGACGCTCCGGCGTTGCGCGGGCGCCGGAGTGTACCGTCGCGGCGCGCCCGTCCAAATCAATAGACGACACGTCCGGTCAAGGTTTCACCAAAAACGACCGCGGGCGGGACCGGGGTTGCCTCCGGTCCCGCCCGCGTCGGTTCGTGTCACGTCGTCGGGCAGAGCCCGACCGGCGGACTTACTTGCTCTCCTCGAGGATGAGCTTCTTCACGCCGGCGGGGACTTCCGCGTACTTCAGCGGCTCCATCGCGCTGGCGGCGCGGCCCTGGCTCATCGACCGGAGCTCGGTCGTGTACCCGAACATCTCGCTCAGCGGGACCTCGGCCTCGATCACGGCCGTGTTCCCGCGCTCCTCGGAGTTCAGGATCAGCCCGCGGCGGCGGTTGATGTCGCCGGTCACGTTCCCGACGAAGTCCTTCGGGGTCGTGACGACGACCTTCATGATCGGCTCCATCAGCGTCAGCCCGGCCTTGGCCGCCGCCTCCTTGAGCGCGAGGCTCCCCGCCAGCTCGAACGCGACCTGGCTCGAGTCGACCTGGTGGTACGACCCGTCGAGCAGCGTCGCCTTCAGGTTCAGCAGCGGGTAGTTCGCGAGCACGCCCGTCTTGCAGGCCATGCGGATCCCGTACTCGACCGACGGGATGAACTCCTTCGGGATCGACCCGCCGAAGATCGCGTTCTCGAACGCGACCCCGTCCTCCCACCCGAGCTTCTTCAGCGCCTCGGGCTCGAGCGGCTCGCCGGTCGCCGGGTCCTTCCCGTCGAACGGCTCGATGCTGATCGTGCAGTCCCCGTACTGCCCGCGGCCGCCGGACTGCTTCACGTGCTTCCCGCGGGCCTCGGCCTTCTTGGTGATCGCTTCCTTGTACGCGACCTTCGGCTTGCCGACGAGGACGTCGACCTTGTAGTCGCGGGTCAGCCGCATCTTCAGGATTTCCAGGTGCAGCTCGCCCATGCCCGCGATGATCGTCTCGCCGGTCTCCTCGTTGTACTTCGAGCTGAACGTCGGGTCCTGGCGGCGGAGCTTGGTCAGCGCCTCCCCGAGCTTCTGCTTGTCGGCGCCGCTCTTGGGCTCGATCGACATGCTGATGACCGGCTCGGGGAACGTCGGCCGCTCGAGGATCAGCGGGTGGTCCTGGTCGCAGATCGTGTCGCCGGTGTTCGCCTCGGAGATCCCGATGACCGCGACGATGTCCCCGGCCTCGGCCTCCTCGCGCGGCAGGCGGTCGTCGGCGCTCATCTGGAACAGGCGGCTGACGTTCTCCCGCGTGTTCTTGTTCGCGTTCAGCACGCGGGTGCCCGCCTGCATCTTCCCGCTGTAGATGCGGACGTAGGTCAGCGTCCCGAACTTGTCGTCGACGATCTTGAACGCCAGCCCGCAGAACGGCTCCTCGGGCACGCGCTTCCGCTCGATCACCTCTGTCTTGTTGCGGACCGCGGTCCCGCGGACGGCCGGCATGTCGAGCGGGTTCGGGAGGAAGTCGATGACCCCGTCGAGCAGCCGCTTGACGCCGACGTACTTGTACGCGCTCCCGCAGAACAGCGGGTGGCACTTGAACTCGATCGTCCCCTTGCGGAGGGCGGCGGTCAGCTCCTCGGCGGTGATCGTGTTCGGGTCGGTCAGGTACTTGTCCATCAGCGCGTCGTCGAGCTCGGCCGTCTTCTCGAGCATGATCGCGCGGTAGTGCTCGTACTTCTCGCGCATGTGCTCGGGGACGGGCTTCTCGACGACGGTCTGGCCCTTGTCCTTCTCGTCGCCCATGTTCGTGTAGAGGGCGACGCCGCGGATCAGGTCGATGACGCCCTTGAACGTCTCGGCCTGCCCGTCGGGGATGACGACGGGGATCGCCGGGGCGCCGAGCCGGTCGAGGATGCTCTTGTAGCAGAAGTCGTAGTCGGCCCCGACCTTGTCCATCTTGTTGATGAAGCAGACGCGGGGGACGTTGTACTTCGTCGCCTGCCGCCAGACGGTCTCGGACTGCGCCTCGACGCCTTCCTTCCCGTCGAACACCGCGACCGCCCCGTCGAGCACGCGCAGGGACCGCTCGACCTCGGCGGTGAAGTCGACGTGGCCGGGCGTGTCGATCAGGTTGATGTTGTACAGCTCGCCGTTCCGCTTCCACTCGCAGAACGTGGCGGCGGAGTTGATCGTGATCCCGCGCTTCTGCTCTTCCGGGTCGAAGTCCATGACGGCGGTGCCCTCGTGGACCTCGCCGACCTTGTGAATGCGACCCGTGTAGTACAGGATGCGCTCGGAGGTCGTGGTCTTGCCGGCGTCGATGTGGGCGGCGATGCCGATGTTGCGGATCTTGGTCAGGTCGCGGGCCATATTCGTTCCCTGGGAAGAGGAGACTCGTCTGTCGGTCGGTCCGCCCGTATTCGGGCGGGCGTCGGGCTCAACTCCCGCGTGCGGGGTGGTCGGCGCCGGGTGTCGCGAGGGTCGGGACCGGGACCGCGGGGGATTCGTCGTCACCCCGGCGTGCACGTCACTCGCGTTGTCGTTCGGAGGGGACCGTCCGCGGTCCCGCAAGGTCGCTCATGCCGACCCTTCGCGGGCCCCGTCCGGCATGAGCCGCTACAGCGCATCGGTGTTCATCGCGCCGGCTCCTGAAAGCGTTACAGTGCCCCGCGGCTTAAAGCGGTCGGGTCGCGATGGACCGTCACACCCGTGCCGCGCGGCACTGTCATTACGCCGGTCGACCGGCCGCGGTTTGCCCCGCACGGGCGGCAAATCGACTCCGGACCGCCCGGCGTAAGGCGGAGTAATGTAACGACACCCGCGGGAGCGTCAAGAAGGGGCTGGCGGTAGCGAGGTGACGCCGTCATTCTTGCGGCAGGCTCAGGCCTCGCAAGCTCTGCGCGAATCGTGCACCGATCGGCATCGGGTTTGGAGACCAAGCAGCATCTCGAGCTGGCTTCCCAAAAGGCGCGTACTCGGATCGCGAACCACCGGCGAGACGGGCGCGGCGCGCATGCGAAACCCGGCTCAGCCTTCGTGAAACCATTCACAAGCCACTCCAGATCATCGACTTACACATCTTGCCTTTGCCCTGTTTGAGGCTAATTATCAATCAGCGGTTGTCCGATATTGAAAGGCGTGACCTGCTCGGTTTTGACGGACGAACCGACCTTAATGGGCCAAGTCCGCCGAAGCGGTCAGATCGGTGCGGCGATCACGTACGGCGCCGCATCCAGAAACCCGAGCAGTGCGATGTGTCCGGCGGAGCGTTGCTTGCGGGCCGCGTCAGCCTTGCCGGGACGGCGACAACGACGCCAGCGCGAGTGAACGGTCGACCCGGTCGCCGGAATGTCGCGACCGACCACACGGAGCAAGGCCATGGGACGGTACATCCTAACCGCCAGCCTGCTGCTGCTGATCGCCGCCGCGGTTTCACCGCTGCTGAGCGGCGCCCACGAGACGCCGCGCCCCGTGCCACCGACATTGGCGGTCGCGACACCGGCACAGCCGTCGCCGCTCGTCACCTACCGCGGCCGCGAGGGGTTCTGGCGCGTCGGGCAGGACGCGCGGGGCGTGTGGTGGTTCGTCGCCCCGGACGGCCGCCGCGAGTTCCTGAACACGGTCACGACCGTCCAACCGTTCCAGCCGTCCCGCGACCCGACGGGACCGCACTACGTTTCCCGCGCCTGGACCGGGCCGGACAACCTCCCGAAGGACACCGGACCCGACCCGGCCGCCCTCCGGGCGTGGGCCGGCGTCACGCTGGACCGCATCCGGACGACCGGGTTCAAGGGTCTGGGTGCCTGGTGCAACCCCGTCTTCCACGACTTCGACGTCCCGATCACCCGCGACCTGAACCTCTGGGCGTGGGTCCACGGCGACCGCCGGCTCTACAACCCGCACTGGCGGGAGACGGTCGAACTCGCCGTCCGCACGCAGGTCGTGCCGCTCAAGGACAACCGGAACCTCGTCGGCTACTACACGGACAACGAGCTGAACTGGAGCGACGGCGAGGCGCCGGGCGCCTACTTTGACAACACGCCGGCCGACAACCCGAACCGCCGCGAGGTGACGAAGGTCATCCGCGAGTTGTGGCCGACCGTCGAGGCGTTGAATGCCGACTGGGGGACGTCGCTGGCGTCGCTCGACGAGATCGACGCCTGGCAGATGCTGCCGACGACGCCGTCGAGCGCGAAGCTGCACGACGCGTGGCTGGAGCACGTCGCCCGCGACTACTTCACGATCACGACGGACCTGATCCGCCGGTACGACCCGAACCACCTCGTCATGGGCGTCCGGTACAACGGCTGGGCGCCGCCGCCGGTCGTCGCCGCCAGCCGCGGGATCACGGACGCGCAGTCGCTGAACCAGTACGTCGGCGACGCCCGGCTCGACGAGGAGCAGTTCCGGATGATCTACGAGCGGTCCGGGCAGCCGCTGGTCATCACCGAGTACTCCTTCCACGCGCTCGACGGCCGCAGCGGGAACCGCAACACGTTCGGGTTCGCCGCCCAGGTGCTCGATCAGCAGGCGCGGGCGGACGGGTACCGGCAGATGACGACCGGGCTGGCGCGCGTGCCGTGGGTGATCGGCGCCGACTGGTTCCAGTGGGCGGACGAGCCGCCCGGCGGGCGGGCGGCGGACGGGGAGGACGTGAACTTCGGCGTCGTCGACGTCGACGACCGCCCGTACCAACTGCTGGCCGACGCGATCCGCGAGACGACGCCGCAACTCAACGTCCGCCACGCCGCCAGCGCCGCCGACGACGCCCACGGCGTGTGGCGGGAGAGCTTCGCGTTCGACCGCAAGCCGACGTTCTCCGCCCCTTACCTGAGCAGTGCTCCCAAGCTCAACGGCGAACTGAGCGACTGGCCGGCCGCGGCGCGGCTGGACGGCGTCCGCCGGTCGCAGACGGTCGGCCTCGACCGCTCGACGCTCCCGGTCCCGCTCGTCTACCTCGGGTGGCGCGACGAAGGCGTCTACCTCGCGTTCCAAGTCAGCGACCGCGACATCACCGGCGCCCCGGCAACCGGGTGGTGGTGGACGCGAGACAACGCCGAGTTCTGGATCAGCACCCGCCCCGTTTCCGCCGGGCAGGACCGGTACGACCCGTACTGCCACCAGTTCTACTTCGTCCCGGTCAGCTTCCCGGACAAGGACGGCGTCGCCGGCGTCGTCGGGCGGTGGCACCGCGGCGGGGACGCGCTCAAGGACAACCTCGTCCCCGCCCCCTACGTCCGCAGCGCGACCCGCGTCCTGCCCGACCGGTACGTGACCGAGATCTTCATCCCGGCCGAGGCGCTGAACGGGTTCGACCCGCGGCACCAGCCGCAAATCGCGTTCAACTTCCACGCCAAGGACTACCAGCACGCGATCGATTACTTCTGGTCGGCCCCGAAGGAAGTACAGACCCAACTCCGCCCGAAGACTTGGGGCACCGTCACCCTCGACCCGCGGCCGGTCGAGCTGACGAACGCGGATTGAAATTCGGGTTGAACCACGGAGACACGAAGGCACGAAGCGGTTCTCGAAGTTCGGACGCCGTGTCACGAAACGGATCGGTAGAGAGGCCGAGGGACAGAGAGGCAAAGAGGAGTCTGACCTCACTCTTTCCTTGGTTCTCTGCCTCTCTGCCAATCCGTTGGTTGACCGGCACCCGAATAGCGGAAACCGCTTCGTGCCTTCGTCACTTCGTGGTTCCCCTTCCTCCCAAAAAAGAAGCCCGGGACGGTTCGTCCCGGGCTTCGTCGCAGACTAGCTGCTGTATGGGCTGCAGAGGCAGCCGCGTGGACCGTCGGAGTCTCACCGACGGAAGCTGCCTACAGCAGCCCACCAGTACAGTCAGAATGGTTCACGGATCACCTCCTATTCGGGGCGAGGCCCACGCCACTGGTTACGGTCGGGCGGGACCCGCAGACCTTGCTCAGCCGTCGCGACGGTCAAGTCGCCGCCGAGTTCCCACGCCCACGGACGCCTCCGCGGGCACGGCGCCGGCCACCAGATCCGCATCTGCCGCCGGCGTGAATATGGTACGCCGCGACACGGAGGGACGATCGAGAAAAAAGTTCGTCGTGAGAGCTTTCGCAGGATTCCGAAAAACGCACGTGAACGCCAATGAACGCCCCCGTTTAGCTGCGGCTTCACGTGCTTCAACGCGTTCGTCGCGCCGGTACAATCGATGCCGATGCGCTCCGCCCAAGAAACCCTCGACGCGACGTTCCTCGAAATGCGATGGCGGTGCCTCAGCCTCGCCGCCGACCTCGACCGCGTGGAACGGGCTCCGGGCGGGCCGGAGTTGATTGCCAGCGATTCGCGCCTGCTAAAGCTTCGCGAGGCGCTGCAGGCCCTGCTCGAAGCAGGCGCGGCCGCCGACCGGGCGGAGCGGGTGCAATTGGTCTTCAGTGACCGGACGCCGCAGCCGAGCGCCTAACGGTTCGATCGAGTCCCACGACGGACCCGCGGGCGTTAGCCGGTTGACCGACGCGTGGCCGTTGGCGCGAGCGATCGCGACTGGCGCCCGTGTTCGGCTCGCTCCCTCGCGTGGGGAGGCCGGGATCACGCGATGCCACACTGTTTCAAGAACCCCGGCAAGATGGAGTCGCCGTCGAAGTGTTCGGCGGCAATCGCACGGGCAGCTTCAGCATGTGCGGCGTAATTGGCTCGCACGTCGCGGATGGCACGTTCGGCTTCGTCAACGTCTCGGAACGTCAGGAGGCCTTTGCCGGTCGGGAGTACACTCGAGAGCCCCGTCTCTTCGATGATGACCGGTCGGCCGGCGGCGAGATAGCACGCGCTCCGGTCGCTGAACCAGCCGCAGTTGGTGCCCGCGTACCCGCCCTTGGTGACGGTGAACTCGCCGTAGCTCGTACCGACGTACCGGCGGTAATCCGCTGGAGATTGCACGACCATCGGGTCTTCGATCTTCCAACCGCGGCTGCGGAGGAGCGGCAGGTCGGGGCTGGTCGGCTCGATATCCAGCGCGATGCTCAGAGGCTGTTGCGCGCGCCGCGGGAGGTCGATAATCCGCTTGAATTGTTCGGCTTTGGGGCCCAGCGTCTTCCCCTCGTAGACGAGGTATCCTTGGTCCCACCAACCGGCCACCGTGGTGAAGTGATTCCGCTCGGTCTCCCACGGCCCCCGCCACAGGTCCATGACCACCGGGTTCCACATCGGCTTCCACGCGATCCCGTGCGTCGGCACACGACACAGGTCGTGCCGGCCGATGTTAGCGCCGCAGGTGAAGTAGGCGTCCTGCGTGCCGTAAACCTTCCTCGGGCCGAGGGTGTCAGCCCAGAGGTGGGTGTAAGCCGGATCTTGCTCGACCATGACCCGCGGACGGACGTTGCGGAGGAAGTCCGCGGGCTCCTCACTGAATGGGCTTCCCACGGTGATCAGCGCGTCCGCCTCCGCGGCTACCCGCTTCAATGCGGCGTCATCGAGGCCGGTGATGCTGCGGTGGGTCTTGGCGTCAATTAGCGCCGCGTTCCCGAGGCTCCACCACTCGGCGCACGTCGACTCGAAGCGTCGCTTCGGGACGTCCCCGTGAGTCGCCGGATCCCACGCGAAAAAGTTCAACAGCACCGCACGATGCCCGAGTCGCTCGAGGCTCTTGAGCCATTGCAGCGTGAGCATCGCCTGTCCGCCGCGTGCCCGGTCGCCCGACCACACGACGTCTTGGATCACGAGCAGGGTTGCCACGTGCAGAAGTGTCGGGGGCGACGCGCAGCCGTGCAAGTCGCGGCGGCCGGTGCCGGTGAGTAGGATGGTGCCCGTTGAGGGCACCCCCACCGTGAACGTCTGCATCTCCACGGCCAAGACGCTTTACTACCCGCAGGGCGGGCACCTCTGGGTGTTCATCAACTGGGCGCTGGGGTTCCGGGCCCTCGGCCATTCAGTCCGCTGGCTTGACCTCTACGACCCGGCCCACCCGGCCGACGAACACGAACGGTACCTCGCCACCCTGCGGGGGCGCCTGCGGCCGTATGGCCTGGCCGACACGGTCGTCCTGGCTCCTGCCGATGGCCGGCGAGAGGTTCAGAAACTCAGTTCGCTCCCGCCCGATTCCCTCGACGGCTTCGACCTGTGCTTCAACCTCCGGTACAACCTTCCCGCGGCACTGCTGCAGAAGTTCCGCCGGACCGCATTGCTCGACATCGACCCGGGCCTGTCGCAGCAGGCGATCGACGCCGGCGGGTACGCCTGCCCGCGGCATGACGTCTACTTCACGATCGGCGAAGGCGTCGTAAGCGGTGCCTGTCGGGTGCCGACCCTGGGAGTCGAGTGGCATTACCTGCCTCCGGCGGTCTTCCTCGGCGAATGGCCGGTGTCGCCCGTGCCGGCGGAGGCGGCGTTCAGCACCGTGTCGCACTGGGAGAGCGACGAGTGGCAGGTCGACCCCGACGGATCCGTCTACCCGAACCACAAGAAGGCGGCCTTCGCGCCCTTCCTGGACCTGCCGAGTCGGTTCGATCGGGCGTTCGAGTTGAGCCTGCACCTGCCGGGCGACGCCACGGAGGCGAAAATGCTCCGCGGGCACGGCTGGCGCGTGCGGGAGGCTCACGACGTCGTCGGATCGCCGGCGGACTTCCGCGATTACGTCCGCGCGTCGGCGGCGGAGTTCAGTTGCGCCAAGCCGTGGTACACCCGCCGCCAGACCGGCTGGATCAGCGACCGCACGCCCTGCTACCTCGCCACCGGCCGCCCGGCGGTCTTGGAGAACACCGGGCGGTGTCGCGTGCTCGACGACGTCGATGACGGGCTGTTGCGTTTCACGACGTTCGACGAGGCGGTGCGGCAGGTCCGGCGCGTCGAGGCCGACTACGCCCGCCACAGCCGGGCCGCCCGACGACTCGCCGAGGACCACTTCGACGCGACGACGCTCGCGGCGCGGGTGCTCGAACGCGTGATGTGATCGACGAGGACCTAGGCGGGACTTCGCCCGGGCGTCCCGGGAACGGCCCGCGGGACGAGATGCCGGTGCCGACCGACCGGCGCAACCCGTGCTTCGACGGCGCGTGCGCCGCGACCGAGGCTAAATCGCTATGCGCCTGATCGACCCCCACATCCACTGCGTCAGCCGCACGACGGACGACTACCTGTACATGGCCCGCGCCGGGGTCGTCGCCGTGTCCGAGCCGGCGTTCTGGGCCGGGTACGACCGGAGCAGCGCGTCGAGCTTCTACGACTACTTCCGCCACCTGCTCGACGTCGAGCCGAAGCGCGCCGCCCGGTACGGGATCGACCACTACGCGTGGCTCTGCATCAACGCGAAAGAGGCCGAGAACGTCGATTTGGCTCGGGAGGTCATCAAGCTCATCCCGCCGCTGCTGCCGCACCCGCGCGTCCTCGGGGTCGGCGAGATCGGGCTGAACAAGAACACGCGGAACGAGATCACGGTGTTCGAGGAGCAGGTCGACCTCGCCGCGAGACACGACCAGCTCATCCTGATCCACACGCCGCACCTGGAGGACAAGCACAAGGGGACGGCGATCATCACGAGCATTCTGAAGAACGACCCGCGGATCCGCCCGGAGCGCGTCCTGATCGACCACTGCGAGGAGCACACGATCCGCGCCGCCCGGGACGCGGGGTTCTGGGCCGGGCTGACGATCTACCCGGTCAGCAAGGTGACGCCGCAGCGGGCCGTCGACATCCTCGAACAGTTCGGCCCGGAGATGATCTGCGTGAACAGCGCGAGCGACTGGGGCGAGTCCGGCCCGCACATGCTGACCGACACGCTGTTGGAATATCGTCGGCGCGGTCACACGGAGGCTGAGGCGACCCAGGTCTTCTACAACAACCCGTGCCGGTTCTTCGGGCAGTCGGGGAAGTGGAAGCTGAAGGAGGAAAGGATGAAGGCGGAGGGATGAAGAAAAGGGAGATCGGCCAAACATGTCGTCCTGAACGGAGCGAGCAACGCGAGCGCAGTCGAAGGATCTAGCTGATCGGCCGAACAGCGCGATCCGCGGCACACGCCTGGTCGGCTAGATCCTTCGACTCCGGCCGCTTCGCGACCTCCGCTCAGGATGACAAGCGCGGAGTTCCGGAGTATTCATTCATTCCTCATCCTTCCGCCTTCATCCTTCACAACCATGATCCTCGACGTCCACGTCCACGTCTCCGCGTTGCTGCCCGGGCACGGGGCGATGTCTGACAAGCTGCTGAAGTCCGTGCCGTTCCGGTTCATGCGGTGGCGGCTGGGGATTAAGGGGGACGACGCGGGGATGGAGCGCGGCGTCGAGCGGGTGCTGACCGATACGATCGACGCGTGCGCGACCGACGGGCTGCTCGACGCGGCCGTCGTGCTCGCGTTCGACGCCGTCCACCGCGACGGCGGCGCGATCGACCTCGACGACACGCACCTGTACGTCACGAACGACTACGTGATCGAGCTGTGCGCCCGTCACCCCCGGATGTTGTTCGGGTGCAGCGTCCACCCGTACCGGACCGACGCCGTCGCGGAGTTGCAGCGGTGCGCGGCGGCCGGGGCGGTGCTCTGCAAGTGGCTGCCGATCACGCAGGCGATGAACCCGGCGGACGCGCGGTGCGTCCCGTTCTACGAGGCGCTGGCGGCGCTGAAGCTGCCGCTGCTCTGTCACACCGGCGGCGAGCAGAGCCTGCCGAACCTCGACAAGTCGACCGCCGACCCGATGCTGCTCAAACCGGCGCTCGACCGCGGCGTCACGGTCATCCTGGCGCACTGCGGGACGCGGTCGTCGCCGTGGGATGAGGATTTCCTTGCCCCGTGCGTGCGGCTGCTGAAGGAGTACGAGCACGCGTACGCCGACACGTCCGCGCTGAACCTGCCGACGCGGTCGTACGCATACGACACGATCCTGAAGGACGACGCGGTGCGGTCGAAGCTGCTGCACGGGAGCGACTGGCCGATCCTGCCGGTGCCGCCGATCACGAAGCTCGGACCGTCCGGGGCCAAGCTGTTCCGCGACATGAACTGGATGCGGCGGGACATCCGGATCAAGCGGGCTCTAGGATTCGATGACGCCTACTGGCACCGGGCCGGTGCCCTGCTCCATCCTTCAATTCGGAGCAGTCCAAAAAACGACTGACGGAGCAGTGATTCGTCTGCGGCTTTTTTGCGCGGCGGGCTTTTCGGGTGGGGGTGAGCGCGATCACGCTTCGATCGCACGAGCAGCATCCCGTTATCCTTCCAGAACTTATCGAGTGGTTCAAAAGTCGTGCAGCCGATTTCATATGCCGCAATAGTTTCGGGAAGTAATCGTTGCATTGGGGAGTGCCGGTTTTTTAGACTGTAGTGCCTTCGTTTGCACGGACAGGCGCGGTCGCCGATACGTTGCCGGCTGTACCCCCTGACCCCAAGAACTACGGCTCGGGATCGGCACGACGTTCCGGTTACCGGACGTTCCACAACCTGATTTGCGGTCCGATGGTGGGCCGCGGAAGGGCCTTGCATGGACGCTCTTCGTCAAGTACGCCTCGACGACATCCGCGCCGCGTGGACGATGGTGCCCACGCTGATGGTCTTGGCGGCGGTACTGCTCGCGTGGTTCCCCGGTCACAACGCGGCCCGCTGGGGGCACGGTCACGTGCCGCTCGTGCGGGCGTCGGGGTGGTTCGTCGTGCTGCTCGGCGGCTTGGCGGTCGTCCTCGGCGCGTGGGACCGGGCGTTCCCGGCCCTGATGCTGCTGTGGCTCGGCGTCGCCGTCTGGTCGTACGGGAAGTGGCGGACGCACGTGGCCGCCGCGTCGCCGCGGCGGGCGTTCGAGGTCGTCCGCCAGCCGGTCCGGGCGCTGCCGTTCGTCGAGGACGGCGCGGCCGTCGCGATCGCGGCCTGATCGGGCCCGACTTCTGGAAATCAACGCCAGGTCGACAGACGACCGCGGGCCCGCGCCCGCGGTCTCGCTTTTGCGCGGCGGGCACGCGCGTGCCGCCACCCCCTGCCACCCCCCCGCCGCCCCGTCTGACCGTCACGGCGCACCGCCGGCTACGCCAGATCGCGGCGGGCGAACAGCGCCCACGCCGCCAGCAGCATCACGACCGACCACCCGGCCGTGTAGAGCGCCAGTGCCCCGACGTACGCACCGGTCGCCGCGGCGGCCGACTCCCAGCGGTAGTGCATGAGGTCGGGGACGGCGTGGTACGCCGCCGCCAGCGCCGCCGCCCGGCCGGGGTCGTACGCGCACCACGCGAGCACCGCCAGCACGCACGCGACCGCCGCCGCCGCCAGCACCGTGAGGACGGCGACCATGGCCGGCACCTCGGGCAGGACGAGCGACGCGGCGGCGCACATCGCGTTCAGCAGCGACAGGAACAGCGCGATCCGCACCGCCCCGTACGCGAACGCGACCGACGGCGTGCGGCCCTTGAGCAGCAGGCACGCCGCGAAGATCCCGAGCAGCACGACCTGCCCGGCCAGCACCATCGCGGTCATCCCGAGGTACTTCCCGAGCAAGTACCGCAGGCGGGACACCGGCTTGGACAGGTAGACGTGGACCTCCTTCCGCGACAGCTCGCGGGGGATCTCGATCGTCGACCAGAAGACGGTGAACACGGTCAGGAACAGCCACACGACCGTCAGCCCGCTGCTCTCGGAACCGGCCGTGTCCATCATCACGACCGACTCGAGTCCGAGCCCGACGTAGACGAGCACGAGCGCGAGGACCGCGAACTGCGCGAGCACGGCCTTCTCGGTGATCCGGCGGAGGGTGATCCAGGCGATGGGGAACATGGTCGTCGTCCGTCGCTCATCGCCGGCGGTCTGCCGCGTGTCGCGCATCGCGCAATGCGTCTCGCGGACCGCGCAAAGTTACTTCGCCCCAGCCGGCAGGATCAGCCACCCGAGTTGGTCCGGGCGGTGGCCGACGTCGGTCACCTTCGGGCTCCACGTGTAGACGTGGGTCACCTTCTGGCCCTTCTCCACGACCTGGCGGAGCCGCCGGGCGTTGAACCGGATCGCCCGGGCGTCGGTCGGCCAGACCCGCGACCGCGGGAAGACCGCCCGCGCCCGCCACCCGCCGGGCGTCGGCTCGGCCGTCGCGCGGGCGGCGAGGTCGAAGCCGGACGAGTCGGCCCGGAAGGCCCGGCGGGCGGTCGACCCGGTGTTCGTGATCCGCGCGTCGTACACGGTGCCGGCCGGGTTCACGTCGAGCTGCAGGTAGGTGTCGAACCACCGGTCGGGGTCGAAGAAGAACTCGGCCGCCTCGTCCCGCCAAACCTCCCCGTCGCGGCCCTTGGCGAGCGGCTTGGGGACGTCGGCCGCCCGCCGCGGCTCGGTCGCGTCGAGCGTGACGAGGACGCGGTCGTCGGTCATCCAGAACTCGGCGACCGCCTTGGCCGACGGGTCGACGCCCTTCCCGGCCGGCACGAGCTCGAACCGCCCGTACAGCGCCCCCGCCGCACCGGCCAATTCGGGCGGGAGCCCGGTCGTCCGCGCGGCCAGCACGACCGCGGGCGCGAGCCTGCTCGCCTCGCCGGCGGCGAGCGCCCGCTCGGCGGCGGCGGCGTCCTTGACCTCCCGGGGCGCGTCCCCGAACGCGACCGCCGCCACCGCGTCGGCGTCCGCGAGCCGCCGCGCCGCGAGCAGCCCGCGCCACCGGTGTTCGTAGACGGCCTCGACGTCGGGCGCGGGGTAGTCGATCGGGGCGGACGCCGGCGGCGCGCCGGCCTTCTTCGCCGCCGCGTTCCGCGCCTTGATCGCCGCCGCGACGGCCGCGGCCCCGCCGCCCGGGCGGGTCGCGG
>JADMIO011000804.1_pt1 | contig 21270 bp, 18 predicted proteins | sample 8958161 | NCBI WGS metagenome assembly JADMIO01 (sample SAMN16585339, study PRJNA669376) | soil metagenome | isolation source: Crop rotation soil | place: USA: Cullars Rotation, Alabama | collected 2011
GGAGATGACGGACGAAGAAGTGGACATCGTCAGCGATGCGTTGCGTCGATTCGCGACGAAGGTGTGAGGGCGGCGGTCAACGGATGCGAAGTCATGGCCCGACGATTAGCCTGGCACCGTCCCCGTAAAGGCCGCGATCAACCAAAGTCTTTTCGGGGGTCGTAGAGCTGGCCACCACGTCGGGGGCCGTTGTCGGGTGGTCTCGCATTGTCATGCAGGTGCAGTCATGGGCCCGGCTCAATGCCCGGCGACGTCGGTTTAGCCGTCGTGCCAGGGACATTTTTAGTTTGCAGCCCGTGATAGGATCGGCGCCGGAGCTTCGCTTCGCGCACCTTCACAGCTGAATACCTTCCCGTGCCGCCCTTTGAAAGGAGAAGGACGGTGAACATTAATGAAGTCGCGTTATTCATCGACCTCGAGAACATCACTACCGGCCTCTGGAACAAGTTTCAGCAGTCACCAGACATCGAAGGCTGGGTCGAAAAGGCGAAGAAGTACGGCGCCATAAGCTTCGCGCGGGCGTACGGCGATTTCAGCCAACCGCACCTGGCGCGCCTGGAATCGGACCTGCGCGCTTTTGGAATCGAACGGTTCGACTGTCCCACAAAGCAGCGGGGACACCTGACCCAGAGCACTGTCGACAGCAACGTGATCTTCGACCTTTTCGAGGTCGGCCAGGACAGGCCGACAATCAGCACTTTCGTGATCATGGCCGGGGACAGCGACTATATTCGCGTCGTCGCCCGGCTGCGCAACCGCCTCGGCCGCGAGGTCGTGATCGCCGGTGTGCCGGGCACGATCAGCCGTGACCTTGTACGGGCCGCGGGCAACGAAGACCCGCTCGAAGCGACGCTCATCGAAGACATGGATATCGACGAGATGAGCGTTATCCGGATCATCAATAGCTATGAAGTCTCGCGGAAACCGGGCATCCTGCCGACATTCCGCTACCTCGTTACCTACGTCTCCGACACGCGAAACAGTCACGTCATTAGTGCCCAGGCGGTGCCGGGCAAGCTCAACGACTTTGTCAAGCGAGGGATCCTCGAGCAGTACGAGGCGATCGGCAATGCCGGCACGCCGGTACGAGTGACCCGCCTCAATCGTGAAGACGCGCTGGTACTGGACGCCCTGGAGGGTCTGCCGGCGCCAATCGATTTCGAGTAGTACCGGCGGTGCGGGAAGTATTCAGCGTGAAGGCCGCTTTGGCGTCCGCGTGATAATGGGCTAGCAGTGCAGCAGCTCTGAATCCGAGGAACCGCCCATTCCACCCAACCGACTTATCGAACAACTGATTGCCGCCGCCGGACGAGACGCCGTGCTCACTGACGACGGTACGCGAGCCGAGCTCGACGCCGACGCGCTCGGGGGTCGCGGCCTTCTGCCCGAACCGGTGCTGCCTATAGCTGTTGTACGGCCGTCCGACGCCGCGGGAGTCGCGCGCGTGCTGGCGGTCGCCAACAAGGCCGGTGTGGGCGTCGTCCCTTACGGCGCTGGCACGGGCCTGATGGGCGGGGCGAGGACGACAGGGGAGACGATCGTCCTGGACACTTCCCGCTTGACGTCGATCCAGGTCCTTGCGGAGGACCAGTTCGCCTGGGCCGGCTCAGGGGCGATCCTCGCGGACGTCGATGCGGCGCTCGAGCCCCACGGACTCGGCATCGGCCACGACCCATGGACGTTCCCGGTCGCTAGTGTCGGCGGGCCGGTCAGCACGAACGGGCTCGGTTACAAAGGCAGCCGATACGGCGGCATGGGCGACCAGGTAATCGGCCTTGAAGTTGCCCTGGCGGACGGCACGCTGTTTCGGACGCCCGCGTTGCCGCGACGGTCGGTCGGGCCGGATTACCAGCGGCTGTTCGTCGGCGCCGAGGGGACTCTGGGTGTGATCACGGCGGCGGCGCTTCGGGCATTTGCGCGGCCGGAGTCGCAACAGCTCTTCGGGTTCAACTTCGACGAATTCGCCGGTGGGTTCGAGACGATCCGGGAGATGGCGCGGCTTGGCCTGCGGCCTTCGCTGGCCGACTACGGTGAGGAGCACGCGTCCCCCTGGCCGGACATAGCGTCGCGTGAAGAAGAGGCCCCGATCTTGCACCTGGGCTTCGAGGGCTTCCGTGAAGAGGTCGAGGGTTCGGCGGTGCGGGCGCGCGACATCGCGCATTCGAACGGCGGCCGGCCTGTGGCGCCGGAGATCACGCGCGAGTTCTGGGACGACCGCCACGTCGTCGCGGAGAGGTTTCGCAGGCCTCGACGAGGCAACCAGGCGAACCGGCGGCGGGCGGGCTTCGATTTCATGCACGTCGCCCTACCGGCGTCACGCGTGCTCGAATTCCGCGATATCTGCCACGAACGCACAGCAAGTACTGGCATCGGCCTCCTGGAGTGCGGCCTGTGGGTGCGGCCGGAACTGTTCTCGGCGGCGCTGGTCGCGCCACCGGTCGATGACGGCCCGCAGCGGGCGAAAGAGCTGATGGACTCTCTACTGATGACGGTGCAGGACCTGGGCGGATCGATGGAGTACGTCCACGGCGCCGGCGTGCGTCTGGCCCACCTGATGGAGCGCGAGCACGGCACTGGGATGACGGTGCTGCGGCGGATCAAGGCGGCGCTGGACCCGAACGGGGTGCTGAACCCGGGGAAGTTGGGGCTTTAAGGGTCCAACGAGCGATTCCGGTGGCATAGAGCAGCCCTCTCGGACGCCGTGAAAACGACCATGCAGGTCTGCGAAACATCGGCAGGAGCGCCGGGCCGGGGGATCCGGCATTTTCGCCATATTGGCGAAGATGCCTCGTACGCGCCCGGGCTAAATGCCCGGGCTACGGCGTCGGCACAACGCCATGATCACGGCACTTTCGAGAAGGTGTTGACGGAGACGAGCCAGGCGCCGTTGACCTTCGTGAGCTCATAGTACTCGTTGTAGGTGGTGATGATCGGGGCGGCGGCGGAGCCGACGACTTTGTAGGACCAGCGCTCGCGGGTGCGGATGATGGCGTGGGTGGCGTCCGTGATCTGCACGTCCTGGTAGTCGGTGGAGAGAACCTGGTTGTCCTGGCGCTCGTTGCGGGCGAGCATCTTGCGCATGTCGTCCTGGTAGTAGGCGAGGGCGTCGCCGCTGAAGACGGTGCGGAGGAGGTTGAGGTCGCCGCTGCGATAGGCGGTGATATAGACCAGGTTGGAGTGGTCGAGGGCGGCCATGACCTCGGCGCGGGTGGGCAGTGGTGGCGGCGCCGTTGGAGGAGCGGGCGGGACGGCTGTCGGTTGGGACGGTGGCGCGATCGGTGGCGTCGTGGGTGCGACTACGGGCGGCGCGGTCGTCGCGACGGGTCTTGCGGTCGCGGTGGGCTGGATGACGACGGCCGGTTGATTCTGAGATTCGTCCTTCTTGCCGCCGCTGAGGGCGATGAAGGCGACGGCAGCGATGGCGATGAGGCCGGCGGCGGCGGCGATGAGGGGCCAGGGCGGTCCGCCTTTGCGGGTGGTAGCCGGCGACGGCTGGGGCGGAGGTGGAGGAGATGCGGCGGCAGGTTGCCATGGTGTTGGGGCCGAGGCAGGTAGTCGTACCGACGCGGGTGGCGGCACCGACGCGGGTGGCGGCGCTATGACGGGGGCCGCGGGCACTCCTGCGATAACGGTGGTCGCATCGGCGACGCCGGGCGAGTCGACGAGCGCGCGCAGGGCAGCGAAATCGGGAGCCGAGTCGACCAGGTGGCGGGCCTGAGGATCAAGGGGGAGGGTGCGGATGGTGTCCATCGCCCCGGCCGCGGGGCTTAGCGGCGGCTCGAGGAGGCCGGGGCGGCGCACGTAAACGGCACCGGCGGCTGAGACGGCGACCTTGGTGCGGCGAAGGTCGAGGGCGATTGCGTGGGCGGCCGCAGTGTCCATAAGTCGGGCCAGGGACGCGACGGCGGTGCGGAGGGCGGGCTCGCCGATTGTCGTGGCCGTCGGTTGGGCTAGGTCCTCGCGGGCGACCCAGAACTGGAAGCGGCCGGGCGGCGGCTGCCACCAGGCTTCGCCGGGGTGAAGGAGGAGGCGGTTGCTCTCGATCAGGCGCTCGGCGCCGAGGGGCGTGAGGTCGGGATTGGCCGCGACGGCGGCTTCGAGGCGAGTGGCGTAGTCGAGGCGGTCGGAGAAGTGGACTTCGACGGTGGCTGGCTCATTCGTGCGCTGGTGGTGGCAATGCCAGGCCCACGGGAGTGCCCCGTGAGGTGCGTCTTTGATCCAGGGCCCGAAGCGGGCCGGTTCCTGCGACCGGTCTTCGGCAGCGGCGAGCTCGGCCTCGGCGCGGTGGAGCATCATCTCGCACGCGGCGGCGTCGGCGGGCCGGTCCTCCTGGCGCTTCTCGAGGCAGGTGCTGACCAGGATGCGGAGGCCGGCAGGCGTGTCCGCGGGCAAGGCGGTGAGGTTGGGCGGGGCGAGGGTGTGGGCGCGGTAGAGCTCGCCGTAGTCGCCCGCGAAGGGCGGCGCGCCGGCGAGGCACTGGAAGAGGAGCACGCCCATGGCGTAGAGGTCGGACCGGTTGCTGGGACGGCCGAAGGAGCCGGTCGGGTCCCAGATCTCGGGGCCGGCGTAGGCCATGGTCATGGCTGACTGGCCGGTCATGGTATTGGCGTTGTAGCCGGCGATCTTGGCGATACCGAAGTCGGCGAGTTTGATGACGCCGGCGCGGTCGATCATGACGTTCGCCGGCTTGATGTCGCGGTGGATGATGCCGGCGTCGTGGAGGGCAGCGAGGGCATCGGTGATGGCGAGGCCGGTCTCGACGGTGCGGGCGGCGGAGAGGCGGGCGTCCTTGCGGAGGAGGTCGAGGAGGCTCTCGCCCTCGATAAGCTCCATGACGATGTGGGGCACGGGGTCGTTGCCGCCGCCGAGGACCTGGACGATGTGGCGGGAGTTCTGGGCAGCCGCGGCGGCGAGGACTTCGACCTCGGCGCGGAGCTCGCTGGTCTCGCTCGAATCAAGGTCGCCGGTGAGGAGCTTCAAAGCGACGGCTTCGCCGCCGGCGAGGGGCCGGGCGCGCCAGACAGCGCCGAAGCTGCCGCCGCCAAGGTAGGCTTCGAGGACGTAGGCGCCGACGTGGTCGCCGGCATGGAACGCGCCCATGGTCATGGGCGGATTATGCTTGACCGTCGCCGCGGATGCGAAGCCCGGTACGGCGGGGAGGAATCAGCAATGCCGATCGAACCCTTCACTATTCATGTCGATGACGACGTCCTCGCAGACCTGCGCCGGCGATTGGAGCGGACTCGGTGGCCGGACCAGATCCCAGGTACGGGCTGGGACTACGGCACCGACCGGGCATATCTCGAAGAGCTGGTGCGGTACTGGCTCGAGAGCTTCGATTGGCGTAGGCAAGAGGCGCTCCTGAACACGTGGCCGCAGTTCAAGACAGCGGTCGAGGGCATCGACCTCCACTTCGCCCAGGTCAAGGGCAAAGGGCCGGCGCCGCTGCCACTGGTCATTACGCACGGCTGGCCGGGCAGCTTCTTCGAGATGCACAAGGTCATCGGGCCGCTGACGGACCCGGCGGCTTACGGCGGCGACCCGGCGGATGCGTTCGACGTCGTCGTGCCATCGATCCCGGGGTTCGGTTTCTCGGGGCCGACGCGGGAGCGAGGCGTGAGCCCGGCGCGGGTGGCTGAGGTCCTCAACGGTCTCATGACGGAGCAGCTGGGGTACAGCCGCTACGGCGCCCAGGGCGGCGACTTCGGCTCGGCGATCTCGCGCCAGATCGGCAACCTGTACCCAGAGCACGTCGTTGGCGTGCACCTGAACATGGTCGGCGGCTGGCCGAACGAGGCGCCGGCGAACGAGCAGGAGCGCGAGATCGAGGAGCTGCGCAACTGGTGGGTGACGAACGAGACGGGCTACTCGGCGATCCAGCGGACGAAGCCGCAGAGCCTCGCCTATGGGCTCAACGACTCGCCGGCGGGACTGGCAGCGTGGATCGTGGAGAAGTGGCGGACATGGAGCGACTGCGACGGAGACGTCGAGCGGCGGTTCAGCAAGGACGACCTGCTCACGAACATCACGATTTACTGGGTCACGGAGACGATCACGTCGTCCGTGCGCTTCTATTACGAGTCGGCCCGAGCGCCGATCGCGCCGCAGAAGGGGCCGGTGCCGATAGGCGTCGCGATGTTCCCAAAGGACATGATCCGGACGACGCGGGCGCAGGCGGAGGACCACTACAACATCACGCACTGGACGGAGATGCCGCGTGGCGGCCACTTCGCGGCGATGGAGGAGCCCGAGCTGTTCGTGGAGGACGTGCGAACGTTTTTTCGCGCGGTGCGGTAGGAGTTGAACCCGGAGCGCACCTTAAGCTGAGGTTCCCCTCACCTTAACCCTCTCCCAAGGGGAGAGGGGACAAGATATGCGCTGCCCCTACGCGGGCCCGCCGATTGCCGTTGCGGGCCTTCCCGTTGCGCGGGAGAAGTCGGCGACGTAGTCAGGCGAAAGGGTGCCGAAGAGGCGGTCCCAGACGAGCAGGTAGAAGCCGAAATTGTGAAAGCGGTCGGCGTGATGCTCGGAGTGGAAGGTGCTGGTGGAGATGTAGCGGAGGAGGGGGATTCGCACCCAGCGGGCGGGAGCGGGCTCGACGCCGAGATGGCCGACGAGGCCGAAGACCAGGTTCAGCGTGAGGTAGACAAGGATGCCCTCGAAGGAGGAGACGTAGAGCGTAATCACGATGAGCCAGAGGGCGCCGAAGCCGATGACCTCGACGGGGCTCAGGACGAACAGGGTTAGGGGGCGCGGGTTCTCGTAAACGTGGTGGGTGCGGTGCGCGAGGGCGAAGAGGGCGGGGTGGTGGGCGGCGCGGTGGAAGACGTACATGGCGAAGTCCATCGCGACGAAGAGCACGACCGCGTCGAGGACGACCGTAGGGATGCCGTAGGATCCTTCGGGGCGCAGGGTGAGGACGCCCCCTCGCCAGAATGCCAGGCCGGCAACGGCGACGAGGCCGTTAATGACGACGCAGATGCCGGCGAGGACGAACTCCTCGCGCCGAAGCGGTAACGGCGCACCGGCGATGCGCCTGGATGCGAAGCGACGCGTGAGTACCTCGCCGGCGGCGAGGGCGGCGACGAACATCGCGAGGTTCGCGAGCATCATCCATGCCGCGGCCCTGAGGAAGGGCATCGTCCGAAGCGAATCGAGGATGCCGGCGAGATCGAACATCGCCCCAATTTTAGGCCCGAAGCGCCATGTGGCTGGGCGGCGTGCTCTACGATTGGCTGCACCGCGCCTGGCGGCTCGAAACAACTGCCGGGGGTACAGGAGTACTTGATGACTGAAGCTGCTGCGAAATCGCCGGCGGTCGCGCCGTACGGTTCATGGAAGTCGCCGATTACGAGCGACCTGATCACGTCGTCTTCGGTGGGTATCGGCGCCGTCGCGCTCGATGGCGATGATGTGTACTGGCTCGAGGGGCGGCCGAAAGAGGGCGGGCGGCAGGTCATCGTGCGGCGAACGGCTGCGGGGCAGGTCGAGGACGTGACGCCGACGCCGTTCAATGTGCGGACGCGGGTGCAGGAGTACGGCGGCGGCGCCTACGTCGCCTTCGACGGCACGGTGGTGTTTAGCAACTTCGCCGATCAGCGACTGTACATCCAGCGGGTGGGCAACGAGCCGAAGCTGCTGAGCGTCAACGAGGGCATGCGCTACGCCGACGCCTGCTACGACGCGAAGCGCAACCGGATTTACTGCGTCCGCGAGGACCACAGCGGCGGCGGCGAGCCTGTGAACTCAATTGCAGCGGTCGAGCTCGATTCCGGGTTCGAGACGGTGCTGGTCACCGGCAGCGACTTCTACGCGAGTCCAAGGCTGACACCGGACGGTGCGCGCCTGTGCTGGCTGTCGTGGGATCACCCGAACATGCCCTGGGACGCGACGAAGCTGACGGTCGCGAACTTCAACGACGAGGGTCTGCTCTACGGTGAGCGTGCCGTGCCGACTGCTTCGGAGAGGGAGTCGTTCTTCCAGCCGGAGTGGTCGGCCGCGGGCGAGTTGCTCTTCGTCTCGGACCGCAACGGCTGGTGGAACCTCTACCGTGCCGGCCGGGGTGGCATCGAGAACCTGGCAGAGAAAGAGGCCGAGTTCGGCACGCCGGCCTGGGTGTTCGGCATCCGCACCTACGCGCCGCTTCCCGATGGTCGGATCGCCGCCACCTACGACGAAGACGGCATCTCTCACCTCGCGGTCATCGACCCGGCGAGCAAGGAAATCGAGGAGATCGACCTGCCGCTGAGCGGTATTGGCGGGGTGCGTGCCTCGGTGGACGGAGCGCGTATTTACTTCGTCGCCGCGTCGGCGACCTTGCCGGGGGCGCTCTACGAGCTCGATCTGCAGAGCCGGGCGCTGACAGCGGTGGCATGGTCGACTGACCTGCGCATCGACCCGGGATACATATCGCCGGCGGAGGCGGTGACCTTCCCGACGGAGGGCGGCCTCGAGGCGCATGCGCTCTTCTATGCGCCGAAGAACCAGGACTACGCCGCGCCGGCGGGCGAGAAGCCGCCACTGATCGTGATGAGCCACGGCGGCCCGACGGCAGCGACCGGCGGGACTCTGAGCCTGGGGCGGCAATTCTGGACGAGCCGCGGCTTCGCCGTCCTCGACGTTAACTACGGCGGCAGCAGCGGCTACGGCCGCGAATATCGACGAAGGCTGGACGGCCGCTGGGGCATCGTAGACGTCGACGACTGCGCCAACGGCGCTAAGTACCTGGCGGAGCAGGGCCGCGTCGACGGCGAGCGCCTGGCAATCACGGGCGGAAGCGCCGGCGGCTACACGACGCTGGCGGCGCTGACCTTCCGCGACGTGTTCAAGGCCGGCGCGAGCCACTACGGTATTGGCGACCTCGAAGCTTTGGCGCAGGACACGCACAAGTTCGAGTCGCGCTACCTCGATGGGCTGGTCGGTCCGTACCCGGAACGACGCGACCTCTACGTGGAACGGTCGCCGATCCAGCACGTCGAGCTGCTGTCGCGGCCGGTGATCTTCTTTCAGGGCCTCGAAGACAAGATCGTGCCGCCGAACCAGGCCGAGTCGATGGTTGCGGCCCTGAAGGAAAAGGGCATCCCGGTGGCGTACCTGCCCTTCGAGGGTGAGCAACATGGCTTCCGAAAAGCGGAGAACATCAAGCGAGCGCTCGACGCGGAGCTGTACTTCTACGGCCGCATTTTTGGCTTCATGCCGGCGGACGAGATCGAGCCGGTAAAGATAGAGAACCTGGCGTAGGAGTGCAGGCTTCGTCTGGAGCCTGGCGGCGCTGCCGACTGAGATTGCCGCGCCTTGACTGACGTCAATGGCTCACAAAAGAGGTCGGAGGCAGGGGCGAACGGGGGCCATCATTGCCGGGAGATAGGCGCCTCGTCTATGATCAGTTGGTTGAATGCGGCCGGGGCGGGGATTCGCCCACGACGCGCCTTTCGCGGCCCCGTGGTGTAGCGGTCAAACATGCCACCCTGTCACGGTGGAGATCGTGGGTTCGAATCCCATCGGGGTCGCCAGAACTTAACTTACTGCCCTCATTTATGAGGGCAGTTTCTTTTCCTGGGGATCACCCGCCAGCCTGTGCAACTGCCCCTAGGCGAGCTTCGCGGTAAATGCTCCCGAGAGAAATACTGGGAAGATGACCGTCACGATCCCCAGCCTTGGCACAGGATCTGTGTCCATTGGCGTCGCCCCCTCGCCTAAGTGGCTCCGGTCGCTGAGGATGGATCGATAGGGTTGAGAGCGGTTGCCTCCGGTCCAGAGGCAAGCAGTTCCTCCTCTGCCTCGAGCCAGTCCTCCTCGTGCTTGCCGTGCTCACCTCCGCGGGTGATGAAGATCTCGTAGGCGCGGATCTGTATCTCCTCGTGGCTGACAATCCTTGCCGGGCCTGACTCCGCTGGCGGTGCGGGTTTTTCGGTCGTAGTCATTTGGAACCTCCCCTACCTTCGTAGGTTCAGTCTGCTCTCGCGCCTCGAACGCGGTGAGAGCCGAATGACCCTAAAGCCCGGGGTCTGATGACCGGAAGGACACCCTGCTGTCTCGTGGCGGTGGCCCGGTAATTCATGCGCGCTCGAGGCCCAAGCCGCCTGTGAGGCGGACTAGCCTCGAGGATGCTGCTGCTCGTCGCTTGTGACCCGCTCCATGAACGAGAGCCGGCGCCAGTGGCCGCTCTCCTCCAGTCGAAAGCGGTCATCCAGCTGTGGGATAACGGTGTCCAGGCCTTCCGCGCGCAGACGTGTGGCGAGGCCGTCGAGTCCCTCTGACTCGCCGTGAACCAGGAAAGTAGTCCGCGGTCGGGTCGGGTTGCTGTGCAGCCAGCGAATAAGGTCATCCTGGTCAGCGTGGGCTGAAAGACCCGCAGCGAGCATGAACTCTGCCTTTACAGGTACGTCGCGACCGTGCATGCGCAGGGTTTTGGCGCCATCGAGCAGCGCCCGCCCGCGGGTGCCGGCTGCCTGGTAGCCCACCAGGACGATGAGGTTGCGACTGTCCGGCAAGAGGTGCTCCAGGTGGTGGACGACGCGCCCCCCGGTCATCATCCCGCTGGAAGCAATGATTATTCGCGGGCCCGGCTTATCGTTGAGTGCCTTCGACTCGGCGGCCGAGTTGCAGAAGTGCACGCCTGGCGGGAGAAGGTCATTCCTTTGAACTTCCAGCTCGCCGGTCCCGACGTGCTGGGCATAGACGTGACTGACAGCTGTTGCCATCGGGCTGTCGACGTAGATAGGCAGCGCTGGGAGCCTGCCTGAATCCATCAGGCGCTTGAGCAGGAAGAGGACGAGTTGGGCCCTGGCGACGGCAAACGCCGGAATGAGGATCGTTCCCTTGCGAGCGATCGTGCGTTCGAAAGGCACTTTCAACTGGTCTTCAAGGGGTATGGCCTCCAGCTTTCTGTGGCCGTAGGTGGCCTCCATTACGAGTGTGTCGCACGCCGGCCTGGGCCTGGGATCGGGGTGAAGCGGGGCATCATATGGACCGACATCGCCGCTGAAGACCAGTTCGGGGGCGGTGGCGGTCCGGCGACGCAGGGAGACGAAGGCCGACCCCAGGATGTGGCCTGCGTTGTGCAAGGCCAGCTGCAGGTTGCCAATGGCCAGGCTGTGACCTTCCGGAAGCGACCGCATGCTTTCGAGCGCTCGTGCCGCCTCCTCCTCGGTGTAGAGGGGGAGTGCGGGATGATGCTTGCTGAAGCCCTTGCGATTGGCGTACTCGGCATCCTCTTCCTGGAGGCGAGCCGCGTCGGCAAGCAGGATTCGCGCGAGCTCCTTTGTTGCAGTTGTGCAGTAGATGGGTCCCTTGAAACCCCGCTTCACAAGGAGAGGCAAAGCCCCGGAATGATCGATGTGGGCATGGGTCAGGGCTACAGCATCAATGGAACGCGGATCGAAGGGGAAAGGCTGCCAGTTTTGCATGCGCAGCTGCTTCAGGCCCTGGAAGAGGCCACAGTCGACAAGCAGGCGATCGCCCTCGGATTGGACGAGAAAGCGAGAACCCGTAACAGTGCCTGCGCCGCCGAAGAACGCAATATCTATCGGTGAGCTCCCTTCGGCATTGTCGTCCTGGATTCGCCACCAGAGACCGAATCATCGGCATAGCCGTTGCGGCGAGGCTGCGGCCGTCGCATTAGCTTAAGCCTGCACGAAGACTATGTGCGTTATGGAACGCGCCAGCGGGGACTTCCAAGCCGCGGTAGCTCCAGCTCCGTCCGGGTCCAAACAAAGAGTGGGCCTCGACATCAGTCGAAGCCCACTCTTGTTTTGAACCGGCAGCGCCGGGTCAGAAGAAGATGCTGATGTTCTTCGAGAGGAGGACGTTGGCGTCGAGGACGATTGTCCGCGACGCGATCTTGAGGCCTTCGTCCGTGCGCCGGAGGGTGTCCTCACGGTAGCCGGTATAGAAGGCGGTGTCCGTCTCGAGGTGGGACTTGAAGACCATGAAGGCGGTACGTGCCTTGACCTCGGACTCGGTAGCCTCGAGGACCTCGAGGTTGCCCACGAGGTGGCGGGTGCGCGAGGGCGGGTCTTCCGACCAGGCCATGCCGGTCTCGAGCCGGGTGATCCGGACCTGGAGCATCTCCTTCGTCTCTTCGAAGAAGGACATGTCACCGGGCTTCGTCAGCTCACGGGCGATTTCGCGGCGGAGGACGTTCTTGCGCCGCGGCATGAAGTAAAAGGTGTCGTCCGTAAAGAGCTGGAGCCAGTCGTCGTACTTGCGCTCGTCGAGGAGCCACGCTTCCCGGATGTAGTAACCGAGGATCTCGTTGTATAACTCCGAACCAACGCTGGTATTGATTCTCGTTTCGACTGTCATTTCATTCTCCTTCACCCTGGAGTCTTTGGCCGCGCCCCCGGGCGACGTGCCATGAAGCGGTTCGGGGCCTCGCGATTTACTTCGAAGGCCTGGTTGGCCGCCCGGCCGAGGGAAGCCGGGCGGCCAACCTCGTGGAGGGCTAGCCGTGGAACGTGGCTGTGCCCTCGAACTGAACGGTGATTGGATCGACGTGAATGTCGCGCCACGAGTCGGCGTTCATGAATTCCATCCAGCGGTTGTAGTAACCGCGCTGGTTCAGCTCCGAGATGTACCGTTCCGACACCTCCCCAGGCCATTCTTCGGTGCGGCCGGAGTGGCCGACGCCCATCGAGATGTCTGCAGGGTAGTGACGAGCGACCGTCATCTTGCTGGCCTGTGTGACCTGGCCCCAGTTGTCCATGTCATCCTGCTCGAACACACCGGATGCACCGTTCTGGTTGGCGCTGCCGACCGAGCGGGCGAGCTTGAGCTCCTCAGGTGCGTCGGCCTCAATGACCGCGAAGTGCCAGAACTCGGTCTGGTAGGGGCCGCGCGGCAGGGCGAGGCGGAAGCCAAGCACGTGGTTGGGGAAGATGCTATGGTTCGCCATCCTCAGCTGGTTCGCGCGGTACTTGCCGAGGCGGCGCTCGAGCTCGGCCTGCTTGGAGTGCGTGAACTCATCATTGAGCTTCTGCAGGCGGCTGGCGTCGCGCCCGCGCAGGTTTTGCTGGCTGCCGGGGCCGAACGCGGCGTCCTGTGCGACCCGGAATGTGAGGCCATGGCCGTTGACGAAGGCGTGGTGGTTCTGGTTCGGCACGGCAAGGTGGTCCGGCAGGCCGCGCATCGGCTCGCCGCTGACCTTGTGGCGGGCGTACATGCTGGAGTAGTGACTGAAGGCGAGGTGGTAGTTGTCGGAGCAGTTGTCGACCGGCGTTTTCCAGTTACACTGCTCCATCCACTTTTGAGGGCCCATCGCCACCATGCCGGCATCGCTGCGATTGAAGATCGTGTCCATGTACCAGCGGGCGTCACCGAGCCAGTCTTCGAGCGACGGGGCGTCCTTGTCCCAGCAGGCGAAGATGATGCCGGCGTAGGTGTCCACGCGGGCCTCGGCCATGCCGAGGCGGCTCTTGTCGACTTCGCCGTAATACGCCTCCTGCTCGCCCGGGATGTGAGTCAGGCAGCCGTCGTTCTCGAAAGTCCAGCCGTGGTAGGTACACATGAAGCGCTTGGAGTTGCCGTCGTCCGCTCGGGCGAGGCGGTTACCCCGGTGGGTGCACATGTTGAGGAGGACGTGGATCTTCATCTTGTCGTCACGGGTGACGATCACCGGGTCCTGGCCCATGTACGACAGGAAGAAGTCGTTCTTCTTCGGGATCAGGCTCTCGTGGCAGACCATGAGCCAGGAGCGGCCGAAGATCTTCTCCATCTCCTCGTCGTAGATTTCCTGGTCGACGAAGATGCGACGGTCGAGGCGGCCGGTGACCGGATCGAGGATGTTGTACTTGCTTGACGTTGCGACCATGACTGTTCTGCCTTTCCTCTTGAACCCGAAAGCTTCTGTTCCGCTCTAGACAATTCCTACCGGCAAGGGCGCGTGGTGAGCCTTGAGGTCGGCCCACGATTCCGCTGCCATCCAGTCGGCCCAACCCTGGTAGTGCCAGAGCTGAGCGTGCTCGTTGACCGCCGTCTCGACGTGGGGAGGACCGGTTTCGTCATCGATGACCTCGTCATGGCCGAGGCCCATCGCGTAGTGAATCGGATATCGCTTCGTCACGACGCCACGCATGGCGCGGGTGCTCTGGTCCCAGTTCTCGCCGTCGTCCTGCTCAAGCATGCCGGCGGGGCCGAAGGTGTGGTTGGCGTTGTGGACCTGGGCCCGCTGCTTCTCATCCGGGAGCTCGCGATCGACGAGGGTGAACCACCAGAGCTCGGTCTCGAAGGGACCTTTGGGCAGTCGCAGGCAGAGCTGGGTTCCACCGGAGGCAACCCAGAGGTTGGGGAAGATGTTGGGGTGGCCGCGCGAGCGAATGCCAACGCCGCCGAGCTCGTGGCGCGCCTCGGGCCGCTCGCGCCATGTGTCTTCGAAGGCGGGGTTCTGGGCGAAGACAGCCTTCGATTCCTCCGTGATTCGAGGCCCGCCGATGCAGTGCCCGTACTCACCGAAAACGACCATCTGCTGCTGCAGGGTGGCCGCCTGGCGCTGGGCCGCCTGGGCGCCGGCGCCGCGACGGAAGTTGTAGCCGGCCATCGTCGCCGAAGCGTGGCTTGTCGCGACGTGGTACCAGTCCCAGATGTTGTCGACGGCCAACTTCCAGTTGCAGCCAATCGCGTACTTTTGGATTCCAGGGACGATGCGGATGTCGCCGTGCTCGGCCATGAGGCTGAGACCCATGCGGCCGACCTCGCCGAGGAACTCGGTCAGTGACGGCGCTTCCGGGTCGAGAGTGGCGAAGACGAAGCCCTTGTAGCTATCGACCTGGGCGGCGCGGACTAGACCCCACTCCTCTCTCTTCAGGTCTTCGTGGTAGTAGTCCTTGAAGCCGGGGACACCGACGAGCTTGCCCTGGAGGTCGAAGGTCCAGCCATGGTAGGTACACATGAACGAGGTCGCGTGGCCTTCCTCGGCTCGACAGACGGCGTTGCCGCGGTGGCGGCACGTGTTGAGAAGGACCTGCGGCTGACCCGACTTATCCCGGACGACGATGACGCGGTCCTCGCCGATGAAGGACAGGAAGAAGTCGCCCACGTTCGGTATCTGCGACTCGTGGGCCATGAAGTTCCAGGCCCGGGCGAAGATGCGCTCGAGCTCGAGGTTATACATTTCGCGGTCGGAGAAAATGCGCCGCTCTACTGTGCCGGTTTTCGGATCAACAAGAGAGCGGAAGTCAGTTCGCAACGTTTCTGCGGCGACCATCAGGAGCAACTCCTTATCTCATTGACAGTTGACAAGGCAATTAGACGCCTGACCGGGGAGGCTGACAGCGGCTGAATCTCCCAAAGTAATCGGGCTCATTGCGGATGGAATTGGGGCCATATGGCCCTGTTGCTTAAAGGAACTGACCCGAATGGGCCCGGCGGGCGAGAAGGGGCCGTTCGCCTCTTTAATCGACACGGCGGGAAGATGATCCTGAATAAGGAAAGTAATGCAGGGGAGGTGCAGTATGACCGGCCATCTGGCGCTGGTGTTCGCACCGGAACGGGAAGCGGTGGCCCAGCGGGCGTACGAGATTTACGTCCGCAAGGGCAAACGCCTCGGTCACGAGATGGAGGACTGGCTGGAAGCGGAGGAAGAGCTGGAGCAGGAGGCCGCCTGCGCGATCGCCACCTGGAACCCTTACTTCGGGTACGTGGCCCAATTGCTCGCCTTCGCTGAAGCAGATGCCGAGGTGATGATGCCCGAAGACGAGGAGGTGGAGGCAATTGTCCACCTCTTAGCCGGCCAATAAGGCTTGCCCTGGCGACGGAACGAAGAGGCGCCCCATCCTGAGATGGGGCGCCTCTTCGTTCCGTCGCAAACACGCGGGAGGCATTCAATGGTGGCGCGGGATGGCGCCCGCGAAGTCGCCCAAAACGCCGGCAGGGGCAATCCCTTCCTTCTGCCGCAGAACTCCAGCGAGGATGCAGGCGCAGGCAGTCGCGATGTTGGCGACAGGCGGGGCGATGAGCGCGGCCAGGGGAATGCGAGTGGGGTCGGAACCAGTGACCAGTACCGGTCCCAGGATGGCCAGTGCACTGCCGACCAGCCAGACGGCGGCGATTGCCGCGACGAGGCCGCGCCATAGGGCGGCGTCTGCCGGTCGGTCCGGAATGAAGGCCAGCATCACGAGATAGCCACTGGCGGCAAGCCCCCAGATCCAGGCCGTAATCGCCGCGAGCGGGAGGTGCTCATGCTCACTCCCGCTGACCATGTCGGGCGAGAAAACGGAAGTCAGAACAATGCCGGTCCAAACCGCGGTGCAGCTGTAAGCGATAGCTCTGTTCCGGGTCATCAGGTCCTCCTGTCAGCTTGACGCCTGTCCCGAGCGGCCTCGAGGTCGAACCATCACCGTGGGCGCGGCGTCGCGCTCTCTCGGAGCGCGTCCGTCGCGGCCAGGTAACCGCCATACGCCACCAGCCACAGGATGACGGGGTAGGCAATCCAGCGCTCGACGCCGCCATCACCAAAGCGGTCGTAAGCGTCAGTCCCGGTCGCAAACAGGCCGGCCACAAGACTGCCAAGCGCTATCGCTCCGAGGGCGAGTGAGACGTAGCGGAACGGCGTAGCGATTTTTCGGGCCGCCACAACAGCGGCGATTCCGCCTGAAACGAACGTCAGCAACGCAAACAACGGGTGCTGCGGGTCGACGTTGCCTGGGAAGAGTCCGACGCCGAGGGCGCCGATACCCAGCAGGGCGATGGCGACGGTCACTCCCCGAAAAGTCCGGGCTGCCCTGAGCAGAAGAGCTGCGGACAGGACGAACAGGCCGGTGACCTTCATCGTCCAGTTAAAAACGTGGGCCGATGGCTGCAGGATGACGCTATCGGGCGGACGAGTAGCGCCCAGGTCACTGATCTCGTTGTCGTGCGTCGTGTAGGTGGCAGGGTAGAGGGATTCGGCGCTGATGATTCCCATCAGGGCGACGATTCCGGCCAGTGCGAGGCAGAGCCCGGCCAGTCGCACCCGCGCCGAGACTGTGTTTGCAGTTGTTCGCTCGATCGCGACCATGTCAGACCTCGCAGTCCATCGAGAGTCATGCGGTCAGAGGAACAGGAACCGAGGAGCGACTCTGGGCGGCGGCTTCTGCCCGGTGCTTCACGCCGCGCAGAACGCCGACCTCCATGACGAAGTGCATGGGCTCGCCGATGAGGTAGCCAGGGATTCGAGACATGGGGCCGCCGCTGGCTGCTCGAGTGCGAGCAATCAGTCGAGTCGCGCTGTCCTTCTCCGGGACCAGGAAAAGGCACCAGCTCCAGGTGCCGCTGGTGCTGCGAACCACGAGGGCTCGTTCCCTGTCTACAGTGACGACCGTCCATCCCAAAGGCTCGAAGCGCTCAATGTACCGATAGGTGCGCATCAGATCGCCGGGCGCAAGGTGCTGCCATTCCTCTACAATCTCGCTCCGGTTGTGAATTGCGGCGCCGGCGAGGCGCTCGAGCCAGTCGTAGGAATAGAAGCCAGCGCGGTCCTGACCCATCTGCACAAGCCACGGCCATATCTCGGCAGGCGTGGCATCGATGCTGATTGCTCGCGTACTCGCGACCGCAGCAGGGACGATCTCATCTCCCGGCATGGGCGCCCGGACTTCATCCGGGGTTGCCCCCCAGCGCATGTGCCAGCGCCGCAGAACTGGTGCGGCGACAAAGGCCGGTATCAGCAGCACTCCATCTGCTTTCATGACCATCTCCTTTGCAGGCTCCTCGAACGAAAGGCCAGCACCTCGTTGGCTTCAACGAAGGACGCTGACGGCGTCTGTCCCCTCCACCCCACCCAGGAGAGAGGAGATCTCCCGCGCCCAGGCATGGGCGCGCCCGATCTCCCCATCTGCCAGCGGACCTGCCTTGCCCGTGACGATGAATCCCTCTGGCGGCAAGACTTCCTGGCCTCCCCTGGCGCGAAGTGCGGCCGCCATCTTCGGCGCGGCATAGCCGATCAGTCGCATCAGGAGGCGAAGCGGAGCGCCGTGCTTCCTCGCAGCGATGCGCGTGTCGCAAGCGGCGAAATGGTGGCCGGTCATCGCATCGGGGGAAATGCCTGCGAGGAGGGTCTGCATACCCGTCGTCGGTTTGCCGGCCTGGGTGGGGCAGGCGACAACCAGGAGGTCCGGCGTTGTGAGTTCCTTCGGAGACACGGCATGGACCGGCATTGTTGAGGCTGTATCGCCGAAGACTTCGGCTATTGCGTGGGCAATCTTTTCGGTGTTGCCATAGATGGAGTCGTAAACAACCAGGACTTTCATGGGGCATCCCTTTCAAGCCTTCACCACTCCTCCGCGGGAGCGGAACTCTATATCAGACTAGGAAGGGCGCACCCTTTCCGCATGTGTCCGAATGGCCCTTAATCCAAATGCCAAAGGACACGGATGCCCAGCCCGTGGTAACTCTGGAGTGCGTGCTCTCAGTGCATGGGTGCAAGGTCCGATGACCGAGGGCCCCACCAAGGCCCCAGGGGGATGCAGGAGTCTGACGCACTTTCGGGTTTTTGCATTTAGGGACCAGTGAAGCTTCCTCGAACATCCCGTCGCCTCGTCCCCGGGCGTTAGAGGGCGAGAAGATTCGAGGAGCCCTGGCCGACTTCTTCTGTCTCGAGCCTGGGAAGAAGGGCCAAATGGCCGCTGCGTGTCATCAATCCGACCGTTAGCGTCAGGTGCTGGCGGGAGGAGCAGAGCCCCATGGCACGTTCACTAGGCGCGCAGTTCGGCACGCATTCCCACCGGCACGGCGTTAAGGGTCCCGATTGGCGCTGGGGCATGGCGGTCATCGGGCTGTTGATGATCACTGCGGCGGCGTTTGCCGTTTATGGCTCTCAACTTCTTCAGCCACAGAGCTCCGACGTAATCGTCGTCGACGGGACAGGGGTCCAGGTAGAGAGCGCCAAACCTGCCGACCCGTTGATGCCACAGCCGGTTAATCCCGAGACAGTCGCAGTCGAGCCACCGAATCAAACGCCGGCCGGCGACGTCCCCTTCCAGAGCCAAACCGGCGCGCAACCTGCCCCTTCGTCCTCCATGCCTGTGACGGCACCGGCAGCGAAGGCGCGGAGCGTTTCGCTTGGGGTCGAGTCGTTCCACGTTGAGACGCTTCCGGAGCTCATGGCATATTCCCGCCGGCTCGGCGTCCTTATCGATCCAGAGTCTGTTCGGTTCGCGGACCTGACCGGCGATGGAATCAGGGAGGCGATCGTGCCGATGAAAAGCGGCGGGTCGGCGGGCGACCTGGGAGTTGTTGTCTACCAATCAAGGCAATCTGGTGAACCGGAGCCGATCCTTGTGCTGCTGGCGCAGCCTGGGAGCGGCGCGGCGATTTTTGCCGAAATTGACGGCACCCTGGTGGAAACGGCGGCCTTTTACGGCCCGTCCGACCCCGAATGTTGCCCACGCAGACTGGTTATGACGTTCTTTCGGTGGAACGGGAGCGGTCTGGTGGCAGACAGGACGGAAATCATCGACCTGTCAGTCCCGAGCAAGTTCATATCGAACGCGGGGAACTAAAGACGAGGCATGGGCCCTGATACGGGGAGTCGTGCCCTCGCTCCAGCGCATGCGGAAGCGCGGGTCTTTTCATCGAAAGCAAGGTGAAAGGGTCGGGGCGGGCCACTTGTACCTACACCACGGACCCAAATGGCCCTGATTCCGGCGCACCGGAGCGCCTTGAATATGAACAAGCAATCAGAGGGAGTAACCAAAAGATGAAGCGAATCCTGGTGCCGCTGGACGGAACGAAGAGCCCGGGGAACGCCCTGGCGAAGCTCGAGGAGCTTTGCTCGCCAGAAGATGAGCTCATCCTTCTCAATGTCGAGAAACCGGACCATGCCGCCCATGCTGGTTTCACCCCCGGCATGCTCCTGGCGGGCCGGTCTGCCTCGACCGACGGGCGCACCAGCAGCTCCGTAGGCCCGGACCTACCGCGCTTCGTGGAGACCCAGGACCAGGTCCTCCAGAGACAGCGCACGGAATCGATGGAACAGCTCGAGGACCTGGCGTATCCACTGAGGAAGCGCGGCTTTCATGTCCGGACTGAGGCCCTGGTTGAGCCGGAACCGGAGAAGGCGATCATCGAATATGCGCGTGAGACAAAGCCGACATTCATCGCGGTGCTTCCTCGTATGCACCCGGGATTCATCGAGTCCGTCCTGGGGTCGGCCGGCAATCGCATCCTTCGCGCCCATGTGGCCCCTGTCCTTTTCTTGCCCGAAGAAGAGGCGACGTAGGCGGGTTGAAGCTGGCTACTGGCCGGGATATCGCAGTTTCGCGAGTACGAAGGCGAGCTGGCTGGCGATTGGCCGGGTTGTATCAACCACAACCGAAGGACCTTCGACCCTGGCGACAGGCTCGGCGACCGCCAGCTGACGCGCGTAGATTTCGTAGCTGCCGTCTGTCGTCCGCCACTCCTGCCCGCGCCGCAATTCCTGCCGTTCGCGGACCACATCCTCCGGGGCGGAGCATTCGATAAGCAAGGTCGGTCCACCAATTTGTTCTGCGACCCGGGTGAGTCCTTGCCGCTGGGACCGGAGGAGAAACGTGCCGTCGATAACCACAGCGTGGCCAGCCGAGAGGTGGTGCGCCGCTTCGACGTTGATGGCTTCGTAGACCTTTGCCGATGCGGCCAGAGCGTAGATACCGGCGCCAAACTTTTCGACAACCCGAGTGGTGGGTGCGTATCCGAATAACCGTTTGCGCGTGAGGTCCGTCGAAACAAGGACGGCACCGAGACGGGAAGCAAGCGCGCCGGCAAGCACACTCTTGCCGGTGCCGCTAGCGCCGTAAACCAGCACAAGGAAAGGCTGTGCGGCCCGATTTACCGTCTCTTCCGCCAGGTCAAGGTAATGGTCTGAAGCTTCCCGGGCGCGCGAGCGGTCGGCAGGGGTTACTTGGATATCTTCTGACTTGAGCCATTCGACTCTCGTCCGTACCAGGGCGCGATAGCTCTTGCAGGCATCGAGGACCAGGGGAAGGCCTGTGTCACCGGAGGCGGCAAGGTAGAGGCCGACAAAGAGGTCAGCAAGGTCGCGGCGACCCCGGGCCTCCATATCCATGGCGAGGAAGCCGATGTCCAGGGCTGGATCGCCAATCCGAAGGGTCGGGTCGAACTCGATGCAGTCGGAAATGCAGACGTCTCCCGAGCTCGGGAAGCCGAAGCAGACGGATTCGCACCTCAGGTCGCCGTGACCGTCCACGATTCGGCCGGATGCTTCACGCTTGAGGAATTGCTGATGGAGCCGCGCGATGGCTCGGTCGACTTCGTGCCGGAGTGCATCGAGGCGGGGGGCGGCGCGCTGTTGCCAAC
>JADMIO010991051.1_pt1 | contig 21269 bp, 18 predicted proteins | sample 8958161 | NCBI WGS metagenome assembly JADMIO01 (sample SAMN16585339, study PRJNA669376) | soil metagenome | isolation source: Crop rotation soil | place: USA: Cullars Rotation, Alabama | collected 2011
CGCGCGCCATCGTCCCCGCCGTGACCCAGAAGCAGGTTCCCCTCCTGATGCCCACCGCCACCGCTGACAACGTCATGGAGACGGGGTCGCCGTGGGTCTTCCGCATCTGCGCCGGCTCCGGGGCGTACGCGACGGCGACGCTCGATTTTTTGAGAGAGACGAATGCGGCGAAGACGATGGGCGTCGTGTACGAGAACACGAATTTCGGCCAGTCGAACGGCGACGCGATGGAGAGCGCCGCGAAGGCCGCCGGCTTCGAGGTGTTCACGGAGGCGTATCAGGCGAGCTCGCCTGATTACAAGGCCCTGCTGCAGCGCGTGAAGGCCCGCAGGCCCGCCGTCATCTACTTCGCGTCGTACCTGCTCGATGCGAGCACGCTGATGCGGCAGGCCGCGCAGGTGGACGTGAACCCCGACTACTACACGTCCGCGGGCACCGGGTTCGCCGCCGCCGAGTTTCCGACCAACGACAAAGGCGCCGGTCCGTACGCGGAGTACACCTTCTCGGTGTCGCAGTGGCTGCCGACCGCGCGCTGGAAGGGGTCGATGGAGTTCGACCAGGCGTTCTTCAAGCTGACGGGAACCCATCCGGCGTACCACGCCATGCAGGCGTACGCCGCGCTGATCACGACGGTCGCCGCGATCAACAAGGCCGGCACGGCCCAGCCGCAGGCGATTCGCGACGCGCTGCGCGGCATCGATCTCGAGGACACGCCGTTTGGGCCGATCAAGTTCGACGAGAAGGGCCAGAACCATCATCCCGTCCTGATCACCCAGGTGCTGCAGGGACAGTACCGGGTCGTCTATCCGCCGGACGCGGCCGAGACGAAGCCCGTGGTCCCGGCCCCACCGTGGAATAAGCGCGCCGGACTCTGACGTTTCGTGGATTTCTATCCCGCGCTCCAGGCAGTGCTGAACGGCGTGCTGACCGGCGCGCTGTACGCGCTCGTCGGCATGGGCCTGGCGCTCATCTTCGGCGTCATGCGCATCGTCAATTTCGCGCACGGTGCGTTCATGATGCTGGGCATGTACGTCGTGTACAGCCTCTTCACGCGAACCGGGATCAGTCCGTACATCCTGTTCATCGTCGCCGGCGCTGCGCTCTTTGCGTTCGGCTACGTCGTCTACGTGGGCCTGCTGCGCCGCCTGCACGGGCAGTCCGATTTCATGCAGATTCTGCTCACCCTGGGAATCGGGCTGATCTGCACCGACGGCGTCCTGCTGCTGTTCGGCGCGGACTATCACCAGATCAACATTCCGCTCGCCGGCCGCAACTACCGCTTCGGACCGCACATCAGCATCAACGCGCCGTGGGTGGTCTCGTTCGCCATCGCCGTCCTGCTCGCGGTGGCGCTCTATGCGTTCGTAACGCGGACGATGACCGGCCGGGCAGCCCGGGCGATCGCGCAGAACCGCGGCGCCGCGCCGCTCATGGGCATCAACGTGTTCCGTGTGCAGGCCATTTCGTTCGCCGTGGGAAGCGCGGCTGCCGGCATTGCGGGCGCGCTGCTGGTGCCGGTGTTCTACCTCTATCCGAACGTAGGCGATCAATTCACGTTGAAGGCTTTCGTGATGGTGGTGCTCGGCGGCATGGAATCGATTGTCGGCGCAGCGCTGGCCGGCCTCGTCCTCGGCGTCGTGGAGAATCTCACGAGCCTGTACTGGGGCAATGAGTGGGCGCTGGCCGTGGACTTTGCGATCTTCCTGCTGGTGCTGTCGCTGAAGCCGAGCGGCATCTTCGGGAGCCAGCGGGCGTGAAGCGATCTCACTTGATTGCCGTCGGCGCCGCGCTCGTCCTGTCGCTGCTGCTGCCGGCCGTCGTGCGCACGGACTATGCGCTGCAGGTGCTCTTTCGCATCTACCTGTTCGCGGCGCTCGGCCTGGCGTGGAACCTCGTCGGCGGATACGCCGGGCAGCTTTCGCTCGGCCACGCCGCGTATTTCGGCGCGGGCGCATACGGCCTCGCCCTGGGCAGCGGACGGATGGGGATGCCCGTGCCCGTCGGGGTCCTGATGGGCATCGTCGCCGCCATGGCTTTCGCGCTGCTGATCGGCGGCGTCTCGTTCCGTCTGCGCGGTCCGTACTTCGCGCTGGCGACAATCGCCTTCGCGGAGATCCTGCGGCTCATCACGAAGAATCTGCCGGATCTCACCGGCGGCGACGTAGGCCTCCAGGTGCCGGCGCTGTTCACGGGCCAGGTCAACCGAAGCTTTTTCTGGGCTGCCGTCGTTCTGGCGGCTGCCGCGTTTGCGATCACGGTCTGGATCTCCAACTCGCGATTCGGCTACTACCTGATGGCGATCCGTGAAGACGAGGACACGGCGCTGTCGGTCGGGATTGGCGCCGCGCGGACCAAACTCGCCGCCCTCCTGATCAGTGCCGCCCTGACGGCCCTGGGCGGGGCGCTCTACGCAAGCATCTTTCTCTTCATCGTTCCCGACCAGGTCCTTGCGCTCGACGTGTCGAACGAAATCGCCATCGTGGCGATGCTCGGCGGGGCAGGGACGGTGATCGGTCCGATGGTCGGATCGGTGGTCCTCGAGACGGCCTCTGAGGTGTTCAAGAACACCTTCCAGGAGGCGCACCAGCTGATCTTCGGCGGGCTGCTGATTGTCGTGGTCCTCTTCCTGCCGGAAGGGATCGTCGGTGCGATCGGGGCGCTTCTCGCCCGGAAGGGCTCGCGCGGCGGCCGCCTCGCGGCTCCGCCGGCCTCTGCTTCTGCGGCGCGGTGATGCCGCTGCTCGAGGTCAGGAACGTCACCAAGCAGTTCGGCGGCCTTCGCGCCGTCAACGGCGTCAGCTTGACGATTGCCCCGAGCACGATCACCTTCATCGTCGGACCGAACGGAGCCGGAAAGACGACGCTGTTCAATCTCATCACCGGCGTGTTTCACCCGGATGAGGGCAGCATCTCGTTCGACGGGCAGGACATCACGTCGATCACGCCGAACCGCGCGGCGCGGCTCGGCATCGGCCGGACGTTTCAGATCGTCAAGCCGCTGCGCAACCTGACGGTGCTCGAGAACGTGATGCTCGGCGCGTTCCTGCACACGTCGAACCGTGCCAGGGCCGCGGACGCGGCCCGTGAGATCCTTCAGTACCTCCAGATGGAATCGGTGATGCACGTCAACGCCAGCGGCCTGCCGCTGGCGACGCTCAAGCGGCTCGAGATCGCCCGCGCGCTCGCGACGCGGCCGAAGCTGATCCTCCTCGACGAGGTGGTCGCGGGGCTGTCGACCGGCGAAGCAATGGCGCTGGCCGCTCTCCTCGCGAAGCTCCCCGAGCGCGGCGTCTCTGCCATCGGCGGCGTGGAACACGTGATGCGCGTCGTGATGAGCATCGCGAAGGAGGTCATCGTTCTCGACCACGGCACCGAGATCGCCCAGGGCAAACCTGAGGAAATCGTCCGTCACCCGGCGGTGATCGAGGCATACCTCGGCGCGAAGTACAAGGAGCGGGTGCAGTGAGCGAGCCGCTCCTCGCCATGGAGCGCGTCCGCGCGGGCTACGGCGACTTCACGGCGCTCTTCGACATCACGCTGCACGTGAATGCGGGCGAAATCGTCACCCTGGTCGGGGCGAACGGTGCAGGGAAGACGACGACGCTACGGGCGATTTCGGGCGTCGTGCGGACCAGCCAGGGGACGATCAGGCTGGGCGGCGAGGACATCTCGAGACTGCCGCCGCACGAGATCGTCGACCGCGGCGTCAGCCATGTTCCCGAAGGCCGTCAGCTGTTTCCTCACATGAGCGTGGAGGAAAATCTCATGCTCGGCGCGTACATCCGGCGTGCGAGGGCCGCGATGGCTCAGACGCTGGACGAGCAGTATGCGATGTTCCCGCGGCTCCGCGAGCGGCGCAAGCAGCTCGCCGGCACGTTGTCGGGCGGAGAGCAGCAGATGGTCGCGATTGCCCGCGGGCTGATGACGCACCCGAAGCTGCTGCTGCTCGACGAGCCGTCGCTCGGCCTCGCACCGAAGATCGTCGAAGAGGTGTTCGCGAAGGTTCAGGACATCCGGAAGCGCGGCGTGACCGTCATGGTCGTGGAGCAGAACGTCGTCGACAGCCTGGCCATCTCCGACCGGGGATACGTGGTTGAAAACGGGATCGTCGAAACGAAGTTCCCGCTTGCGGCGGCCGATCTGCTGAGGGACGAGCGCCTTCGCTCGGCGTATCTCGGCCTCTAGCGGCCGGTCCGTTTCCTCTCCATCGCCCGTTCGGCCTGAAGACGCTCCAGCTCCACCTCCGAGTGATCGGCGAAGCGCATGGCGTCCGCGATCGCTCGATGGCCTGCCACCTCTGCGATGGCGCGATGCATCGACTGACAGACGCGTCGATACGCCGGGTGCCCCTGAGGCGCTGTCCGCAGCTCGATGACGTGCATGGCTTCTCGCGCGTTCATCTCCATGTAGAAGCGGACGCGATAGGCCATCACCACCGCATAGGGAGCAACGTCGGTGTGGCCGCCGGCGATCAGATTCTCGTACAGCGCGGCCGACCGGTCCATGACCTCACGCCAGTCGGCGTGCGCTCCGACCTCTTCCAGCGCCGCGGGCTCGGTGAAGCCGTACCGCGTGCTGAGCGGCTGCCAATCGAGCGTGAGCATCCGGTGGCGCTGCAGATCGCGGAAGGCGCCGTAATCGGTCAGGACGTCGAACCGGTAATGTGTCCGTTCGAAGGCGCGCCCAGGCTTGTGGCGGCGGTTGCGGCGGTCGCCGGCATATTGGCGGAGCAGCGCAGCGCGTTCGTCGGTTGACAGATTCCGGGCGAGCGCCTGGAGCTGATCGTCAGGCAGCGTGGAATGCGGGTACAGGGCGGCGGCCACGACCTTGACTTCGCCCTCGGGGTCGAAATCGGTCAGCGCCACTTCAGGGCGATCGCCGGCGTGCATGTCCGCGACGAGGCTGCGGGCGGCGCGGTCGAAATCACGGCGCGTGCGATCGAGATAGTCGATCCAGGCGCCGCCGCGATCAGGCTGATCCACGCGTGTCACGAACGCCGGGATGACCTCGCGGAGCTCGTGGAGGATCGCGTCGGCGCAGGCGCGCACTTCGCGGAGCGGGCTCGCATACATGCGAAGGAGCAGTGCTTCGTACGCCTGACCGGTGCCGAATAGTCCGACGTTCGAAGTTGTGGCCGCCGGAAGCAGACCTCGCAGCGTGTCGAGCGCCTTCGCGCGAATGACGGCCCGATAGACGCCCTCGGAATCGTCCGGCGATTTTGGATACCGGCCGCGGAAGTGCTGTTCGAGCGCCGGAATCCAGCGCGCGTAGGTTTCGAACGCCCGGTCCAGTGTTGCGACGAACTCTTCGCGAAAAGGCGATCCCTCCAGTTCGGCGGGGACGTGATATTTCCAGGAGCCGCCGGGCCGATCGGTGTAGGGAACGTACCGCGTCGACTGCTCCAGGTACGCCATCAGGCGTCCCCACTCCAGCACCTTGGTCAGGACGTTCGACACGCCCTCGCACGCGACGTGAGCGGCGCCGAGCTGCGCGACCGAATCGTCTCCGTACTCGTTGAGGACGCGCGCGTAGAGTCGGTCCGCGCGCCCCGTACCGGCGGCGGGCTTGTCCGGCGCTCCGGCCTCCATGTCAGCCAGGAACTCGTCCAGGAACAGACGCCGCAGCGACTTGGCGGATCGCGAATAGCGGGCGAAGAGCGCGCCCTTCACGGTCTCAGGCAGGTTGACGAGCGCGAAGACCGGCCGGTCGATGTTCGTGAAGTACGGCCGCAGCGCCTGCGCCTCGTCGGCCGTGAAGGATTCAGTCATGAGGGGCGCGGCCACGAAAGGGTGTCGAGCGCCACATTCTACGGCGGTTTGACGCTTTGTGAAACGATTCGGCGGCGACGCGGACGATTTTCTCCGGCAGTACCGCCGCAACTCCCATGCGTCGGCAACCCTTCGATATAGTTTCTGAGTGCGGTCCATCGTCCTCGGCGCCCGCAATCCCGGACCGATGACGGGCGAGGGAAACAACACCTACCTCCTCTTCTCCAATCCGTCCTCGGTGCTCATTGACGCGGGCGTCGGGCACCCCGATCACGTGGCATCCCTCGGACAGGCCCTCGATTCGAACGGTGCGGCGCTGAGAGCCGTGCTCGTCACACACGATCACGCCGACCACGCCTCCGGCGTCGTCGAGATTTCCAGTGCGTTCCCGGCGGCCCGGTTCGCGAAGTACTCGACGCGGGACGATATTCACCGTTTCAACCTCGATTGGCACGCTCTCCGGGACGGTGACGAGGTCGGGTTCGGCGACGAGATCCTGACCGTCCTGCATACGCCCGGTCACGCCCCCGATCACATCGCGCTGTGGCACGAGGGGACGGGCGCTGTGTTCTCGGGCGATCTGGTGAACCCGTCCGGAAGCGTGATGATCGACCCGGCCCGGGGCGGAGACCTTCGCAAATACCTTGAATCGCTGGAGCGTCTGATCAGCCTCGGACCGCGCACGCTCATGCCCGCGCACGGGCCGACGGTCGACGATCCGGAAGCCGTCGTGCGCCGGCACATCGAGCATCGACGGATGCGCGAGCGGCAGATTGTCGACGCCGTGGCCGGCGGCCGCCGGACCGTGGAGGCGATCGCCGAATCCATCTATGATGATCTCGAGCCGCGACTGCTCGCTGCCGCACGGGCGACCGTACGGGCACACCTGGAGAAGCTGCGCGCGGACGGGACCGTCGCCGACGAGGATGGCTGGCGGCTCCTGTAAGCGCCTGGAACTGGATCGGACAACATGGACGACAAAGTCATCGACTTCATCAACGTGAACCGCGATCGATACGTCGAGGAATTGAAGAACCTGCTGGCGATTCCGAGCATCAGCGCCCTTCCCGAGCGCGCCGGCGACGTCCGGCAGTGCGCGGAGTGGTGCGCGGCCGAAATGCGCCGGATCGGGCTGCAGAACGTCCGCCTGGTCGACACGCCCGGCAATCCGGTGGTGTACGGCGAGTGGCTCGGCGCTCCCGGCGCGCCGACCATCCTGTTCTACGGCCACTACGACGTCCAGCCTGTCGACCCCGTCGAGCTGTGGCACACGCCTCCCTTCGAGGCGTCGGTGCGCGACGGCGAGATATACGCGCGCGGCGCGGCCGACGACAAGGGCCAGGTCTTCATGCACTTCAAGGCGGTCGAAGCGCACATGAAGCAGAACGGACGCCTGCCGGTCAACATGAAGTTCATCATCGAGGGCGAGGAGGAGGTCGGGAGCGCTCACCTCGACGACTTCATCCGATCGCACAAGGGCGAGCTGAAGGCGGACGTTGTCGTCATCTCCGATTCCGGCATGTTCGCGCGCGGGGTGCCGTCGATGTGCTACGGGCTTCGCGGCCTCGTGTACTTCCAGCTCGATCTCCGCGGCAGCAGTACCGACCTTCACTCGGGCTCGTTCGGAGGGGCCGTTGCGAATCCAGGCTTCGTCCTCGCGCAGCTGCTGGCGCAGATGAAGGACCGCGGCGGTCGAATCAAGATTCCCGGGTTCTATGACGATGTGGTGCCGTTGCGGGATGAGGAACGGCAGGCATGGTCCACCCTGCCGTTCAACGAAAAGCAGTACAAGAAGGACTTCGGCATCCCGAGGCTGTTCGGCGAGAGCGGCTACACGACGCTCGAGCGGACCTGGGCGCGCCCGACCTTCGAAGTGAACGGGCTCCTGTCGGGTTTTACCGGCGAAGGCGCGAAGACGGTGCTTCCGGCGCTGGCGATGGCCAAGGTCAGCATGCGCCTGGTGCCCAACCAGCGTCCGGATCACATCGCGGATCTCTTCGAGTCCTACGTCCGTAAAATCACGCCGAAGACGGTCGATCTCAAGGTGACGAGGATGCACGGCGGCAAGCCGTGGATGGCCGCGCACGACAACCCGTTCGTCCAGGCCGCCGGCCGCGCGATCGAACGCGGGTTCGGAAAGAAGCCGGTGTTCACGCGCGAAGGGGGATCGATTCCGGTCGTGTCGACGTTTCAGGAGGAGCTCGGCCTGCCGTCAGTGCTGTTCGGCGTCGGCCTGCCTGACGAGAACGCGCACGCGCCCAACGAGAAGCTCGATCTCGGGAACTTCCACAACGGCATCATCGCGTCGGCGATTCTGTACGACGAGATCGGGACGGTACCGCCGCAGGCGTGACGGGCTGACGCGGGCGGTGTCAGTTGAGCGAGGCGACGCGGCGCCTCAACGTCTTGACGTGCTCCCAGATCTGCGCCTGTTCCTGGCGCCCTTCCTCGTCGAGCTCGGCGGACCCTGACAGCTGCAGGTACGCCTGCAGGTCGCGCAGCGCCGCCGAAAAGTCGTTCAGGTGGTACGCGAGCAGTCCGCGATCGCGGAGCTCGTTGGCGGCCGAAGGATCGACCGCGAGCATCAGCTCCGTGATGTCCCGAGCCTGCGGGAACGAGTGCATCCGCACGTAGACCCGCTTGAGATTGAGCAGCATGCGCGCCAGGATCTGCGGCTTCGTGGCATGCGCCAGCAGGTTCGCTTCGAGCACCGCATCGTCTCCGGCGTGCCGGCGGAGCAATTCCCGGCAGCCATGCTCCGAGACGATGGCGCCTCCGTGAAAGGCGTCGATGATCAGATCTTCGGCGTAGGGCAGCCCTCGCCTCGCCGGGCACCGCAGCAGGAAATGGCCGGGGAAATTGACGCCCTCGACGTGGAGTCCCGCCCGCCGCGCCACTTCCATGTACAGCAGCGCAAGGGTGATCGGGATCCCGGTGCGCCGGTCGAGTACTTCATTCAGAAAGCTGTTCCGAGGGTCTTCGTAGTGCACCTCGTTGCCGATGAAGCGCAGCTCGGCGAACAGATAGTCGTTCAGCGCCATCACGTGCGCGTAACGCTCCGGATCCACCCGTGGGGGCACCATGGCGTCGACGTCGGCCGCCATCACCCGGCGCCGCGCCTCGCGGCCGATCGCGTCGAGCTCGTCGAGGTACGGTCCGGCGTCGAGTCTCGGGTACTCGATGCGCGCGATCATCAGGGCCGCGATCGCGAGATCGGGATCCGGACTCAGCGCCGCCAGGGAAAAGCTTCGAACGAGTTGTTCCTTGATCACGGCACGTACAGATTAGCGCAACTTCACGTGCAGAGCCGTGCGAGCGCTTCGAGGCTGAAGTCGGTCATCGATGTGATGACGAGGTCGGCCTCGAGCGCCTCCGGCGCGTAGGTCTGTGCGACGCCGACGGTGCGAAGGCCAGCGTCCCGGGCCGACTGAAGCCCCCACGGAGAATCTTCCAGGGCGGCGATTTCGTGAGGCGAAAACGCCGAGCCGCTGATCTGATTCAACAGCTCGACTGCGCGGAGGTACGGATCGGGCGCCGGTTTGCTCACCGGCGTGTCCTCGGCCGCGACGATCGCTTTGAAGCAGCTGCGAAGGCCGGTGCGATTGAGGATGCGACGGATCTCCTCGCCCAGCGCGCCGGATGCGATGGCAATCGGCAGCGCCGCGGCGGCCGCGCGGATGGCGCTTTCAGCGCCGGGAAACAGAATCGAGCCGTCCGCCTCCAGGGCTTCCATGCGCTCGGCCTTCAGAGCCACGAATTCGCTGACACGCTCCAGGCTCCACGACACCTGGTGGTCGCTCGCCACCGCGTTGAAGACCCCGATATCGTCATATCCGAGGTACCGGTCGTAATACGCGTGCCGCGTGAGCTCGATTCCCGCGGGGCGGAGAACCTCGCGGAATGCCTGGAAGTGCAGCGGCTCGCTGTTGGCGATGACGCCGTCGAAGTCGAAAACGATGGCGCGCAGCACCGTTAGTTCTTGCTCTCCTTGAGCTTTTCTCCCGCTCGGATGGGCACCGGGAGGCGGTTTTCAGGGGGAGGGTACGGGCACTCGTAGCTCGCGTTGTAGTAGCAGTACGGGTGGTAGGCGCGATTGAAATCGAGATCGTAAATGCCGGAGGCGTTGCGCGTCATGTCGAGATAGCGACCCGCCGGATACGTCTCGGTGCCGCTCGTAAGATCGGTGAACATCACCGTCAGGCGATCGAGCGTCTGGTCGGTCAGGTCCACGAGCGCCACCAGCTTCAACGGCTGGCCTTTGAGCGAGAACTCGAGCGTCCCGGCGCGGCGCATCGGCCGCTGCGTGCCGGTGGATGTCGGGATCTGAAGAATCGTGTCGTCCTGAATCGGCTTCAGGCCCGCAGGCACGTCGTACAGTGGATCGATCGGAAAGTAGGCGAGCGGAAGGAGCTGCGCTTTTCGATTCTCAGGAATCGGGTCGGCGAGCTTGAGGAAAGCAGCATCCTTCGCCGCGCGGTCGGCGGCGATCTTCGCCGCGTAGTCTTTGTCTTCCGGCGGCCCGCTTCGGCAGCCGGCGGCGGACGCCAGGGCAATCGCGATGGCAGCGACGGCTGCGAAACCGGTCCGTGCATTTCGACGGGCGCCGGTCCTCAAAAGACGTATCCCCCGCGGGCAACCGCCTGGTCGGCCAGCTGGCGTCTCAGGGCAACCGCGTTGATCGGCCGTACTTTCAGCAGCCGCCGCAATCCCGCGAGTGCGAGGCGCAGGGAATCGCCGTCAACGGTTGCGGCCAGCGCCTGCCGCGCGGCCGTCTCGACGCGCAGGGCTGCATCGGCGACGAATACCCGCGCCGCGGCCACGTGGAAGGCTGCCCGCGTCCCTCCATCGTCGGAGGCCGCCCGCGCCCGAAGCACGGCGGAGTCGCCGGCGTAGACGTCGATCAGGATGTCGGCGAGGTAGAGCAGCACCTCCTGCTCGTCGGCCAGCTTCTGGCCAAACGTCTGCATCGCGACGCCGAGAACGAGCAACGCGACTTTCCGCGAAGCATTCACGACCTGAGCCTCTTCGGAGAGAACGGCGCCGTCCGAATCGGGTGCCGCCGCAGGTCCCAGAAGCTCGTCCTGCAAACCTCGTGCGGCGGCGAGAATCGGCAGGTCGCCCTTCACCGCGCGCTTCGCCAGCAGGCCCGCGATGAGCAGGCGGTTGATCTCGTTGGTGCCTTCAAAGATGCGGTTGACCCGTGAATCGCGATAGTGCCGTTCGGCGGGGTAGTCCTGCACGTAGCCGTTGCCGCCGTGAATCTGGATGTTCTCGTCGAGGACGTCGTTCAGCGCCTCGCTGCACGCGACCTTGGCAATCGACGCTTCGATGGCGAATTCCTCGAGGGCGGCGAGCGCGGCCGCCGGACTTCCCCCGTCGGCCGTTCGTGCGATGTGGGCCTCAATCATGCCGGCCGTCCGGTACAAAAGGCTTTCAATCGCATAGGTGCGCGCGATCATCGCCCCGAGCTTGTGTTTGATAGCGCCAAACGAAGCAATGGCCTGGCCGAACTGCTTTCGCTGGCCGGCGTACCGGGCTGCTTCGCCAATCGCGATGCGGCAACCGCCGCCGCACATCGCGCCCAGCTTGAAGCGGCCGAAGTTGAGCACGTTGAACGCGACCTTGTGGCCCCGGCCGATTTCTCCGAGCACGTTCTCCGCCGGGACGACGACGTCCTGCAGGTGGATCGGTGTGGTCGACGAGCCGAGAAGGCCCATCTTGTGCTCTTCCTTCCCGCTGGACACGCCCGCAGACGCGCGTTCGACGAGGAAGGCCGTGAACTGCTCCTGCCCGGCGTCGATCACCTTGGCGAAGACGATGAACACGTCGGCGAAGCCGCCGTTGGTGATCCACATCTTTTCGCCGTTGAGGACGAAGCGTCCGTCCGCCTGCCGGACGGCGGTCGCCTTCGCCCCCAGCGCGTCGGAGCCCGAGCCGGGCTCGCTCAGGCAGTAGGCGCCGACCAGCTCGCCGGACATCAGTCGCGGCAGGTACTTGCGCTTCTGAGCCTCGGAGCCGAAGAGCGACAGCGGCAGGATCGTCAGGTTGGCCTGGGCGCCGAAGGTCGCGCCGAAGGAAGCCGCGCCCGCCATGTGCTCGCTGACGAGCATCGACGTCACCTTGTCCAGGTGCAGGCCGCCGTACGCCTCCTCGACGTCGACCCCCAGAAGGCCCAGTTCGCCGCACCGTTGAAGGAGCCGTCGCGCGAAATCCCAGTCCTTTTGCTCCAGCCGATCCAGGTGCGGCAGCACCTCCTGCCGTACGAATTCCGCGGTGGTCCTGGCGATCAGCCGATGCTCGTCGGTCAGTCGCTCGGGCGTGAGGACGGCATCGGGCTCGATGCCCGTGAGCACCCACTCGCCGCCTCGAAGGACCGCCGTCGATTGATCCGTCACCAGACCCATTCGCTACATTCTCTCAAAAATGGCTGCGGCGCCCATTCCACCGCCGACGCACATGGACACGAGACCGTACCGGACCTTCCGCCTTGCCATCTCGTACAGCAGTGTGGTCGTGAGCTTTGCGCCCGTGCACCCCAGCGGATGGCCGAGGGCGATGGCGCCCCCATTTACGTTGAGGCGGGCCGGATCGATGGGCAGCTCGCGAAGACACGCGATCACCTGAGCGGCGAAGGCTTCGTTCAGCTCCACGAGGCCGATGTCGTCCAGACGCAGGCCGGCGCGCGCCAGCGCTTTCCGGATCGCGGGAACGGGCCCGATCCCGAATCGCTCGGGCTCCACTCCGGCGGTGGCGAACGTGACGAACCGCGCGAGCGGCTGAAGCCCTCGCGCCTGGGCGCATGGTCCGGACGTGACGACCACCGCAGCGGCTCCGTCGCTCATCTGCGAGGAGTTGCCCGCCGTGACGGTGCCGCGTGCGTGGAAGGCGGGCCGCAGCCTGGCGAGCGCGTCTTCCGACGTATCCCGCCGGGGGCCTTCGTCGAGCTCCACGCGGATGGTGCGCGAGGCCGGGCGGGCACCGCTCGAATCGATGACACGCGTCTCCACCGGAACGATTTCGTCCGCGAATCGTCCCGCATCGATCGCGTCGACGGCATGCCGATGGCTGAGCAGCGCGAACGCGTCCTGTTCTTCGCGCGTGATGCCGTATTCGCGCGCGTGGTTCTCCGCGACAAGGCCGGTGCTGAGGTAGACGTCGGGATAGTTCTCGACGAGCGTCGGGTTGGGCGCAACCTTGTGGCCGCCCATCGGGATGAGGCTCATCGACTCGGTGCCGCCGGCGACGATGGCGTCGGCGGAGCCGCACATGATGCGCTCGGCCGCGAATGCGATCGCCTGCAGGCCGGACGAACAGAACCGGTTGATGGTGACGGCGGACGCGGACACGGGCAGGCCCGCCCTCAGGCTCGCGATGCGGGCGACGTTCAACCCCTGCTCGGCCTCCGGCATCGCGCATCCGAGGATCACGTCCTCGATGTCGGCGGGATCGAGACCCTGCGCGCGGCGAAGCGCTTCGGCCATCGCGACGGCGCCCAGTTCGTCCGGGCGCGTGCTTCGAAGAGACCCGTGCGGCGCCTTCCCGACCGGCGTTCGAACGGCGGACACGATGACTGCGTCGGTCATGGTGATTACCAGTCGCCGAGGAGATCCTCGACGGCGTCGGCGACCTCCCCGGCTTTGCCATCGAACAAGTGATCGGCCCCGTCGATGACGACGAGCTCCTTTGGCTCGGCTGCCCGCGCGTAGAACTCCCGCATGTCCTTGAGGGGGCAGAGCTCGTCGCGCTCGCCCTGGATGAAGAACTTCGGCTTCGTGCTCGCTCTGACAGGTTCGAAATCGTACCGGGCCAGGGGCGGCGCGATGCCGACGAGAGTGGAGACGCGCGAGTCGTTCGCGCCCGCGGTCAGTGCGATCCACGCCCCGAAGGACATGCCGGCCGTCCACACGCGGGCTCCGGGGTAGCGCGCGCTCATGAAGTCGAGCGCCGCCATGAAGTCGGCCGTCTCTCCGGGACCGCCGCTGAACGTCCCCGCGCTGCGTCCGGCGCCGCGGAAGTTGAAGCGCAGCACTGCGCATCCGATGCGAGCCAGCGCCTTGGCCGACTGGTACACGACCTTCGTGTGCATCGTGCCGCCCTGAGTCGTCAGCGGATGCGCCAGGACGACGGCGGCGCGGAGCCCCTGTTGACCAGTGGCATGGACGAGCCCGTCGGGCCCTACGGTTCGGGCGTCCGCCGGCTCGTCGAGAAGCGCCTCGAGCGGGCCGGCGGGCCCTGCGATGTCAAGCTGCATCGTTGTTGGTGGCTGGAGTGACGAGGGACGCGGCGAAACCGCGCACGATGGCCGCGAACGCCTCCGGCCGCGTGATGGTGCCAAGGTGGCCGCTGTGCTCGATGAGCGCGGTGCGCGCGCCAGGGATCAATCGTGAGTATTCCATCGATCCGTCAACCGGCACGACGTGATCGAGTCCGCGCTCGCCGGTGACGATCAACGTGGGAACTCGAACGCGCCGCGCGTCGGCGACGAGCTGCTCGGGCGAGATGAGGAGCGCGCGCTTTGCCATCGCCGACAGGGAGAGAGGCGCTGAGAGCAGCAGCCGCAGCTGCGATCGCGTGAACCGGCGGCGATGGCGGCGCTCGGGGAGGGCGCGTGTGAGCTCTTTCCGGAGACGCCGCGGGGTTTCGGCGAGAAACAACGGGCCGAAAAGGTATGGAAGCCTCGCGTAGAGCGCGTGCCGCCGCCGCAGGTGCCACCCGGGTCCGGGCGTCGAAGCCAGAACCAGCCCGGTGGTCCGATCCGGGTGGGCCGATGCAAAGCGAAGGGCCGCGAGGCCGCCAAACGAGATGCCGCACACCATCGCGCGGTCGATATCGGCCTGGCGCAGGACGTCGAAAATCTGGGCGGTGTAGTTGTCGAGGCCGCGCGCGGCGTCGAATTCGGCGCCGGAGGAGCGTTCGCCGGCCAGCGAGAACGTCAGCACGCGAAAGAACACCGCCAGCGCATCCAGCGCCGGCTGTACATACTGCCATCGCCCCTGAAGGCCCGGTACCAGAATGAGAGGCGTGCCGCTGCCCCGCTCGACAATCTCCATCGTCCTTAGTTTCTCAGCGTCTTTCCCGTCTTCAAAGTGTACTGAATACGCTCCAGCGTCTTCCGCTCCCCGCACAACTTCAGAAACGCCTCACGCTCGAGGTCGAGCAGATACTGCTCGCTGACGGCGCTGGCGTGCGGCAGCGAGCCGCCGGCCAGGACGAACGCGAGGGCCGTGGCGACGGTGACGTCGTGATCCGTGATGTGGCCCGCACGTGAAGCCAGGTGGATGCCGAGCTTCAGTGCGGCGAGAACAGACTCGCCTCCGACCGCAATCGCCGAGGGAACAGGCGGGTGATAGCCGCCCCGCGCCAGATCGAGGGCAAGCTCCTTGGCATCGTAGATGAGACGTTCGACGTTCGCCGTGATCCGATCATGCTCGCGCAGCAGGCCAAGACGTCTCGCATCAGCCGCGCTCGTCGAGACCCGGGCGAATCCGATCGTCTCGAACGTCTGACGCACGAAGGGCAGCGCATCGACGCCCGGTGTCAGGCGCGATGTGGCGCGCGCCAGCAGTTCCTTGGTCCCTCCCCCAGCCGGGATCAGTCCGACGCCGGCTTCGACGAGGCCGATGTAGCTTTCGGCCGCCGCCTGCACGCGGTCGGCGTGCAGGAGCACTTCGCATCCGCCTCCGAGCGTCAGGCCCGCCGATGCGACGACGACCGGAACCGCCGCATACCGCAGCATCGTGGTCGCGCCCTGAAACGCGCGGATCATCGCATCGATCTCGTCCCAGTTGCCGTCCTGCGCCTCGACCAGCAGCAGCATCAGATTGGCGCCCGCGGAGAAATTCACGCCTTCGTTGCCGACCACGAGGGCGGTGAAGTTGCGGGTCGCTTCGGCGACGCCCGCGCGCATGATCTCCAGGGTGTCGCCGCCGATTGCATTCATCTTCGAGTGAAACTCGACGGCCAGAACGCCGTCGCCAAGATCGACGAGGCTTGCGGAGGTGTTGCTCCGCACGAGCCGCGAGCGATCCCTGGCGGCCTTCAGGATCTGCAGATCGGGCGCGGCCGGCTGGAGCGGAGCGTCCCGGAAGCGCTGGCCTCCCGACCGCAGGATCTCGACGACGGCCGGTGGAAGATCGTTGTCGTTGACCAGTCCCGCCTGCCGCATGGCATCGACCGCGTCCGCGACGCCAATCGCGTCCCAGATTTCGAACGGACCGAGCTCCCACCCGTAGCCCCAGCGCATCGCGCGGTCGATGTCGTCGCGCGAATACGCAATCTGGTCGGCGACCCCGGCGGTGTGGAGAAGCGTTCGGCCCAATGTCCGACGCAGGAACGCGCCCGTCCGGCCCTGGTCGAGGAACAGCGCCCTCGTGCGCGCCCGGACGTCGTCGACCGAGCGGACGGCGTCGACCGCGGGAAGCCGCGGAGCCTCGCGAGGGCGAAATGTGAAGGATGCCGGGTCGAGTGTGAGGATCTCCGACGCGCCGTCGCCGCGGGACTCGACTTTCTGCCGGCGGTAAAAGCCCTGTCCCGACTTTTCGCCGAGCCAGCCGCGCTCGATGAGCCGCGTCACCACCGAGGGGACTTCCAGGTCGAGGTTTCCGGCCACCGCGGCCAGGACGTCGACGCCGGCGATGTCGATGGTCCGGAACGTCGCGCTCTTCGGCCGGCCAAGCACGGGACCGGTCATGGCGTCGATTTCCTCGATCGTGAACTCACCAGCCTCGAGCACCCGCAGCGCCTCGACGGCGCTGTAAATGCCGATGTGATTGGCTATGAAGTTCGGGTGGTCCTTCGCGATGACGACGCCCTTGCCGAGGTGGTAGTCCGCGAACCTCGAGATACGGTCGATGACGCCGGCATCGGTATCCGCGGTGGGGATGATTTCGAGCAGCCGCAGGTAACGAGGGGGATTGAAGAAGTGGGTCCCGAGCCAATGACGACGGAACCCCTCGCTTCGACCGGCCGCGAGCGCCGCCAGCGGAATTCCCGACGTGTTCGACGCGACGATCGTGTCGCCCTTTCGCACGGCATCGACCCGTTCGAGCAGGCTGCGCTTTATATCGAGCTGCTCGACGACGGCTTCGATGATCAGGTCCGCCCCCGCCACCGTTGGCAGGTCAGCGTCGAACGAGCCGAACGAGAGCAGTGTAGCCGCGTCCCTCGTGAAGAACGGGTCTGGCTTGAGCGACCGCAGGCGGTCAGCGCCCGCGGCGGCAGCCTCCTTCGTGAGATCGAGAAGACGGACCGGAATGCCCGCATTGGCCAGATGGGCGGCGATCTGCGCGCCCATGACGCCGGCTCCGAGCACCGCCGCCGTGCGGATCGGAGATGAATGGGGCACGACGCCAACAGAAGTCATCATCGCCATCTCGTGAGTATCCGCTCCCGCTGGAAGAGCGACACGCTCATCACTGCAAGAATGATCCATACGCCGAAGCACCCCAGCGCGATGAAGCCGAGGAGCGGCGCCGAGAGCCAGAGCGCTCCCGCGAACTGCGCCATCAGAGCCGCCGTTATGGGGATGATGATTAGCACGCCGAACTGCTGGGCCGTCCGTGGATCGTTGACGCGCGAGGACACGACAATCGCGAGCTGCAGCGCGACGAGGGCGCACGCCGGGCCTACGCCGAAGACGAGCGCGAGCGTGCGCGGCGTGACCATCGCGGCGATGACCCCTGCTTCGGCCGAGCCCGCGATGATCGCGAGATAGAGCAGGAAGCCGACGAGCGAGATCACCAGCGTCGGCACCAGGGCGCCGAGGACTTTCGCGACGAGCAGCTCGAACGTCGTCAGCGGCGACGCGAGGAGCGGCTCGAGGGTCCGTGCCTGCTTCTCCCCGATGATCGCGTGCGCGGCAAGGGCCATCGCGCCGGTGATCGGCAGCAGAAGAAACAGCGTCAGGAACTGCTGAAACACGAACAGCTCGACGAGCCCGTTTTCGGTCAGGTTCGGCGCCTCGCCGAGGGCCGTCGTGGCGGCGTGGACCAGATCGGCGTCCTCGGACAGCGCGTGGCCCGTGGCCGCTGGAACGATGACGCACACGGCAACGGGAATCAGCAGGAACACCGCCGTGGAGACGATCGCCGGGAGCAGCACGCTGCGATTGCGCGCGACGTCCAGCAGCTCCTTTGCGATCACCGCGCGAACGCGGCTCACGACGCCCCCGCCTGCCGGCCGGAGCCGTCGCCCATCAGATGCAGGTACACGTCTTCGAGCGCCGGCACCTCCGCCCTGACTTCCAGAATCCCGGCGCCGGCATCGACGAGCGCCTTGATGAGGGACGGCATGTCTCGCTCGGGGTCTGGTACGTGCAGGATCAGCGACTGGCCCTCCACCATCACTCCGCGATCGAATCGGCGAGCCGCGGACAGGTAGGGCTCGGGCGGCCGGGTGAAGCGGACGATCGTGCGGCCGGTCCGCAGGCGTCTCGCCAAGTCGGCGGGTCGATCCAGGGCGATCAGCCGCGCCTGCAGTACCGCGACCCGATCCGCCAGCCGCCCGGCCTCGTCGAGATTGTGCGTCGAGACGAGGATCGCGCAGCCCCTGGCGCGGCGCTCGGTCAGCATGAGGCGCACGCTGCGTGTGACTTCCGGATCCAGCCCGGACGTCGGCTCGTCGAGCAGCAGCACGGTCGGGTTGTGGAGCAGGGCCCGCGCGAGCGCGACCTTTTGACGAAGACCTTTCGACAGCTCGGCGGCGCGGGCCGATGCGTAGTCCATCAGCCCGAACGTGGAGATGGCTTCGTCGACAGACTCCCGAGGCCGGGCGAGCCCGTACAACTGCGCATAGACGTGGAGGTTCTCACCAATGGTCAACCGGTCCCAGAGTCCCGGCGACTCGGTCAGGAATCCGATGCGGCTGCGCAGCGCGCTCCCCGTGGAACGGCTCATCGTCACGCCGTCGATCGTGACCGAACCGCGCGTGGGCGCGATGAGGCCCGCCAGCATCCTCATCGTCGTCGTCTTCCCCGCGCCGTTTGGTCCCAGCAGGGCGACGATCTCGCCGCGCGCCACGTCGAACGTGAGGTCTTCGACCGCGGAACGCGACCCGTATCGTCGGGTCAGGCCGTGCGCCTGGATCACCGGCCGTCCGCGTCGAATTCGTACAACCCCGGGGTGATGAGCACGCTGCCCCGCCTCGAAAAGAAGAGGCTGTTCGGCGCGACGATTCCGGCGGCGCGGAATTGCAGCGTCCGGATCCTGTCGCCGTCGCGATCGAACACGTAGCAGTAGGGCTCGGTGAAGACGATCCACAGGCGGCCTGCGGGATCGACCGCGGCGGTTCTGATCGTCGGCGTGACGAGCGGGAGCTCGCCGTCCGCCGTCCCCCGCGTTGGCCAGTGGGTAGGGAGATGGCTGACGAAGCCGTCGATCTCTCGTCCCTGGACCGTCCGCTCGAACAGGAGGTGGCCGGCGGCGTCGTACCGGCGGAACACAGGCATGCCGGCCTGGAATACGAACCAGAAGCCGCCAGTCGGATCGACGAGCGGGATGCCGCTGTTGAGCGCGAGATGAACTTCGGGATCGGCCTCATGTCCGGTCGTACGAAGGGCCCCGAACGTCCGGTCGATGCGGCCGTCGAGCGCGTACTGCGTGATCAGCCCGCCGTGCTCGGGCTGTGACAGGAGAATCGCGTTGCCTGTGTACTGAAGCGAGCCGATGCCGTTCAGCACGAACGTCTGGAAGACGATGCGCGGCCTCGTGCGCGTCGGCAGGAGGAATCCGCCCGTCCGGAATCCGGCCGGCGTGAACACCTGGATGCGCTCACGGCCTTCGGGTGCATCGGCGACGACAAACGTTCCATCGGGCGCGATGGAGAAGGCGCTGGGACCGAGGAGCCGCCCCGGCTCGCCTCCGATCTGGAGGATCTCCCAGGAGGCCGTCTCCCCTTCGTCGACGCCGTAGACCGCGTGGGCGCGGCGGTCGAATACGAAGTACTGTCCCGATGCGGACTGCTGGAAGCCGACTGGCTCACGAAACCTGCCGGCGATGTGCGCGGGGATTCCACCCTTGGACTCGAGCACTTCCACATCGAGTGCTTCAGGCGCAGAGGACAGGATCATCAGGGCGGCCGCCACGAGCACGGCGCTGAGCCGCGTGCAGCCGAACGTCTGACTGCCACGAGAAGTCGCCGGCCGATCAGCCACGTTGCTGCAGGTCCCCAGGCCTGCCTAGTATCGCGCGGTCTCGCGGATTGCGGCCAGGATGTCCGCCGGCTGAGGAAGGATGGCCTCCTCCAGATCAGGGCAGTACGCCACCGGAGTATTGAGCGCGCCCACGCGCCGGACGGGCGCATCGAGGTGCTCGAACAGTTCGCCGGCGATGCGCGCGGCGATTTCGGCCCCGAACCCGCACATCAGCTGATCTTCGTGGGCGACGATGACGCGGTTGGTCTTCCTCACGTGAGCCGCGATCGATTCCCAATCGTAGGGGACGATGGTGCGGAGATCGAGCACGGCGACGCTGATCCCGTCGTTCTCCGCCTGATGCGCCGCGACCATCGCGCGCTGCACGAGCGCCCCCCACGTGACGATCACCACGTCGGTCCCGTCCTGGCGCAGCGACGCCTTCGCGAACGGGATCGTGAAATCACGGCCGGGGTATTCGCCCTTGTTGTACGTCTGCCGGTAGAGGTGCTTGTGCTCCAGGAAGAGCACCGGATCGTCGCAGCGGATCGACGTTCGCAGCAGCCCGGCGGCGTCGATCGCGTTGGACGGGTACGCGATGCGAATCCCGGGGCAGTGCGCGAAGATGCTCTCGCCGGACTGGCTGTGGTACGGGCCGCCGCCCCGGAGGTAGCCGCCAATCGCGACGCGAATGACCATCGGGCACGAGAATTCGTTCCCCGACCGGTACCGCAGCATCGACATCTCATCCCGCATCTGCATCATCGCGGGCCAGATGTAGTCGAAGAACTGAATCTCGACGACCGGCTTCAGCCTGCGGACCGCCATGCCGATTCCGCGGCCGATGATCGATGCCTCGGCGAGCTGCGAGTTGAAAACGCGGTCGTCCCCGAACTCGCGCTGCAGCCCGTGGGTCACCTTGAAGACGCCGCCCTTGCCGGCGACGACCTTCAGCACGCCCTCGCGGCTCGCGTCCGCGACGTCTTCGCCGAAGATGACGATGCGCGGGTCGTGGGCCATTTCGTCGCGCAGCGTGCGGTTGATGGCCGCCACCATCGTCTCGGGCTTGCCGTCCGGCTGCGCCGGCGTGTCGAACGCCGGCGACGTGGGATCGACATCGGGCGAATAGACGAAGAGATCGGCGGTGTCTTTCGGGGGCTTGGGCGCGTCGAGCGCGACGCGGGCCGCCTCGTTCACCTCGCGATCCACGTCGGCGGCAATGGCGCCGAGCTCCGCATCGCCGGCCAGCCCCTCCTTCTTGAGAAGCTCGGCGAACCGCGCGATCGGATCCCGGCGCGCTTCGGCCTCGCGCTCCGCCGGCGTCTTGTACAGCTTCTCGTCGTCGGACAGCGAATGCGAGTAGGGGCGGGTCCC